>Ga0316209_1000644_pt1 | contig 53072 bp, 50 predicted proteins | sample 6monopyrite_MG_FD_204945 | JGI IMG/M metagenome (GOLD analysis project Ga0316209, IMG submission 204945) | Microbial mat bacterial communities from mineral coupon in-situ incubated in ocean water Damariscotta River, Maine, United States -... | ecosystem: Environmental > Aquatic > Marine >... | reverse complement strand
GCTCCCAAGTCGAGCGCAAGCGACGGTTCGACCAGGACGCCGATCCAGCCGATCAGACAGAGGGCCACCATCGGGCTCAGGTCTCGCTTGATCGTTCGAGCGATGCCCAGAAGCGCGACAGCGAACGCGGCGCGAAGAACCGAAGGCCCCGCCCCTGCAAGCCAGGCGTAGGCGCCGACCACGCCGCCGGCGACCGCGATCCCGCCGCTCCATCGACGAGCGCCCACGCGCCGACGCCAAGCCCCACGCGAGACCCGACCTAACATCGAATTCGCGAAGAAGAGTAGTGTCACGATGATCCCGACATGCAGACCGGAGATCACGACCAGGTGCGAGAGCCCCATCGCCCGAAACGCTGCGAGCGACGCGGAGTCGAGATCGCGCCGGTCGCCTAACACGAGGGCACGTGCAAGACCAGCCCCCGATACATTGCCCGCAAGGCGTGCCGCCACCGCATCCCGGACGGAACCCCGCCAACGTGCCGCCACCCGGATCGCCTCCGCGAATGGACTCGCACCGCCGCCGACCACGACGACCCAATCCGGATCAACGAGCCGAGCTCGCGCGCCATAGCCCCGAACGGCCGCAGCACGTTCACGATCGGGGTTGCCCGGATTTCGCGCGAAGACCAGGGGCTCGATGCGAACCACGAGCTGGACGCGCGAACCCGGCCAAAGCTGCTCATGCGCCCTGCCTCGGCGGCCCGCCCCGGACAGGCTCAGGAGTGCATGCCCCGGCAGCTCGCCTCCCACCGCAAGCGGCCTCACGTCCTGCAGCTCAACCTCGACGCCCCAGCGTCGTTCGGTTCGCCCGACAACCGTGGCCTCGATTCTCCAGAGTGCCTCACGGCCTTCCGAAGCGGCGACTTCCGCCCGCGCCCGATCCACTTCGGCCTGCGCGAGACGACCGTCCATCCGGATCGCACCCGCAACCAGCGCCAGCGTCAGAGCCAGGGCGATGCGCGCCCCCCGCCGGACCGCCCTCCTCCGCTTCGCGGGGAGCGATCCGAGCGTGAAGAGCATGAGGGCGCCCGTCAGTGCGCCCCAGAGGCCGACAACGCTGCGGAATTCGGCCGCCGCTACGCCAACGAGTCCGATCAGGTAGGCCAGAAAGAGCGCGCCGAGAACGAGACTCGCGGGTGCGGGTCCCTCGTCCGCACTTGCGACTGCGCGCTTGAGTCGCGCGACACGGCTGCACTCAGCCCGTCGCCCGTCGTCTATCCGTCCCCCCGGCTCCACGCGCGCCCCTCATAACGAGGGGCCTGGGTTGGCTCGATCGCCCGCCGTCAGCTGGAGCATCCACGTCGGAAGTGCGCACGTCATCGCACGAGCCCAAGGTTCACGCGGGCCGTGAACCACAGGGCGGGAGGTGCGCCGTAGCGGAAGATCAGTGCAGCGTGTGCCCCGCGCCCTTGGCGGGCTTGGTGCGCATTCGCTGGGCGTAGGCCGCGAGGACCTCGAGCACTTCGTCGAGCTTTTCGAGTTCTCCCGAGAAGGCACCGAGCATCCGCTCTACCTCGCGCACGTCGCGCATGTTCCGCTCGACGTAAGCATGCGCCTCAGCCTGCACTTCCACCGCGGCAGCGGCGGCGCGGATCATGGGTGTCGCCGATCCGCGACCGATCTCGTGATTCAGCGGCTCGAGGCGGCGAGCGATCCGAGACGCCCACTCAGCGGAGACGCCCTCGTCGATCAAGCGCGCCTCCCAGTCTTCAATCCGCCGTGGTTCCGCACTCGCCTGCTGTGCGCGTGCCCTCACCCCGTCGTTTCGATCATCCCGTCGCCAGAAGGCCCAGTTGAAGCTCCACTGCATCGTTCCAAATCCATTCGTGCCCATCTCAAACATGGGCCGCTCTGGATCACGCCCTCCATGATCCGCGGTGTCGATGGAGAACGTAAGAGCAAGAGGCATGCCACGCGGTACGATGATCTCCGTGGGCAAACGACGCGCAGGGGAGAGGCAGCGGAGCGCCGAGCTGTGACAAGCGTACGCTCAGCGGTCCGAATGAAACGCGTTCAGGGGGGGCGGAAAAACGCTGCGCGGAAGCGAATTTCCCTCTTTCGGAAGATGCTGTATCTCGGGGATGAGCGTTAGTCGCGCCACTGCATAGGCACGCGGGCCTCGTCCGCTTCATCTTCGAGGACGGCGTATTGCCGGTCGACCTCGTCGATCATGGCCTGCAATTCCTTCTTCCGGCGAGACCAGTTGGGATTGATCGAGTCGAGCTGTTCTTCGATCGCCTTTCGACGAAGCCCGAGAGAAGCAAATTGGCTCTGCCACTGTGTCTTACTTCGACCGCCACGAATCTTCCCCGATTCGGCCATCCCATTCGACTGAAGCGTGATCGTTCCAGAGCCCGGATCCACGCGATATCGGAAGTGGTTAAAGAAGGACAGGCCGAGCAGGCCTGTATTCATCGACGTGCTGATCGACGCCGGCACGTTCTCTGCGCGGGCTCCACCCAGCTGAACGCTATCGAGAGTGACGAGGGTCTGCTGGATCGTTCCATTCGCGGTCCCGTAGTAGGCGGTTCGTGCGCCCTCAAGATCGAGCCCGAGCTCCTTCGCCACCCACTCCGGCATCACAACGTCGGAGGCGCCGGTATCGACGTAGAACGGCGCCGTCACCGAGTCGTTCAAGCGAACGTTCACGCGCATCGTCGACCCCGCGCGTTCGACCCGAATCTTGTGAACCTTCCCCGAGCCGCCCTGGTTCGAACTTGCCGATCCAGCGCTCCGTTTGCTTGGAGACGGGGCCGCCGCGGGCTGGTAGCGCTGAATTGCGGGCCCCTTCTTGGTATCGACAACGCCACTCTTCGCCTGGGCGCGATAGCGCGAGGGCACATGATTGAGGTCCTGCGCGAAATGCAGGCGCCCGCTCTCGTCCTTCCACTTGAAGATCTCCGCCTGCGCGGCGGAGGTGCAGAAGAGACCAAGCGCGATCAATGCGGTGACGAGGACGCCCTTGTGGAGAAGGGGACGAGCCGTGATGCGTGAGCGCGTGCCTTGAGTCATGACGGGAACCACCTTCCACCTGACGCCCGGAGCAATCGCTGCTCGCGGCGGGAACGATTGCCCCTGAATATCGGTGGATGGGGAGTGGCGCTTGACTCTTGTGAGTCCCGCCTGAGTCGCGACCCTTACTGCCCCGGTCTCAATCTGACGTCCTGTCTTCGTTAGGCGGCAACTCATCGGCAAACGCGGCGGACTCCGATACGACTGCAGCGGATTCCGGCACAGCGTCCTCGGGCGCCTCATCGATTCCCGGTTCGATTCCCTCTTCCGGGACCTCCTCCGGCGCCTCCTCCGGAGCCGTGAGCGCATCAAAGAAGCGGCGAATCGAATCCGCATCCTTCGCGGAAATTCCGTCGACCGCGAGCAGCGCCTTATGTGATGCGTGCCGGACCGCGCGCAGGGAGCCCAACGTCTTGAGCAGACTGCGACGCTTGGTCGGGCCGATGCCCGGGAGCTCCTCAAGGATCGAAGTCATATTGACCTTCGAACGCAGCTCGCGCTGATACTCGATCGCGAAGCGATGGGATTCGTCTCGGACGCGCTGGAGGAGCAGCATCCCGCGGCTGCTCGGCGCGAGCTGAATCGGATTCGCGCGTCCGGGGCGGAAGATCCGCTCCGCCTTGAGCCCCCCACCCCGCTTCACGCGCACACTCGGCGATTCGTCATCGCGCTCCTTCGAGATGCCGAGCACCTCGACTTCAAGCCCCGCATCCTCGAGCGCTGCCATCACAACACCGAGCTGTCCGCGCCCCCCATCCACCATCAGCAGATCCGGCAGAGGCTCCGTATCGACGCGCCGCAGTCGCCGGTCGAGAACCTCACGCATACAGCCATAGTCATCCCCGGCTTCCGCCTCGCGAATCTTGTAGCGCCGGTAATCCTTCTTGACGGGCTCGCCATCCTCGAAATAGACCCGGCTCGCAACCGCGAGGGTCCCCTGAAGATTGGAGACGTCGTAACACTCGATGCGATGGGGCCGCTTACTGAGGCGACAGCGCTCTTCGAGTTCGTCGAGGGCGGTCTCCACGCTTTCCCGCGCAGCGAGTCGGGTCGCAAGCCCGAGCGATGCGTTGCGCTCTGCGATCTCGACGAGCCGTCGACCGGCCCCGCGCTGGGCCCAACGAATCGTGACCGCCTGATCGAAGCGCTCGCGCCAAAGCGCTTCAAGCGCCCCGTCGTCTTGAAAGTCGAGAGACGTCAGCACTTCACGAGGCGGTGCATGCCCTTCCCCGGAACCATAGAACTGCCCGAGAAACGACGTGAGCACTTCGTCGTCATCGATACGCACGTTGGAAAAGGGGAACCCGCGCGCACCGATCACGCGCCCCTCGCGCACGTGCAAGACCTGGACTTCGACCTCGCCGCCCTCTCGCGCAATCGCGAAGACATCGCGATCCAGCGTCGACTCCGTCACGATCTGCTGGGACTCGATCGTGCGCTCGACCGCCTCCATCCGATCCCGCAAGAGTGCCGCTTCCTCGAAGCGCTCCTCTGCCGCCGCCTCCTGCATTTCGCGCGCGATGTTCTCGATCAGCTCCCGCGACTTGCCGCGCAGAAAGAGCATCGTCCCCTGCACCTGCTCCGCGTACGAAGCCGGCTCCGCGAAGCCGACGCAAGGCCCGAGACAGCGCTTCATCTCGTACTCGATACAGGGTCGCCCCCGTCTCGCATAATCCTTGAACGTGCCTTCGGTACACGAGCGCAGCGGAAAGAGTCGCCGCAACTTCGAGAGGGAAGACTTCAGCGCGACGCTCGATGTATAGGGACCGAAATACTGCGCGCCGTCCTTGCGGAATTTGCGCACCATCGTCACCCGCGGCCACTCTTCGCTCTCGTCGATGCGCAGCGCGAGATATTGCTTGTCGTCGCGAAGCCGCACATTGAAGGGCGGCTTGTGCTGCTTGATCAGCTCGTTCTCGAGCAGCAGCGCTTCCTTGACGTTCCCCGTCACCAGCACATCGACAACCGTTGAGCGTTCGACGAGCGCGGGGATTCGGATCCGACCGTCACCGCCGCTCACGTATTGTCGAACACGACTCCGTAGGTTCTGCGCTTTCCCGACATAGAGCACGGTCCCACGATCATTCTTGAACTGGTAGACCCCGGGCGTCGTAGGTAACGCCGCGGCCTGCTCCTCAAGCGAGATGCGAGCGGGCTTGCGCGCCGCAACGATCTCCTTCGACTCGGCTTGCTTGTCGGAGGCCTCGGCGGGCGATTCGTCGGACATGTCGTCCGCGGCATTGTCGTCGTCAGGAGACTCGGCCATCGCGTCGCGCCTCAGGTCAACCGAATGCGCTCGGCCTCGAGGGCCTTCACGCGATCCCGCAATTCCGCCGCGCGCTCGAACTCGAGCTCGCGGGCGGCTTCGCGCATCTCTTTGCGCAGCGTCTCGATGAGCGCAGGGATTTCGTGGCGCGGAATACCCGGCTCGGCCTTTTCGCTGCTGCGCGGAACCGTGACGTAATCCTGTTCCCAGATCGAGTCCTGAAGGCTGCTGAGCTTCTTGATGATCGTCGTCGGCGTGATGCCGTGTTCCTCGTTGTAGGCCTTCTGGATCTCGCGACGCCGTCCCGTCTCCTCGAGCGTCTCGCGAATGGAATCCGTTTCCTTGTCCGCGTAGAGAATGACGCGGCCCTTCGCGTTCCGGGCCGCACGACCGATCGTCTGGATCAGCGATCGAGTCGAGCGAAGGAAGCCTTCTTTATCCGCGTCGAGAATCGCAACGAGCGCGACCTCGGGAATATCGAGGCCCTCACGTAGCAAGTTGATCCCGACCAACACATCAAACTTGCCCTCGCGCAGCTCGCGAATGATCTCCATCCGCTCGAGGGTCTTCACGTCGCTATGCAGGTAGCGGATGCGGATCCCGAGCTCGGCATAGTAGTCCGTCAGCTCTTCGGACATCCGCTTCGTCAGCGTCGTCACGAGCACCCGCTCTTCTTTCGCAACGTGCTCCTGGATCTCCGCCAGCAGATCATCGACCTGCCCCGTGGCTTTTCGGATCTCGATCTCGGGATCGAGCAAACCGGTCGGACGGATGATCTGTTCGATGACCACGCCCTGGCAGTTGTCGAGTTCGTAGTCGGCGGGGGTTGCAGAGACGTACACGCGCTGGCCGGCGCGCTCCTCCCACTCGTCGAAGCGAAGCGGTCGGTTGTCGAGGGCGGACGGCAGGCGCCATCCGAAATCGACGAGGGTTTCTTTGCGCGCGCGATCGCCACGGTACATGCCACCGATTTGGGGCGCCGAAACGTGGCTCTCGTCGAGCACGACCATCGCGTTATCCGGCAAGTAATCGTAGAGCGTATACGGCGTCTGACCCGCACTTCGCCCATCGAGCCATCGCGAATAGTTCTCGACGCCATGACAGAAGCCCATCGTCTCAAGCATCTCGAGGTCGTACATCGTGCGCTGTTCGAGTCGCTGTGCTTCGAGGAGCTTGTTTTCACCACGGAAGAACTCGAGGCGCCGCTGCAATTCTTCGCGGATTCCTTCGCAAGCGAGCCGGATCCGCTCTTGATTCGCGACATAGTGGCTCGCCGGATAGATCATCGCCTTCTTGGGCCGGGAAACGACCTTCCCGCGCAGCGGATCGATCTCCGAGATCGAGTCGATCTCGTCGCCGAAGAACTCGACGCGAATCGCCATCTCGCCTTCGTATTGCGGGAAGATTTCGACGACGTCCCCGCGTACGCGAAACGTCCCACGATGGAAATCGTGGTCGTTCCGGTCGTATTGCATATCGACGAGTCGCCGAAGCAGATCATCGCGCACGAGATTCATGCCCGTCTCGATATAGACGTGCATCGATCCGTAGTTCTCAGGCGCGCCCAGACCGTAGATGCAGGACACGCTCGCTACGACGATCACATCATCGCGGGTGAGCAACGAATGCGTCGCCGAGTGCCGAAGCTTGTCGATCTCGTCGTTGACCGAGGAGTCCTTCTCGATGTACGTGTCGGTCGTCGGTAGATAGGCTTCGGGCTGGTAGTAGTCGTAGTAGGAGACGAAATACTCGACTGCGTTATGCGGGAAGAGTTCCTTCATCTCCTCATAGAGCTGAGCCGCCAGCGTCTTGTTGGGCGACATCACGAGCGCGGGACGATTCATCCGCTCGATCATGCAGGCGATCGAGAAGGTCTTGCCGCTGCCTGTGACGCCGAGCAGGGTCTGATGCTTGTCGCCGCGCTCCATGCCCTCGCAAAGGGCATCGATCGCTGCGGGCTGGTCGCCGGAGGGCTTGAAGGGGGACTCGAGCTTGAAACCTACGTTCATGGGCCGAGTATAGACCGCGTGAGCGATTGGCGAAGGCTCAGCCTTCTTTGTGCCGCCATGAGGAGCCTTCGGGCGAGTCCACGATCTCGATGCCTTCGGCCGCAAGTTCGTCCCGAATACGATCGGCCTCGCCCCAGTCCTTGGCGGCCCGGGCTGCGTTTCGCGCTTCGAGCAGACCGTCGATGCGGGCGTCTGCGGGTGCTGCCGCAGGTTCGGCGTCGGCGGGGGCTTCCCCGAGTTTGAGTCCGAGGACAGGATCGAAGCGCCGCATCAGGTCGCGGCGATCCACGTCGGCAATCTCGCTGCTTCGCGCGACATCCCAGACGGCCGCGATGGCGCGCGGGGCGTTGAGGTCGTCCGCCAGCGCATCGCGAAACTTCGCGTAGTGCGGCGCCTGGGCGTCGGGATCGCCCTCGCCCTCGACCGCTTCCAGCTCGACCGCGATTTTCTGGAGGCGCTTGAAACCCTTGGCCGCAGCCTGGATCGCGTCGTCGCTGAAGGATTGCTGCTGTCGGTAATGCGCCTGGAGGAAGAAGTAGCGGAATGCGAGCGGGTCAATGCCTCGACCGATCAAGTCGTTCAGCGTCTTCACGTTGCCCTTCGACTTCGACATCTTCTCGTCGCCGTCGGCCCCGCCCATATTGAGAAACTCGTTGTGCATCCAGAACGCGACCCAGGGGTGCACGTCGTAGCCGCATTCGCTCTGGGCGACTTCGTTCGTGTGGTGCACGGTCGAGAGATCGATCCCGCCAGTATGGATATCGAAGCGCTCACCGAGATAGCGAACGCTCATCGCGGAGCATTCGAGATGCCAGCCAGGAAAGCCGCGGCCCCAGGGCGAGTCCCATTCCTGCAGGCGCTGGACGCCCTCTTCCGCGAATTTCCAGACGGCGAAGTCGGACGGGTTGCGCTTGCCTTCGGTCACACCGATGCGCGCACCCTCGGACTGACCTTCAAGATCGAGGCCCGCGAGCTCTGCATAACGCGGGAACTGCGCCGTATCGAAGTAGATGCCGTCTTCGATCCGGTAGAGATAGCCGCCCGCTTCGAGCTTCTGGCCGAGGTCGATCTGTTCGGCGATATGCTCTGTCGCCTTCGGGTTCTGTTCCGGCGGGAGACAGTTGACGGCGGCGCCGTCCTTGCGCCAGAGCTCTGTGTAGTGCTCGGCGATTTCCGCGGCGGTCTGACCGGCCTTCTTGGCGGCCGCCTCCATCTTGTCTTCACCCTCGTCCGCATCCGAGACGAGATGCCCCACGTCCGTAATGTTGATGACGTGAGTGACGTCGAAGCCTTCGGAGATCAGGAAGCGCTTGAGCAGGTCGGAAAAGAGGCGCGAGCGGAGGTTGCCGACGTGCTGCTCCGCGTAGACCGTCGGCCCACACGTGTACATGCCGACCTTGCCGGGTTCGAGGGGCTCGAAAGGGCGAAGCGAACGACTCCGCGTGTCGTAGAACTCGATCTGGCTCACCGCGCCGAAACTCCTCTGATCACCCATGAATGGCCCGCAAACGTGCGGTCCGCGCGGTGTTTAGCGCATTCTCCGTCTGACCGGTCTATTCGAGCAGAACGACGGCAAGACCGGCGATGCCCTCGCCGCGACCAAGGAAGCCCAGGTGATCCGTACTCGTCACCTTCACGTTCACCTGCCCCGGCGCGCACCCGAGCAAGCCAACCAGATTCTCGTGCATCGCCTTCTGATACGGCGAGAGTCGCGGCGCCTGCGCCACGATCGTCGCGTCGACGTTGCCGATCTCGAGCCCCGCTTCACGCATCATCGTCACCACCTGGCCGAGAATCTCGCCACTCGCGATCCCCCGCCAGCGCTCATCGCTCGACGGGAAATGCCGGCCCAGATCGCCCTGCCCAAGCGCCCCCAGGATCGCGTCCGCCACGGCATGCAGGAGCGCATCGCCATCCGAGTGGCCTTCGAGGCCCTTGTCGTGGGGGATCTCGATGCCACCCAACACGAGACGCCGATCCGGGACCAGCTGATGCACATCGACGCCCTGACCGATTCTCATTCGTAAGCTCCCTGCTCACGTTCCGCCAGAATCGCCTCCGCGAGCAGGAGATCCTCCGGGCGCGTGATCTTCGGATTCGGATGGGCCGACTCGACCATGGCGACGGGATGCCCGAGCCATTCGACGAGCTGAGTATCGTCCGTTCCCATCCGGCCTGTTTGCGTCGCCCCGTCTATCGCCGACGCGAGCCAGTCCCGACGCACAACCTGTGGCGTCTGCGCCGCCCAGAATTCCGCGCGATCCGGCGTCTCCACAACCTGCCCGTCGCTCACCCGCTTGAGGGTATCCTTGACCCGCTCGCCGAGCAGCGCCGCCCCGGTCTCGCGAGCCGCCGCCACCACCGCGCGCAGATCGACCCCCGAAACCAGGCAACGCGCCGCATCGTGCACCGCGACGAACTCGATCTCCGCCGGCAACGCCGCAAGCCCCGCCCGCATCGAATCCTGACGTTCCTTGCCGCCGGCAACCGGAGCCACCAAGCCAGGGACATCGAGTCCCAGATTCTCGAAGCGTGCAAACTCAGCTACCGAAAGCACGGGCTGAATCACATCAAAGACCCCGGCGCCCGCCAGCGCCCCGATCGAACGCTCAACCAGCGTCCGCCCCGCAAGCGGAACAAAGGCCTTCGGCAGCGCATGACCCAGTCGCTCTCCGCGACCGGCGGCGAGTACGAGGACGGCGGTTGCCAAGACTATCTCGAAGGCTCGGCGGCCTGGTCGAGCTCGACGCGATGTGCTTCCAAGATCGTTCCCTGCGCACGCTCGAGCGCAACTTCGGCCGAGCGATAGCTCTGCAATGCATTGATCTTCTGGCTCTCCGCTTCCACCAAATCACTCTCTCGCTGGAGCACCTCAAAGGGCGTCGATTCGCCGTGCTCAAGGCGGATACGCTCCGCACGCAGCTGTTCTTCCGCCGCGAGGCGTCGCCGCTCCGATGCTTGAATCCCCTGCGCGGATGCGGACAACGTTCGCGCCGCACGCCGGACTTCTAGCACGATGTTCTGTTGGGCTCGAACGAGTCGCGAATTCGAGCGGCGCAGTTCGAGCTCGCGCTTTGCGACATTCTTGCTCGCGGTTCGATTAGGAAGCGGAATCGAGAACACACCCTTGACCTGATAGTTGTCGCGTCCCCTCCAGTCCCCGATTGAATCCGCATATGATCCTTCGAACGGAATATTCGCGGACGGCGGAACCAGATTTCCGCTGAAGTCCCTCAGGCCGGCATTCTGCTCACCAGCAAGTCCCCTAAAGCCATAGTGACCTTGGACATCGAACTGCGGAAGACGCTGATTCTTGGCGAACTTGAGATCGATCTCGTCCTCATCGATCGAACGACGCGCTTGCTCGAGCTCCGGACGCTTTCGAAATGCGCGATCGACTGCTTCCGCAACGTCGACTTCTCGGAGCGAAAACGCTTCCGGGTCTTCGGTCGGGGAAAACGCAAGTTCAGACGCGGCGCCCAGTTCCCGTCCCAGCACCGCGTCGACCAAAGCATCCTGAGCGTTTCGGTATTCGTTCGCCGTTCGGATGAGGTCGAATTCTCGGTCTGCAACACCCGCTTCGGCCTCAACGACCTCGACGCGTGAAACCACGCCGACTTCGTATTGCGTCTTAGTTTGCTCAAGAAGCGCCCGCGACGTCTCCAGGCTCTTTTGAGCGACACGAACCTGATCGCGACTAGCAACAAGATTCCAATAAAGATCGACCGTCTGCTGGACCGTCGTCATCACCGATGCGGAAAAGCCAGCGTGACTCGACGCCGACTGGATTTCAGAGGTCTTTACCCGGGTCCATTCGTTGTTCCAGATCAGCCCGCGAGCAAGTGGAATCTTGGCCGTAACGAAAAGACTCGAATTATATTGTTCATCGAGCGCAGAGGACGAGCGCCGCGTCGAAGTAGAAAGGGACTCGAACCGAACGCCAAGAGACGCCCCGAGATAGGGGATCAGCTGATCGATCCCGACGCCGCCTCCCTTCTCGCGCTGACGGTCTTTGAGACTGCCGAAGAACTGAATGGCGTTCGAAGACTTCGCCACGTCGTAGCGCATGTCCGCGGAAAGCAGCGGATCGTAGGCGCCCCAGGCTCCTTCTCGATCCGTATCGGCAATCATCGGTCCGTATCGCTCGACTTCAACGTCCAGATTGTTTCGGATCGCCAGCGCGACGGCCTCGCCAATCGAAAGCGGTCGGCCGCCCGTGGCGATCTCTGCACCCGGTGCGAGATCGCCCGTCGAAGCGGTGGAGACCTGAGAGACGTAGAGGGAATCCTCGCCGACCGATCCCTCGGACTGCGCGATGGACGCAACGAACAACAATATAAGGACGACGGCTCCGCGAGAAGCTGCACGTGTCATGGGAATCCTCCGTCCCGGAGCTTGGTCCGGGCACTCGAGCGCTGCTAGGTGGTTCGGGCGACGCGTTCTGGATGACGCGTATTGGGTTGCCGAACTCACGCAGAGATCTTCATTGCTTGCTTGGCGTTTCAATCTGAACGCAAACAGCAAGGAGGACCTCGTGAAATCGAACTGATCGGGGGCGTGGGCCGGATGATGCGTGCGCGCAGTCGGCGATGCAAGCGACAGAACTGAAATCGTGCGGGCCTCTTCTCGGCCTCGCCCGAGGAGCAAATTCCGTCGGAATCGGCCGGGGTGATTGTGAAGTTTTGTAACGCGCGTTTGTGCGTGGGAGGTTCGTGCCTTTTAGCCGCATTGAAGTTCTACAGCCTGGGTGTGAAACGGTCGAAGGGGGAAGGCAACGAAGGCGGATCGCGAACCTGTCGTCGGTGACCCAAGTCACCCGGCAGAACGAGGGAGGGAACACCGGATCAGGGGACGAAAAGGACGGCGTGCACAGGACGGGGATGCGTTAAGCTGATCGACCTGTTCCCGGGATGACCCGGGGCCCAAGCGTTCGGAGGGAACACGTGGGGCTGTTTAGTTCGAGAAACCGTGGGAATAATACCCCGTCGGATTCAAAGCGCGAGACCGGAAATGATGAAGGCCAATCTTCTTCGAATTCGGACTCTCAGCGGACCCAATCCTGGTCAACCCGCCCTGTTCAGGCAGGCTCGTCGGCAGAGACTTCAGAACACGCAGACGAAACCGGAAAATCAGGGTCGGGCCAGATGGCGGACGACGCGATGACAACCGGCACGAGCAGAGGCTCAGAGGGAGAGAAGCGCATGGCCACGATTGGTCAGTCGATCATTTTTAAAGGTGAGCTTTCGGGCGATGAAGATCTCGAAATCGACGGCCAGGTCGACGGCGTCGTCCAGCTCGCCAATCACCAACTGACCGTAGGCGCCAATGGTCGCCTCAAGGCAGAGGTGAATGCCAAATCGATCATCGTGATCGGCCAGGTCATCGGCGATCTTACGGCAACGGAGCGAATCGAGGTTCAGGCGACGGGCGTCGTGGAAGGTGATCTCCGCGCACCCCGCTTGAACGTCCAAGAAGGCGCTGTGCTGAACGGTTCGATCGACATGTCGTCACCGGCTGCAGCAGACGTCAAGAAGCCCACGAGCTCGACCAACGCGCCTCAGCCGGCTGCGACGGGCGGCAACGCGGGCACGCCCAGCGGCGAGGCGCTTAAGACCGCCTAGCACGCTCGGGGCTACACGAATACCGAGAACCGAAAAACGAAACGGCCGGATCGGGTGCAAGCCCCGATCCGGCCGTTCGTGTTCTAGGGAGCGAGTCGAACTCGCCCCTTCTCAATCGCGGATCAGGCCAACGCCTAGACGACCGCCTTGTTGATCCCCGGGCCCTTGCGCTTCGGCCCATCCTTGTCGCCATAGCGCTCTTCTAGAAAGAGCAGCAGGGGCGAAGCGATGAAGATCGACGAGTAGGTGCCGACGAAGACCCCGATCAGCATCGTCTTCGCGAAGGGCTGGATCACTTCACCACCGAAGAGGTAGAGCGAGCCGACCGCGAGCAGCGTGGTGAGCGACGTGAGGACCGTTCGCGAGAGCGTTTGGTTGACGCTCAGGTTGAGCGTCTCCTCGAGGTCCGCCTTCGTGTGCAACTCCATGTTCTCGCGGATGCGGTCGTAGATGATGATCGTGTCGTTTAGGGAATAGCCGAGAATCGCGAGCATCGCGGCCAGGATCCGCAGGTCGAATTCCTCGCCGAGCAGGACGAGGATACCCGCCGTGATCGCAAGGTCGTGCACGACGGCGACGACGGCGCCCGGCGCGAAGCGCGAGCTGAATCGGAACGCGACGTACATCAGGATCACGATCGCGGAATAGAGCAGCGCCCGGATTCCGTCCTCACGCAGCTCCGCGCCGACCTTGGGGCCCACGTACTCGACGCGCTGCTCCGTGAAGTCACCGATCGAGCTGCCTACGGCCCGTTCGAGCACCATCACCTGCGTGTTGGCCTCGAGCCCGACGGCAACTTGCTCACCATCGACGCCCTCCTGGGCGGCCGCGACGGCGAGCGCTGCCGGCGATCCGTCCGTGACGCCCTTGAACTTGATGTTGAACTCGGCGATGTCCGCTTCACCGAAACGCACGACCTGGGGGGCTTCGAAGCCCTGCTCCTTGAGCACGTCGCGAATCTTCGACTCATCGACCGCCACACCGTCGGAAAAGAGCAGCTGAACTTCCGTGCCGCCCGCAAAGTCGAGTCCAACCTCAACCCCGTTCACGGCGGCCATGATGCCGCCGAGCGCGATCAGTGCGATCGAGATCGCGAGAGCGATCTTTCGCTGACCCAGAAAATTGATGTTCGTTCCAACCGGGACAATTTCAGTAGGCACCGGATTCTCCTTCTTGATTCGTCAGGACTCGTGTGAGCGTGTCGGCTCTAGATCGAGAGCGACGAGTGGGTGCGCTTGCCCAGATAGAGTTCGTAGAGGAGGCGTGTCACGACGAGCGCCGCGAAGACGCTGGTCACGATGCCGATAGAGAGCGTGACCGCGAAGCCCTTGATCGGTCCGGTTCCGAAGCGGAAAAGGATCACAGCGGTAAAGAGCGTCGTCAGGTTGGCATCGAGCACGGTCCAGGTCGCCTTCTGGAAACCCGTCGCGATCGCCGCACGAACCGCCTTGCCCGAGCGAAGTTCTTCCCGAATCCGCTCAAAGATGATCACGTTCGCATCGACCGCCATACCCACGGTCAGGACGAGCCCCGCGATTCCAGGCAGGGTCAGCGTCGCTTCAAAGAGCGACATCAGGCCCACGAGCAGCACGAGGTTCGCCAGCAGCGCGAAGCTCGCGAAGGCGCCGGACAATCGATAATAACCCGCTGCGAAGGCGAGGATCACGATCAGGCCGATCATGCAGGCCCGGGCGCCGCTCTCGATCGAGTCCTGACCGAGGCCGGGTCCGACCGTGCGTTCTTCTTCGATGACGACGGGAACCGAGAGCGAACCGGCGCGCAGGATGACTGCGAGATCGGCGGCCTCATCCGATGTGTAGTTGCCTTCGATCTGGCCGCGAGTCGAGATCTTGCCGCGGATGACCGGTGCGCTGTAGACCTTCTCGTCCAGGATGATGGCCATCGGCTTGCCGATGCTCTTCGAAGTCAGATCGCCAAAGATCTCGCCGCCTGCCGGATTGAAGCGAAACTCGACGATCGGTCGTTGCTGTTGGTCGAACTGCAATCGCGCATCGTCGAGATAGTCACCCGTGATGTCGGCGACCTTGGGCAAGAGATAGGCCTGGATCTCCTGAGTCGTCTCAGGATCGATGACCTTCACCTCGGGATCGTATTCCTTCAGGATGATTCGGTCGTCGCCGATGCCGCCGGGGTAGCGAGCCAGCAGAGCCTCGGCGGTGCCATCCATATCGATCACGATCTTGAACTCGAGGAAGCCAGTGCTCTTGAGCAGCGTGCGCGCGCGATCGCGATCGATCTGCTCGCCCGGAATCTGAACGAGCACCCGATCGTCGCCCTGGCGCGTCACGACGGAATCAGGAATGCCGCGCTGGGGATCGTCGATCCGGCGTCGCAACACTTCCAGCACCTGGCTCATCGTGCGCTCTCGAACGTCGACGACCCAGTCCTCCGTCAACTCGTAGGTGAGGTTGAGGCCGTCTTCATCGGCACTCCCCAGCACGCCCGTATTGTCAGCCGCTTCTTTAGCTGCGGGACGATCCGCATCGGCGGCAAGAGTCAGCCGAAGCTCCCCCTCTTCGACGACGGCGCGCTCGAGCGTGACGTCGTCATTCTCGAGCCGCTCGATGATCGACTGCTTCACGAATTCGAGTTCGCGGACGACCGCCTTCTCAAGCTCGACGCCCACGACCCAATGAATGCCACCGCGCAGGTCGAGTCCGAGGCGCAAGCCCTCGTCCGGCCAGAAATTACTCGCGATGCGCTCATCTTTGGGAATGAAATTCCCAGCCGTGATGACCGAAAAAAGGACGAGGAGCAGCCCAACGCTGATCGCTCTGAACCTGACGGGACCACCCACTGTACTTCTCCCCTGCCCAACCTACGCCCGCTCGGGGCCGGTCTGGGACCTAGCTTCTCAAGTCCGTCGAACGGACTCTCCGGATCTGCTCCGGTCTAGTTCTTTGCGTCGGCTTCCGCACCGGTTTGGCCGGCCTGTCCCGCTTTAGTGAGTTGATCGACTCGGCCGAGACTGATCCTGAGCTTCACTTTCTCGCCCTTGATGCGGGCGACCTCAACTTCGAGGACATCGCCGTCCACGGCGGCAACTTTGCCGTGAATCCCCCCCTGCGTGACGATGTCATCGCCCTTCACCGCAGTCTTCAGGAACTCTTCGCGTTCCTTCTGCTGTTTCTGCTGGGGACGGATCACCAGGAAATAGAAGATCGCGAAAATCGCGCCCATCATGAGGAAGAAGGAGAAATCCGCTGCGCCGCCCTGCGCCTGCAACGGAACTCCGAAATCCGAACTCATTTCAACTCTCCTCGTCGACTCGCTCGTACGCGCCCCGCCCGCGAAAGACTCGCGAGCGACGTCGACGGTTCGACAAACATAGACGTGGTTGGGCCGGGCTTGATCGCCTCGGACCCGAAAGAAGCACTGCGTGAGGAGCGCCGTTCGAGGCGCGTCCCCGGGTAGAAGCGCGCGAGGATACGCTGATACGACTCGCCGCGCTCAGCGAGTGCCCGCGCACCCCACTGACTCATGCCCACGCCATGGCCATACCCCGAGCCGACGAAGGCGAAACCATCGCGTGTCGCCCGAACATCGAAGAGCGTACTGCGGAGGCCGAGGGCAGAAACCAACGATCTAAGCCGCGAGCCGCGTAGCTCCTCGCGCTTCGTCCCACCGCGAACCTCGAGTCGCTCGACCCGCCCGCTCGGCGTCCGGCGCGTCACCGAGATGCCCTCGAGCCCGGCGAGTCCGATGCCCGCAGCGTCGAGGATCGCCGTAAGATCCGTAGCCGCGAACTGGGTCCGCCAATACGTATGCGGGGCCCCATCTTCCTCGTCCACATCGATGACGCGCAGGTAGGGAAGATCCTGGCCCCAGACCTCTCCTGCGGTCGCCGTTCGGCCACCCGCGGTCGAGTGAAAGACCGCCAAGATCGGTTCGCCCTGATAGGTCAGAACTTCGCCACGGGTCGACCTTGCGGCGGCCCGGGTCTCGTCCGTCTCCGCTTCAATCCCGCGATAGACCTGGCTAGCAATCGTCGCTTTCACGTCCCATGCGGAACTACGACGCTTGCTCGCTTCGTGGAGCACATAGGTCCGGGTAGCCACCGCCTGCGCGCGCAGCGCTTCACGCGGCCAGCTCGCGGACATCTCCCCCCCCACGGTCGAGGCCACGTAGTCCTCAAGGCCAACGCGGTTCAAGACCTGAATGCGATCGCCGGATCCGCGCACGGTGATACGCCCCCGAACGACGCGCTTGCCGACCGTCCAGGGACCGGATCCGCGTGGCGACCAGCGCTCACCGGCTCGCCGACCATCCACGTGCAGCACCCCACCGACGGACTCAACCAGCGAAACGGAATCACCCGCGCCCACCGGGATCGACGTCGCGCTGTCGTAAAGCAGAACGCGCACCTCTCCCGGGCCGCTCGCCATCGCAGTGGCGCAACCGAGCGTCGCCAGAACAAGGATGAGGAAAGGCGCAACCGTCGAAACCAGGGGCGTCGAACGCGCCACCGCGAGCCATCGATGACCGCGGTGTAGCCGTTCCATAGGAGACGCGCGAAGGTCCATCTTAGAGGTCGGCGCGAATGGCCTCGGCCTTGTCGGTCCGCTCCCACGGAAGTCCGACGTTCTCCCGTCCGAAGTGTCCGTGGTAGGACGTCGCACGATAGATCGGGCGGCGCAGGTCGAGCGCCTCATCGATGCCACGCGGCGTCAGGTCGAAATGCTTGCGGACGATCGTCTCGAGCTTCGATCGATCAAGACTAGAGGTCCCGAAAGTGTCGACCCGAATCGAAACCGGTTCGGCAACGCCGATGGCGTAGGCGAGCTGAACTTCCGCGCGGCGCGCAGCGCCAGCAGCAACGAGGTTCTTCGCGACATAACGTGCAGCGTATGCAGCACTGCGGTCGACCTTCGACGGGTCCTTGCCCGAGAAGGCGCCACCGCCATGGCGCCCCATGCCACCATAGGTGTCGACGATGATCTTGCGTCCCGTGAGTCCGGCGTCGCCCATCGGGCCACCGACCACGAAGCGTCCGGTCGGGTTCACGTGGAAGATCGTGTCGTTGTCGATCAACTCCGCGGGGAGCGTCGTTCGAATCGTCTTCTCGATGATGTCCTTCCGAAGCTGATCGTGCGAGACGTCCGGCGAATGCTGGGTCGAGAGCACGACGGTATCGATTCGCTTCGGACGATCGTCATCGTCATATTCGATCGTGACCTGGCTCTTCGCATCAGGTCGGAGATAGTCGAGTTCGCCGCTCTCGAGATGCTCGCGATGGCTCTCGATCAGCTTGTGCGAATAACGAATCGGCGCGGGCATCAGCTCCGGCGTTTCATCACAGGCATAACCGAACATCATCCCCTGGTCGCCAGCGCCCTGCTCCTTGTGGAGTCCTTCGCCTTCACTCACGCCCTGGGAGATGTCGGGGCTCTGCTTGCCGAGTGCGACCTGGACGGCGCAGGTCGCTGCGTCGAAGCCCATGTCGGAACTCGTATAACCAATGTCGTGCACGACACCGCGAACGATCGTCGGAATGTCGACCACCGCGGAGGTTGTGACTTCGCCGCAGACGAGGACGAGTCCGGTCGTCGTGGCCGTCTCGCATGCAACACGCGAGCGGGGATCCTGCGCCAGCATGGCGTCGAGAATCGAGTCGGAAATCTGGTCGCACATCTTGTCCGGGTGCCCCATGGACACGGACTCAGAGGTGAACATCAAACGGGATCCCATCGGGGCCTCTCCTTCAGTGAGGGGCGCAGGGTAGACGTTCAGCCCCATGGGATCAAACAAAAAGCGTGCCTGAATCCGCGGGGTTGCGATGCCTCCCGCGCGAAAGACAAGCGACGTGGAGAACAGCGCCGAGCGGGGCACAGGAGATGCGTCGGGGCGTCCTGAGTTCGGCTAGGAAGGCGCCGGCGTGTCGTCGTCCGGGGCCTCGATCAGCGCCCCCAATTCCATCACCGCCTGCTCGGCATCCGCGCCCACGGCGCGGACGCGGAGCGCCGTTCCCTGGGTCGCCGCGAGACACAGAATCGAGAGCACGCTGGCTCCGCTCACCCATTCGTCGCCCCGCCCGAGCGTGACTTCAGATTCGAAGCGACCGGCGAGGGAGGCGAGTCGGCCCGCGGGTCTCGCGTGGAGGCCGAGCTCGGAACGGACGGTAAATTCCTTCTCGACGGTGAGCGCCTCGCTCATTCCGCAGCCTCGGGGACCAACTCGCTCGCGACGGAGATATTCCGTTGGCCGTAGGCCTTGATGAAAGCGGCGAGTTCGTCGAGCGGCTTCTCCTCGCGCATCGTGGCGAGCTTGATGAGCATGGGCAGGTTCATCCCCGTCACGACCTCGACCTGGTGCTCGTCGTGAAACGAGAGACTCATGTTCGAAGGCGTGCCCCCGAACATATCGGTCAGGATCAGCACGCCCTCGCCCCGGTCCGCGTCCTTCAGACCCGCGGCAATCGCACCGCGCACGTCCTCGACCGCCATCGTCGGATCGACCGAGACGGCGCCCCATTTTGGGGCCTCGGGCAGGATCAGGCGAAGCGCCTGAAGAAACTCTTCGCCTAAGCGATAATGCGTCACGATCAGGACTCCGACGCGCTGCTTGTTTTCCTTGGATCTCATTGATGCGTGGCTCTCATGGATACGGGGCGTTCAAGGTGCGTGGCGTTCGGGGCTGCCGGGCGCTCAGGGATGCCGGGCGCTCGAAAAAAAAGGAGCAGCTGTCGTTCAAAGCGGTCTTTCGACATCTCGGTGCGAAACATTGACCTCGCGACCCGCGGCCCGCAAGCGCGCCCCCATCGCCTCGGCGACAGCAACCGAGCGATGCCGGCCGCCCGTGCAGCCGATGCCGACGGTGAGATACGCCTTGCCTTCCTCATCGTAGAACGGAAGGAGGTAATCGACGAAGTGATCGAGGCGACCGACGAACTCGGCGCCCCGCTCGCTTTCGAGCACATGTGCCGCAACCGGCCCATCGAGACCCGTCCCCTGTCGCAGGGATTCCTCGAAATACGGATTCGGCAGGAAGCGCACATCGAAAAGCAGCTCGACCGCCGCCGGCGTGCCATGCCGATACCCAAAGGAGACGACGTTGACGACGGTCTCCTTCGCAGTTCCGCCGGACACGTGCCGAACGATCGTGTCCTTCAGCTGGTGCACGTTGAGGGAGCTCGTATCGATGCTCAGATCGGCAAGGCTCACGACCTGGTCGAGCAGCGTCCGCTCCAGCTCGATCCCATCGAGCACGGCACCGCCCGGCGCGAGCGGATGGACTCGGCGCGTCTCGCGGTAGCGCCGCTCCAGCACGGCATTCGCGCAGTCGAGGAAGACGACCTCAACGCTCGCGCCACTCGCACGCAGCTCGGCAACAACCTCGGGAAAGCGCTCGAGGAAATCCTTCTCGCGGGCATCGAGGGCCAGCGCGATGCGTTCAATCGAAGTCGAGGCCGTCGTGCAGAGCGCCAGGAACTGCGGGACGAGCTGAACCGGAAGGTTGTCGATGCAGTAGAAGGACAGGTCCTCGAGCGCCGCCATCGCGGTCGTCTTTCCAGAACCCGAGAGTCCGCTGACGAAGACGATCTCCTGACCGCCCGCGCCCTCATCGCCCTTCTTCTTTTGCAGGCCCGCAGCTGTGCTCACTCGCCCACCCCTCTATCCGCCCCTTTGTCCACGCCCTTGCCTGCGAGCATGCCACCCTCGGCCTTCAAGCGCTCATCGAGGCGCTGGGCCGCGTTGATGCCTTCCTGACGAAGCTGCCAGTCTCGAATCGCGAGCTCCACAAGCGTCGCCAGGTTGCTCGCAGCATGGACCGGAAGCCGAACGGTCGGCACATCCACGTCGAGCCAGCTCTCGTGCTCCCGATCGAGCCCAATGCGCTCAAACTGCGCGCCCTTTTCCATCGACTCGAGACGGACAGCAAAACCGACCGCACACTCGTCAAGCGTCGCCTCTTCGCCAAACAGATCCGCCACGCACATCAAACCGAGACCCCGGACCTCGATGAAGTGACGAATATGGGGTGGCGACCAACCGATCAGCGCACCGTCCTCGACGCGAAGTCGAACGACGTCATCGGCGACAAGGCGCTGGCCCCGTCGCACAAGTTCGATCACGCACTCGCTCTTCCCCACACCGGAGGGGCCAACGATCAGGACACCGATCCCGGCAACTTCGACCAGCGAACCATGAATCTGATCCTGTGCGACGCGCGTCTTCTCGTCCACCGGCTCATTCACGCGACCGTCCTCCCCGAAAGACGAAACTCAACCAGTCACTGACGAGCGTGAACGAGACGCGCGCACAGCTCAAGAGGCAAGCCCCTAGAACTTCGCGTCTTCCTCTTCGATCGTGCGGAAGATCGAGTCGAGTTCAGTCGCAGAGAGCAGCCGCTCACGGAAAGTCGCATCTCGAAAGAACCGTGAGATCCGCGCAAGGGCCTTGAGATGCTGGCCACCGGATTGCTCCGGCACGACGAGCAGAAAGAAGAGCTGGGTCGGCTGACCGTCGATCGACTCAAAATCGACCCCGGTCGAGCTTCGCGCAAAGGTTGCCACGAGATGATCGAGGCCTTCGATCTTCCCATGGGGGATCGCCACACCCTCGCCGATTCCGGTGCTCTGAAGCGCTTCACGATCGCGCAAGACGGTCAACAGCCCATCGCGATCGAGCGCGGGCTCAGCATCGGCCAACGCGCCGGCCAGCTCAGCAAGCAGGTCGTCCTTCGTAGTCGACGCGACGTCGAGGATCGAGGCCTCGCGCACGAGAATGTCGGTGATTTTCATCAGGGCTCCGCAGTGCGGGCGCACTCTATCCCAGTGAACCCGATCCCCGCTATCCCCATTCGCGCTTTCGTGCAGGTCGCTCTCTGGGGTCTCTTCCGGGGTGCTGTCCGGAGATCGCGGAGTTAGTGCTGTTTGCGTTTGGTGGAGGACAGGATGTTCATGCCTTCTCGATATTTCGTGACGGTTCGCCGGGCGATGTCGATATTCGCCGATTTGAGCATCTCGGAGATGCGCTGATCGGACATCGGGCGCGCCGGATCCTCGCTCTCGATGATCTTGCGGATCTTCTCTTTGACGCTCTCGCTCGCGAGCGCCTCGCCGCCATCGGAGCGGCCGATGCTCGAATTGAAGAAGTATTTGAGCTCGAAGATGCCCTGGGGCGTGTGCACGTACTTGTTGGTCGTGACGCGGCTGACCGTCGACTCGTGCATCTCGATGTCTTCCGCGACGTCGCGAAGATTGAGCGGCTTGAGGAACGCGAGGCCGTGTTCGAAGAACTCGCGCTGGAAGCTGATGATGCTCTGCATGACCTTGTAGATCGTGCGCTGGCGCTGATGAATCGACTTGATCAGCCACATCGCGGAACGGACCTTGTCGTGGACGTAGTTCTTCGTGTCTTTCTCGATGAGCTGCTCTTCGGTCGCAGTCGGTTTTTGCCCCGGCTCCTTGGTCGAGCTCGGCGCGAGCACGTCGCGGTACATCGAGTTGATCTTGAGCTTCGGCAGTCCGTCTTCGTTCAGCAGAACGTGAAAGTCGTCGCCCACCTTGTAGACGTAGATATCCGGCGTGATGTAGACCGGGTCCTCGCCGCCAAAGCCCCGTCCGGGTCGCGGCTCGAGGCCCCCGATGACCCGCGCGGCATCCGCAATCTCTTGAAGGGTCGCCCCGGTCACGCGGGACAGGCCGCGAAAGTCGCGCTTCTGGAGCATGTCGACATGCTCAGATACGAGGGTCCGCACGAGCGCGTCGCCCACGTTCAGCGTGTCGATCTGAATGAGCAGGCATTCGCGCAGATCCCGAGCCGCCACGCCCGTGGGATCGAGCTGCTGGATGGCCGCTAGTACCCGCTCGACGTCAGCTTCTTCGGCGTTCGCCTGTCGCGCGATCTCCTCCACGGTCGAGCGCAAGAATCCGCGGTCATCGATGTTCCCGATAATCCAGCGCGCGATCTCGAGAGCGTCCGCGTCGAGATCCGTCACCTGAAGCTGCCACTCGAGATGCTCCGCCAGGCTCGGCCGGCGCGTGTAGGTCGCTTCAAGGGAAGGACGATCATCTTCGCCGGCGATGCCGCCATGATCGAGACCGGTCATCGGATGGCTCTCGAGATATTGCTCCCACTCGACGTCGGCGATCTTCTCCGCGTCGGTGGGCCCACCATCATCGGCACCCGCCGCGTCCGCCGAGAGATCGGCCGCCGAGAACTGCTCATCCAGGGGCACGTCCGAGCCATCGACCAGCTCGGAATTTTCGTTCTCGGAAGTGGAGCCCGCGTCCGCCGCCTGCTGCTCGTCCGCGCCGCCCTCCGGGATATCGGCGGTCTCTGAGAATTCGTCCGGCGTCGCGTCGTCGCGCTCAGCCTGGGTTTCTTCCTCGAGATCCGTCTCTTCGAGGACCGGATTCTCCTGGAGCTCCTGCTGAACCAGATTCACGAGCTCGAGCTGATTGAGCTGCAACAGCTTGATCGCCTGCTGCAGCTGGGGCGTCATCACCAGCTGCTGGCCGAGCTTGAGCTGTTGTTTCAGTTCGATGGCCATGGGCCGAGCAATCTCCGTGACCGGGTCATCACCACGCAGGCAATGCCGTCACTCTTCCTTCACTACTTGGATGACGTCAATCTTCCAAGTCTACTTCGCGTCCTCTCAGCCTGACTTCTTGAGGACAAGAATCCCCTAGAGAGCACTCTCAAACTGAATTCCTCCCTTTTAGGTGGGTTCAGAGCGAAATATCCCCCCTGGGCAGCCCTCCCTGCGGTCTCCGCCTCAGCGGATTTCAATTCAGACTGAAGTTCTTCCCCAGGTAAACCTCGCGAACCTCCGGGTCCTCCGCGATCTCGGCGGGAGTCCCGAGACGAAGAATCGTTCCGTCCTTGATGATGTAGGCGCGATCACAAATCGACAGGGTCTCACGCACGTTGTGGTCCGTGATGATCACGCCGATGCCTCGGGATTTGAGCTGCTCGATGATCTTCTGGATGTCGATCACCGCGATCGGATCGACACCGGCAAAGGGCTCGTCGAGCATCATGAATTGAGGATCGAGAACGAGCGCTCTCGTGATCTCCACCCGACGGCGCTCACCGCCCGACAGGTCCGCGCCCTTGGTCGCGGCCTTCTCGGTCAGGCCGAGTTCAGCCAGCAGCGACGCGAGCCGCTCCTTCCGCTTCTTCCGATTCGGCTCGACGGTTTCAAGAATCGCCCCGACGTTGTCAGCCACGGTCAGCTTGCGAAAAATCGAGGCTTCCTGCGGCAGATACGTGATGCCCATGCGCGCCCGGCGGTACATGGGCAGCTCGGTGATGTCGTCATCCCCGAGGAAGACACGTCCCTCGCTCGGGCGGACACTGCCGGCCATCATGTTAAACGTCGTCGTCTTCCCGGCACCGTTCGGCCCCAGCAATCCAACGACCTCAGCGCCACCGACGTTCAGGTCGACGCCTTGCACAGCGACCTTCTCGCCGTAGCGCTTGACCAGTCCGGTTGCGGAAAGGACGGGTACGCTCACATCAAACCTCCGACGTTCCCGCACGCACTCACCTCGCCGGGAGCCTCGCGTTCGGGGCGAATCACAATCGACGCCGCGCCTTCGACCAGGGCGCGATCGTCAGCCAGATCGAAGCGGATCGACTGACCGCGAACGATGTCACATCCCTGAACGAGTTCCGCGTGACCTATGCAGGTCAGGCGCTGAGCATCTCGAAGATAGATCGCGCGATCACAACGGGCCTGGCGCTCTCCCTGGTCCACGAAGACCCGGCCTTCGGCGACCAGTCGTTCGGGCTCGGACTGGCCCTTCTTGTAGGTCGCTTCGAGACGATCACTTCGCAAGGTCACGTTCGCCTGCTTGACCAATACGTTATGCGTAAAGATGAGTTCCCGACCATGATCACGACTCACAATCTCCGCCTCATCCGCTTGAATTTCGATCGGCGCATCGCTCTCGAAACCCTCGAGGTCAAGAGCATTCTCAAGCCCTCGGCCGGAGCTGCTCTCGGATTCGCCAGTCGCGCTGTCGCCTCCGCCCGCACCGCGCGCGCTCACGTTAGGCGCCGGCACGACCCCAAGACCCGTCAACACATCCACCGCGAGGGAATCGATCGCGGCGTCGAGGGACACGCCCTCGTCAAGGCTCACGCTCCGACGTGCGGTCGCTGCGCCAGAATGACCGGATCGAACCGCGAGTTCGATTCGCTCGGGCTCAAAATCGGTCGCCGAAACAACGCGGCCGACGACTAGGCTTTCAACGGCGGCTTGATAGGCCCAAGTACGAACGGCGTCGGCAGACGGTTCAAGCCCCGCATCGGCGATGAAGGTACCGGGGCCTAACAAACGACCAAGCGACTGCGTGGCCAGCGCATCCGACAAGCGCGTCGCAATCGATGGGCTTCGTCGATCATCTTCGAAGGGGGTGATGCCTAGCCGAATCGCGCTCGCGGACATACTCGACGGGGATTCCGCCGCACCCGAACGGGACGCCGGCACAGCCAACAGGCCTAACAGAAGCAAGCTGACAAGCAGCATCCGGGCGCCGATCGCAGAAGCGATGGAGCAGAATGTCGGGCGAGTCGGAACAGCGCTTGCAGGCGGGCAGAGTCGGCTCATGGGTCCTGTACGACCGTTGCGCCTCCCTCGAGTCGAAAGCGCGATTCGTTAACGAAATAGCGGAAGCCACCACCCCGATAACGACCATCCTCATCCACGATCAGGACCGGGTCGTCGGTGTAGAGCACCCCCTCGACCTCATCATAGGCCACCCAGAGCGCTTCGAACTGCCTGTCGCCCTCGATCGTCCCGACGACGTGACCTTCCGCGATGAAAGCCTGGGTCGCCAGGTTTAACTGGCCCTCGTCGCAGCGCATTCGAAAGCCCAGCCGCCCCTCACCGGAAGCCACTTCGACATCGACCTCATCGAGATCGGCGACCTCGCGCTCGGGATAGAACTCGGCGGTCTCTGCTCGAAGAAGGATTTCGTTCGCCGACCCCTCACTTGCGACGAAGGTCATCCCGCGCACGTGAAGAATCTGGCCGGGATCGCCCTTGAGCCATCCGGGATCCGGTACCTCAGCGCTGGCTACGGCTGCGAAGAGCGCGCTCGCTGCGATCAGAAGGCGCCAGGCCAAGCCCGTTCGGCCGAAGCCCCTCAGCCCGACCTGCGGCGGCAGACCGGTCCTCTGCGGCCCCAATCTGGCTTTCACCATCGCGCGAGACTCAATCCTCGTGCCCGAACACGGTCTTCATGGGCTCTGTGCTGACGAGCCAATGAGCGGGGCGAAGAATCAGGTAGTCGATCGCGACGCCCACCGGATGGAGCACGTACGCGATGATTCGCAGCGGGTGCCCCGCCGAATCATCATCGTATTCGTCGGCCAGGGCCGCCGTCGGGATCGTCGTGAGGAGCACCAGCGCGAGGAAGATCGCCGAGAGCAGGCTGCGAACGCGGCCCTGCCGGGGCGGGGTTCCCGCCTCACTCATCCCTCGAGTCGTCGTCAATCGTTTCACCCTGCGTCTCCTTGCCTGGGCCGGCCGGCCGATCAGACGCTGCCCCGGATTCCGCACATCGCCTGAAGGCGGACTTCATCGGTATTTCGTCTGAAACACTTCCGATCGGGCCACCCTCGCCGCAGCTTAACGGGTCGGACTCCGCTCCGCCCGAGGGGGTTTCATCGAGTCCGCCGGGCGCGTGCGGGGGGATCAAGGGAATCAAACGGCAAGCACAATCATCGACCTCAATTTTAATCTATGTATCTTTCTAGAAAGCCACTTTCAGTGTGAGATCCAGCAGGATTCAACCACATATATCTCTAGCTCGACCAGATTAAGTCAAAACAAACGATGTTTTTACAGGCCTATCTATGATTGGCCATCGATTTGCTCAAGAAATATGTCATTTTATGTCGAATCAACCAACACGAGGGCTGGTTTCGGTGCGGATCGCCCTCCTCCTCCCAAAAACGAGCCCAGACGAGAACTTCATCGATGGATAATCGCGTCACGACCGGTGCGGAAAAGCTGATTCAATGCCTTGAGCGAGAGGGAGTCGAGTACATCTTCGGCTACTCCGGCGGAGCGGCCATGCCGATCTTCGACGCCCTCGTCGACTCGGACATCAAGCTGATCCTCGTGCGACACGAGCAAGGCGCCGCACATATGGCAGACGGTTACGCCCGCGCGACGGGCAAGCCCGGCGTGGTGCTCGTGACTTCGGGACCGGGTGCGACCAACACGGTGACCGGCCTGCTGACTTCCCAGATGGACTCGGTTCCTGTCGTCGTGCTCACGGGCCAGACGATCTCACCGATGCTCGGCAAGGACGGCTTTCAGGAAGCGGACGTCACGGGCATTACCTACGCGGTGGTAAAGCACAGCTACCTCCTGAAGGACGCCGCTGACATTCCCAAGGCGACGCGCGAGGCGTTCCATATCGCGACGACCGGCCGACCGGGTGCCGTGCTCATCGACTTGCCGAAGGACGTCACACAGGGCCCCTGCGAAGCCCCCTTCGTCGATGAAGTCGACCTCCCCGGATACACGGTCCCGACCCACGGCGACCCGGAGGCGATCCGTCAGGCGGCAGAAACCCTAATGGCCGCGAAGCGTCCCGTGCTCTACGTGGGACATGGCGCCGTCATCTCGAACGCGGGCAAGGCCGTGATCCGGCTCGCTGAGAAGCTGCGCGCACCGATCGTGAACACCCTGCTCGGCAAGGGCGCGGCCGACGAAACGCACCCGCTCCACCTCGGCATGCTAGGCATGCACGGCACGGCCTATGCGAACAAGGCGGTCGATGGATGCGACTGCATCATGGCCATCGGCGCGCGGTGGGACGACCGGATCACCGGGAAGCTCGACGAGTTCTGCCTCGGAGCTACGAAGATCCATATCGATATCGACCCGGCCGAGTTTGGAAAGATGGTGACCGCGGATGTCGCAATCGCCGGCGACGCACGACTCGTTCTCGAAGAGCTGATCCCCCAGATCTCCGCCGGAGACACCGAGGAATGGCTCCAGTCCTGCGAAGGTTGGCGCAAGAAGTACCCCCTCAAGTACGCCAAGCAAGGCGGTCTGCGCGCCCAACACGTGCTCGACCGACTCCATCACACGACGGGCGGCGATGCGATCATCACGACGGACGTCGGCCAACATCAGATGTGGGCGGCGCAGTTCTGCCTCTCCACGACGAACCGGCATTGGATCTCCTCAGGCGGGGCTGGAACAATGGGCTTCGGCTTCCCCGCGGCAATCGGCGCACAGCTCGGCTGTCCGGACAAAAAGGTCTGGGCTGTTTGCGGCGATGGCGGCTTCCAGATGACCCAGGCGGAACTCGCGACGGCATCGATCCACAAGCTCCCCACGAAATGCCTCATCATCAACAACAACTTCCTGGGCATGGTCCGGCAATGGCAGGAGCTCTTCTTCGAGAACCGACTCTCCGGTGTCGACCTCGTCGGAAATCCGGACTTCGTCAAGCTTGCCCAGGCCTATGGCGTCAAGGCGCTGCGGATCAGGCGGCCTTCAGATGTCGACCGCATTCTCGCTGAAGCCCACGCCTACGACGAAGGCCCGTGCGTGGTTGTCGCGGAAGTCGTCAAGGAAGACAATGTCTTCCCGATGATCCCGGCCGGCGCGCCGCTCTCGGGCATGATCATCGAGAAGCCCAAAGAACAGCTCGCGAAGCCGACCGGAAGTACCTGATTCGGCCAAGCGCTCGATGCCGCCTAACACGCCCCCCGCACACCCCTCCCGTCAGGAAGAGACTCATGAGCTCAGCTACTCCGCTCACACAAGCGACGACAGCCGCATCCCCCGACCGCGACCTCCACACGATCTCCCTCTTCGTGCGGGACGCCCCGGGCGTCCTCGTTCGCGTCGCGATGGTCTTCTCCCGGCGCGGCTACAACATCGAGAGCCTTGTAGTCAGCCCCGCCGCCCGCGCGGGCTTCTCACGCATGACCGTCACCTGCTCCGGCGACCCGTCGATTCTCGAGCAGATGATCAAACAGCTGGCGAAGCTCGTGGACGTTGTGCACGCGATCGACCACACGACCTCCGACCGATTCGAAACGGAGATCGCCCTGATCAAGGTTCGCTGCGAGGGCGATTCTCGACGCGACGTTCTTGAGATCGCGGAGCACTTCAATGCGAAGGTGGTCGACTACGCCGCGGAGAGTCTCATCCTGCGCGTGTACGGCGGAAGCGAGAAGCTCGATGCCATGATCGCCCTCTTCGAAGAAGAAAGCGTCGTCGAACTCGTTCGGTCGGGAAAGATCGTGATGACGCGTGCGCTCGAAATGACATGAGAGAGTGACGCGAGAGAATGACGTGAGACGTCAAAGCCTCCGGAGCACCCCGGAGACACCCCAGCTGCAGACTCCGAATCAGCCGGTCAGATCATCCGCATCACCCAATCGTAGGCATCGCGCTGGTGCGCCCAGATCTCGCTCGGAGTGATCGACACGTCCTGGGCGATCGCAGCGGCCTCAACAAACTCGCCGCTGTCGAGACACTCGGCCAACCGAAGCAGCCGCCCGAGTTCTCCCTCGTGGTTACTGAGCGCGACCTGCATGTCGTTCGGCAGCGTGAGCCCGGAGATCGCCGACGCACGGTCGACGCCGAGAAGCACGTTCACCAGGGACATGATGCCGACAAGGAATGCCACTTCGCCCTGAGCTTTCTTCTCGGGATCGGCATCTTCGGCGCCGGCGCCCACCAAGAGCTCCATCAGGCGAGCCCGACTTGCGGCAACTCGAAAGAGCGGACCGCGTGTACCGTGCTTGCTTCCGGTCTGAAAAAGCAAGAGGTTGAGCCATCGACTCAATCCCTTCGCGCCGATCATGATCAGCGCCTGCCCCACGTTCTCGATTTTCTGTGCGCGCGCGAGCTCGAGTGAGTTCACAAGGCGAAGCAATCCTTCTTCGAGTGCCGGGTTGGCCTCGATCTGCTTCGTCACCTGCTCGATCTCAAGCTCGCCGCGGGCTTCAACAAGCAGCTGCAGCAGCACCTTTCCGTCTGCCGTCGCCTGGGTTTCACCATCCTCGGAATGCTGGGAATAACTCTGTCCGGCGAAGAGTTCGAAACCTGAATCTCGGATTCGCACAAAGTCAGCGTCGCCATCGACCGCTGTCGCCAGTACCTGCAGATTGCGGCGCTGCGCACGCCGAATCAGAAGTGCTCGTGCGTCATCATCGAGATTGAATGCGTCGATCTCGACCGCATCTGCCAGATCGAGCAACTGCTCTCTCGGGTCGCGACGCGAGTAGTTGAAGAAGAGCAGCCGCGTACCCCGCCGACTATGGAGATCGTGGAGCCGATTCGAAAAATTCGCGTCGATCTCGTCGTAGGGCGATAGACCTAACAAGATCTTGTTTCGAGGCATATGCTCAAGCACGTCGCTAAAGACGATTCGCCGATCCACTGGCAACAGTGCGCGGCCACCGCAGAGCAGCGATTCCCAACTTGCGGTCTTCGCGAACTCGAGCGTGGCCTCAAGGTATGCGTCGCTCTGCTCTTCAGAACCGGCCAAAGCTTGACCGTCCGGGGAAGCAAAGGCGAGCTCCCAACCGATCAGGCGGCGCTCGCCCGCGACGATCGGCTGGCGGCTCAGGAAGAACCCTGCGCCTACGGTCGCCTCTTCATTTTCCGTATCCGACATATCGCCTCGCGATGCCCACGTAGGGCCGTGCTGTGGATTCGTATGACCCACACCACTGGACCCATCGTCCGGCTTCGCGCACAACTCAAGTTTTCGAACAGGAATGGAAGAAACGAAAAATCCGCCTCGGGCTTTCACCCGAGTTCAGTCCGGATCAGGCGCCGTCTCGGGGCAGGCTCTTTTCCCGTTCAAAATTCGGCGGAAGATTCAGGATCTCCGAGGGAAAAGACTCAACCAGGAACTCGACGATGTCCCGAACTGAAAGAATGAAGGCGGGCCAGCCACGATCATCTGTCACAGGTAAATGCCGAAAGCCTCCAACGGACATCATGTTGAGGGCCCAGGCGAGCTTGGCGTCGATCGGCAGGGACTCCGGCTCTGTCGTCATGACGTCCGAGAGGGGGACGTCCGCCGGGTTGCGGCCGGAGTCGATGATCTTGAGCAGCACGTCGCGCTCCGTAAAGATGCCCGTGAGCGGCGAGCGAAGCGAGCCATCCTTCGTGATCACCACGCAGCCACGATGTCGTTTGCGCATCGCATGCATGGCACTCTTGACCGAATCCCCCTCTGCCATGGCCAAAGGCGGCCGGCTCGGCAGGAGCGTCAGCGGCTCCTTGAGGAGTTTCGAGTCGAAGCTGCGGCGACGTGACGGCCCATCGTCGAAATAGGCTTCATCGGGATGGAGATCTTCGGTGGGGTCGATTTCGATGGACATGTGGGGGGCTCCAGTTTGCGCGCCTGATGGCTCGTCACCATCTTGCCCCAATCGCGCCGAGACGCCACCTGTGAGATTTAGCGCGCAGTCGAATCGCCCCAGCAAGACAGTCAGACTCGCCTGAGGCGCCCCGCGGGTTCCCCCGGTAGACCTTCCCGGTTCGTCCGTCCCCCAAATGAGAAACGCCGCGAACGATTTCGTTCGCGGCGTTTCTTGATTCGTACTGGTCCGCACTTCCGTCGCAGTCGCCTGCTAGTGCGTCTCTCCACCGTCGCGAAGATGCGTATGCACGTGGGTTCGCCAGAGTCGCCGACGCAGCTGCTCCCGAAAAATCGGATCCGGCGCCGGCAGGCTGCCGTCATCAAGGGCGTCACCGCCGGACATGAAATCTGCAAAGTCGGCCATCAATTGAGCATCGCTTTCCGTGGTCCCCATCGGGTCGTCGAGCGTTTGAGGGAAGGCATGTCGGAACGAAGCGACATCGAGAACCGAGGACGCAATCGGTACGCCTGCGACATCTCGTCGCGCAGCGCGCCCCGCGTCCGACCTTCGACGGCCGACGACATCACCCATCAACATCGAGCGTTTCATCGCGCGTCGCCTCCGGCGGCGATTCCGTTGGTGATCGCAAGACTGCCATTCGCCGAGGCGGCTTCGAAGAAGAGGCGCTTCACGCGGTAGAGGCTCGAGCGAACGGCATCACTCGACCGCTGCGTGCGTTCGGAAATTTCGGGAATCGAGAGATTCTCAAAGTGACGCATCTCGAAGATCTCGGCCTGCCAACCTGCGAGGGAATCAAGGCGCTCGGCCAACAACTCTCGAAAGCGATGCAGGTCGAGCTGTTCGTCGGGCATACCTTCACCGAGGGATGCGCGCGGCATCAGGTCTTCATCATCCGCGAGATCAATGCGTTCGGTCTGACTCTTCGCGCGACGCAGGCTGTTATTCGTCGTGTTCTTCGCGATCCCGTAGATCCAGGACAGGAGCGACGACTGGCCTCGATAGTTGTCGAACGACCGGAAGACCGCGAGAAAGGTCTCCTGCACGACTTCTTCCGTCTCCGCATGATTCCGCATCCGCGCGTAGACGAAGTTGTAGATGCGCTGAAAGTAGCGGCGATAGAGCTCACCAAAGTGAAGCTCATTCTGCGCACGTATCCCTTCGAGCAGATCCTGGTCGCTCATCTCAGCGAGCGGGACCGTCGAAGTGGTGCCAGTAGCGGGAGCAAACGCGGACTTCGCCATCGCCTCCGCGGCATCAGCCTTTTCGGCCGTGCTCACGAGAGCGAGGGAATCCTTCAGGTTCAGCGATTCAGCATTTTCGGCGTATACGTCTCCGGACGAGTCCGGATACAACGCCGCAGCAGCGGACGTTCGGGACAAAACAACGACTCCTGACGAAACGCTGAACGTGAATTCAGCGAATCTTGTCTTCAGGCCTGGTGGGGAACCCTTCGGCTCTAGGTCCGTCCACCGCCTGTTTCCTGTGCCCTTCTTTCTTCTCTTCTTCTTTCGAAGCTCGTCTTGCGATCGACCCGGCCGACTCAAACGGCTTGTCAAATGGCTTGAGGTCGCGCGATATCCTCTCTCGATCGGAACACTTCCGACGTATTCGAGTGCGCCTCCCGAACCCTGACGTTCGAGTGGTGCATGAGGACCTTTCTCAACTCCGAACTGTGCTTCCGCCCTGCAGCTGCTTCAGAATGTCAGCGCTGGTCGCGGTTTCCGGTTTTCGGATGCAAGTCTCTCGTTGACGCGTCGAGGGAATTTCAAGAATCGAACGTTCAGGGGAACGCTCGGGATTCATCTATTCCGTTCGCCTCGACGTGAGGCTCAAGATCCCCGCACCCGCTCTACCGAGCAGTTGAATCGCTATCCGTCTGGATGTCGATGGGAGATCGACGGGAGAGCTGTCCAACCGCCCACCCACTCAGCCGACTCAGTCGACGTCACAGGCGAAAGCGGACACAGAGCTGCACAGCAGTAACGCGGCGCAAGCACGCAGCCTCGTCCCAAATCCCAGAGAAACGACAGATGGCCCCCCACCTGTCATAGAGATAAGTGACCCATTCTCGCGAGACGTGGCGCACGGCCGCCCAGAAAGAGCGAAATCTCTCCCGGGGACCACCGCCGGGGCCCATCCTGCTGCCCTCTTACCGTGTCACTGCAACCGCGCTGCCCATTCTCTGCGCCTCGGACCTATTCGTCCAACTCGAGCACAATCGGCGGGATTGAGAGCCCCACCTGAGCGAGCTGCGCTGCAAGGGACGGAGCCACCGGGGGGCTGCCGGCGCCTTGCGTGCTGGCGACGGCCGCGTCGAGATCCTTCGGTTGCGGATTAGCCGCTTCCAGGTTTTCCAGACGAATCTGGTCATAGTAGATCGAGACATAAAGGCGATGCTCGATGGCCCTCGCCACGCCTTTCAGATCCTGCGCCGCGGGAACCCCGGAGACCAGCTGGGAGTAGAGGAAATTTGCACCTGTCGCTGTCATCGCGCCGCTCGCAAATGCGCCCGGAGTCGTCGCCAGGTTGGCAAGCCGAGCGAAATCGCCTCCCCCCTCCCTCGGAAGGTAGTAGTAGCCGGAACTGTGCTCGTGGTAGGTCCCCGGCTCTCCAAGCGTCGAAACAAGATTGTCGGAAAGGAATTTGGTCTCATTCGCGAGGGACTCGACGGCGGCGAAGATCTCCTGGTAGGCCGTTCCGATCTCAACGCGATCCGCGAAACCGACCGTGAGATCCATCCCCCGTTCCGTCAGGGTTCGCATTTGCGTCAGAAGGTCCGTCATCTCATCCGCCGCCACGCGCGAGGCCGTCGCGCGTTCGAGCTGGCGTTCGCGATGGGCGAGCGAAAGCTTCAACTTGTCGACGAGGCTGCCCAGGTCCTTGGGCGGCTCGAGATCCGGCGACTTCGTGGAGGACAGCAATACGGCGGCGCGGCTGGCGTCCACGTATTGAGCCGCCTTCGCGATGCCTGGAAACTCCGAGAGCTGCGCCTGAACCTGGAGCGCAAGAGTCGATGCCTTGGTGGCATCAAGGGGTGCCCCGGCCTCTCCCTGCTTATCGGCCAGTTCGTTCCCGATCTCGTCAAGGCGCGACGTGAGTCGGTCGCCGAGCGTCGAGTACTGTTCGCGCAAGGTCGTGAGTCGATCGAGCGCGTAGTCGATCCTGTTGAGCACATTGTTCGTGCTGGACTGGAGCGTGCTCGATCCATCGTCGAGATTGAGGTATCGCCCGAAAAAGTTATCCGGTCGCACGAAAGGAGCGGTGAGCGGCGCCGAGGATTCGTAGGTGGTCCCGTCAGGCTCTTCGAACACGGTCTGATTCGGCATAGCGGCGAGTGCTTTGTCGAGCCGCGGGCCAGGGAACTGCGTCTTGCTTTCGAGTCCCTGAAGACGGGCGCGGATCGACGTGAACTGAATCGTGAGCTCGACCCGGGTCGAGCCTTCGTCCGAATTGGCGAGCTGCTCGGTCGCGCTGCGCAGCTCGACCAGCGTGATTTCGACGCGATCGAGTTGTGTTGAGATCGTCGCGATCTCACCGGCGCCCCGATTGATGACCGCTCGGCGCCGCTGAAGCGCGATGATCTCCGCGCGGAGAACGGTCGAGGGCTCGATCTTCGAGACGACGGCCTTCTCGTCCTTCGCCGCGCCTTCGGTCGCCCCTCCGGTCGACGTCGCGCTCGTGCTCGCTTGCTTCGTGGCGACATCCTGGCTCGCGACCGCGGTGGGCTGCATTCCAACCGCTGCATCCATCTTGACTGACATTCGTTCGTGCTCCCTCATCTTCGCTTTGTTCACAGCACCGTGACCGCGCTGCCCAACCGGCAGACGCAAGGCAAATGCAAGGCAAGTGCCACGCAAGAGCGAAGCAGCGCGCCGAGAGACGGCCCTCGCATTCCGCTTGAAGGCCCGCCTTTCGATTTGAAATGCAGCCGTGAATCGTGGCGCGACTCACGCTCGACACACGCTATGCTGCGGCCGCCCGCGCCCCACGAGACATTCCATGACCTCCGATGAGGGCCCGAAAGACGGCACGCCCGACCGCAGCCGCGGCGGCGATCGCCCTTCCCCGGCCCATCCCGAAACCGATTCACCCGCATCCCGATCGCTTCCGCCGCGCGCCGGCAGCGACTTGCGGACCCGTCTGCTCGAAAGCCCCTCCCATCGACGTTGGGTGCTTTGGGCCTGCCTGGCCGGCTGCTTCGCCACGACCTTTACGATGACGATTCTCGGCGTCTCGCTCCGCGCGATCGCCGAGGACCTCGGAACCGATGTCGGAACGATCGCCTGGGTGATGACCGCGCCGATGCTCGCCCAGGCGGTCTCCGCGCCGCTGCTCGGCAAACTCGGCGACCTCCACGGCCACCGAATCGTCTACTTGATCGGCTTCGCCTGTGCGACGGTGATCGCAATCGCGACCGCCTTCGCCTGGGACGCGGCGAGCCTGATCGGTCTGCGCACGCTCGGACAGCTCGCCGGAACCGCGACGATGCCCGCCTCGATGGCGATTCTGTTTCGCGCTTATGACCGACGGGATCGCGTCAAGGCGATGGGCTGGATGAGCGTCGTGATTGCGGGCGCGCCCGTGACCGGCCTCGCGATCGGTGGCGTGCTGATCGAGCTGATTGGATGGCGTCCCATCTTCTTGATCCAGGGTGGTCTCTCCGCCGTCGCCCTCGCGGTGGCGGTGCTCGTCCTCGTCGAAACGCCGAAGCGGGAAAAAGTTCAGCTCGATATTGCCGGTGCCGCGGCTCTCGCGGCCGCCGCCTTCTCCCTCACCTTCGCGGTCAACCGCCTACCCGGTTGGGGACTCTTTGACGCGCGAGTGGCGACGGCACTCGTCTTGACGCCACTCCTGCTCATGCTCTTCGCTCGCATCGAGCGCAATACGGAACACCCACTGCTCCCTCTCGAGTTCCTAACCCGTCGCAACTTCGTGTTCCCGTGCCTGATCGGCTTCATGCTCCAATTCGCGTATATGGGCGGGTTCATCATCAGTCCCCTCATCATGATGGGGATCTTTGGGCTCGGACAAGCGACGACGTCGATGTGGACGATCGCGCGGCCGGTATCGCTTTCGGCAGCGTCTCCGATCGGCGGCAGCCTCGGCGCGAAATACGGGGAGCGAACGATGATCATCGCGGGCAGTGCGCTCGTCGTACTGGCGATGGTCGCGTTTGCGATCGGTGCCGCGGCGGAGACGATGATCGCGATCGTGGCCGGACTCGTTCTCGCCGGGATGGGCATGGGGCTCGCGCAGCCTTCCCTGTCGACGATGGTCGCTTCCTCGGTCGAGGAGCAGGATCACGGTGTCGCCGTTTCAACGATGTCGACGACGACAGGGATTGGCGCGGTCGCGGGGGTCTCGATCCTGACCGCCATGTGCGCCGACGCGGAGACTGCGACCTCGTTCCGCGATGGCTACGCCCTGGGCGCCCTCTTCGCCGCGTTCGGACTCCTCGCGAGCTTCATGCTGCGCGCGATCGATCACGATGCGGAGCCGGCCAAGACCCTACCGCGAGGCAATCAGAAAGCGACTGTCAGCGCGACGCGTTAGGCGGAACGGGCGAAGCCCTCGCCTACTTCTTCTTTGATTCGAAGTCCGTCGAATCGCCGCCACGAGCGAGACAATCGCCGGCGCGCATGAACTGCGTCGAGCCACCGAGTCGGCAGGAAACGAGCCGATCCGGATCGGGACCGGAATCGCCCCCGTTCAAGGGAAGGTTCTCGCGAACCGTCGCACCGACTCGCGCCACGAAGGAATCGTCTTGAACCCCACTGGGTGGAGCGACGCCGCGCGACTCTGCATCCTCGGCGAGTTCTTCCTCGACGGCTTCGAGTTCCGCGATCTCGTCCTGAATGCCCGTCGGGTCCGCCGTCACCATTCGAAAACCGATCAAGGCACCGACCACGAGCAGTCCGCCCCCGAGCTTGATTCCGGCCTTCGTCGTGGCCTTCTTGAGTTCCGTGTCCATGCCTGTTGAATCGGCGCTTCCGCGAATCGGCTTGAGCCCGCGGCTCTCAGAAACAACTCAGGCCACCCGGACGCCGCCGGGTGGCCTGAATGGGGCTCCACAGATGGGGAACTCGCGTCAGCTCGACTTGCGCATATCTCGCGGCAAGCCGTAGCCCCGCTCCCCGATGATGTTGCGCTGAATATTCGTCGCGCCGCCGGCAATCGCCGGGCCCATCGAGAAGATATAGCTGAGCACCCAACCCGTCGGAGTCGTTTCCCGACCCCACTTATCGAGGTCCTCCTCCGTCGGCGCCAGAATGCCGTCGCCGCCGAGCAGGTCGTAGGCGCACTTCATGATGAGTTGCATCGTGTCCGTCGAGAAGACCTTGTTCATCATCATGGGCCGCATGACCTTAAGCATCTCGCCGCGATTGCCCGCCGTGAACTGCCGCATATTCGAGAGCTCACTCGTCTGCACGTAGCCTTCGATTTCAGCGATGCGTCGGCGAATGCCCGTATCTTCGATCGCCGGCTTACCGCCGATCGTTCGTGAGCGGGCCAGGTTCAGCAGATCGCTGAAGGCTTCACGCATCATGTTCGGGTTGCCGATCAGGTTGCGTTCGTGGACGAGCGTGGCGCGGGAAACCTGCCAGCCCTGCCCTCGCGAAGCGACGATGTTCTCAGCCGGGATCCGGCAGTCCGTGAAGAAGACTTCGTTGAACTCATAGCCGCCGCCCATTTCGCGAAGGGGGCGTACTTCGAGTCCGGGAGCGTCCATCGGAACCAGAAGGTACGAGATGCCTTCGTGCTTCTTCGCATCCGGCTCGGTTCGGAAGAGGCCAAACATCATGTGTGCACGCTGCGCACTCGACGTCCAGATCTTCTGACCGTTGATCACCCACTCGTTGCCTTCGAGACGCGCCTGACATTGCAGGGACGCGAGGTCCGACCCCGAGCCGGGCTCGGAATATCCCTGGCACCAGTTCTCTTCGGCATGGAGCGCCGGCTGGATGTACCGATCCTTCTGTTCGTCCGTGCCGAACTCGAGGAGCGTCGGCACGAGCATCCCTGCGCCTTGACTCATCAAGTCACGCGGGGCACCGGCGGCGTAGAACTCTTCGACGATGATCTTGTCCTTGATCGCGTCCTGCGGCTGTTCGGAGCCGCCGTACTTCTTGGGAACCGAGCGATAGACATAGCCGGCATCGATCCCGCGCTTGCGGAAGATCTTCTCCTGCTCCTCCATGGGGAGCTTGGCCTCGTCGCCGGTGAGCGGCCAGCCCTTGAGGAATTCGAGGACGGCCTCACGGAACGCCACGTGTTCTGCGCTGTATTCAAGATCCATGACTAATAACCTCCCAGGATGGCGGTTCGTTCGCGATGCTGATCCGGCGTGCCGAGTTGGGCCCGGTCGAGCATGATCCGCTTGAACCACATCTGGACTTCACATTCCCACGTGAAGCCATAGCCCCCGTGGAGTTCGACCGATTCCCGCGCCGCGTTCATGGCGCGATCCGTGATATGCGCCTTCGCAACGGATGCCGCGCGCGGCGCCTCGTCGGGCAGTTCATCGAGCGCGTGTGCCGCGTACCAGAAGAGCGCACGGGTCGGTTCGATGTCGGTGCCGAGCTGGGCGATCGTGTGCTTGATCGCCTGGAACTGCGCGATCGGCTGACCGAACTGCTCCCGCTCAAGCGCGTACGCCACATCGAGATCAATCAGCTTCGAAGCCGCGCCGAAGGCATCCGCGGAAAGCAGGACTGCCGCCGCATCGAGGAGGTCTCCGGCCGTACCACTTCCCCCTTCCAGCCGAGTGGCCGGTGCCCCATTGAAGGTGACCCGATACACGGGACGCGTTCGATCGATCCCGTTGACGTCTTCGATCGAAACGCCGTCCGCCTTCGCGTCGACCCAGACGAGATCGCCGCCCCGGACGCCGACCAAAAAATGATCCGCGAGCGCCGCATGCGTCACGATCGTCTTCACGCCGGAGATGCGATCGCCATCGAGCTTCACGGTCCAATCCGTCGCCTGCCACGCGGTGTCGCTTTCCTGAAGCGCGATCGTGGCGACCTGCTCTCCCGACGCGAGGGGCGGAAGAATCGCGGCCTGCTGGGCCGCACTACCCGTGAGGAGCACGCCCTGAATGGCCAGCGAATGACCGAGAAAGGGCCCGGGGATCGCGAACTCGCCCATCACTTCGGCAACCAGTGCCAAGTCGAGCATTTCCATCCCAGCGCCGCCGTGCTCTTCCGGGATCGTGAGTCCGGCCACGCCCATTTCCGCTAGTGCCGACCAAAGCGCGGGATCATGCCCCACGCCTTCGTCGAAAAGTTCTCGAAGACGCGTCGTCGGGCATTCGTTCTGCGCGAACCCGCGAATCGTCTCCTGGAGCATCTCCTGCTCCTCACTCAATCCGAAATCCATCTCAGCTCCTTGGGCCCGCCGCGATGGACGTGACCCGGTCCTCGGTTAGGCCCCCGCCTAACCGTTCACACCGAGCACGTTCTTCGCGTGCTCTTCATAACTCTTGCGATCGACGAAGACGTGCAAGCCGCCGGTCATCATGTCGCGGAAACATCTCTGAACGAGACTCGGATTTCGCAATCCCTGGCTCCCAGCGAAGCGATAGGCCCAGAGAGCGATGTCCTCGGTCACCTGCGTCAGGTACGCTACGGCCCCCATCATCTCATCGTTGTCGGGCTTGCCGAGGGTCTCTCCCGCGTGCAGCCGCTGTTCCATTCGCCCGTAGACTTCATGCACGAGGGTCCGGACGGAATTCAAAGCGAAGGTCCGTTCGCCGAACTCACGCTGGAAGATCTGCTGATCCACGACCGCAGCACTCCCCATTCGCGCGCGGCCCGCGACGGCGATCTGCCCGATCTCATCGAGGGCACGCTTCGCAACACCGAGCCCCCAACCGGCATGTCCCAATCCAGCGAGCGCCGTCGCACCGACCCCGTAGAAGGGGCCTCCGGTTCGAACCTGGTGTTCGAAGAGCCAGAACGTGTTCCCCGCCGCGACCTTCTGCTCGGGCACGTGATAGTCGAAGCTACCGGTTCCGCGCAGGCCCATCGTGTCCCAGCCGTCCTTCATTTCGACGTTGGCTTTCGGCACGAAATAACAAAGATAGGCCGGCATGCCGCTCGGCAGGATTTCGGGATTGCCATTGTCATCGAGGACAAAGCCACCGCCGCCGAGATACGAAGCGTGGCCGCTACCGCTGCCAAATCCGTAGTCGCCGGTCACGATGAAATCGTCGCCGTCACGCTTGATCTGACCGCGCGGCGCGAACTGTCCCGCGAAGACCGATCCGGGCTTGTCGCCGACCATCTCTTTCGCCGCCGCGGGATCAAGGAAGGCGCAGTAAGACGTCGCGCTCGCGTTCGCCATCTGCGACCAACCGATCGAACCGTCCTGATGACAGAGCTCTTCGAAGACGTCCATGATCGTCGAGCAATCGGCTTCCGCACCGCCCAGCGCCTTCGGAATCATCAGATGGAAGAGGCCCGTCTTCTCGAACGCCTCGACCACCGGCGCGGTCATCGTCAACGACTCGTCCGTCGCATTGGCCTCGGATTCGACGAGGGGACGGAGCGCGCGCGCTTCGGCCAACAGATCGACATCATTCGCCATCGCCATCGGGCTCTTCCTTTCCATTTCAGTACTGCGCAGTAAGTTTCGGTTTTCGGGCTCGACGCGCAGGCGTCTCTCAACGCCGAAATGCGGAGCTGCCAATCGGCCCCTCAAACAGGTGAGGGGGCGATCGCGAGAACACGTTCTACCACCCCGCCCCGCGTAGCGCCGCCCCCGCACGCGAGTTCCTTGGCAAGAATTTGTGTGACCTCGGTCTGACCCGAATCCTTCAAGCACCACCGATAATTGCAGTTTCATTACATTATTCAGAACACGTGCAAATTCAAGTAAATAGAGGGCGAGTTGCGGTCGCGACCAACGGATTCAGCGAGGGGCTGATACCGTGGGGCGATGATCGATCTCCACTATTTCCCGACGCCCAATGGCTGGAAAGTCAGCATCGCGCTCGAAGAACTCGAGCTCCCCTACCGAATCGTGTCCTGCAACATCGCGCGCGGCGAGCAGTTCGAGCCGGAATTCCTCGCGATCAGCCCGAACAACCGGATGCCGGCGATCGTCGACGATGAACCCGCCGACGGCGGTGTCCCGATCTCGGTTTTCGAGTCCGGCGCGATTCTCCAGTACCTCTCTGGCAAGACCGGTCAGCTGATGCCCGAGGATCCGCGCCTGCGCGTGCAGGCTCTCGAGTGGATGTACTGGCAGATGGCGAATCAGGGACCGATGTGCGGACAGGCCGGCCATTTCCGGAACTACGCGCCGGAACCCCTCCCCTACGCGATCGAGCGCTACACGCGGGAGGCACGTCGCCTCTACGTACTCCTCGACCAGCGACTCGCCACTCGACGTTATGTCGCCGAGGAATTCTCGATGGCCGACATCCTCTGCTGGCCCTGGGTGCATATGCGGGACCACCACGCCCAGAGTCTCGATGATCTGCCGCACCTCAAGCGATGGTTCGAAGAACTCGGGGCGCGCCCCGCCTTCGAGCGCGGCATGGCCGCCGGTCTCGACCTGCTCGAGGGGATGGAGGACGGCATGGACGATGAGGCCAAGAAGACGCTCTTCGGTCACGAATAAGAAGACGCTCTTCGGGCACGACTAGCGTGCGCCGGCGCGGCTAGCCGCCGAATCCACCTGCGAAGCTCGTCTGATAGGCCGGACGCTCAGCGAGCCCGTCCAGGTAGCGCTTGACCTCGACGCCCTCTTCCGGGAGCTCGCCCACGAGTTGCGCAAGGGAAAGTCCGTAGCCCACCATGATGTCGGCGGCGGAGAAGGTGTCGTCGACCAGATAGCGGCGGCCTTCGACCGCCGAGGCTAACACCCCGAGTACCCGCGCGAGTTGGCGGCGAGCGACGCTGATCGCCCGCTCGCTGCGATCCTCTTCGCGCAGGACGAAGCGATTGCTGTTCATCGCCACAATGGGCGGCAAGAGCGTCGCCTCGCCCCAATGGAACCATTGGAGGTAATGCGCGCGGGAGGGCGATTCGATTGCGGGCTCGAGCCGTCCTTCACCGTATCGCTCGAGCAGATATTGTAGAATCGCGCCCGACTCGTAGAACGCGACGCCATCGTCTTCAAGCGTCGGGACGTGGCCCATCGGATTGAGTGCGCGGTAGGCGTCGGTCCGCAGAGACCCGTCCGCAACCGACAGCGTCTCGAGGGTGTGCTCGAGGTCGAGTTCGGCGAGTAACCATCTGACGCGACAGGAACGAGAACCCGGGACGTGGTAGAGCTTCATAACAGCGAACGGTATCCGAGTGCCTCCCTCGCAACCAGCACGCGAAAGGATGAGCCGCGTGACGGATAAGCACGCGCTCGTCGCAATGATCATCGCTCAGGCCGAGGAACAGCTCGCCGCTTTGATCATTCGACAAAAGGACACCGCCGAGGGTGCGACCCACGAAGAGAACCGGTCTGAGCACGCCAAGGACACGCGAGCGACGGAGCAGAGCTATCTGGCGCGCGGGCTGGCCACCCGCGTCGAAGATCTGCAGCGAACTGTCGACGCACTTCATCATCTCGACGTGCGCACCTTTTCAGACGATGACGAGATCGCGGTGTCAGCATTCGTCACCATTTCGCAGCAGGAGCGAAGCGGTGACAGCGACCCGGAGGAGCATTGGCTCGTCGTTCCCGGCGCCGGCGGCTTCGAACTCACGGACGAATCGGGGCGTCTCGTGCGCACGGTGACGCCTGTGTCTCCGCTGGGCCGCGCCCTGCTCGGGCTCTCGGCCGGCGATGAGGGGCAGGTCCGAAAGCCCGGTGGCGTCCGGGCGTTCGAGGTCCTCAAAGTCTGCTAGGGCCGGCGTTTTCTACTTCGCCCTGTTAGGCGGGACGCCTAGCTTCGCCCCGCAGCCTTGCGGAATGCGGCCACGAGCGGCGAAAGCATGTCCTCGTTCGCCGCTTCTTCGTTCGGCAGGTTGAGCGTGACGCGGAAGTCGGTGACACCGGCTTCGGCCATCGCACCGACCGGGGCCATCGTGGCCTCCGCATCGATCACACCGCCGTCCTCGACGACTTGCAGATAGCTCCCGGCCTGAAAGCCCTTCATATCCCGGCCGGCCTTTTCCATCTCAGCGGCGATCTTGGCGAGTCCGCCGATCGGGTCCATCGCGTCAGGACCCCACGGAATCCAACCCGAGCCAAATCGGACGATGCGACGCAGGACGTTCTTGTTCAGCGTCCCGCTGATCCAGAGCGGCACGCCCCCCGGCGCCAGGGGCTTCGGGTTCAAGTGAACCTTCTCGAAGGACACACGCTCGGACGAAAACGCCGCGGCCTCATCGCGCCAGAGCGTCTGCATGATTTCGAGCGACTCATCAAGAAGCTTCCCGCGACCGTCGTACTGCACGCCATTCGCTTCGTACTCTTCGCGCTGCCAGCCGACGCCGACACCGATATCGAGCCGCCCCTCGGAAAGCACGTCGATCGTCGAAAGCTGTTTGGCGAGTGTGGCCGGTCGGCGCAGCGGCGCGATCAGGATGCCCGTGAGAAATCGCGTATGGGTCGTCAGCGCAGCCCACATCGAAATCACGGTCAGCGGGTCAAGCCAATGCCCGTCCGGTCCCGTCGGCTGGACACCGCCCTCAGTTCCGCCCGCCTTCGGATCCCCGTACACCTCGAGGTTCTCTCCCATCACGACATGGTCCGAGACGACCAGGCGATCGATCCCGGCCTTGTCTGCCCCGACGCCCTGGGCGAGCAAGGGTCGCCATCCACCGACACCTGGATCCGTCGCGGAAAAATTGACCGGCTGCAGGGAGAGTGCCGGATTTACATCATCGGGTGTATGAGCCTGGGCCATGCTGAGGTTCCTCTTCTCGTTCGGTCGGTTTCACCGTTCGTTTCGGTGTTGATCGCGGTGCTGATGTGGGACGAAGATCGTGCGCGGACGCTAGGACAGGCGGCCCCTGCTGCGCACGCTCGATTCAGCCGCTCGTCTTGAGATCCTTGAAGGCGGTTTCGCGATCGAATCGCGGCTCCTTTGGCAGGCGAAGCGCGCGTTCACCGAGACCATTGCGGTGGACTTCAAGCGTGCCGCCGCCCACGGACATCAGGCCGCGTGAAAGGATCTGGTCCTGCCAGATCCCCGCCATCGGCGCATCGCCACCCGCGAGAAGACTCGACGCACCCAACAACGCGTTCGCCGTTTCCGCTCGCTCATGGCCCCACTCCGCCGTCAGGATCTTGAGGACCGAGCCATCGACGTCGGGCATCCGGTTGTCGAGCAGCGCCGCCTTGAGTCGGTCCTGCAACTGCCCGAGCACGCGCTCCCGGGCATAAGTCTTTCCAAGTCGCTGGCGAATGGCCGCGTCCTCGAGTTGCCCCGTCTGTTGGGCATGCCCGATCAAGGCGGTTCCCGTCGTGTCGGTCTGAACCGACGTCCCGATGAAGGCACCTTCGTTCATGAGTGTGAACGTCGTGACGGGCCAGCCTTGATTGAGGCCATTCACGACGTGATCGAGAGGCGTGCGCACGTCCGTCAGGAAGACTTCGTTGAAGTGGCGATCGCCGCGCATCGTGACGAGGGGACGCACTTCGACGCCGGGCTGATTCATGTCGATCAAAGCAAAGGAGATTCCGTCATGCTTCGGCACGTCGGGATTCGTTCGCAGGACAATGAACCCTTTCTCGGCGAAATTCGCGCTCGTCGTCCAGACCTTCTGTCCATTGATGACGAGCTCGTCCCCTTCGACGTGCCCCCGCGTACGAACCGCAGCGAGATCCGAGCCCGCTTCCGGCTCACTGAAGAGCTGACACCAGACTTCATCCCCGCGCAGCATGGCTGGGAGATAGGCCTTTTGCTCGGCACTTCCGTAGCGCATGAGCGCTGGCCCGATCATGCCGATCGAGGCCGCAAGAAACCCGATCGGCACATCGAATTTCGATTGTTCTTCGTTGAAGATGATCGACTGGATTGGCGTTCCGCCTCGGCCGCCGAATTCGACCGGCCAGGTAATCGCGGCCCATCCCGCTTCGTATTTCTTGCGCTGCCAATCCTTCGAGGCTTGCCAAGCAATCGCTTCGGCCTCCGGCGAATGATCGTGGGGGCCCCGGGGTCCGGAACTCCGCAGTTCGGCGTTCGCTTCAAGCCAGGCCCGAACTTCCGCGCGGAACGCGGCTTCTTCCGTCGTATCTTCGCGGCGCATGCTAGTTCGCTCCTTGGGCAACGTTGCGGGCGACCCCTCGAGCGAGCCGGTCCTCATGAACGGATTCATCTCCGAGGAACGCAGTCGATCCCAGCGCTCTTCTAAAGAAGAGATGGGCATCGTATTCCCATGTGTACCCGACCCCGCCTTGAATCTGGCCGCTCTCCCGCGTCACCCGGACATAAGCGGGCCCGACATGGGCTTTCGCAACCGACGCGAGGAGCGAGGCTTCGGGATCACGCTCATCGAAGGCAACGATCGCGCCGTCGGAGGTCGTGCGACTCCCTTCGTAGTCGATCAACAGATCGGCACATTTATGCTTGATGGCCTGGAAGGAACCGATCGGCCGTGAAAACTGGTGGCGTTCCGCGGCGTAGTCGACCGCGGTCTCAAGCACCTTCCGCATTCCGCCGACCATCTCCGCGCCAAGCAGCGCGGTCGCTTCATCGAGCCCCTGCCGGATCCCCGGCGCAGCGGCCCCGCGCTCCCCGACGCGCTTCGCGATCACGTTGTCGAAGCAAACGACATGAACGGGACGCGTCAGATCGACGCTCTCTTTCGCCGAAACCGAGAGCCCCGGGGCCGCTCGATCCACAACAAAGAGTCCCATGCCTTCATCGCAATGGGTGCCCGACTCGCGCGCAACAACAAAGATTCGCCGGGCTTCCTCGGCGGCAAGAACGAAATGCTTCTCGCCGGTGAGGCGAACCTCGTCTCCCCCACCTCGGGCTTCCATCCTCACAGCGGCGGGATCCCAGTCCCCACCCTCTTCGACCCACGCAAGCGTGGCGGCTTCGCCGATCGCGATCGGCTCAAGCCATTCGCTCGCGGCGCTGCCTGCGACCGCGGCGACGGTTCGTGCCGCGAGTCCTGCGGAAGCAAAGAGCGGAATCGGAGCGAGGGAGCGTCCAACTTCGCCGAGGGCAATCGCGAGTTCCTTGAGACCGAAGCCCTGCCCGCCCTGCTCCTCGGAGATCGCGATTCCCGCGAGCCCCATCTCTTCCGAGGCCCGAGTCCAAAGTGCAGGCGAAAAGCCCGAACGCCCGTTCTCCATCACCTCGCGAACCTCGGCGATCGGCGCGTGCTCTTCAAAGAAGCGGCGCAGCGTGTCGCGAAACTCGAGGCGCTCCTCCGAGAGGTTGAATTCAGCCAGCTCGAGGGGCATGTCTCTAATTCTCCTGTGGGTCTTGGGGACGGCTTGAGCGATGGGGGGGGGCGGGCGGGCAACTAGGGCTGAAACGCGGCGGCTTCAGTCCGTATCCGGGTAGAACTGATCGCACCACCTTCGGAAGTCGGCGATCGGTCCGTCGCCGTCACATAGCATCGGTCGGGCCATGTATGCCTTGTTCTCCCAGATCGGAACGTCCTCGTTCATCTGCTTGACGATGTCGCGAATGATCGCGCCCGCGACGCCACCCTTCGGATCTTCGCCGTCCACCTTGGGCTGGATGAACGCATAACGAACATGCACGTTCTCGGCGTCGATGGGCGTCGTTGTGGCGAGTTCGAGGGTCTCGCATATGCCGGTGAATCGTGTGGTGGCGAAGCCCATGCCCGCTTGATGGGAGTCGATGCCACCGTTCACGTCGCCGCGAGGCGTCTTCATTTCGATCGGCGAGAACGCGTGGCGGTAGGCGCCGTCTTCTTCAGCTTCGGTGACAGGAACGTTCTGAGTTCCGTGCACGAAGTGGAAATGGGCCTGATCGACACCGTTCTCCCCGAGTTCCTGGCCGTGGGCCCGGACCTTCCATTCATAGCGGTCGGGGGTCGACCAATTCGGATCCGTCGCTTCCGCGACATCCGGCACTTCATACCAGGGCGCGCGCCCCGATGGATCCCACCAGGCAAAGATGAACCCGTTGCGTTCGACGGTCGGCAGTTTTCCCGCGCTCGCGTTCGGCGGAATCCGCTTCGCATAGGGGATTGCCTGACATTCCCCCGACGTGCCAAAGGCCCAACCGTGAAAGGGACATCGAAGCTGCTCTCCTTCGACGCGCCCTCCATGTCCGAAATGTGCTCCTAGATGCGGACAATAGGCATCGAAGACGGCGGCTTCCCCGGACTCCGTCCGGAACACCACGAGCTCTGTGTCGAAATAGTGGACGCGCTCAAGCGCGCCGGCGGCGAGATCCTCTGAAACCGCGACGGCATACCAACCGTTGGGAATCGGAAGCTGCTCGCGGCGCTCGGCGACCTGGCCCGCGCTCAAAGATCGAGCCCCAGCAGCTTGATCGCGTTTCCGCGGGCGATCTTGTCGACCTGATCCTGTGGCAGATGGCCAAACAAGGTCTTCGCCGTTTCGAGGGTATGCGGGAAGGTGCCGTCCTGATGCGGGTAGTCCGTTTCGAACATCACCTGGTCGAGGCCCACGCGTTCGATTAGATCGACGCCAACTTGGTCCTTAAAGAAGCAGCTGTAGATCTGATTCTTGTAGTACTCCGACGGCGGCTTCGGCAGCCGCGATTCGCCCTGGGCCCATTGGTGGGTCTGCCACGTATCGTCAGCGCGCTCGATGAAGTACGGAATCCAACCGATCTGACATTCCGCGTAGAGCAGCTTCAGCTTGGGAAACTGCGCGAGCTTCGCGGAGAAAATCCAGTCGAGGAGCGAAGAAACACTGTTCAAGGCGATCAGGTTGGAACTCATGATCGTCGGCGCATCGTCCGCCGTCGTCGTCACCTTCGTTCCCGACCCGATATGCATGCAGATCACGGTTTCCGTCTCTTCGCAGGCAGCGATGAAGGGGTCCCAATAACCGCTATGTAGCGAAGGCAGACCGAGCCACGCGGGCAGTTCCGAGAAGGCGACGGCGCGCACGCCGCGCGCGGCATTCCGGCGAATCTCCGCCGCGGCGAGCTCGACGTCCCAAAGCGGAACCACGCAGAGCGGAATCAGTCGTCCTTCGGAGTCCCCACACCATTCGTCGACCATCCAGTCGTTATACGCCTCGACGCAGAGCTTTGAGAGCTCCATGTCCTTGCGTTCGGCGAAGAGCTGACCGCAGAAGCGGGGATAGTTCGGGAAGCAGAGCGAGGCTTCGACATGGTTCTTTTCCATGTCGGCGATGCGGGCCTGGGGCTGCCAGCAGCCCGGCGCAATATCGTCGAAGGTCACACCGATCGGCTTGACCTCCTCCGGCGGAATTCCCGGACACGCAATCATCTGCCGCAGCTGATAGATGTGGTCTTCGTAATGCCACCACGCCGCCATTTCGGGACCATCACCCGGTGATTCCTTCCAGACGCCATCGACGAGGGTCGGTTCGCCCCGGGGCAGAACCTTCACGCGGGGCCCCTTGTCCTTGTACTTCTCGGGGAGACGCGTCTCCCAAAGATGCGGTGGCTCAACGACGTGGTCGTCGACACTGATGATCTTCGGGATCGTGCTCTGGGCAGCGCTCATGATGTCCTCTTGGCGGTCTCTGAATGTCGATCGTCCCGACAGGGTCCGCTTGGGTGGAATTCCGGGCCGGCTGGCCTCGAAATCTCGACGCGGCGGACGGCTGGCGTCCGGTCGGGCGATGGCCGAGATTACAAAGCTCCGAATTCAAAAACAATTCGCGATCGAGCCTCTCTTCGTCAACTCAGACGCAAGCGAGGCGCAAGTCCACCAAGGAAGGCCCCGCCATGAGCATTCGCTGCACCATCGAGAACCACGTCGCCGAGGTCGTGATGCACCATCCGCCCGTCAACTCGATCACCGTCGCCGACACGTGGAAGATCCGAGACACGTTCCGGGAACTCGATGAGAACGAGGACGTCCGCGTCATCATCCTCACTGCCGAGGGGAAGGGCTTCAACGCGGGGATCGACATCAAAGAAATGCAGAGCGTCGAGGGTTGGGACCATCTGCTGGGCTCCGGCGAAGCCTGCTACGAGACGTTCAACCAGATCTACAACACCCGCGTGCCCGTCATCGCCGCAGTCAACGACTTCTGCATGGGCCTCGGTATCGGCCTCGTCGCCAGCTGCGACATGATCGTCGCGTCCAACAAGGCGCGCTTCGGGCTGCCGGAAGTCGACAACGGCGCGCTCGGCTGCGCATCCCATCTCGCGAAGCTCGTGGCGCCCATGAAGCTCCGCGAGATGTCGCTCACCTGTAAACCCGCCACCGCCCAGGAACTTCACGCATGGGGAACCGTCGCCTACGTGACCGAACCGGACGAGCTGATGGCGAAGGCGCATGAAATCGCGGAGCTGATTCTCAACAAGCCGCCCGCCGCGGTTCGCTTCGCCAAGGCCGCACTCAATCACCTCGACGTGTTCGAGATGCATACGAACTACCGGATGGAACAGGGCTACACCTATCAACTCAATATCATGGGCGACGGCGACAAAGCGAGGGACGCATTCGTCGCAGGTGAGCGGGTCATCACGCGATGACGGAATCCAAGGGTCGACTCGCAGGAAAGGTGGCGCTCGTGACGGGTGCTGCCCGAGGGATCGGCGCGGCCACAGCGCGCCGTTTCGTCGAAGAAGGTGCCCGCGTGATGCTCGCGGACCGCCGCGCCGACGAGGGCGAGGTCTTCGCGGCCGAGCTCAATGCCTTCCGCGATGGAGCCGCGCAATTCGTGACGCTGGATGTCTCCAATGAAGAGGGCTGGGCCTCGGCGATTCAAGCCACCTCCGATGCCCATGGCGGCGTCGACATCCTCGTGAACAACGCGGGCATGATCCGGGTCATGCCCCTTGAAGACACGGATCTCGCGACCTTCCAGAAGGTGTTGAACACGAATCTTGTCGGCGCATTTCTCGGGATCAAGGCCGTGATGGCCTCGATGGAAAGTCGTGGCGGTGGCTCGATCATCAACTTCTCGAGCGTCCAGGGACTCGAGGGGCGCGAGAACATGTCGGCCTACGCGTCTTCCAAATTCGGCGTGCGCGGCCTGACGAAGACCGCCGCGATCGAGCTCGGACCGAAAGGCATCCGGGTCAACGTCGTCGTTCCCGGCCCCACCAAAACGAAGATGACGGAACGCAAGGGCTGGACAGACGACCAGTACAACGCCGCCTACGGCGGTTATCCCCTTGGCCGCATGGGGGAAGCGCGAGAGGTCGCCGACGTCGTCGTGTTTCTGGCGAGCGACGAGTCCTCATTCTGCACCGGCGCGGACTACGTCGTCGACGGCGGCGTCCTCGTCGGAAAACCGCGCACCTAATATCCCGCTTCGACTCAGGCGCGGCTCAACCGGAAGACCCGAATATTTCGATCCGTCCGCTTCTCGTAGACGTGGATCATCGGGATCTGGGCGCGCATCTTATCCCAGACCTCGTCCTTCTCTTCATCCGAAAGAACGCGCGCGCGAGCCGCATAGGATTCACCGAGGGTCTGCACCTGACACTCGGGATTCGCCTCGAGGTTGTAGCGCCAGCCCGGATGCTTCTGCTGGCCCATCGCGCTCGCGACGAGCAAAATATCCCCGTCATGATGCACGCAAGCCAGATGAACCGATCGGGGCTGACCACTCTTCGCTCCGGTCATCGTGATCGTGACCATGGAATCGCTGCCCGGCCCCATCGAATGAAAGCGGCCGTTCGTGGCGCGATAGAGATGGGGATCGATCCGTGCGGAGAACGTACGGATGAACCAGGTCGTCACGGGGTTCGTCACGAGCCAGACAATCCAATTGTCCGTGGGGTCCGCGTCGGCTGCGGGCCCGGCTTCATTCTCTGCCATGCTGAATTCCCCTTGCCATTCGCTTTCGTTATAGCCCTAAGCCGCCCCGCCTGCCCCGTGGCAACCGCGCCGGTTGCACTACACTGCTCAGTCCACTCGGGCATTCCCGCCGAGTTCAGACCAGTGAGTGAGCACCGTGAGCGCAGGCAAGACCCGATTCGATTTCAGTGACCAGACCGCCGTCGTCACCGGCGGCTCCCGCGGCATCGGCCGCCAGATCTGTGAAGCCCTCGCCGAAGCCGGCGCACGCGTCTTTACTTGCAGTCGCCGGGAACCCGAAACGCCCTTCTCTTCCGACCGCATCACCTGCGAAAGCGTCGACGTGCGGGATCCGGAAGCGACGGCCGCCTGGCTCGCGCGATGCGCCGAACCGGGGGGCGGCATCGACGTCCTGGTCAACAACGCGGGCGGTGCGCCTTCCGTCGACAGCGCGACTGCCCCTCCCAAACTCACGAACAAAATCCTCGAGCTGAACCTGAACGCCCCGCTCGTTCTCTCGACCCAGGTCCACGAGCACATGGTCGGCCGCGAGCACCCCGGCGCGATCGTGAACATCGTGAGTATTTCATCCCATCGCCCCACCCCGACCGGCGCCGCCTACGGTGCCGCCAAAGCGGGTCTGATGAACGCGACGAGTTCCCTTGCTGTCGAATGGGGCCCGCATGTTCGCGTCAATTGCGTGGTGTCGGGACTCGTCGAGACCGAACTCACCGGCGACCATTTCGGCGATGCGGACTCAAAGCGCAGGCTGACCCGCGCCATTCCCGCCAAGCGATTCGCACGCCCTGAAGAGATCGCACACGCCGTGCTCTTTCTCGCGGCGCGAGATTCCAGTTATGTCTCCGGGGCCGCACTCGAGGTCTACGGCGGCGGCGAATGGCCGCCGACCGTGCCGCAGCCCGAAGAAGACTGAGTCTCCACACTCAAGGACCGGCTCGACGAGCGCATCCACACGCTCGAAAGGATCTCAGGATGAGCGACGCAGCGTTTTCCCTCGCGGGCCAGGTCGCCCTGATCACGGGCAGCACCCGCGGCATCGGTGCGGCGATCGCGGAAGAGTTCGCCGCTGCCGGGGCGAGCGTCGTCGTCACGGGCCGACGCCCGAGCGAAGCGCAGGCCGTCGCCGATCGCATTCAGGAACGGGGCGGAGAAGCGCAAGCGCTCGCCTATGAAGCCGCGGAGGACAGTGCGCCGCGTCGTCTGGCAGATGCAGTCGGCGCTCTGCATAACAAGCTCGACATCCTCGTGAATAACGCCGCGGTCCTGCGTCCCCATTCGGTCGGTAAGCTGACGGAACAGGAATTCGACGAAATCTTCGGTATCAACACCCGCGCCGCGCTCTTCCTCTCGCAAGCGGCGCACCCGCTCCTCGTGCGAAGCGAGACCGCTTCCATCGTCAATGTCACCGCGGCCTGCGCCCATCGACCGATGCGCGGACTCGGCGCCTACTGCGCTTCGAAGGCCGCGATGCTCAACTTCACCTCGACGCTCGCGCAGGAGTGGGCGAAGGACGGGATCCGCGTGAACGCACTCACTCCAGGATCCGTCGCCACCGACATGATCCTGCCCAAGGACGCGGAGAGGCGCGCGGCCTTCGAAGAAGACATGGCGAGCCAGAATCTGATGAGGCGACTGGCCGATCCCGTCGAGATCGCTCGGGCCGTTCGCTTCCTGGCCAGTCCCGCCGCGTCCTACATGACGGGGCAGACGCTGATCGTGGACGGCGGGTTGCTCGCGTGAGCGAGGACTTCGTGGCGACGCCTGCCCCGCCCTATCCAAGTGGGCATAACCTCCTGGCCGGACGCTCCGTGCTGGTAACCGCGGCAGCGGGAACGGGGATCGGGTTCGCGACTGCGAAGCGATGCGCCGAAGAAGGCGCGAAGGTCATGCTCTCGGACTTGCATGCGGGGCGACTCGATCGCTTCGCCGATGAGCTGGCGAACG
>Ga0316209_1000643_pt1 | contig 53155 bp, 38 predicted proteins | sample 6monopyrite_MG_FD_204945 | JGI IMG/M metagenome (GOLD analysis project Ga0316209, IMG submission 204945) | Microbial mat bacterial communities from mineral coupon in-situ incubated in ocean water Damariscotta River, Maine, United States -... | ecosystem: Environmental > Aquatic > Marine >... | reverse complement strand
ATAACCTGCCGGACTACGAAATAGCCGAGGACGAGGGTGATGTGATGGTGATCACGCGCAGGCGTCTTGTTGAGGACAGCCCGACCCTGCCGTCTTTTGACGCCGAAACATTGGACGCGGCCCGCGCTATGGCACCCGGATGGGATATCTATGCGCTGGAGGCCGAGTGGCGCGGGTTCTGGATAGCGTCGGGGCGGCAGAAACTGCGCAGCCCCGATAAGGCGTTTTTAGGCTGGTTGCAGGGGCGGGTTAAGCGCTAGTCGAAGATCACAAAGAAAGTGCCTACCGCTTTGTTGCTTCCCGCAGATGTGGTTTGGATTTGCATACTAATGGCATCACCTGCCGCAAAGGCGAGGGGGGTTGCGGAATAATCGACATAGGCGGCTTGCACCGCGTTGCCGTCGACAAGGGTCATGTTCACGGCATAGGCAGGGAAGGCGATTTGGTTGATGGTCATCTCGATGCTATTCGCGCCAGCAGTTGCATCTGAAAATGACAGGCTGGCCGCGATGACTTTGCCTGCAAAAGGCATGGCAGGCCCTGTGCTGGTGGTGGCCCCATTGCCATAGGCTAGAAAGTTTCCAGCGGCAAACGAGCCGCTTCTTTCGCCGGTAAAGGCCATCGCTTGTAACCCCATCACCCCTGCCGTCGAGCCCGATCCGTTGGTGCCGCTGGGAAAACTGACCTTGCCGTCGTCTTTATTTACCACAATAGCATCATTGAATGTGCTGCCGTCGGGGCTGGTTTTGATGCTGAAGTCATCGCTCCCCGCGAGCCCCATTTCCGCCCGCCCTGACCAGTTGGTTTGGTAGAGCAGGGAAGCAGTATCGCCTGCGCCGGCTTTGTTGAGTTTCAGCTGATGGCCCGCGCCGTCATGGGTCAGTAAGGTCGCATCGGCGGCGACAGCTAATTTGTTGACCGCATCCGAGGTGGTGTTGACCCCGACGCCCGACAGGTTTTGCAAGACCGTCTCGGGGGCGACATCCTGCCAGCCGTTGCCTGTATAGACCCGCAAAGCACCCTGTGCCACACCCCAAGCCTGCCAGCCGATTTGTGGTGCTGCAAATATCCAGCCGCCGCCGCGCCAGCTTGCAATTTGTCCGCCTTGGCTGGCCCAAACACCTGTTGGCTGCGCCCCCAGCACCCATGCCTGTCCCTCGCCTGCCTGACCGGGTGGCAGTGTCGCGTCAAATGCCTGCACCGTCAGCTGCACGATCATATCCAAAAGCTCGATGGCCTCGTTATGGGTTACATGTTTTTGCGCTTGGGCTGCTTGAATAAGCGGCAGGGAGAGGTTTGGGGAGAGTTCGGACATAAGGGGCGCGCCTTCCGTAGGGGTGAAATAGCACGCAGTATTGGATCATGGGGGTAAACAGGGCCTTGGGGCACCGTGCGGTGTCGTGATCTGTATAAAATAGCGCCTGCTTGAAAGGGGCATATCTGCGTGCTAGCACAACCAACGATCTACAAAGGATGCGTTTCAATGAAAAAAGTGATTACCTACGGGACGTTTGATACGCTGCATTACGGGCATATCTTGTTGTTGAAACGTGCGCGTGCCTTGGGCGACCACCTGACGGTTGCCTTGTCGAGTGACAGCTTTAACGCGCTCAAAGAAAAGACATCGCACTTTGATTTTGAAGCGCGCAAGGCACTCCTTGAGGCGATTACCTATGTGGACGAGATTATTCCCGAACACGACTGGGATCAAAAACGCGGTGATGTGACCACGCATAAGATCGATATCTTTACCATGGGGGACGACTGGGCGGGAAAGTTCGATTTTCTCTCGGACCTTTGTGAAGTGGTCTATATGGCGCGCACACCCAGCATATCGAGCACTGAAATCAAAAAGATCACTGGCAAGTCATTCTGATGCTGCGGGCCTAGCAAGGATAATAGCGTTGTAAGCTGTAACCCCTTGGGCAGACTGATGAGGCGCGCCGCACGGCTAGACGATTATCGGATAAACCTGCTAGGCGTGAGGACAACGTAAAGAGTTTCAGAGGTCCTGATGCCTGATCTTCCCGACAATGCCACAACCACTGCAAAGGTCTCGGTTGGAGATTACTTTTGGGACCGCCTTGAAGTGGCGTCTGATCGTGACTGGATCGCGCTGGATGCCGCAGCTGGTGACCGGGTGAGTATCAATATGATGGGCTATGGCGCTCAGGCATTAATTGACCCGTATTTGCGCATATATGATGCCAATAACGTATTGGTGGCCAGCAATGATGACGTCATTCTGGGTGACCAGCAAAATGCGATGGTGACGTTTGTCGTGGGCAGTGCGGGGCCGTATTACATCGAGGCAGGGGCCTATGCCGATAGCGGAACCGGAGGTTATCAAATTGCGGTCCGCGATGGAAATAGCCCGCTGAATGATAACCCTTTGCAGGCGCTGACATGGGGCACGGTGCAACCTGATATCAATGTTTCGGTCTATTTTGTGCCCAATGGTCAAAGCCGCAACCCCGGTGACGGATGGATCACATCCGAAGGTTTCAGACCCTATGAACGGGCCCAGTTTCTTGCGGCGTTTGCACAGATCGAAGCGGTCAGCGGTCTGCGGTTCAATATCACGACAGATCCGAATGCCGATTTTCAGATCGTGCTTGATACCAATGAAATTGGCACAGGTAAAAACGCGTATCTGGGCGTGTTTAATCCCCCCGGTGAGGCTACCGAGGGTGTTGGCATCTTCAATGGGCAAATGTGGGATCGCCAAGCAGGTGGGGACCTTGAACGTGGCGGGGCGGGCTATGTCACCTTGATGCATGAAATATTGCACGGGCTTGGGTTGTCGCATCCGCATGATACGGGCGGGGCATCGACCATTTTTACCGGCGTCACGAGCGCCTTTGACGACTATGGCAGGGGCAACCTGAATCAGGGTATCTTTACAACGATGTCTTATAATTCGGGGTATTTTACCGGCACGGACGGCAGCGCACCTTATTACGGTTTGACGGACTATGGCTATGGGGCCGGGCCGATGGCATTGGATATTGCCGTCTTGCAAGAGCTTTATGGTGCGGGGGCCGGGTATAAGGGCGGCAATACCACCTATTTTTTGCCGGAGAACAACCAGCCGGGGACCTATTGGCAGGCGATCTGGGACACCGGCGGCAGTGATGAAATTCGCTATGATGGCAGTGGGCGTGCAAATATCGATTTGCGGGCCGCCACGTTAGAGAACAATTTTGGCGGTGGCGGCTTTGTGTCGGCTGTGCGCGGCATCAAGGGTGGTTACACAATTGCAAATGGCGTCGTGATCGAAAACGCGACGGGCGGTAGTAATGCTGATTTCATTCAAGGAAATGCAGCGCGAAACCGGCTGGATGGGCGGGCCGGTTTTGATACGGTTTCTGGTGATGGCGGCAACGATGTTGTTTTTGGTCGTGACGGCAACGACAAATTGAGTGGCAACAAAGGGAATGATTACATTGCAGGGGGCCGCAACGCAGATATGATTTATGGCGGCGACGGAAATGATAAGGTGCATGGCGAACGAGGCGACGACAAGGTTTATGGTCAAGCCGGGCGTGACATGGTGACGGGCCAAGACGGCCAGGACATGCTTTTTGGAAATAGCGGCAATGACCGGATCTATGGTGGCAACGGCAACGACCAGCTTTGGGGCGGCACTGATGATGACTATCTCAATGGTGGTGCTGGGAATGATCGGGTTTTTGGCGAAGTAGGGAGTGACACCCTGCAAGGCATGGATGGCAAAGACTATCTCAATGGCGGGAGCGGGTTTGATACGATCGCGTCAGGCAATGGCAATGATACGGTCTTGGGCGGCACGAATGGCGACACAATCACAGCTGGTAATGGGAACGATCGTATCTGGGCGGGTGCTGGTTTTGACAAGGTGCACGCTGGCGCTGGCGATGACTGGATATCGGGTGGCTATAACGGCGATGTCCTGACCGGCGGTCGGGGTGCCGACACATTCTACTTCAAGGGCATTTACGACAGCCTTGCGGGGAGCGCACAGCGCGATACCATCACAGACTTTGGACGTGATAACGAAGCGAACGTCATTGATTTACGCAGCATCGACGGCAACCGGGACATTGCTGGAAACCAGCAATTGACCTTCATCGGCAGGACTGCATTTTCAGGTGCAGCAGGCGAGCTGCGCTATGTCCGCGATGGTGCAAATGTCATTGTGCAGATTAACAACGACAGCGATATTGCCCCTGAAATGGAAATTCTTTTAAGGGATGTAAGCACCCTTTCGATTGACGACTTCATACTCTAAAGCAGAGCCTAATCAGGCAAAAGGGGTCAATATGCGCGTTCTTGTTACCGGTGGTGCCGGCTATATCGGCAGTCACACCTTGCTCGAGCTCTTGGGGCAGGGGCATGAGGTCTGTGTTTTGGACAACTACGATAACTCCAGCCCCGTTGTGCTTGACCGCGTGCGCGCATTGTCTAATGGCGGCATGGTCACCGCCCATGAGGGTGATATCCGCCACAGCCGAACGCTTGATGATGTGATGCAGGACTTTGCCCCAGAGGCGGTGATCCATTTTGCAGGCCTCAAGGCGGTGGGTGACAGCATGGCCAACCCACTGGGCTATTACGATGTGAATGTGAACGGGACGCTGGCCCTGTTACATGCCATGGACCGGCACGGATGCCGGCGGATCATCTTTTCGTCGTCTGCAACGGTTTACGGCGAGCCTGTTTATCTGCCTTACGACGAGGCGCACCCCTTGAGCCCGACATCGGTTTACGGGCGCACCAAGATGATGGCCGAGCATATGATCACCGATTGGGCGCGGACCCATGCGGATGCATCCGGTATCTTGCTGCGGTATTTCAATCCGGTTGGTGCGCATCCATCTGCACGGATTGGCGAAGACCCCAGCGATGTCCCCAACAACCTGATGCCGTTCATCGCGCAAGTGGCGGTCGGCAAGCGGGCGCATCTGTCGATCTTTGGCGATGACTACGACACACCTGACGGGACAGGGCAGCGCGACTATATCCATGTGGTTGATCTGGCGCGGGCCCATGTGGCGGCTCTTGATTACGCAGCACGCACATCAGGGGCGCGGCCCTTTAACATCGGCACCGGGCAGGCCCAATCCGTGCGCGAGATGGTCAATGCCTTTGAAGCAGCAAGCGGCAAGTCTATTGCTTGCGTCGTCACACCGCGACGCGACGGGGATATCGCCACGATGCAGGCCAATGCGGCGCGGGCAAACACTGAGCTGGGGTGGCGTGCGACCCATAGTTTGAATGACATGGCTGCCAGCACTTGGGCGTGGCAATCGCAAAACCCCAACGGTTATGATGATGTATAAAACTGCCTTGCTGGGTACGATGTCCGCACTTTAGGGTGATGTATTTAGGCAAGCTGTTTTTTATTGTAGAACGACTTTTCAGAAGGTTGTTAAACATAATCACCAAACAGATAGGTTATGGGCACGAGCCCAACGAGGAGATGAAATTGACTAAACGCGCGTTAATTACCGGTGTGACTGGACAAGACGGATCATATCTGGCGGAATTTTTGCTGGAAAAAGGCTATGAGGTCCATGGGATCAAGCGGCGCGCGTCTTCGCTCAATACCCAAAGGGTCGATCACATTTATGAAGATCCCCACACGGATAATGCGCGGTTTCGTCTGCATTACGGCGACCTAACCGATAGCTCGAACCTGACGCGGATCATTTCCGAAGTGCAGCCTGACGAGGTGTATAACCTTGGGGCGCAAAGCCATGTTGCCGTGTCGTTCGAGGCGCCTGAATATACCGCGGATGTGGATGCGATGGGCACCTTGCGCCTGTTGGAGGCGATCCGGTTCTTGGGGCTGGAAAAGAAGACCAGATTTTATCAGGCGTCTACTTCCGAGCTATACGGTTTGGTGCAAGAGACCCCGCAGACCGAAACCACGCCGTTTCACCCGCGCAGCCCCTATGCCGTGGCCAAGATGTATGCCTATTGGATCGCGGTGAATTACCGCGAGGCCTACGGCATGTATGCCTGCAACGGCATCTTGTTTAACCACGAGAGCCCGCGCCGCGGCGAGACATTTGTGACCCGTAAAATCACCCGCGGTCTGGCCAATATCGCGATGGGCTTGGAACCCTGTCTGTATATGGGTAATATCGACAGTCTGCGCGACTGGGGCCACGCCAAAGACTATGTGCGGATGCAATGGATGATGCTGCAACAAGACGCGCCCGAGGATTATGTCATCGCCACCGGCGTGCAATATTCCGTGCGCGAGTTCATCATTTGGTCGGCGGCAGAACTGGGTATTGCATTGGAATTTACGGGGACAGGCACTGACGAGATCGCGACAATCACGTCGATCACCGGTGATAAGGCCCCTGCGCTGAAAGCCGGCGATGTCGTGATGCGGATTGATCCGCGCTACTTCCGTCCTGCCGAGGTGGAAACATTGCTGGGCAATCCCGCCAAGGCCAAGAAAAATCTGGGCTGGGTGCCGGAAATCACCGCACAAGAGATGTGCGCCGAGATGGTGGCGGAGGATCACAAAGCTGCCCAGCGTTACGCTTTGCTGAAAAAACACGGGCTGGATTTGCCTGTGAGTGTTGAGGGCTAGGATATGCGTATCTATGTGGCCGGTCATCGCGGCATGGTTGGCGGGGCTATTACCCGCCAATTGCAGGCTGTGGGCGGCCATGAGGTGATCACAGCGACCAGCGCCGAGCTGGACCTGACAAATCAGGTGGCTGTGCGTGATTTCATGCAGGCGCAAAAACCCGATATGGTGATTTTGGCCGCTGCCAAAGTGGGCGGCATTATTGCCAATAACACATACCCCGCGCAGTTCATCTACGAGAACCTGATGATCGAGTGCAATGTGATCCATCAGGCCTATGCCGCAGGGGTGACCCGTCTGTTGCAACTGGGATCATCGTGTATTTACCCGCGCGCTGTGGCGCAACCGATGCCCGAGAATGCGTTACTAACAGGCGTGTTAGAGCCTACAAACGAGCCTTATGCGGTGGCCAAGATCGCGGGCATCAAGCTGTGCGAAAGCTATAACCGTCAGTATGGCACCGATTACCGGTCCGTCATGCCGACCAATCTTTATGGCCCGGGCGACAACTTTCACCCCGAAAACAGCCATGTGTTGCCGGCCATGATCCAGCGGTTTCACGGCGCGGTGCAAGACGGGTTGGACGAGGTTGTGATCTGGGGCACCGGCACCCCGCGCCGCGAGTTTTTACATGTCGAGGACATGGCCGCCGCATCGCTGTTTGTGCTGAACTTGGACCGCGCAACATATGATGCGCAAACCGACCCGATGCTAAGCCATATCAATGTGGGCACCGGCACAGATGTGTCGATTTTTGAGGTCGCACAGATCATTGCCGAGGTCACGGGTTTTACCGGCAAGATCACCTGCGACACCAGCAAACCCGATGGCTCCATGCGCAAATTGATGGATGTCTCGCGATTGGATCGCATGGGCTGGACCGCGCAAATCGGCTTGCGTGACGGGCTGGCGCAAACCTATGCGTGGTATTTGGAACAACTTGCAAGCGGGGCCGCAGTCCGCGCGAAATAGCGCCGGCTTGAAAGGGGCATATCTTGTGGTCGAAGCGACTGCGGGCCTTGGGCGTAAAGTCCAACCCGGCGTGTGCCATGGCAACAGCATCGTCGATGCGGCATATGCCCTTCGCCTATACTGGCACTCTCCTGCATCCCCATGGGTCCGACCCTAGTCGCGCGCGTAGACATCCTCGTAGCGCACAATGTCATCCTCGCCAAAGTAATTGCCGGTTTGCACCTCAATAAGGGCCATGGGCACTTTTCCAGGGTTTTCCATCCGGTGCACGGCACCCAACGGGATATAAACCGATTGGTTTTCCGTGACGAGTTTGACCTCATCATCAATCGTCACGCGGGCGGTGCCTTCGACCACAATCCAATGCTCGGACCGGTGGTGGTGCGATTGCAATGACAGCGCCGCGCCCGGGTGCACAACGATCCGCTTGACGTGGAACCGGTCACCCACAACAAGACTTTCGAACCAACCCCATGGGCGGTGATCCTTGGGGAGTGTTTCGGCCTGAGGGGCGGCCTTTTCTTTAAGCACCGCTACGGCATGCTTGACCTCTTGGGTGCGGTCCTTGTGACTGATCAGGACTGCGTCTGGCATGGCGATGGCCACTATGTCTTGTAGTCCGATCCCGACAATGACCTGGCCTTCAACCTCGGAGCGCAACATGGTGTTCTGGCAATCAATCGCTGTGGCCAGACCAGACAGGGAGACACTGTTGCTTTGGGTTTCACGCCAAACCGCACCCCAATCGCCAAGATCAGACCACCGCCCCACAAAGGGGACAACGGACAAATTATCGGCCTTTTCCATCACCGCGTAGTCAATCGAAATAGCCTGTGCGCCGGCCCATGCTTCGGGGTCCAATCGGGTGAAGCCCAAATCGGACTTTGCCGCGTTCAGGGCAGCTTGCACGGCTTTGACCATGTCAGGGGCGTGTTTTTCAAACGCGGCAAGAATGGTCGCGGCAGAGAATAAAAAGATACCTGCGTTCCAAAGATAGCGCCCCTCCAGAAGCATCTGTGCCGCAGTTTCCGCATTTGGTTTTTCGACAAATGATTTGAGTGCAACAGCGGCCGTGTCACCGGATGGGGAGGTCTGCAATTCCAGATACCCATAACCGGTTTCAGGTCGGTCGGGGGCAATGCCAAAGGTGACCATTTGGCCCGCTTGGGCGGCGGGCAGGGCTGCGGCGACAGTGGCGTTGAATTCATCGGTGTCGGGAATGACGTGATCTGACGGGGCGATCAGCATCATGGCGTCTGGGTCTGTCGCGGCAAGGTGCAAGGCGGCGGCTAATATGGCCGGAGCGGTGTCACGGCCCGCAGGTTCAATCAGCACCGCACTTGGAACAATATCAACAGCGTCCAGTTGCTCTGTCACGATAAACCGGAAGTCATCAGCAGTCACAATCAAAGGGGCGCTGTAGTGGCTGTTTGCTAATCGTCGCGCCGAGGCCTGGAACAGGCTTTCATTGCCGATGAGTGCGGAAAACTGTTTGGGGTAGCTTTTGCGTGAAAGCGGCCACAACCGTGTGCCAGAGCCGCCGCATAATAAAACAGGAGTAATCATTTTCGCCCTTTTGAAGTTGTCCCTTTTCAGAGGATATATTCCTTTATGGTATTAACTTTTGAGACACGGCGCTACCCGCTTGCCGACCACAATGTCATGACAAACCACAAAAAGTGGCTGATGTGAATCAGGCTCAGGCGAACATCAGGAATGATTTTGCGAGTATCGAAGCTGCATTCCTACCAAAACGATCCCGCATACTTTGTCACAGATAAACGTGTGCTTGGCTGGCGCGGCGATAGGGTCTGGAAACAAGACGGTCTATTAGGGCGTCACGCCGTTCGCCCAAAGCTATCAGTTATCGTAGTATTTTGTACCATATCGCGCATAGGCCCCATATTCACCACCGTAGCCATAACGCTTCATGCCCTTGGGGCTGATCTGGCTCAAGACCAAACCGGTGACCTTTTGATTTGCATCACGGAACAGTCGTAAGGCTTCTTCGACTTGGGGCGCGGTTGTCGCGTCCCATTTCACGGTAAACAGAACGGCATCTGCTTGCTTGGCGATGATACGCGCATCCGGCACGATCAAGACGGGGGGTGTGTCGATAACGATGATGTCATAGCGGGTTCGCAGCTCTTGCAGCATCAAGCGAAATTTCTCGGACGAGAACAGGTCTGCGGCGTTGGTTGCGGTTTTTTCACCAACCAGAAGATCACAGTCAAAACCCGGTTCGCGAAAGATGGCATCATCCAGTTCTGTATCCCCGGACAACACCGAGACCATCCCCTTTGGGGGGATGTTTTTAAAATACTCGTTAAATGTCCGGCGCCTGATGTCACCTTCGATCAAAAGCACTTTGTTGCCCATGCCAATCAGGTTTTGCGCCAGAGCAAGCGAGTTTGTTGTTTTGCCCTCACCGGGCAAGGAGGACGTCGAGACAATAACTTTGGGTGGGTTGTCGACATCCGACAACAGTATCGAGGTGCGTAGGTTTCGAATGGCTTCTGCGGCAGCAGAGGTTGGTTTGTCAGCAAGATACTCAACAACTTTCTTACGCACACTTGCAGGAATTGAGGGGATTTGCCCCAAAACCGTTTCACCGGTGAAAATTTCCAGATCGCGCGCCGTTCGGAATGTGTTGCTGCGGGCTTCACGTAACAAGACAAACAAGCACCCCAGTCCGGCACCCAAGAACATGCTCCCTACAAGAATAAGAAGTTTGCGCGGTGTGGCGGCGGTTTCGGGAACAACGGCTTTTGACAATATACGACTGTCGGCGCGCTGGATGCCCTCCTGGGCGGATGTTTCCTTGAGGCGCCCCAGAAAGTATTCATACAACAGTCTTGTCGCTTCCGCTTCACGCTGTAGTTGCTGCAGCGCAATCAGGTCCTGACTTTGCTCGTTGATCTGGGTCTCGATCGTTACAGCCGAATCCTGCAATGCATTTAACTGCTGAACGGCGCGGTCTGTCTCCAGCTCTGCACGGACTTTGAGTTGTTCAAAGCGCATGTCAAAGGCGGTTCCGATTGCCGCGTCTGTCGCCACGCGCGGCAACAGGCGTTCCAACTGCGGATCGCCCGCTGCGGCGACCTGTTCTTCGCGGGTTTGCAGGTTTTCAAAGGTGGTTATTTTTGCCCGCGCAGCCGCCGTGGCAGCCGTTGCCGAGGCAATCCGGTCGCGTAACTCTTTGGCTTGACGCTCTAGCGCCTTGAGGGAGTCAACTGAAATCAGATCCGTTGCGCCGGAAAAGTCGGAGACCTTTGCTTCAGCTTCTTGTAATTCAACCTGCAAAGCCGCCACGCGTTCTGATAGCCATGTGGTTGCCTGTTCGGTGGCATCGAATTTTACTTCAAGCTGGTTCAAGATGTAAACTTCAACGATTGTATCGGCAATCAGTGCGGATTTGGCGCGATCCTGACTTTCGACAGTCACCTGAAAAACCAGACTTTTTGTTATATTTTTGATTGTGACACTCTTCAAAAGTGCAGACACAGTCTTATCGTATGCCCGTTTGGCAATAGCGTCCTCGGACAGATCTGGTCTGGGTGCTTCGGGCCATCCAATGAGCGTCTTGATAACCGCCTTGGCCTTTGTCTTGAAATCGGGTTCTTGCAGGCTGCGATTGAATTCGGGATCGTTAACAAGGTCCAAACGATCAACAACCTTACCCATCAAACCACGCGCTTTAAGAACTTCGACTTCGGAATTCACTGTCGAAGTATCGCCATCCAGGCCTCCGACAACGCTTTGCAAGTCGACGACGTTTTCTTGTTGAGTTTCAAGAATAACGACAGCTGTGGCACGATACTGGGGCACAACAATGACGTAAGCGTAGTAAAAGGCGACGACCAGAAACAGCGAGGCCAATGCGCCGATAAACCATTTGCCGCGCCAAATGATTCTGAATATCTCGCCCAAATCTACCATTTGCTCGTTGGGGGCCATGACCTCGTTGTCGCGGACTTGTTGTGGCATACTTGAAAATCTCTTATTTTTTCGGACAAATTGGCGTTAGAGCGGTGAGAACTATGGCTCACTGGGTATTCGGAATTGTATTTGAGGGCAATCAGCAAAGCTCTCCTCGCAATGCTTCAGCGCCCGATTGCTTACGGTCATCTCCCGAAAAGGCGGCTGTTTCTGGGGGCATTGATCTGCAAGTGGTATTTATCATGAAGATACGTTATTTGGCGGCAAGTTATTTAGCACAGGGTAGATTTTATGAAGGTGGCTGTGATTGGGACAGGCTATGTCGGCCTGGTCTCCGGAGTTTGTTTTTCTGACTTTGGGCATGATGTGGTTTGCGTGGATAAAGATCCCGCCAAAATTGAAATGTTGATGCAGGGTCGGGTTCCGATTTACGAGCCCGGGCTAGACCAGCTTATGGCACGCAACGTAGAGGCGGGGCGACTGTCGTTCACAACCAATCTCGCGTCTGCGCTTGATGGAGCGGAAGCCGTCTTTATTGCTGTGGGCACCCCGACACGGCGCGGCGATGGTCACGCGGATCTGACATATGTTTTTGCGGCCGCCCAAGAGGTGGCCATAGCGCTTGATCACTACGCAGTGATTGTTACCAAATCGACAGTGCCGGTGGGCACCAATCGCCGTGTTGAAGAGGTGATGCGCAAGGCCGCACCGAGGCTGGATTTCGACGTTGCCTCAAATCCGGAGTTCTTGCGCGAAGGTGCCGCGATCGATGATTTCATGAAGCCGGACCGTGTCATTGTCGGGGTCGAATCTGACCGCGCCGCCAAGGTGATGTCCGATATCTACCGCCCGCTTTATCTGCGTGATTTTCCGATTGTAACGACAGATCTGGAATCCGCCGAGATGATAAAATACGCTGCAAACGCGTTTTTGGCGATCAAGATCACGTTTATCAACGAAATTGCTGCACTATGTGAAAAAACGGGCGCAGATGTGAAACAGGTGTCAAAGGGCATCGGGCTGGATGGTCGCATTGGCAACAAATTTCTTCACGCAGGTCCCGGCTATGGCGGGTCGTGTTTTCCAAAAGATACAAGTGCGCTGGCACGGATCGGTCAGGACTATGCAAGCCCCATGCGGCTGGTAGAGACGACAATTCTTGTCAATGAAGAGATCAAGCGCCGGATGATCGAGAAACTGCGTGACCTCTGCGATGGCGGCTTTGCAGATAAGACAATATTGGTGCTGGGGGTAACATTCAAACCCAACACTGACGATATGCGCGATGCGCCATCACTGACGATTGTCCCTGCGTTGGTAGGGGGTGGTGCGACGGTTCGGGTGGTCGACCCACAGGGGCGGCGCGAGGGTGACGCTCTTATGCCTGGTGTCGTCTGGCACGATGATCCCTATGCGGCCGCCACAGATGCCGATCTGGTTGTCATTCTGACCGAGTGGAACGAATTTCGAGCGCTTGATCTGGAACGGCTGGGTCATGTGATGGCCACCCCGAAGATGGCCGACCTGCGCAATATCTACAACGCGCCCGATGTGTATGCAGCCGGTTTTGTAGCGTATACAGGGGTCGGTCGCAAAGACCCTGTAACGGGGGCTTAAATCTTTGCGTGGGGTCTTGTTCCCATTATGAAGGGTGGCACGAGAGGTGTTTAGGACAACACCCTTGCGAGATTAAAGTGATGCTGATTGCGGGCCGGGGCGGCTCTTATATCGGTGATAATGCCATTGCCCGATAGAGGGACTTTTATGCCTGCAGCTGGCTTACCTTTGCAAATACCCTCCAGCTCGCCCCGTTTAGGGCGACAACGTGGAAGAGTGCCGCTTGAAAGCCTTGTGATTTATATGTTGGCCTTCGTCTTGCCCTTTGCAGCCGTTACCACTCATATGATCACGGTTGCGTTTGGAATCGTGGCTTTTGTCTTGCTGATAATACCGGTTCTTCGGACGGGTGTGCTGCGAATGCGATCCGAAACATTGGCCCCTGCCGTATTATTGATGTGGATGGGTCTGTCACTGGCCTGGACATATAGCCCGGTCCGGGCTGCGCAAGCTTTTGCATTGATGTTTTCGATCCAAGCATTCCTGTTTCTTTTTGCACGGGTGCGTAACCCAAGACGAACCATCCAGATTTATACCACCGCAGCGCTGTGTCTGGCCGCGGGACTGGTGCTGATCGTGATTTTCATCATGGTCACAGTGGGGACGTTGCGCCCACCCTCGGTCCGCACAAACTGGATGGGCCCAATTTCAACGCGCGCCGCAGCAGAAGCCACGCTTTTGATCCCCGTGATGTTTTATTTGGTAGAGCGGCGGCTTTATAAGTGGCTCCCCTATCTGATGATTGTGGCGTTGATTACTATCGGCATTTTAACCCAATCACGCAGCGGGCTGGCGGCAGTGATGCTCTCGACGGGGCTTAGTTTTTTATTCATCACCAACGCAAAGGTATCGCGATTGGGGATCGCGCTTAGTCTGATCCCGGTCATTGTGGGCGCTGCTGTGCTGATTGTGCCTACGCTGTCGGCCTTGGGTATCCAAATTGATGCTTTGGATCGCTTGCTGAATACTGATTTTGTGGCCCTGGCCACGGGTGGCGCTGGATCGCTTGACGTGCGCTCGGAGGTCGATGATTGGGGGCGGCTTGTTATGTATACTGTGGGTGTTGACCTGATCGACGATTTTTCACTTATCGGGGCGGGGTTATTTTCTACCGGACCGATTGCCTATGAACGCTTTGGACATTTTGTGCAGGCCCATAACGTGATCATTATCATGGTTGGAGAACTGGGTTTGATAGGTGCGTCAATCGCGACACTTTATCTATTCACGCTATGGCGGTCCTGGCACCGCATTCGGGTGGCCTATGCCCAAGACCAAAACCTTACGCTTTTTGTTAAGATGCTGGCTATCATATTACTTTTGGGGTTAATGCTGGCGCAATATAAGACCATGCAGGGCAACCTTATGTTCTTCGGGGCCATCGGATCACTTCTAAGCCTCACCGGGTGGTCCCGAGCCGCCCCGCCTAAAGGATAACACCTCGCATGGATATTCCTCCTCTTAAGCTTCTTTATATTGGCGGCTGGGGTCGCAGTGGCTCTACGTTGATCGGTGGGCGGTTGGGCGCACAGCCCGGTTGGGTGCATGTTGGCGAAATCTGGCATCTCTGGCAGGATAGCGGTGATCTCTCTGCGCTGTGTTCATGTCGTAAACCTTACCGCGATTGCACCTTTTGGGGACCCGTGCTGAACGCCGCTGGGATCACACCCGAAGTGGCTATGGAGATGCGCGCGATCAAGGCTGACTATCTGGGCACCCGTCAACTTTTGACCAAACGCGCTGCATGGCAAGGCGATTTACCCGAGCCGTTGCAGCGCTATGGATCACAACTGTTAAAACTTTACCGCGCCATTGCGGATGCCACAGGTGCGCGGTGTTTAGTTGATGCATCAAAAACACCGTCAACGATCAGGCTGCTATCTGCACTAGCCCAAGATCCCAAAGCGCGCCTTGAACCCAAGGTCCTACATCTGATCCGTGACCCCCGTGCGGTCGCCTATTCCTGGTGGTTCCGGCCCAAGGCCCGCGGTCCACAGGCCGCTCAGGGGACTATGGCGCGCCATTCACCGCTACGCTCTACCCTGTCATGGCGTGCGCGCAACAAAGCGGTGGTTGCCGCCTGCACGGGGCTGGACGTGCCAAGGTTTGAATTACGTTACGAAGATTTTGCTCTGGACCCTGAAAACACGCTAAAGGCGCTGATCGATTTTGTCGGTCCCGTTAGCGGAGGCACCGCACCTCATGCCGAGATACACTCCATTCGCGGGAATGCCGTGCGGTTTGATGGACCGGCGAAGCCTATCAAGCTGGATGAAAAATGGCGCAGTGAATTGCCGGGCTACTGGCAGCGCGTCGTTGAGATGACCGCTGGCGCTGGATTGCGGCGCTATGGATACAGGCGAGGGTAGGGGCTGCGTGTGGCACACTCAATATGACCAGAACTCCCGCCCCTCTGATTGAAAAGCTCAGCCGCAAACTGAAAGACCCCGGTGGGGTCCTTCGCTTGTTCATGAGCACAATGGTCGTGGCTGTGCTGGGGCGGGTCATACAACTGGTCCTTGCTGTTGTGCTGGGCCGGGTTGTTGGACCCGAAGGCTATGGTCTTTTTACGTTGGTCATTGGCTTGGCAATGTTGATCCAGCAGATTGCGGGCTTGGGGTTTCCCGCGCTGTCGATGCGCTTTATCCCGGCCTATCGTAATTCCGGAGACATCGCGCTGTTGCGCGGGTTTCTCAAGATGTCGGAAAGCGTGATGGCAACAACAACTTTGTTGATGTCGGCTTTGACCTTTGGTGCCAGCTATCTTGCGGGGCTTAAACCCGAGATGGCGGCTGCACTTGCGCTCTCGGCTTTGGTAATTGCGCCGCGCGGGTTCTTGCGCTTGCGTAACCGGCAGCTTTCAGCACTTAAATCGCCCGCCAAAGGCGTCGCATACGAGACCCTTGCTCCCAATGGGCTGACCTTGATATTTGCGACCGCCGGGTTGGTGATACCAAGCCTGACGTTGACCGCCACGGCGGCAATCTGGGTCTATGCGGTGGGCGCTTGTTTGACCGTTGTCGTGGCAACCTGGGACACCTACCGTCAATTTAAAGCCGTATTACCGCCCTGCGCAGGAGAGACGAATACCGCCGAGTGGATGCGTATCGGGGTTCCTGCGATGCTGGCTGTGTCGGCACTCAACATGGTGAACCGGGTCGATGTGGTTATGCTGGGACCTCTCTCGACCCTCGAGCAGGTCGGTTTCTACGGGGCGGCGATCCGGCTAACCTATATTTTGACTTTCCCACAGGTGATTTTGAATTCAGTCATGTCGCCACGCTATGCGGCGGCTTATGCAGCCGGACGCATGGGTGCGCTGCGGCGCGACTATAGGCTGGCGCTGGGAATGGCAGCGGTCACCACGCTTTTGCCCGCTGTGCTGATTATATTATATGCCGGGCCATTGATCGTTTGGGTCATGGGCGAGGCTTTCCGTCCAGCGGCAAACACACTTGCAATCCTGGCGGTTACACAAGTGTTTGCGGCATTTTTCAACGCCCCTCAACAATTAATGATCATGACTGGCTGGCAGAACCGGCTCTTGTGGATCAACCTTGCCGGGTTGGTGGTAAACTTGGTTGTGAACGCGCTGCTGATCCCGACAATGGGGGCAGAAGGGGCTGCTTGGGCGCGCGTCGCGGCGCTGGCGCTCATTGGTGTTGGCCTTGTGGCTTCGGCAGAGGCGATTTTACGCAACCGGCCACCCCGGCCCAAAGACGACCACAGCACCGATCAAGGAGAGCCAGAATGACCCGTCGCGGCGCCCGGATTGAAACCTTAAAAGATATCGTTCGCATGGTTGCACCAGCCAGTGTGCTGCAAAAGACGACCCTGCCGCTGCGCCGTGCCTATGGGCACTACCAGCAGCGCCACAAGCAGGACTTCGTCTTTATCCATATCAATAAATGTGGCGGCACATCGGTTGAACGGGCTCTGGGCATTCATTTTGTAAACCATGACACAACCGCCGAACGCTTTGACGTTCTGGGCGCAGATCGCTGGCAAAACCGATACAAAATGACTGTGGTGCGTAACCCCTATGACCGCGTGGGGTCGATGTATCTCTACCGCCACAGGGCCAATGCGCTGGATATCGCGACCGCCAGACAGGGATTTTCAGGATATCTGGACATGATAGCCGACATCCATGCGCAAGGTGCTGCCGCGCGCGCGCAAAAGACAACGGCACCGCGCAAATTTCTATGGGCGCAAGCGGACTGGGTGCGGCTCGCAGACGGGCGGATAGGGCTGGACGCTGCCTATCATCTTGAAACGCTCGATGCGCGATGGGCAGGCTTGCGCGAACATATCCCCGCAGCCGCGCCTTTAGAGCACCTGAAAAAAGTGACCAAGCCATATAGCGCACGCGACATTTATACGCCTCAAACTATCGCCAGAGTTGCCGAAATTTTCGCAGAGGATTTCACAGTTTTTGGCTATGATTTTGCATTTGATCACCCCAAGGCACCGACAGTGGACAGTCCGGTGACCTTCCAAACATCATAGACGGGCGCGGCTCAAGCGGCGGCAAACCACCACTGTCTTGCCGGCTCGCCTTAATCGCCTGCGGATCGTGATGCCAGTGCTTCAAAGTCCCGGCACGCCGCGGACAGTTCCGCGCGTAGCGTTGCCTCCGCATCAGGCGAAAGTGTATCGGCAAACTGCTTTTGACCCTTTGGCACCAACAGCGCCTTGACCCTCTGGCGCAGCCCGTAGGGCAACAGCGTCCGTATCCCTCGTGCATAAAAGTCAGATTGCACAAAGCTCCGCACGATCCCTTTGGGCACCCGCTTTCCCGCGCTTGCATTGCGATGCGCCCCAGCATCCAGACCCGCAGGGTCCAGCCCCAAATGCGCCCAGACCCGTTCAACAACCGCGCGCGGATTGGCCACATAATCGCTATATTGCAAGACAAGCAAAGCCTTGTCGCCGAACGTCTTGCGCCATGGCGCAAGTTGCCGGTCATAGCGTGACACGTCCCTGAGTGCAGGAAACCGCACAAGTGCCTCGGCCAGGGATCCGCTTAAGGTGCCTTTCGCCACCTCGTGCCGGTAGTGGCTTCGCAGGCGGCTCACGGGATCACGACCAATGAAGACCAGTTTTACATCCGGCCCGAAAATGATCTTTGCCCGTTCGGCAGCGCCAGAATACTCGGGTAACTTGGTATAGGCCGTTGACGCTTCGCCACACCATGCCCCTTCGGGCGCACCAGAGAATATCTTGAGATACCGGCTAAATCCGGGCTCCGACAGGACCGCATCACTGGTAAGATCCTCGGGTTCTTTCACCGTGGGTTCATGCACTTGGGGGTGGCTGACGATAGCCTCGAACAGGCTGGTCGTGCCTGACTTCATTGCCCCGATCATGAGAAAAGCATTCTTTGGCACATCAGGATGCCTGCTAGAAAGAGCCATGAACGCCCCCCTTGTTCGCAGCGGGGGGCACCGCTCCTGTGAGATCCTCCAGAAACCCAGCATAAGCGGCCCGCGCAGTATCAACACCGGTTTGCGCGGCGTTAAAGGCCGCGGTTTGCCGGTGGTCCAACAATGCCCGCCCATTCGTTCCTGCATAGCTCAAAAGCGCTTGGGCATAGGCCGCCGGATTGCTTTCATCCTGCGCGGAAATCACAATGCCTGTTGTGCCGATATCCTCGGCAATGCAGCCCCGATCCGGCGCAATACACGTCGCGCCAAGGCTCATTGCCTCAAAAATAACATTGGGTTGCGCCTCGAACGGATAGCGGGTGGGAAAGACAAAAATATCGGTATCTTTAAGGTGCTGGCGTTTCTCTTCGCCGTAAAGCGGGCCCACATAAGCCACGCGGTCCGGGTGGTCTGCCACCAGCGATGCTATTTGGTTTTTTGTCACCTCTTGCGGGATGGGCCCCGCGATGGTGAAGTTAAACCCTTCATCCGCCGCGATAATCTGACGGGCCATTTCAACAAACGTATCAATGCCTTTTTCCGGCAAAAGGTTCGACAAAATGCTGACCCGAACAGGACCAGTGGCGCGCGATTCAGGCGCGTCACCCGCATCGGCAAATCCCACATATTGCGACAGATTACCCACAACATGGACGCGGCTTCCAACTTGCCCATATGCTTTTTCGAACTGCTGCACCATGCAGCCACATAAAAACACATGTGCCCCGCCAGAGGCTTTCCGGTGGCGCTCTACTGTGCCCATTAGGGGGTTTGGATTACGCACATACTGGAACGTCCGGTGTTGTAGCATGATCCGGTAACCCAGTGCGCGCGCCGAAGCGGCAAGTATACGGGTATAAAAAAGCCCTCTACCGCCATCCGCGACAAGGTAAAGCGTGCGTTTCTTGTAAAAGGGGGTCAGCGCCACCAAAGTCATCCAAGCGCGTGCGATACGCAGGGCTTTGCGTGAATGGGTGACAACCGTTTTTTTCAGCGATCCTGACGCAACAGAGCGGCGCACCAGATGGACACCGTCACAGGCCGCAATGTCACGGGCAATGCGGTCAAGGTTTTTGGACTGCCCGTTCACTGGTGGCGGAAATGCCCCAATGGCCAGAACGAGATGTTTGCTCATGCTTGTTCTTCCGTCGATTGACCAGGGATAGGATCTGCCTGGGCTAATGCGATCAGGCTTGGCATGATGTCTTTTGCCAACGCCTGATTGCTCGTGCTCATCTCTTGCATCCAGCGGGCAACCCCGCCTTTGTGGAAGGTATGGGAATGTTTGGGTGCCACCGCCTGCACAAGGCTCTGTGTAAGTATGGCTTGATCTGCGACCTCGCCCCCTTGCTTGACAAAGGCCGCAACGACACGGGCCACTTCACCGGCTTGCGTTTTGGGGTGGATGGCGCGTTCATAACGCATAACCACGGCTTGAGGATCATCGCACCAGCCCAGATAAGGCGCCACACGGGCATGTGCGTCGGGGTAGCGTGACGTGCCATCACCCGTAAGGGCGAGTTTCACACGGGCCTCCGGATCAGATATTTTTTTGAAGGTCGCATGCATAGCATGGAAACGCGCCATTTCGGCCAGATAATGGGCTTCGGACAGGATTACGTCGCGGGGGTCGCGCCAGATAAAAAGATGGAGCGCATTACGCTTGGCAAAAGCGGCAGCCGTTTCTGGCGAGTAATAAAGATGCGCGCCCACCACTTCTCCCGGAGCCAGCGCTGCGATGCGGGCGTCGATCTGTGCCCGCGAGCGCTCTTTTAACGTCAGCGACGGGGTCTGTGCTAAGAATGTCCCGTAATTAACCACTCCGGGCAAGGCGTCAGCCAGTTGCATCATCAAATGTGTGCCACTTTTGGGCAGTGAATTCACAATGATCGGGGGGTGCGTGGCATAATCAGCATCGCTCGCTTGCAGACGCCTTATCATACGGGGCACGCGGTTGAGCGCAGCTTTCCCTTTGCGCGCCGGCGCGGATTTTACAAGTTTATCTTTAAGGTTCATGACCAAACTTCCTACGGCAACCCGTTGTCGCGCGCCAAACAAACAGCCACTACAGCCTGCCTCACTTTGTCACTGCATCAAAGACAGTTTCGAACCGGTCAGCGACGCGGTCGATGACAAAATTCGCTTCGGCATAGGCCCGACCTGCCGCACCAGCCTTGGCGGCGGCCTTTGGATCGGCTGAAAAACTCTGTGCGGCGGCGATAAATCCGGCCTCGTCCTCTGGCTCCACAACCTTGCCCGCGCCGGTTTCCAAGAGTATCTGCGCGGCAAGGTTATCTTTGGGTGCGGCCAGAACGATGGGTTTGCCCGCACAAAGGTAGCTTAGGATTTTGGAGGGCACTGAAAATGCTCCCGCCCCACGCTCGATAACCGCCAGCAGCACATCAGCGCTGCCTAAAACCTGATCAAATATCTCGAATGGTTGCAGTGGTAAGACGCGCAGGCGGGGTAAATCGGCAGCTTGGCTTTTTAACCTGTCCGCCCCCACACCGGCTGAAACCAGAATAACGTCTTCATCCTCGCCTGCCACGCGCGCCAGCGCAGCTAAAAGACCCGGATTATGCTTCAGTGCCAATGTGCCCGAATAGAGATAGCGCGTGCCGCGGGACAGACCATGCTGTGCCGCCCAACCGGTGTCACGGCTCAATACGTCAATTTCATCAATAGCGCCCCAATTGGGGATCACATGAACCTTATCGCGTGAAATCCGCCAAAGGTCGGTTTGATCGGCAAAGGAGTCCGTGATGTGCACAATCGCGGCCGAGCGTTTCATCTGTCGCCGTTCGAGAAAACGGTAATACGCCCCGATCAGATGACCTATTCCGGGCAGCTTGGCCTCCAGCAGTCGCGAGGCGGCGATCGAATAAAAGTCTTGGCACCAATAGACAAAAGGGATGTCCGCCGCACGGCAAGCGGTGACCAAAGACTCTTGCGCTTCGGTAGGTGTATTTCCAGAAATCACAACATCAGGCCGCTCATGCGCGACCCAAGCGGCCAACGCGCGACCGTAAGCAATATCTCCGGCGCGGCGTTTGCGAAAATTAGTCTTCGAATAATCTATCGACTGACCTATCGCCGCAAACGTCAGACCCGTTGCTTGGTTTGCGGACATCTGGCCCTTGGGCCCGGCGTCCGCAGCAAAATAGGCATGGGTCACTTGGTGACCGCGCAGGGCAAGCGCCCGTGATAGTTCAACCTGAAACGGATGCCCCGCAAAATCGTGCAATAAAATATGCATAGTATAGCTCGCCTTTGCTCCCCCGCGCGGAGGATCAGAAAAGATCAGGTCGTCTTTTGGTTATGGCGGCGGGCCACTTGGGTTGAAATCCAACTATACGCCTGCTCCATGCCCGTTTGCAGTGGTTGCTCGGGTGCCCAGCCTAACAGCTCTTTGATCAGGTTATTGTCTGAATTCCGACCGCGAACACCTTCCGGACCCGGGATGTTGTCAATCTTGATATCCTTGCCCGAAATGGCGATGGTCATTTTCGCAAGATCATTAATCGCGATCATCTCGTCAGACCCGATATTGACAGGCACCGTAACGTCCGAGCGCAAAAGGCGTGTGGTGCCTTCAATGCATTCGTCGACATAAAGGAACGAGCGGGTCTGCAAACCGTCGCCCCAAACCTCCATAGTGCCACCGTCTTGGGTCATCGCCACCTTACGGCACATTGCGGCTGGCGCTTTTTCCTTACCGCCATCCCATGTTCCCAAAGGCCCGAAAATATTATGATAACGCGCAACGCGGCACTCCATGCCAAAGTTACGGTTGTATGCAAGGTATAGGCGCTCCGAGAACAATTTTTCCCAACCGTATTCGCTGTCCGGATTAGCGGGATAGGCGCTTTCCTCGGCGCAGTTCGGGTTGTCTGGATCTTCCTGATTGTGGCTTGGATACATACAAGCAGAGGATGAATAGAACACGCGCTTGATATTGCGCTTATGGCAGGCATCTAAAACATTCAGGTTTATGGTGGCCGAATTATGCATGATATCGGCGTCATTTTCACCGGTGAAAATATATCCAGCGCCCCCCATATCGGCGGCAAGCTGATAAACTTCGTCAAATTTGCGATCAACCGCCGCGCGGACCACGGATTGTTCGCGCAAGTCACCAATCACAAAATCATCGGCCTCGGTTTCACCATACTCATTGAACTTAATGTCGATGCCACGCACCCAGAAACCTTCGCTCTTCAGGCGCCTTACCAAATGACCTCCAATGAAGCCGCCGGCACCACAAACTAACGCTGTCTTTTGCATAATCTTCGTTTCCACAGTTATGTTACCACCCTATCATTTTCTATTGTGAAGCGTCCTACGCCACACCGACGGTCTAAAAATAATTGTCACCTGAACTAAAAGCAAATTTATGCCAAGTGGGCTGTACCCGCCAAAGCCGGTTTTCAAATGGCACGTCATTACGGACACGGCCAGAAAAGAGTGATTTGATCACAACTTAGCTCGTCACTACAAAACGAAATCGCTGTTATCCAATATATATGTCCCAACCAGAACAATCATCAAATCCGTCACCGCATCACCGTCAATATCAATCTGTATCTGGGTGTCGCCATTGACGGCTTCGTAACGCATTTGCCCTTCAATTCCGTCAAAATCCCGCAACCGGATGAATGAAAACTTGTCATCCGTCCCACCGCTCACCGCATCAATAGCTTTGAGGTTGATTTTATCCCCCTCCAGCTGATTGAAATCCAGAATAATATCTGTTGATGACGCGGTGCTGCCACCAATCTCGCCCTGCTCAAAGCGGAAAATGTCTGCACCGCTGCCGCCGGTATTTTCATCATTCCCGATGCCACCACGCAAGATATCGTTCCCGTCCCCGCCGAACAACTGGTCCGTACCAGAATGCCCCTGAAGACCATCGTCCCCCGCGCCACCATACAGAATATCTTTGCCCGCTTTGCCAAGCACGGCGTCATCTCCGTCTTGACCCAAGACGATATCATCACCGATGCCCCCCAATAGCCGGTCAATACCATCGCCGCCCTCGACATAATCATTGCCTTTTCCGGCAAATACAAAATCGTCACCAAGGCCGCCGTAAATTGTATCATTGCTGTTAACGGCTTTGATTTCATCGTCGCCGGCACCACCAAAAATCACGTTTTGGCCGTTGTTGCCGAATATCCTGTTGTCGAGGCTGTTGCCGACCCCATCAATGTCGTCAGCACCTATCAATTTGAAAATTTCGACATTGGCTATATTTTCAATGCTAAAAGTAATCGTCGTATTGACAGTGTCGTTACCTTCAGCCGCATTCTCGACAATCATGTCACCAATGTTGTCGACAAAATACCCATCGTTGCCAGCGCCACCAATCATCAAATCAGCGCCACCCAAACCATCCAAACGGTTGTTAAACGAGTTACCGGTGATCGTATTGTCCAGCTGGTTGCCCGTGCCGTTTGCTTCACGCAGATCCAGAAGAACCAGATTTTCGACATAGGTGCCATCGATACTATAGGTAATCCGGCTGTTGACCGTGTCCGTGCCTTCATTGGCATTTTCAATGACAACATCACCTGCGTCACGGATAAGATAGGTATCGTTCCCTCCAGCACCCGCCATTGTGTCATCGCCAACACCACCATCAAAGATGTTGTCGCCTGCGTTACCGGTTAGAAAATTATCCAGCGCGTTACCTGTCGCATCGATGTTGGCAAGGCCCACGAGGATCAAGTTCTCAAGCTCTTGGCCATTCAAGTTGAACGTCACCGATGATTGCACCGTATCCGTGCCTTCGCCCATGTCCTCGAACACTTGATCGCCCGCATCATCGACAACATAAACATCGTCGCCCGCCCGCCCGCGCATCACATCCGCGCCGCCGCCGCCGTCAATCACATTACGACCCGCGTTGCCGAATATCTCGTTGGCATCGTCCGACCCGGCGCCGTCAATGTCCGCGACACCTGAAAGCGTCAACCGCTCGACCGCTTGCCCAGCCATGCTAAAACTGATCGACGAGATCACAACGTCAAAACCCTCGCCCGCGGCCTCGACAATCGTGTCACCGATATTATCCACAACATAATTATCGTCGCCAGCGCCACCAACCATCATATCCGCCCCGACACCGCCGTCGATGGCGTTATTAAAACCGTTTCCGATCAGTATGTTGTCAAAATCATTGCCCGTTGCGTTGCTGTTGCGTGTGCCTTCCAGCGTCAGGTTTTCAATCTGCGTCCCGGCAAGCGTATAGGTAATCCGGCTGTTGACCGTGTCCGTGCCCTCACCCGCATTCTCCACCACAACATCGGTTTCATCACGCACAACATAGATGTCATCACCAGCGCCCCCCGCCAGCGTGTTGGTCCCCGCCACACCATCCAACACGTTGCGACCGCTGTTGCCGGTCAGCGTGTTGTTTTGCGTATTCCCCGTGCCGTCGATATCAGCGCTGCCCGTCAAAATCAGGGTCTCAAGCTCTTGACCAACAAGACTGAACGTCACCGATGATTGCACCGTATCCGTGCCTTCGCCCATGTCCTCGAACACCTGATCGCCCGCATCATCGACAACATAAACATCGTCGCCCGCCCGCCCGCGCATCACATCCGCGCCGCCGCCGCCGTCAATCACATTGCGACCCGCGTTGCCAAATATCTCGTTGGCAAGAACATTGCCGGTCCCATTAAGATCGGTAATGCCCGAAAGAACAAGGCGCTCTACATTATTGCCAAGACCATAGCTAATCGAACTGCTGACAACGTCATTACCCTGATTGGCGCCTTCGGTCACGATGTCACCAATATTGTCGACGACGTAATTATCGTCGCCAGCGCCACCAACCATCATGTCCGCCCCCAAGCCGCCGTCCAAAATATTGGCAAAGTCATTGCCACGTAGCTTGTTGTCTTTATCGTTGCCGGTGGCATTCGCCGTGCGATCACCGCTTAACGTCAAGTCCTCTAGCTCGGTCCCGGCCAGGCTGAATGTTCTGCGCGAAATCACCAGATCATTGCCGCCATCTACCAGCTCGATAATGACGTCTGTTTCATCCCGAATAAGATAGGTGTCATCACCAGCGCCACCAATCATCGTGTCCGCGCCCAGCCCTCCATCGATGGAGTTATTGCCGCTGTTGCCCGTGATTGTGTTATCGAGAATATTACCCGTCGCATCGATATTGGCAGTGCCCGTCAATTCGAGAGTTTCAATCTCGTAGTCGCCAATCGAATATGTCACCGAAGCCATGACAAGATCGACCCCTTCGCCGATGCCTTCAATGACCGTGTCACCGACGTTATCAACGATGTATGTGTCATCGCCGGCTTTCCCCTTCATCTCGTCAGCGCCCGCGCCACCATCAAGAATATTATCGAACTCGTTGCCACCAAGCATGTTGGCGGCGCTGTTCCCGGTGCCATCGATAGCCCCGGCACCGTCCAGCAACTGCAGTTCTTCAAAATAATCCAGAAGCGTATATGTTATCGTCGTGCTAACGCGGTCATATCCCTCGTTGGCAACTTCAATGACCTGATCGCTGACTTCATCAACGGTGTAGCCGTCATTTCCGCCTTTCCCGATCATAATGTCGCCCGAACCACCAACCGGATCGGGCAAATCACCACTGCGGACGGCTGTGAATTCATCGTCACCATCGGTGCCAACAAAAGTCGCCCGCCCCAGGGCCATATTCGTAACAACGTCACCTTCAACAAATCCGAAGGGCCGCGTATAAACCCCTTCGATCGTGTTATCGAGAATTTCAAGACCATCGCCCGAATGTGCCAGAGCAATCGCGAACTCGCTCGATCCGATGATGGTGTTGTTGTTGATTGTAATATTATCAAGACCGTCACGGTCGGCGGTCGAGATCGGCGAGAACGCGGTCCCAAGCGAGCTTGCACCATCAATCGTGTTGCCGGTCACCGTCGCCCCACTCGCCTGAATATAAATACCGGCAAATGTATCACCAAGGTCATAGCCATAGGTCGGATCAATATCGCCAACCGAGCGTGTGTTTATAATTGTGTTGTTAAGAACCTGCGCACCATCACCAAGCGGTTTATCAACGCCGCCGCCACCCTTGATTGCGATCGCCCCTTGCTCAAGGCCTGCATTTTCCAATGTGTTGTTCGAGACGACGGCATTCAGAGCCTTGATATAGATACCCTCAGCATCCGCATTTTTGCGGTTATCGATATCCTTGACGGCATTGCCATCGATCAGAACACCATTCCCCCCGAACACCGCAATACCCTGCGTGTTATAGCCTGCGGCGCGGTTGTCGTGGATGCCGTCGATCGTGTTGTTCGTGATCGTGATAAATCCAGTATTATCCTGCACTTCAACCTTGTTACGGCCAAGCTTGATACCACCCACACCGACCCCGTTCGGATCGCCCGTGACAGGGTCCACAAAACCGGTGGGGTCCATGTCCAGAATGGTGTTGCCGTTGATGAGTGTCGTGCCCACAATGGCCGTCGATGTGATCGCGTTATAGCCACCGTTGATCGTGTTGTCTTCCAACCGCAATTCGCCAAGCCGGTTGGCCGTGTTGTTCATAATCAGCCAGACTGCGTTGTTCGTGTTGTTAAACGTGGTGCCGGTAATAACAACCTTGTCCACCGACCCATTAAAGGTCCGGCCAACATCCGGATATTCACTGCCTGCGTTTGGAATTCCGTCCGAGCCATAAACTGCAAAGTTGGCATTTTGAATTGTGGCGCCGGATAAATCCAACCCTGCGTCACGCAAGATAAACCCATTATTGCCGCCAAAATCAAAAATCGCACCGTTGGCAAAATTGATATCAACCGTCGCCGTCACATCAACCTCTGACGCGTCATACAGGCCTGCCGACACTTCAATGGAAAACCCGTTAGCCCCGGCAACCGTTATGGCCTGTTCGATTGCGACCGTGTCATCTGTGCCGTCGTTGGCAACAGCCCCGAACATCTGTAAATTGACCGTGGCGTCCTGCGAGGTCCACTCAGAGCCCCCTGCATCCGAAAACGGGCCACCCGCGCCCCTGACGAGCGTCACACCTGCCACATCGACTTCGGTTTCGCCGGGGTCGACATTCGCGGCCTGAAGCTCGGCTAGCGTTACAAAAGTCAGCATTATGATATCATCCTCAAAAACGTAAAATAGACCGCCTTCGAAGAGCCGCCATTACCCGCCACCGCGTATTATCTACGCCGGACGCTAATCCACAATTAAGGCGGGAAAAGGAAAACAATGGGATTTTAACGATTTTCCCGGCAGCCACAAAAATACCGCGGGCCTGCCGGCACATTCGGATTTAAGCTTTGGTCATACTTACATATAGGTGGCTCATTACCTGTCCCATACGGTTGGTCGGTTGGGCGCTGTAAAATGTTAAAGGAGGTCTCATGACTGTGACACTTATCACTGGCTCTGCTGGTTTTATCGGGTTCCATCTGGCGGCACGCCTTTTGCGCGATGGACACCGGGTTATCGGACTTGATGCCGTGACTGATTACTATGATGTGTCACTCAAAGAGGCCCGGCTCGAAAAGCTGCGTGCCTACGACGGCTACACAGAACTCACATGCAGGGTAGAAGACCCCGGCATGTTGCTACAGGTGTTTGCACAGGAACGACCTGATTATGTCGTGCACCTCGCCGCACAGGCAGGGGTGCGATACTCCATCGAAAACCCCCGGTCCTACTTGGAAAGCAACATCATAGGGACTTTCGAACTTCTGGAAGCCGCGCGTGCCTATCCGCCCAAACATATGCTTTTGGCCTCAACATCCTCTGCGTTTGGTGCCAATACGCACATGCCCTACAAAGAGACCGATAAGGCCGATCATCAGATGTCGTTCTATGCTGCGACAAAGAAATCCACCGAGGCGATGGCACACTCCTACGCCCACCTGTTTGATCTGCCAACGACCATGTTCCGGTTCTTTACTGTCTACGGCCCTTGGGGGCGTCCGGACATGGCACTGTTCAAATTCACCAAAGCTATTTTACGCGGTGAACCAATTGACGTCTATAATCATGGCGATATGCGTCGTGACTTTACCTATATCGACGACCTTGTGCAGGCGATCTGCTTGTTGCTGGATGCTGTGCCCTCCAAGGCCGAAGACAGACCCGAAAAAGGCGCCGTGCCGGTGGGCGACAGCCTGTCACCTGTCGCTCCGTTTCGTGTGGTCAACATCGGGAACTCGAATACGGTGCAGTTGACCGATTTCATTGACGCTATCGAATCCGCAATCGGCCTGACCGCAATAAAGAATATGATGCCAATGCAGCCCGGGGATGTCCCCGCAACATGGGCCGATGCATCGCTGCTGCAAACGCTGACGGGGTATACACCCAAGACGGATGTCAAAGACGGTGTGGCCGCTTTTGTCACTTGGTATAGAGAGTTTTACCAGTCAAATTCCACAGGCTCCGAATAGGCTACAATTTTCGAACAAACACGCCGTTGGGGCGTAGCGCGCGCCATACCTTTTCTTGTAAACGCATAATGATAGTTATGTAAAATAAACCCCATCAACCAATATTCCAAGCAAATGGGACACAGGACTTTAGCGCCCGAAAATAGCCCCGCTTGAAAGGGAGATATCTGCGTGTTAGCACAGCTCACAATTTACCAAAGCGCGAATTTCATTGGAAAAGTTTCCGCTACAAGAGATTGACGCGCCTGATGGCGAGCAATCTTTTTGCCGAAGCGTTGCATCAAGCAAGGACAACAGCAGTGTGAACAGCTTTCGCCAACTAGCGTTCCTAAATAAAGCGCATGGACGGCTATTGCGTGGCGTGGCCTATGTGGTCTCGTTTGCCTTGGTTCTGATGGCAAGCGGACGGCACCCTTTGGCACGCCATGCAGCACGACTATGGGCTGCGGACCAGTTTACACAAGGCGCACATGTTCTGCGGTGGCATCTGTGCCAAGGATGGACAGGGCGATTCCTACACCGCACCCCCGCGTTTGATGTGAGTGCGACCATGGGCACACGCACACGTGCTATTGCCAAGGCCCAACTGCATAAACGTGTCGCTCGCAACCGCAACGCCTCTTGGGGTCACAGCCCACAGCGGGATCGTTTCGCGTTGCTCAATTTTTTGGCCCGCGACTTTCAAAACACTGGCGACCTGACACCTTATCTGAAAATAGCAAACCTGATTGCCCGTGACCTCTGCACGACCCCTGCGGTGGCCATACCTGCAACAAAACCCAACCGGTTTACACGCGCACATGCACGCGAGGCTCTACTCTCGATTGCTGCAATGCTTAACGGGATTTCCACGCCTTGGTATATAGTATCCGGCACGTTTCTGGGCGCGGTGCGTGAGGGTGACTTTCTATCGCATGATTATGACATCGACGTCGGAATCAATATCGAAGACCTGAATGCCGACCACCTGCGGGCCGCCGTTTTGGCCGATCCAAATCTGACACTGGTCAACGAAAACCCTTACATCCACCAAACAGCGCCAAAGTGCCACGATGTTCGACCGGCACTATTTCGCGTGATGCACAGCAGCGGAATAGAGGTAGATGTTTTCATTCACCATCTTGACGCAAACCAACGCTGGCACGGATCGACAACGCATCGTTGGACGAACAGTGATTTTGCGCTTGGCGATTATAAGATTTCGGATATCGCAGTGCGTGGACCTCTAGATGCAGACCTGTATCTGACGGAAAACTACGGCAACTGGCGCGTGCCTGTCACCATATTCGACTGTTCAACCGGCACTCCAAACGTCAGCTTTAACCACAATCTGTTTTCAGTCAGCCGCCAGCTATACGAGGCCGCAAGGGCAACACGACACTCTACAGATGTCGCTGCGGAAACTTCGCGCAGGATTTTGATCCAGGAAGGGTATCTGACCCGGACCAAAACCGGTTGGAAATTTACGGTGCCGTGGGCGTCTTGATCAACAACTCTGCGATGTCACGATCCGGATCATAGCCAAAGCGATCAAAATCCTCCCTGTAGAAAGCCGCCGCGCGCGCGCGCGTCTTGGCGGTCCAATAAACCGGCGTTTTGGTCTTGCTTTTGTTGACATGTGAGGCGCGAACCCCAAGCGTCAAACCAAGTTGCGCCGCAGCGGCGGCAAGCGGGATGTCCAACCCGTCTTCAAGTCGAAACACCTCAACGCCAGGGCGGATAAAATCCACTTGTGGCCGAAAGTGGTTATCCATGATGTAGGGATTTTTGGGACACTCATCCATCGCGATGTTCAACCATCCATCAAATGTGCGCTTCGCAAAACCCCGTTTGCGCCGGTAGAAATACTCGCTGACCAGCCGGGTGAATGGATGGCGCACAATCGCAAGACTATAATCATAGAAATTTGCAGGAACGATCTTCTCATAGATATGCGCATCAATGTGCTGAAGCGTTGTTTTACTATACCCTTCAAAACGAGAGCCATAAAGCAGGGCTGTTTTGGCGCCTGCATCTTGCAACGCCTTTTCGATCGATGTGCCCCCCGTTTTGGGGATATGGACAAAAAAGATTAGCCTGTCAGCGTAACGGATAAGGGGCATGTGCGGTGGTCTCTTATAAGGTCTGATTAAAAAGCAGGTCGCAGACCCGTGCGGAAGCTTGGCCATCCTCCCACGGACAGAACCGTGCATGAAATGCATCAAGGCGATCGCGCGCATCTGGCGTGTCGGCGTGATTATCGCGCAAGGCAATCGTTAACTGGTCAAGGTCGTGACAATAAACCCCCGGATGTTCGGTCGCGATATCGAAATACATGCCGCGGGCGTCTTCATAGAGCGCCTTGTCATAACCCAGCACAATGATCGGCCGCTTTTGTGTCGCAAAATCAAACATGATCGACGAATAATCCGTGATCAACATATCTGTCACTAATAACACATCCGTGGTGCTTGCATGACTGCTTAGATCAACAAGGCGCGGGTCATCGGCCCAAGCACTGTCCGGATCAAGAAAATAATGATCCCTGATTGCCAATACACAATCAGAGGGCAGCCCCGCCATGATGGCACTGATAACTTTCTCTTTATCAGGCAGGTTCGCAGCTAGAGCGGGATCATACTCTGGACGGAATGTAGGGGCATACAACACGACCTTTTTGTCCAATGGCAAATTGAACTGGGCGCGTAGCGCCACCCGCTCGGCATCGGGTGCCGTGATAAGGCGATCGTTGCGCGGATAACCGGTTTCGAGCACCTTGTAATTATAGGGAAACCCTTGCCGCCAGATTTGCGAGGAATACGGATTGGACGAGATCACATAATCCCACCGCCTGCTGCGCTTGGCAAAAGCACGCTTATTACCTAACCCCTCAGGATCTTTGCTTAAGATATCAATGCCCATAAATTTCAAAGGCGTGCCATGTTTTGTTTGCACATGGGCTGTGCCTAACCGCTTTTCGATATGGGTCGGAAAGTTTGCGTTGGTGATAAAATGGCGCGCGCGCGCCATATAATACAGATAAGCCAGACTGTTTTCACGCAAATGTTTTGCAGTCCCAGCACTACGGCGCAAATCAACACCTTCGCGCACAACCCAAAAATGATGATACTGCCCCGGTGCGGTATCAAGCAGGTGGGTGAAAATAGCATAAGGATTGCAAGCTATTTTTTTACCCCAATAGGACTGATAAATAATCGCCTTTTGATCGATTGGCAGGCGCAAAAACACCTGCCGATAGATACCAAGTTTGATTTTTCCCGGCAGTGCACGCACACGCTTGCGCAGTTTCAGATAGGCCTTGGTCCGCAATAACCGGCGCGGCTGATACCCAAAGCGGTATCCCAAAAGCATATCGGAAATCCCGATCTGGGATCGGTGCAATGTATTGGCCGGCTGGCAAACCTCACGAATTTTATCGGCAAAACGTGACTTGCTTGCTGGCGGCAGTCGGTCGGCATCCAAGACGGTCACAAGACTTTTGAAGCGGCGCAAAATCAAGCTGGGCCCATAGATATCCATCAATTCCGGTTCCGCCTCCAATGCGTTCCACAGCTCATCCCAACGGTCAAAAATATCAAAATGCGTATCATTGCGGCTGCGCAAAATTGACCCTTCACGCTGGCGATAATGCACGATGACTTCTGGCGATGTTGCGATTGTGTCCGCCTTGATCACAGCCAGATAGTTCCATGCAATGTCTTCATATTTCCCGCGCGGAAATGTCAGACCGGCACCGGTCAGAAAGCTGCGCTTGTAAATCTTGTTCCAAGCCACATTCAGGTTTTCAAAAAGCGCTATTTTTTCGTCCGCCGTGCGGTGCAAACCAGTGTCTAAGCAAGCCGCTTTTCTATTCACGCCAAAACCGCCGTCATCATAAAATCGCGTGTGATTCAAAATGGCCATATCTGGACCAGTCGCGATGGCCCGCTGCATGATTTCATGCGCATTCGACGTAAAGACATCGTCACCATCCAGATAGGCAATATAATCACCCGTGGCCTGCGCCGTCCCCAAATTCCGGACCTCACCCAATCCAATGTTATTGGGGCAATTGATGACATGCACATTGGGATGCCCTTGGACCAGTGCTTCAACCAAACGTGGCGTGTCGTCGGTTGCGCAATCATTGACAATGATGATCTCGTGAAAGGGGATCGATTGCTCTATGGCTGAATTGACTGCTGCCTGAATAAAATTCTCGACATTATAGGCCGCGATAATGACAGAGATACGCTGCGACGACATAAGTAAGTTTACTTTCTTGCGAAACAAATATGGCCACCTCTTCTCATACCCGCGCTGTTGGGTAAAGAGCACGGGCATTCTTGTAAAATACCCGAAAACTGTGGCCTACTTACTTTGCGTCGTTAAACCGCGCATTAGGGTATACTCTGACAACAAAAGGGGCCGCTTGCCATGCGCACAATCATAGCACTTGTTCTGCGCGAAATGGGCGCCACCTATGGGCAATCACCGGGGGGGTATGTCTGGGCGATCGTGCAACCCATCGGGATCATCGTGATCTTGTCTATCGGGTTTTCACTTCTGGTGCGCTCACCTTCTTTGGGAACCAGCTTTTTGCTCTTTTATGCAACAGGGTTCCTGCCATTTGATATGTATAGCATCCTGGCCGCAAAAATCTCGTCAGCGCTCAAATATTCGCGGCCGCTCTTGGCCTATCCACGGGTGACATGGCTGGATGCGATTCTGGGGCGGTTTGTGCTCAATGTGCTTACACTTTTGACCGTCTCTTGCGTGGTCATCGTGGCCATCATGGTCTTTGTAGACAGCCGCACCGTTCTGGACCTGCGCTATATCGCCCTCGGGTTTGGCTTGGCCGCAATATTGGGACTGGCCGTCGGCATCATGAATTGCCTGTTGATCGGACTATTCCCTGTCTGGGCCATTGTCTGGAGCGTCCTGACACGCCCGATGTTTATCGCGTCAGGCGTGCTTTTTCTCTACGAAGACCTCCCCTCGGGCGCACAAGCCATTCTGTGGTGGAACCCTGTCCTGCACGCCACGGGATTGATGCGAAAAGGCTTCTACAGCACCTACAACGGCAGTTATATTTCGCTGCAATACAGCTTTGGGGTCGCCATGGTGATGATTGTGGTTGGGCTCTTGTTTATGCGCAGTAACCATCAACGTATCCTAGGCGCCTAATCCAGCTCAGTGGTCAATGCCTGCAACCCTGTCGCCAGAACTTCCCGCGCGGCTTGCACACTGTCGGCTTCAACATAAAGCCGCAGCTCTGGCGCGTTTCCAGAAGGCCGCAGATGCACAATACGCCCGTCAGCCAAGGTCATCCGTAACCCGTCAGTGCGATCAACCGCGACCTCTTGACCACTAAAGCGGGCCAAAAATACCGCTCTTTTCGCCGCGTTAGTGTCGAAATCCGCAACCAGTGCCTTGGATTTTTCAGTGGCCACACCTTGCAGCCGATCCGCCGCCGTAAACCGTGCAGGCTCTGCGGCAACAACAGCGGCCAATCCACCAGCAGATTTTGCAAGCGCCAAGGGCGCCAGCAATGGCAAAACCGCATCACGCGTCATCAAGGGGCTTAACCCGCCGCTGGCAAAGCCCAACAAGAACCCCCCGTTCGCCTCGTATCCTACGACTTTTCCAGTCATGCTTTCCATGCCCGCAATCACATAGGGCGACCCGATGCGCGTCCGCAGCACCGTGGCAAACTTGGTCTCGGCGCCTGTGTTGGATGACACCGGGGTCACCGCCACCTCTGCCCCCAAAGCCGCCCCCGTGATCTGCCCCAAAACATCACCCACAATGACCTCGCCCGTAGCATCCGCCAGCAAAGGCCGATCCCCGTCACCATCGGTCGAAACAATCGCATCCAAGCCGTAATCCGCGGCCCATGCCCGCAACTGCTCGCGGATCGCAGGGTCCACCGCTTCGGTATCAACAGGAATAAAATGATCCGCACGGCCAAGCTCGGTCACCTTGGCACCGAGGCCTTTGAACAGATCCAGCAGCAGGTCGCGCCCCACCGCAGAATGGCTATAAACACCAATGTGCAATCCCGTCAGCGCAGCGCCGTAGGCATCAAGATAACGCGCCATATACCGCGCGCCAGCGGTCGTATTCCTAACGATCGCAGGCCCCGCAACATGCGGCGTCTTGCCATCCAAGGCCCGCAAAATTGCCGCCTCGTGATCTTTGGTAATCTCGCCCTTGGGGGTGTAAAATTTCAACCCGTTGCGATCAGACGGGATGTGACTGCCCGTGACCATGACCGCCGCCGCCCCTGCCTCCATGGCCGCCAAAGCCAGCGCAGGCGTTGGAACATCACCACAATCGGTGACAGCCAAACCCGCCGCCTGCGCCGCATGTGCCACCATCGCTGCAATATCGGGCGATGACGGGCGCAAATCACGGCCCACAAACAAACCAGTTCCAACAGGACACGCGCGTATAAACGCCTGCACATGGGCTGCAACCAGATCATCGGTCAAGTCCACAACAAGGCCACGCAGGCCACTGGTTCCAAATTTAGGGGACATAGCGGCCTCTTTGCATATTCATTGATTATTTGCTTTTTGCATCCGTCGCGCGGGGCAACAAAACAGCCTCGCCGCCCTCGACCCAACGGGCCACAAGCTCGCGCAACGCCGTATCGTCCTGGTCAGCAACCGCAGCACGGATTCCCTTGAGGGCCGCAGCCACTTCGATCTCGCTTAGGAAATCTTCACGGGCTTGCCAGATTTTGGGATGCTGTGTCGTTGTTTGACCTTTCCCAATCAACAGCTCTTCATAAATTTTCTCACCCGGCCGCAAACCCGTGATCTGAATCTCGATGTCGCCATCGGGATTTTCCGCATCGCGCACCGTATACCCAGACACATTGATCATCTGACGCGCCAGATCAAAAATCGCAATCGGCTCCCCCATATCCAACACAAAAACATCGCCACCATTGGCAAACGATCCCGCCACCAGCACCAGTCTGGCCGCTTCCGGAATGGTCATAAAATACCGTGTCACATCAGGGTGGGTCAGGGTCACAGGTCCGCCCTTCTGGATTTGCTCCTGAAACAACGGAATAACCGACCCCGAAGACCCCATCACATTGCCAAAGCGGACCATCGAAAAAACGCAGCCCCCCGTTTCACGATTGGCAAGGTCCTGAATAACCATTTCCGCCAGCCGCTTTGAGGCCCCCATCATATTTGTGGGGCGCACCGCCTTATCCGACGAGATCAGGATAAACCGCTCGACCCCGGCATCGGCCGCCGCCATCGCAAGCGTCTGCGTGCCCAGCACATTGTTCGAGAGCCCCACAACCGCATTGCTCTCCACAAGCGGCACATGCTTGTAAGCGGCCGCATGTAAAACAATCTCCACATCTTCCTGTTTCATCACTCTCGCCATAAGGCCCGCATCAGTAATCGACCCTAATACAGGTGAAAACACGATATTTGTGGTCCTCGCCAGCGCCTGCAACTCCATATCAATGGTATACAGCGCAAGCTCGCTTAGATCGAACAGGACCATTTTCTTAGGCTGACAGGCCAATAACTGACGGCATAGCTCTGACCCGATCGACCCCCCTGCCCCTGTGATAAGGATCGTTTTGCCGGCATATACCTCCGACCCTCCAGGCAATTCGGCATCCAACGGCGCGCGGCCCAGTAGCTTGGCGGGAACAACAGGCTCAAGCTGGTCAATCAATGCCTCTTGGCCGGTAAGCTGCGCAAATGATGGCAAGGCCTGCACGCTAAGCCCCATATCTTCGAACCTGCGCGAAAATTGCACCAGTTTGGCACGCGGCATCGACGGCATCGCCAGTAAAACACGGTCCACTGCGCGCTCTCGGACCAGTGTTTCAATCATCATCGGCCCGTAGACAGTCAACCCCTGCACAATGGTGGTCTGCACAGAGGTATTATCATCAATAAAGGCCACGGGCAGGATCGTTTCATCGGTCCGTAAAGCCGCCGCCAACTGCCGCCCGGTCCGGCCCGCACCGTAAATCAAAACGCGGCTTTGATCCGCACCGCTGCGATAAATCGCCAGCAAAAGGTACAACATGACCACGCGGGCCGCCACCGACATCAAGAAATAGACCAAAGCAAAATTCACAAATGTCGCAAATGCCGTGCCGTAACCCGCCATGTCATCCAATACGGCTGCTGCCAAACCGAGTAAAACAGCGTGCGCCGCGGTCAATCCGATCGCGCGCGTTTCATATGCCTTGAGTTGAATTTTATGGATCCCCATGACCGCCGCCAGCAGCGCGCCGATCCCCATCAGCAAGGGCAATATCTGCCAGTTTTGCGTCAGCCGCTCCAAAGGGGATAACTCGCCTTGCTGCAAAAGCAACGCCGCCACAAGAGCGGCCGGAATCAACACAAGATCAACAGCGAGCAAAATACTACGCTTTGCTGGACGTGATAACGTGCTGACAAATAAATACATTTTACCCCTCTCGGGCGCAAGCTGACAACCCGGTCACAACAGCGGGCAGTATAACGGGTGATCAGGGTGAAACTTACTCCGCCCCGATAAGTGGGGCAACACCAAAGCCCCGCCTTGCCCCCCCTTTACGCGTGCGGATGCGCCTTGGTCACAGGTTAACCTCTGTGCAATTAACTCAATTGCGCCGCAAGCGCCGCGGCAGTGCCACGTTTCAGTCGCCCGTCAGCCAAACCTCAAAGCGACATTCAGCAGGTTCATTTCTGTGTGTGTCCCTGGGAGGCTATCCTTGTCTGGTCTTTCATTTTCCGCCTTCTTGCCACCGCAAGACGTAGACTATTCAAACATCACCGACCTCGCGATCTATGCCGTTGACGGGACAAACATGCTGTTTTCCACAACACGTTTTGACGGCGTCATGAGCAGTTGGACCATCACGGCAAACGGGCCGGTGCTGAACGATGTCCGCAGCTTCGAAGGCGGGTTGCGGGCGGGCGGAACCGGCAGCTTGCAAGAAATCACTCTGGGCGGCACACAAACCCTGATCACCGGCGGGTCCACTGACGGCGGATTGGTCGCTTATGGTTTGGGGCAGACCGGTGGCTTTGCCGGCACAATCAACCTGACCAATACAGCCGGACTTTTTGGCGGTCTCAATAACACCAGCAGCTTTGACATTTCACTGAACCGTCAAGCCATCTACGGCGGGCTTGCGGGCAATGACGGGATCGGACGGCTGTTATTTGACGGCGCGGGCCAGCTGGTGAACACTCGGTTTTTTGCCGACACCGCCCAAAGCTATGCAGCCGCCATCAGCGACACAGCAGGGCTCACAATTGGGGCAAATTCCTTCCTGTTCACAGCCAGCGGCACCGAAAACGGGGTCAGCACATGGCAAATTGAACCCAACGGAGTTCTCACACTGCAAAGCAGCCTGGGCGTCGACGAAGGCCTGTGGGTTGCAGCCCCCACCACACTGGCCAGCGTCCAGATTGACGGGCGTTCATATCTGCTACTGGGGTCCGCAGGCTCCAACAGCATCAGCGTCATGGAGGTCGGCATCGATGGCAGCCTGACCATCCGCGATCACCTTCTCGATACCCGCGACACCCGGTTTGGCGGGATTACCGCTCTCGAGGTAGTCACACAAAACGGACAGGTGTTTGTTGTCGCTGGTGGCGCTGATGACGGGATCAGCGTTTTGCAAATGTTGCCCGGCGGGCAGCTCGCACTGCGCGCAACCATTGCCGACAGCGTAAACATGGGGCTTGCCAATATCAGCGATATCGCGGTGCAGGCGACCGGCGACGGGCTTGATATCTTTGTGGCCAGCAGCGCAGAAGCGGGCATAACCTACCTGCGCTATGATGGCCGCGGGGCGACCCTACAGGCCGCGATGGCGGGTGGGGTTTTGGCCGGCGGCAATGGCGATGATATGCTTCAGGGCATGGGCGGCGACGATACGCTGCAAGGTGGCCCCGGCGCTGACATCCTTAGCGATGGTACCGGCGAAGATGTCCTGATCGGCGGCGCTGGTGCGGACATCTTTGTCATGGCCTTTGACGGACTCCCTGACGTGATCAGCGATTTCACCATCGGCGAAGACCGGATCGACCTGTCCGGCTGGCCAATGGTGCGCGACATCAGCCAATTGACCATGACGATCACCGCCACCGGTATGCGCATAACCTATGGCGATGAAACCCTCACGATCCAGAGTGCAAACGGGCAACCGATCGATTACCGTCAGCTTGGCACTCTCGATCTGATCGGTGGCTCCCGCATCCCGCAAGTCATCCTGCCCGGCTATCCCGGCCCCTATATCCCCGATCCCGATTTGCCCGGCCGGTTTATAGCCCCCTCCCAAGACGGCAGCGCATGGGGGTTCACCGGACAAACCATCGCAAATCAGTTCTTTTATAACCCTCGCATCGGACGGGTAAACGACGCCACATTCTGGGGGCGCCAATGGACCGACGTAAAACATCTGGGCCCCCAGAACGACCGCGCCTATGGCAATGGCGGTAAGGACACATTGTATGGCGACAAAGGAAGTGACCGGCTCTATGGCGGCGATTGGGACGACAGGCTGTCGGGGGGGGCCGGCGATGACAATATCGAAGGCAACAGAGGCAGCGACAAAATCTACGGCGGCACCGGTCGCGATAAGATCTATGGCGGCTATGGCAATGACAAGATCTCGGGCAACGAGAGTGACGATATTCTCTACGGGCACGCGGGCTATGACAAGATCTGGGGCGGGTCGGGCAACGATCGCGTCTTTGGAAACGGCAACAACGACAGCATTTGGGGAAACGACGGGAACGACATGTTGGCCGGCGGCACAGGCGCCGATTACATATCAGGCGGCAACGGGCGTGATGTCATTTACGGGCAGCAAAACGCGGACCGGGCCTATGGCGGCAACAACACTGACAAGCTTTATGGCGGCGATGGAAATGATCGGCTTTCAGGCGGCTGGGATGACGACATGATCGATGGCGGACGCCATGATGATAAAATCTGGGGCGGGGGCGGCAACGATAAACTTTTGGGGCAAAGCGGCAATGACACCATCAAGGGCGGGGCCGGCAATGATGGGATATGGGGCGGGTCAGGCAACGATGTTTTGATCGGCGAAACAGGCGACGACATTATCAAAGGCGGCAAGGGCAACGACCGCATTTATGGTGGTGACGGACGCGACATAATTTTGGGCGAAGCGGCAAACGACACGCTTTATGGACGCGACGGAATGGACACAATTTGGGGCAATGACGGCAACGACACAATCCGCGGAGAAAAGGACAACGATGTCATCTACGGCGGTAACGGCACCGACATCATCATGGGCGGTAAAGGGCACGACCAGTTAAGCGGAAACCAAATGGCTGATAACATAAATGGCGAAGACGGGCACGATACGCTTTGGGGTGGGGACGGTGATGACGTGCTGAACGGCGCATCAGGCAATGACACGCTTTTTGGCGGCACTGGCAACGACCGGCTCTATGGCAGCCTGGACACCGACCAGCTGGACGGGGGGGCCGGCGACGATCTGCTTTGGGGCGGGCTCGGCCGTGATCAGTTCATCTTTAGTGAAGGTCGCGACAGCGTGCAGGACTTCGAACAAGCCTACGACCGGATCAGCCTCGACAGCGACCTATGGGACGGGGCGTTGCAACCGGGCGATGTGCTCTTTTTATATGGATCCATCATTGGTGATACCGCGACAATCGACTTTCAAAACGGGAATGTTTTGACCATCAACGGCGTTACCGATTACGCGGCCCTGGGCGATCTGATCGACCTCTTTTAGCGGCGCCTGAACGGGCGGGCGGCGGTTTCCAGCAATAAAGCCAGATCAAAACACACAGAGCGATGCTTTTGATATATTAGATCCAACTGCGCCTTACGCGGAATGCAGCGGCGGCGATATACCTCATCGGTCTGTTCCGCGTCGCCGCATTGTGCCAACAGCATTTCCTCATGCCCGTGAAACCGAAGCGACGCCAAACCGGTAATACCCGGGCGGCTCTGCAAAACCTCTGTGTAAATATCGGGGTATGCCTCCACATAGACACGCAACGGCGGGCGCGGACCCACCAGTGAAATATCACCGCGCAAGACATTCCACAGCTGTGGAAGCTCATCCAGACGACTGCGCCGCAAAAGCCGGTGCATGGATGACATCCGGGCCTGCTTATTGCCACCGGTCACACCACCATCACCCGCACCAACACGCATCGTGCGTAACTTGATCAAGGCAAACGGCTCTGTCGGGCTGCGCATCCTTTCCGAGATATAAAATAGCGGCCGGCCTTCACTGATCACCAAAACGACCGCAAGCACCAGCAAGATAGGCAAGGCAATCAAGCCCACAAACAGGCTGACCACAATATCAAATATGCGCTTGGATACGGTCATGTGACGGCCCCTTCCGGCCAACCCGCAGCACGGGCTTGGGCAATCAAACCGGACGGCGTTGCCCTTGGCAAGGATACCAAACCCGCCAACCGGTCACAGCGCAAATCAAGAGCCCGTAAAGCCCGCGCCCCCGCAGGCCGCCACCGCCAGGGCACAGCCGCCGCATCCAAAAGATCTGCCATAGCAACCGCACCGGGCTGCCCCACGTTCAACACCTTGGGCAACGGGGCTGGATGCATCATCAACGCGCCCAGAACCCGGGCCAACACCTGTGGACCAATATAGGTGCGTTGCGGCCCCTGCCCGTCTGCAAACCGGTCCAACGCCACCGCGGACCCGCGACCTGCCGCCAAGAGCAACCCATCGCACCCCGCAACATTGCCGATGCGCAGACAGGTCGTATTTTCATCCCCCGAAACCGCCCGTTCCATCATCAGCTTGGCATATCCATAGGGGGTTTGCGGGTCGGTCGGGCTTTCCTCTGACACAGGCATCGTCGGGGCACCGTAAACTGCCTGACTTGAGGCTAGTAAGACACGCACCCCCCCCGCCCGTGACGACAAATCACAAGCCGCTTGCGCAAGGCGGGTATTCATCATCAAAGCCGCAGCATCGCCTTGGGTCACACCCGCCAGCACAACAATCCCGACAATGTCCTCGGGCAGATCTGGCGCAGGCTCTGACACCATGTCCCACGGATATGCGCCACCCGCACGGGCCTGAAAAACAGGCGTCGGCAGATCGGCCGGCCACACACGCATCAGCGCGCGCCCGACACGCCCCGTGCCCCCAAGGACCAAAATCCGTTTCTGTTTTTGCAGCACCTACAGCCCACCCATCATTTGGGTGCAGCCTTACAGCAGGTTCAGATCATTTTCCAGAACACCCAGCGATGTGACATCGCGCACCGTCAGAATATTCCCGTCGCCAAAATCGAACACCGCATCGCCATTCACGATCTCACCCAAAGCCATGACATCCGCTTTATCAACACCAACACCTGCAACTGATCGGGAAATCAAAATGGTATCCACGTTGTTTTCAAAATCCATCGCCTGATCAGCGCCTGCGGTAAATATAAACGTATCGGCACCATCACCACCGGTCAGCATATCGTTGCCCTTGGCGCCGTCCAAACGGTCACGGCCCGTGTAGCCAAACAGCTTATCGTTGCCCTGACCGCCGTTCAGGTAATCATTTCCAGTATCACCCTTGATCAGGTCATTGCCTGTGCCGCCCCAAATCTTATCATTGCTGGAGCCGCCATACAGCTTATCCCAGCCGTCCTCACCATACAGACGATCTGCTCCGGAATTTCCATACAACATATCGCCGTCCTGACCGCCTTTGATGACGTCGGCACCCGCACCGCCCCATGCCTTGTCCCGGCCCACGCTCGTCCAAATGAAATCATCGCCATCTTGACCCGACAACCGGTCAACACCATTGCCGCCCGACAATTGGTCAGAACCCTTACCACCCTTCAGGATGTCATTTTGATCACCACCCCAAATTTTATCGGCGCCGTCACCACCATAAATCGTATCCCATCCGGTGCCGCCAGACAGATAATCATCACCAGAACCGCCGTAAATAGTATCTCCCGCACCTTCACCATAGATACGGTTATCACCACTATTGCCGGTCAACACGTTGCGATCATCCGTGCCTCGCAGCATGATGTCACCACGCCCCAACAGGCGGGCATCAGCGACCCCGCTGATCATGTCGGTATCCGCCGACAGGGCCAGATAACGCGCACCATCAGCCGCGGTCACCAAATCAACCTTGGCGTTGCCTGCACTTAAATCAACGTCAAGAACCGCATAGGTAACCGCCCCCTGCCCGACTGTCAGCCGCACCTCGGCAAGACCCCCGACATTCAAACTATAGCCACCAGATGGCGCCGTGCTCTCTTGGCCGCCACCTGTCGAAAATGAAATGCCGCCCTGCCCTTCGCCGATGGAATAGAACGCATCGCGGTCCGCATCGCGGTAAGCAACACCCGTGACAAACTGATCGCCACCGGACGTGGCAAAATTCTCGGTCAACATCGAACTGTCATACACGTTGCCATCTTGGGTAAAACTGCCCCGGACCTGCCCTATGCCGATCTCGGTGACTTCACTGGCAAACGTATTCACACGGTGCCCCGGACTGCGGTATAAACCCGCGTATTGCTCTTCGATGATACCCTCAAGGTCCATGGTGCCAGTGGTGCCCGACCATGCAAGGTTTTCACGCCAGGACCATGCACCGGTAAATTCGTAATCGGCGGCTGCCATCCGGTCTCCGGGGCTCGATCCGCCGCTCCCGGTATGGCTAAACGTATTTGTCTGCAACATCCATGCGCTGTGGTCCGCTGCTGCATTGCTTAGCAAATCATTCTGCGCCAAAACCTGTAGCGGACCGCTTGAAATTGTGCCCGCATCCAGACCCTCATTCAGGCCGACACCATAGCGACTGGCCTCACCCAACGGGTTCAACCGGCCACGATTAATCAATTCCAGCAGATATTGCTCAGCATCTGTCAAGCTCATCGGACCACTACCTCCTTTGCACCATGCACAGACATGATGCTGACGTTGAATGAGGTTTCAGAATGTTCAGAAACTATGGCCGTGATGAGACCGTGCGCTGGCCAAACCCGGATATAGCCGCGCCAAGTCGCAACAAACTGTTTCTAATTATGCTTCAATTGACCCGGCTTTTGGCGCTCACAACCGGTTCTCTAACGTCAGCGCCGTGGCAAGAAGGCCAAATATCGTGCGTGCCGCCCCGATCGGACTTTCGGTGGCATAAACCAGATCATCCGGCATAATCTGAAAATTACCCGCACTGAATAACCCGTCTGCCGACGTCAGATCGAGCGTGAACACAACGCGCTGCATCGGGGGGCCTGCACCATCTGTGCGCGTTGCGCCCGCGTCATATTCCCGCAAGATCAAAATGCCCTGCGGATCCGCGCGCGTGTCCGAAATACCGCCAATGATCGAAAGCGCCTCAAGGGCGGTGACCTGATCGGTGGGGAAAATATGGATCGCTTCACGACCAGCCGCACCCAGTGACAAAAAGCGGCGCTCCTCGGCTTCGATGATAACCTGATCGCCACCGCGCAGGGTTGTATCCAGACGGGGGGTGTCAAACAGGCGGGCGACCGAATTGCCATAAATCTTATTGCCGCGCATCAGTCGCACCTGCGGGTTTGTCAGCGACGAAAGCACACCACCACCGGCAGAAATCGCGCCCAACAGGGTCACATCACGATCGTCCAGTGGATAGACGCCGGGGTTACGCACCCCGCTGACAAGGTTCACCGTATTGCCGCGACCCGGAACAACCGACAGCTGAACCTGCGCGCTTGGCGCCGTCTCGGCAAGGCGCGCCTCGATCTGGCTGCGGGCCGTTTGTGGCGACATGCCCGAGACTTTCATTTCACCGACAAACGGCAAGAAAATCCGCCCGTCCGATGCAACCCTTGCATCTTGCAACGGGGTAGACCTCTGACCCGGCGAGGTCAGCAATGAATTTTCTTCCGCGTCCCAGATCGTAATGGTCAGGGTATCACCGGGGCTGATAATCAGTGACGCCGGCTGACCCTGACGGTCAATCCACTGATAATTTGGTGCAGCGACCGGCCAGCCTGACAAAAACGCCATGCTGTCGCGGGTCACTTCAAACACGGCAAAATCATAAACAGCAGACCCGTCAGCCGCAGTTTTGTCAGATGCGGCCAGAACCTCTTGCTGGAATCCCGCGCCCCGCGGCACCGAACAGGCCGCAAGCAAAGACATCAAAACAAGCACTACAACACGGCGATAGATCCAGCCCATGATCCCCCCAAAGGTCATTGGTTATTTGCACTTAAATACAGTGCCTATAATGCGGGTCAATCTTGAACGGCAAAATGACACCATGTTTATAGGCGGCACGGTAAATACGCACCATATATAGCGGCGGCAATTAGGCGGTTTCGGCACAGGGCGGTTATGATATAGGTCGCGCGAAACGGGTAATGGGATCAAAATGGGCGACAGGATTGTCATGGTCGGCGCAGGGTTTTCTGGCGCAGTCATCGGGCGGGCTCTTGCGCAGGCAGGGCACGACGTGACGGTCATGGACAGCCGCCCACATGTTGCAGGCAATTGCCATACCGCGCGCGACCCTGACACGGGCGTGATGGTGCATACCTACGGGCCGCATATCTTCCACACCGACGATGCGCAGGTCTGGGACTACATCACTCAGTTCGGCACCTTTGAACCCTATAAAAACAGGGTCAAATCCACATCAGGCGGACAGGTCTATTCCCTGCCCGTCAACCTGCACACCATCAACCAGTTCTACGCAAAAACCCTGCGTCCCGACGAGGCCCGCGCCTTTATCGCCGCCCAAGCCCAAGACATCCCCGATCCGCAAAACTTCGAAGAACAAGCCCTCGCCTTTGTCGGTCGCGATCTCTACGAGGCGTTTTTCAAAGGCTATACAACCAAACAATGGGGCTGCGCGCCCAGCGATCTGCCCGCAGCAATCCTCAAACGGCTGCCAGTGCGGTTCAACTACGACGACAATTACTTCTTTCACCAGTTCCAAGGGATGCCACGCGACGGCTACACAGCCTTGGTCGACGCCATCCTCGACCATGATAAAATCACCGTTCAACTGAACACCACATTTGATCCCGCAACAGCACACGACTGGGACCATGTGTTCTGGTCCGGCCCGCTGGATGCATGGTTTAACTACAACCGCGGGCGCCTCGGCTACAGGACGCTGGATTTTGAACAATTCACCTATGACGGCGACTATCAGGGCTGTGCGGTCATGAACTATGGCGACGAAACCGTGCCCCATACGCGCATCACCGAACACAAACATTTTGCCCCTTGGGAACACCACACAGGCTCCGTGCTTTACGTTGAAACCGCGCGCGCCTGCGGCCCCGATGATACCCCCTACTACCCGATCAGACAGGTCGCCGAAAAAGCCCTACTTGCCGATTATGTCAGCGCCGCCCAAGACGCCCGCAACGTGACCTTCGTGGGCCGGCTTGGCACCTACCGCTATCTCGATATGGATGTGACAATCCGCGAAGCGCTTGACTGCGCCGCCCAATGGCTTGCCGCCCGCGACACCGGCCAACCGCCGCCCCGCTTTTCAAAGGCTCCACTATGAAACTTGCCGCAGTTGTTGTGACCTTCAATCGGGTCACCGAGCTTAAAATCACCGTCGCGCGCCTGCTCGCTTCGGCGGCTGACAGCATCATTGTGGTGGACAATGCCAGCGGCGATGACACCCCCGACTGGCTCTCGGCACAAACCGACCCACGCCTGCATGTGGTCACGCTTGATGACAATATGGGTGGCGCGGGCGGCTTTGAGGCCGGCATGGCCTATGCCCGTGATACCCTTGACCCAGACTGGGTTGTGCTGATGGACGATGATGCGCGGCCCGCTGCCGGCGCGCTCCGTGAATTTCGCGCCCAAGTCGCAAAAATAGACTCTAATAAGGGTAAAATTGGCTGTGTTGCTGCCGCCGTCTTCTATCCGAACGGCACATTATGTGAAATGAACCGGCCCTCTCGCAACCCGTTCTGGAACCTTGGCCTATTCGCCAAAACCCTGTTCAAAGGCACCCGGGCAGGATTTCACATGTCGGATGCAGACTTTGAACCCGACGCGGGCAACAAGCAGATCGATGTTGCATCCTTTGTCGGCTATTTTGTCAGCCGCAGCGCGATACAGCAGGCAGGCCTGCCCGAAGGCGGATTGTTCATCTACGGCGATGACGTGCTCTATTCGTTGCGCCTACGACGCGCAGGCATCGATATGCTGTTGATGCCCTCGGTGCGGTTTGAACATGACTGCGGCACGATGGGACAGGGGTTCATCTACCGGCCTTTGTGGAAAATCTACTACCACTGCCGCAACGGGGTCAGCATTGCCCGCCAAGCCGCAGGTCCGCTGATCTTTCCAGCAGCCCTTTTGTGGTATGTCACAATCTGGTGGCGGCGCGGGCTGCACTACGCAGCACACGAACGCGCGCTCTACAGACATATGATGTGGGCAGGCTTGCGCGACGGGCTGCTGCGACGGCGTGGGCGCAATGATGTCATCCACCGGCTTGCAGCAGTGGATAAAGCCCCTTAACCACGCTAAGCTGCCCCAAACACCTATCAGGCAGAACAATATGAGCGACACCGCAGACCAGCCAAAACCCGCAGCCGCACCCACCGGCGCGGGCAGGCCAGCCGCAAACCGCAAGCCCAAGGTCCCGCCGCGCAAACCTCCTACCCCCAATGTGGTGATCCGCCCCATTGCGGTGCAAGCCAAAGTAAAGAAACGCCATTGGGGGCTATTGCTCAGCTTTCTGCTTATCGTTGGTCTGCCTATCGGGGTCAGTGCCTGGTATCTCTACACCCGTGCGGCTGACCAATATGCTACGACCATTGGCTTTACCGTGCGCAGCGAAGAAAGCACCAGCGGCGCCGACCTGCTTAGCGGTCTGGGCAGCACTATCGGTGGAGGATCCGCCTCACGTGACGCCGATATTCTTTATGAACTGATCCTTAGCCGTGAAATTGTCAGCCGGGTGAATGCGACGCTTGATTTGCCTACGATTTATTCGGCGCATTACGATACCGACCCGGTCATGAGCTACAATACCGACGGCACAATTGAAGACCTGACCGACTATTGGAAACGTATGGTGCGTGTGTCTTATGACGCCAGCTCCGGATTGATGGAAATCCGCGTTCTCGCGTTCAACCCGCAAGATGCCCAAGACATCGCCATCGCGATCCGCGATGAAAGTTCTCGCACAATCAACGAACTCTCTGCCATCGCCCGCGAAGATGCGACCCGCTATGCTCAAGAAGACCTCGACCTGTCGCTTGACCGGCTCAAAAAAGCCCGCGAAGCGCTTACCTCTTTTCGGCTCGCCAATCAGATTGTAGACCCTAACGCTGACATTCAGGCGCAAATGGGCCTGCTGACAACACTGCAAGAACAACAAGCCACTGCGTTGATTGAATATGACCTTCTCACCGAATCCGTGCGTGACAATGACCCCCGACTGGAACAGGCCACCCGCAGACTTGCGGTTATCGAGGCACGTATCGCCGCAGAGCGGCAAAAATTCGGGGCCGGCGGGGCAGGTCCTGGTGGCGCTGAATACGCCATAACAATTTCCGCATTCGAAGGGTTAACAGTCGATCGCGAATTTGCAGAAGCCGCCTATGCCGCAGCCCTCTCGGCGTTTGACGCCGCCCGCGCCGAAGCCAACAGAAACAGCCGTTATCTGGCCACCTATATTTCACCAATGAAAGCCGAAAAACCCGAGTTTCCGCAACGTGGATTGCTGGTGGCCATTATCGCCGCTTTCAGCTTTTTGACATGGGCAATCATGAGCCTTATTTATTATTCCCTGCGTGACCGTCGATAAAACCCGATGATTACATTTCAGCATGTCCATAAAAGCTTTGATGCAGGCGGGAGCCATAAAGTCGTGGCAAACGACATCAACGCGGTGTTCCCCAGCGGTGTTTGTGTCGCGCTGCTTGGGCGTAACGGGGCTGGCAAATCAACCTTGATGCAAATGGTCGGCGGCACGGTGAAACCCGATAGTGGGCTCATATCGGTGCAGGGGTCTATTTCATGGCCTGTAGGCTTTGCCGGCAGTTTTCACCGCGATCTTACCGGCGCGCAGAACACGCGCTTTATTGCGCGGGTCTACGGGATCGACACCGATAGCCTGCTTGAATTTGTCAAAGATTTTGCAGAACTCGACAATCATTTCCACATGCCCGTGCGCAGTTATTCATCAGGAATGCGCTCGCGGCTTGCTTTTGGTATCTCGATTGGCATCCCGTTTGATACCTATCTCGTCGACGAGGTCACATCGGTGGGCGACGCGGCCTTTAAACTAAAAAGTAGGCTTGTTTTCCTAGAGCGCCTCAAGACATCTGGCGCTGTCGTCATCACCCATTCGATGCCACAAGTGCGTAAAATGTGTGACACAGGTGCCGTGCTGGAAAACGGCAATCTCTACTACTATGAAAACCTCGAAGAGGCGATTGCGCACCACCATGACAACATGGGGTCAGATGAAGACGAATAATGTTTCGCGTGCGAAACAATCAGAGTCTATTTCAGAGATTTTAGAGTCTGCATAAGGCGATTTACAAAATCAGCGTCCTTCAGGGCCCGGCCCTGCAACGTAATTTTACCATCGGCATGGGCCAAATACTCAAGCCCGGATGGCAGTAAAACAGGGTTGGCTTTTACCTGCTTTTCACCCGCCCCCTTAAGAGCCGCCGCAATCACAGCCATCTCTGCGCCTGCGGTTTGGGGGTGTGCGGCCTCTAGTTTTTTGCGCAGCCTATTGCCAAACCCCGCATCGCCACCAAGCGCCTGCGCCAGCGCAAGCCCCAGCCGTTCTGATAATGCCGTTGGAAACTGCAACACATCATCCAAGGTTCGCACGATGCGCACAAAAGACCCTATCTTGGACCTTTTGGCCCGAGGCACCGCATGGAACAAGGCGGCAAGCGCGTCTTTATCAGAGGCATATGCGCCCTCATCCGCCGCCCGCGCCACGATCCGCCCGCGTTCATAAAACGACAGACCGCTGCGGATTTCATTTTCTTCGACCATCGACAGGTAAGATGTGGCCGCATCATCGGCCTGACGGATAATCGCTAAAACAGTGCCTGTTCCGCCCTCTAGATACAATTCGCGCAGGGCCGTCAGCCGCCGCCACCCCGAGATAAGACCAAAGGTTTCGGGTCCATGCGGCACCACCTCGATCGCGGTTTGCTGGCCGTTTGCGCGCAGGCTGTCTTTCAGCGCGGTCATCTCGTCGGTATCAATCGCCACGCGATCACGCACAAGAAAATCAGCCTTGATCGCATCAAGTTGGATCTTTTCAATCCAGCGCTCTTCTTGTCGTGCGGCGCTGATTTTGTCCGAAAGCTCCATCAGGGCATTTGTCAAAGCGGCATCATTGGCCACATCTGCGATTGGCACGCGCGCCGATTTGGTTTCCGGTGCTGCAAGCGGCGCGTCAGGTGTGAGCATTGCGGGGCTTAGGCGTTTGCGTTTGGCCATGTCAGTATCCTTTTAAGGGCTGTGCATAGGGAAGGCGGGTCAACAGCGGGTATATGCGCCGTGCGGTGGTGTTTCGCGTGCGAAACATTACTCGGCCATCTCGTCGCGCCGCCATGTGCCTATTAGCAGCGATTTGAATGCCGCATAGGTCGCATCAAACGTCTCGCGGCCCCGTGCATATGTTTCGCGGTTAAAGTCGCGGTAGTCGGCCTCATAGATCCCTTGCACCTGTTCGCCGGCTTGTCCGATCAGTGCGGTAAAATCCTGACGGTGTGGTGACAATGTGCGCCCCAGATAGGCCTGCATCAATCCGGCCAGTTCTGCTTGTTGGCTGCCGTCATAGCGGGTCACGACGGCCCGCACCGCATCCCAGGAAAAAGCCATCTCGGGGCGGCCCAAGGCACGAGCGGCAAGGTTTTCGCCCTCCTCGATGGAATTGAACGTGGTGTGCAGCATGTCGAAAAACCGCCCCGTGCTGTCAAATTCCAGAAACGAGGCGCCCACTGGAACCAGCAGAATATCGGCGGCGGCCAAGCCGTTGATTGTCAGATAGCCAAGGGCAGGGGGGGTGTCGATGAAGATCAGGTCGTATGCGTCAAGGATGCCGTCGGCCTGCAACGTGTCTGTCAACGCGTCCCATAATTTCCAGCCGCGGCCCTGCATGCGCCAGACAGGGACCTGAAATTCCGCCCAATACAGGTTCAACTGCGCGCCGATGAGATCGATGTTAGGCCAATGCGTGGGCTGCACAAGGTCGCTGGTTTTGACGGAAAGGGCCTCGGTCAGGGTCTCGTCCAAGGGCACGGGTGCATCGCCGCGATCCGCGCGGCGCTGGTTATCGGCCTGTAGGTGGCTGGCATAATGGCGGGCCAGCAGCGGAAACACGGTTTGCCATTCATCTTCGACTTTGCCGCCGAAAATCGAGGTCATTGACGCCTGACTATCAAGATCAATCACCAGCACCTTATAGCCATCCAATGCGGCCGACATCGCCAGATGTGCGGCAGTTGATGTTTTGCCAACGCCGCCTTTGAAATTGGCAACGGCAACCATTTTAGCGGGCAAGCCTTTGGGGCGGTAGGGCAGGTATTCTTTGGCCTTTGATCCGGTTGATCCAAAGTGCGCGCGCAACCGGTGGACCTCGTCCAATGTGAACCATTTAGCACCGCTTGCGGTCTCGGACTGGCCTTGGGGCAGGTCGGGGTTTTGTTTCAGGACGCGGCGGAAATGGGCGGTGGCGACAGGGATCAAATAGCGGGTGATTTCCCAAGTTGAAAACAAGCGTAATTTGCGGCCCCCATCCTCAGATAAGCCGCGACCTGCAAGATCATCTCGGCCTGATGCACAGGCTTGGGCGATTTGTGCAAATCCATGTGATGTTGTGGGTGCGCCAAGATCAGCCAAGGCTTGATCGGGATCGATTGAGAAATAGGGGGGGAGGGGTGTGCTGCTCAAACCGCCAGTCCTTTGATGTTATATCTTTTGGTCAATATACCTAAAAAGATCGCACATGGAAGAAAAGGTTGCTCATAGATCACTTTTTCTAAGTAAATATAGGGAAAATGGCGGCATCTTGGGGTGTTGTAACGGGGAAAAGAAAAAAAAGCGATGTTAGAATCTGTTAGTTATATAGTTATGGCTTTGGTTGAATTTTTAAGATGTTGGAATAACAAAGAAATTGGCGTCAGTGAAACTTGGGTGCGACTCTGATACCCCGATAGGGCGACTCTGATCCGACGACATGGCGATTCCAATCCACCGTTGCCAGACCCCTGTGGATAACTTTAAGGTGTCAGTGAAACCCCGAAGATAAATATGGGGTGATTCCGGCAACGACCGGAGAGGCAAAGCAGGGCAGGGCATGACAGCAGCTATATCAGCGGGGATGCGCGATTTTTTCGTGTGCGATATTCTTGAGGCCAGTCCCAAGGATGATCTGGGCACGATGGAGCATCCGTTTTTTTCATTATCCACGCGCCCTGATCGCACCATCCGGCATTACGAGCATAACGGCACGCAGGTGACCGTGACGCCCTCTGTGCGGGGCCGGGCGACGATCCATGACAAGGATATTTTGATCTATTGCATCAGTCAATTGATGGCGGCGCTGAATGCAGGACGAGAGATTAGCCGGACGCTGAAACTGACGGCGCATGATCTGCTGGTGGCCACGCGGCGTGATACCGGTGGTGATAGTTATGTCCGTCTGATCGAGGCGTTCGAGCGGCTGGCGGGCACACGCATCACGACCAATCTGGTGACCGGAGAGGCCGAGACCACATCGGGTTTTGGCCTGATCGAGGCATGGGAGGTTGTGCGCAAAGCGCGCGGCGGCCGCATGATCAGTGTGACGGTCACATTGTCGGATTGGCTGTTTCGCGCGGTGCAGGCAAAATCGGTGCTGACGCTAAGCCGCGATTATTTTAATTTGCGCAAACCGCTGGAACGGCGGCTTTATGAATTGGCGCGCAAGCATTGCGGCCAGCAGCGCACTTGGCGCGCCTCCGTGAAGACGCTGCATACCAAGGCTGGATCAGACGCGCCCTTGCGGGTGTTTCGTGCCGCCCTGCGCCGGATGATCGTGGATGATAACCTGCCGGACTACGAAATAGCCGAGGACGAGGGTGATGTGATGGTGATCACGCGCAGGCGTCTTGTTGAGGACAGCCCGACCCTGCCGTCTTTTGACGCCGAAACATTGGACGCGGCCCGCGC
>Ga0316209_1000641_pt1 | contig 53355 bp, 53 predicted proteins | sample 6monopyrite_MG_FD_204945 | JGI IMG/M metagenome (GOLD analysis project Ga0316209, IMG submission 204945) | Microbial mat bacterial communities from mineral coupon in-situ incubated in ocean water Damariscotta River, Maine, United States -... | ecosystem: Environmental > Aquatic > Marine >... | reverse complement strand
CGTTCAAGACGAAGGCGGTCAGCGGAACTCACAGTGAAGGATATACCGGTGCGCATGCGCCAGACTCGCACATGCGCCCCTCTGTGGGAATCCCAAAACGGACTCTTATGTTAGGTGGGGACCACTACGTTCTGACCAATACATCTGAGGAGGGCCGTTCGGGATGCGCTGCATCTCCTCCGTCATGGCAGCGAAGCACCCTTGCGATTTAAGGTCGCGGTTAGGGTCTTCGTATTCGATGTAGGTCTCGTCCAACTCATTGAGTGCGAACCCGCCGCAGAGTTCGCAAAGCTCGTCGAATGACAGGAATCCCTTTGGCGGAACTGGTGCGTATTCGGATGCCGTCTCGTGGGCCTCACTTACGACCATGTCATACTCTGCTCTTGCCGTGTCGATTGTGTGCCCAATAAGATTTAACCGAGGCAGCACCCGTCTCAATGGCCGAATGAATGCAGCCTCAGCGAGTGCCAAGTCCTCTTCGGGATGAGACGCGTAATAGTCATAGTCGATTCCGTCAGCACGACAGCGCGTGTGATCAGCTTTTTGAAAAAGGAAACCGTGATCGATCCCCATATGATTTTTAGAGTAGCCAAGTGAGATACCCCCAATGGTCAGTTCAATCTCCGTGCCCAATGCGTCCCTCCGGTTCTCTCTATTAAGTCGACGTTACCTTGTATCCGCCTTTACTGCTGGTAAAAACGTCTTGATAAATGGCTTCTATATGGACTGCCTCTTCATCACTCAGTGCCTCAAATTCCCTTTGACGCGCGCGGTTTGACAGATGCCCGTCATTTTGTTGCAGGAAGCGAAACAGCATGTCGATCATGCGCTCAGGCATCTCGATGAAGTCTTCTATCCGCCTTTTAAATTGGTCGTAACGTCGGAGGAAGCCGGTCTCGTTCGGCAGGTCCTCTTCGATGGTCTTGCGGACGCAGGCATAGAGAAATTCTGCATGTGGTGTCGCGTCGAAAAAGCGATAGAAGTCGCCCGTGTTATTTAAAACGCGAACGTTAAATTCTTTGGTCGCCTCCCATTTGATTAGTGGCAAGAGACGTGCCGAGTAGCTTTCAAGCACGCTGCGGTAAGTATCAATTTTCTCCAGAATGGCTGCGGACACGGGGAAAACGACGCCCGGCGGATTGAAACCGCGCTGCGCCAAGACGTGATGGATCAGGTAGCGGTGAATACGACCGTTACCGTCTTCGAAAGGGTGAATATAGACGAAGCCAAACGCCAGGACCGCTGCGGCGATAACAGGGTCAAGCGATCTCGCCGGCCCCTGGTCGAAACCGATCATTCCGTTGAGCAAGTCTGGCAGGTCTTCATGGCGTGCGCTGATGTGGTCAGGAAGGGGCATGCGTGATTCACGGTCATGATCTCCCACGAACCCGCCTTCCTGACGAAATCCGATTTTTACGAAACGTGCATCGCCGATGACGATTTTTTGCAGGCGCAGCAACTCGTCGCGGTCTAACGGGCGGCGTCCGGCTTCGCCAATAGCGCGCCCCCAACGCTGGATGCGGTCTTGTGGCGGACTCTCTCCCTCAATCGCGTAACTCGATTTGGAATCTTTCAGCAGTAAAAAGGCAGCAGTGCGGGCAAGCAGATCGCGCGGCACGTCGGCGACCGCGTCCTGAGCGCGACGGGGCAGGTCGAGGGCTATAAAATCGTCAAGCTGTTTTGTTCGCGCGACCAGGGGGCAGAAGTCCGGTGTTCCCGGCATATTGTTTTTTACGCGGTAGCGCGGCGCGTTTTCACCTTTCGGCGCGAATTGCAGGTCAGGATCGACGACGGGCACATATCTTCCCCCGGCCGCATCCGGTAGATCGAGTTTTTTGCCGGTGAGCCATTCATAGAGGAACCAGATACGCCGCGCATAAGCTCCGGAGGGCTTATCTCGAACGATTGTCTCTATTTCATTTGGCCCTGTTGCCAGAAAGAGGCGTTTCAGTACGGCGAGGTCCAGCCCTTCATATTTGAGGGCAAAGGTCAGGTGTCCTTCGAGGGTGGAGTGGGGAGCGTGGCGCGGCGTCAAAATGCGCCAGCCGCCCTCCTCGATGATGCGATGATGTCCCCCGGTTGCCGTCAGTGTGCGCGGCAGCGGGACTGACAGCTTGTAGGTATCAATTAGGGCACTGTAGCCAGCTGGGGTCGCTTTCTCAGGGAGACGTCTTTCCTGAAAAATGATAACTGGCCCTGAAAAGCGATCTTGAGTCTCTACCATCGTGAAATCCGTATTTTCTCCGTGAATTTTGGGTATCATCCAAAAATTCCATGAATAATGATACTGACACATGAAAAACGATTCTGAAAGATGCTTTTATGTGATAAATGATATGGCGCGTCCGGCAGGGCCGGATCGGGCTCTCGTGAACCGAACCCCGGCTTTTAGCGGGTTTTGGCCGCAGCCTGCACTTGTGGAGGCAGGGGGCTTTGATCCCTCGCGCGGCAGCTTGAAGACCGGCGACTTTAAGAATGTGCCGAAATGCTCACTTAGGGTGAGTAAATCGAGGCAAACGTAAAGTAGGCGGTAACCGGTCAGGCCGTGTCCGGGACCATTCGCGCAAAGTATCGAAAAACGACACTTTGCGCATACGATTGTGGAATTCAGTGGAAATGAACGGCCGCCAAACCCGGCGCATCAAAAAGTAGATAAAGCGTGTTGCGTGCCCCCGCAACCATTAAAAAGATGATTTCATATCCAGAACTACGTGTATGGCGAAAGGCTAAGACGCCTGTTGAACGTCCGCGAAATTGGTCCTGTTGCTTCCGGTATGCTTCCAGTTTGGCATTTCTGGATATCGCCCCAAACCCCGAAAACAGATAACCCCCTGGTTTCCCAGGGGGTTATCATGGTGGGCACGACTGGGATTGAACCAGTGACCCCCTCGATGTCAACGAGGTGCTCTCCCGCTGAGCTACGCGCCCGATGACGTCATCGGGTCCGCCCGGGGTCCACCGTGGCGGTGGGGTTGTGTGTGGCGGACGCGGCTTTTTAGGCTGATCGGGGCGGCTTGGCAAGCCCTCAATCGCATCTGCGGCTTGCAACGTGTCCGCAAGGGCGGGGGACTTGGGGCAAGTTTGACATTGCAACGGGGCTGATCGGCCTGTTACACCCATACTTGAGCGGGTTGTCCGTGCCTTGAACGGGATCGGCACTTTTATTTTTTGAACCCTTTAGGTTTTTTTTGGAAGATGGTTATCCAGGAGCCCATTTCCCCGTCGCAGAGCCCCACCGCCACACCAGCATTTGATGTTTTGTCGCCGCCGCGTCAAACCGCGCCGGTGGTGTTCGCGTCGCCCCATAGCGGATCGGATTACCCCAGGTCTTTTGTCGCCGCCAGCCAATTGGACCCGGTGGCGCTGCGCCGTTCCGAAGACGCATTTGTCGATGAATTGTACCGTGCCGCGCCCGATTTCGGCGCGCCGCTGATCCGCGCCCATTTTCCGCGGGCCTATGTGGACCCCAACCGCGAACCGTGGGAACTCGATCCCGGGATGTTTGGCGAAACCCTGCCCGATTGGGTCAACACCACCAGCCCGCGGGTGCGCGCGGGCCTTGGTACGGTGGCCAAGGTGGTGACCAACGGGGCGAAAATTTATGCCGATAAAATTTCTTTTGCCGAGGCTCAAAACCGGATTGAGGCATGTTACAAGCCCTATCACCGGGCTCTCAGCACGCTGTTACAGCGCACCCGCGACCAATTTGGCGCTTGTTTGTTGGTCGATTGCCATTCGATGCCGTCCATCGGCGGGCCGATGGACCGCGACCCCGGCGACAACCGGGTGGATATGGTTTTGGGCGATGCCAATGGCACCGCGTGCAATCAGAAGATTACCAATTTGGCCCATCGGGTGCTGCGCGACCAGGGCTACCGGGTGGTGTTGAATTCGCCCTATGCCGGGGGCTTCACCACGCGTCATTACGGCGTTCCGCAGGACAATGTCCATGCCCTGCAGATCGAGGTTAACCGCGCGCTGTATATGGATGAACAGACCATCACCCGCTCACCCGGTTTTGATGCCCTGGCCGCGCACCTCAAACAGTTGATCGAGGCGTTGACCAGCATTGATGTGAGCTTTTTAAAACGCCAGGGCCGCCCATGATCACGTCTGAAAAAACAATTGTTGTCCGGGCCTCCCGGCCTGCGGATGTGCAGGACATTCAACGCATCTATGCCCATCACGTCGAGACCGGCTTGTCCAGTTTCGAAGAAATCGCCCCGGATGTGGACGCCATTGTTGAACGCCGCCTTGCGGTGCTTCAGTCCGGCGCGCCTTATATTGTCGCCGAATGGGGGGGCGTGGTGCAGGGCTTTGCCTATGCCGCCAGTTTTCGCCCCCGTTCCGCCTATCGTCACACGGTGGAAGATTCCATCTATGTGGATCCCCAAGCCACCGGCAAAGGTATTGGCACCCAACTGTTGAGCACCCTGATCGAACAGTGCACCGATTTGGGCTACCGCCAGATGGTCGCGGTGATCGGCGGGGCGCAAAACGTCGCGTCGATCCATTTGCATGGCCGCCATGGTTTTGAACAGGTTGGTCATTTGAAATCGACCGGTTTTAAATTCGGCGCCTGGGTGGATACGGTGATCATGCAACGCGCACTGGGGCCGGGCGATACGACCTTGCCGCAATAGCGGCCATGGCCAAAATTGGCACGAAGTTTGCTTTATTTGTGCCATGATGATGACAACCGCACCCCTGTTTCGTTTTGCCTACACCCGGCCGATTGTCGCCGGGTTGGCGGCCGGGTTGATTTTGCTGGCCGCGGAACACGCCTTTTCCGCGCCCCAGGCAGAGCCACCGGAATTCCTCCCCTCCACGCACGCCCAATCCAACACCTGTCTGGCGTCCCGGGAAGACCCCGTGGGAGCGGCAAGACCTGCCGGGTGGATGAGCGCGCTGGACGGCGATGGGGGGTATTTTTTGCCCCGTTCTGGCGGGCAAACATGTCGGCGGGGCGATTTTATGGTCGCACGGTCGGATGCCCCCAACAGGGTCAAGCCGCGCTATAAGGTTCCCGTTGCGCGTCCCGATCCGGTCGCCACGCGGCGCTTTAACAGCGCCTTTAAAAAGCGCCGCATGGCCCCCGACAGCATTCGTCCGGGCCAGGAAATTGCCAACCGGGTGAACGCGTTAAGGCCCGGTGGTGATCTGATGCGGCCCAAGGGGCAAAGCCCCGAAGAAACGTTTGCCCAGCGCCGTCAACAGCAATTGGCCACGTGGCGGAAATCCAATGCCAGGTGAATACGGCTGTATGATTGCGAGCCAATCTTAAATTTCACAATAATTTCACAGTTGCTCTGTGCAGGCGCTCGTTTTAAAAGGGGGCCTTGTTGTTTTGGTCCGTGTGCTGTTTGCGCGTCGCGGGCAGGCCAACCCGCTGTCCATCACACAGCCCATTCATGGTAATATTTATGACCTCGTCCCTAGCCCAGCGCACCAACAGTGAAGTCCTTGTCGCGACACTTGATTTGCACGACAAAAAGGCCGTCGATGTCGGCTGTGGCGAAGGCCACCTGGTGCGCCTGATGACCCGTCATGGGGCCAAAGCCTTTGGCGTGGATAGCAGTGCGCAACAATTGGAACAGGCCCATGCGCAAAAGCCGGTGGGCGATGAAGTGTATTTTGAAGGGTGCGCGGAAAAGCTGCCGTTTGATTCCGACAGTGTCGATATGGTGGTGTTTTTCAACAGCCTGCACCACGTTGCGGTCGACAAAATGAAAACCGCCTTGCAAGAAGCTCATCGGGTGTTGAAAACGGCCGGAGTGTTGTATGTCTGCGAACCGGTGGCCGAAGGCCCCCATTTTGAATTGATGCGCCCGGTTCACGATGAAACCCGGGTCCGTGCGGCGGCCTACAAGGCGTTGCAGAAATCCGCCAGGCTGGGTTTTGTCCCACAAAATGAATTTAGCTATACCCATCCCGCATTACATGAGGATTTCAGCACGTTCAAGGACCGGATGTTGCGCATCAATCCGCACCGTGTCGATGATTTCGCCGCCCTGGAAGGGGATCTGCAAGACGCCTTTGAACGCCTGGGCGTGGTGGTCACGGACGGCGTGTCGTTCGACCAGCCGATGCGGGTCAACGTGTTTCATAAAGCCTGAACCCGGTTGAGATAAAAAAAACGCCCCCTTCCCGGATGGAAGGGGGCGTTTTTGTGCGGGGGCGAACCCTAGATTTTAGCCGAGCGCAAACGCAAAGCGTTGGTGATCACCGACACCGACGAGAAGCTCATCGCGGCGGCGGCAAAGATCGGCGAGATCAACAACCCGAAGAACGGATAGAGCACCCCCGCCGCAACCGGCACCCCCGCAGCGTTGTAGATCAGTGCGAAGAACAGGTTCTGGCGGATGTTGCGCATGGTTGCACGGGATAATTTCCGCGCCCGGACAATGCCGGACAAGTCGCCTTGAACCAACGTGAACCCGGCGCTTTCAATCGCCACATCCGCGCCCGTACCCATGGCGATGCCAACGTCCGATTGCGCCAGGGCGGGGGCGTCGTTGACGCCATCACCGGCCATCGCGACCTTGTGGCCCTGGGCTTGCAGTTCTTTAACGATGGCGGCCTTGTCTTCGGGCATCACGTCGGCGCGAATTTCATCAATGCCCAATTTGGCGGCCACCGCCTGAGCGGTGCGGGCGTTGTCGCCGGTGGCCATGATGATGTGGAAGCCTTCCTCGTGCAGCGCCTTGAGGGCATCCGGCGTGGTGTCCTTGATCGGATCGGCGACCGCGACCAGGCCCGCGATTTCGGACCCGATGATGACGAACATCACCGTTTCGCCCTGATCGCGCCGGGCATCGGCGGATGACGACAGGTCGCCGCCCTCCAATCCCAATTCGGCAACCATTCTGGCGTTGCCAAGGGCGACGTGTTTGCCATCGACCACGCCTTTGACGCCCATCCCGGTTACGGCCTCGAAATCTTCGGCTTTAACCATGGCGACGTCGCGCTCTTTGGCTCCCTTGACGATGGCTTCGGCCAAGGGGTGTTCGGAGCCGCGTTCCAGACTGGCGGCGAGGCGCAACACTTCGGTCTCGTCGTGGCCGGTTTGCGGCAACACCGCGACCAGTTTCGGTTTGCCAACGGTGAGCGTTCCGGTCTTATCGACGATCAAGGTGTCGACATCGGAGAACCGTTCCAGGGCTTCGGCATTTTTGATCAACACCCCGACTTGCGCGCCGCGTCCGGTTGCGGTCATGATCGACATCGGCGTTGCCAGACCCAGGGCACAGGGGCAGGCGATGATCAGCACCGCGACGGCGGACACCAGCGCGTAGGCAAGGGCCGGGGCCGGACCCCACACGGACCAGGAAATAAAGGCGATAACAGCCACCCCGATCACGGCGGGGACGAACATGCCGGCAACCGAATCGGCCAATTGCTGTATGGGCGCACGGCTGCGTTGGGCGTTGGCAACCATTTCAACGATCTGACTGAGCATGGTGTCCTGGCCGACCCGTTTGGCTTCCATAATCAGGCTGCCGGTGCCGTTGATGGTCGCCCCGGTGACCTTGTCGCCGGCGACCTTTTCGACCGGGACGGGTTCGCCCGAAAGCATGGACTCATCAATCGATGAACGGCCTTCGATGACCACCCCGTCAACCGGAACCTTGTCGCCGGGGCGCACCCGCAGGCGGTCGCCGACCTGAACGTCTTCCAGGGGGATTTCTTCTTCATCGTCATTATCACGGATAATCCGCGCGGTTTTGGCGGCCAGATCCAGCAGGGCCTTGATCGCCGACCCGGTCCGTTCGCGCGCGCCGAGTTCCATCACCTGGCCCAGCAAAACCAAAACGGTGATCACCGCGCCGGCTTCGAAATAAACCCCGACGTTGCCGTCCGCGTCGCGGAATCCGGAGGGAAAAATATCGGGGAACAGCACCGCGGCAACACTGAACCCATAGGCCGCACCGACGCCCATGCCGATCAAGGTGAACATGTTGAGGCTATTGTTCACAACCGATTTGACGGCGCGCACAAAAAACGGCCACCCGGACCACAAAATCACCGGGGTGCCCAAAGCCAGTTCCACCCACAAGGTCGCCCGTTCGCCGAGAATTTCACGGACAAAACCAAAGCCCAGATAAGGCCCCATGGTCAACACCAGCAGCGGCACGGTGAACACCGTACCGATCCAAAAGCGCCGCCTGAAGTCGATCAATTCCGGGTTTGGGCCTTCATCTGCGGCGGGCACCCCCATGGGTTCCAGCGCCATGCCGCATTTGGGACAATCGCTGGGTTTGTCGCGGATCACTTCGGGGTGCATGGGACAGGTATATTTGGTGCCGGTGGGCATCTTTTCAGCCTGTTTTTTGTGCGCGCCGGTGATGTAATGCACCGGATCGGAGACAAATTTGTCATGGCATCCCGATGAACAAAAATGATAGGTGTGCCCATCGTGGTCGTGACTGGGTTTGCCCGCGTCCACGGCCACGGTCATGCCGCACACCGGATCCTTGGTGGTGGTGTGGTCGTGCCCGTGCCCGTGCCCGTGCCCGTGATCGTGCCCGTGATCGTGGTGGCCTTCAGGGGTCTGTGCGCTTGAGTTCATGAATCTGCTCCAATATTTGTGTTTTAGGATCCGCACGCCAGGGCTTACTTGCAAAAAGCCGCATCGTCGGGCGAGCAAAACGTGTGTTTGTGGCTGGGTCTGCAAACACACAACACGTTCTGCTGATTGATAAGACGGGCGAGGGTCTTTTTCATTACACCTTTCATGACATTTTTTTAAGTGCAACTGCATTCAAGGCAGCCGTGTTCGGCGCAACTTTGGCACGACCGCAACAAACTGCGCTTTAAGGCCTGGCGGGCGCGGTGCAGGCGGACCCGCACGGTGTTCGCATCCACGCCCAAATCCCGGGCCACATCGCGGGGCGGGCGGCCTTGTAAGTCCACACGGCGCAAAACATCGCCATACTCGGCCTTCAGGGTCGGCAGTAACGTTTCAAAACAGCCGCACATGGCCTGATGGAGGTCCGCATCCCGGTCGGGGCCGGTCAACAGTTCCAGTTGCGTGAAATCGTGTTCCAAACGGTGGCGGGACGTTTCGCGGCGAAAGTGATCCACCAGGGTGGTGCGCAACAGCCGATACAGCCATGCAATCACACTTTCACTGTCGCGCAAGGTTTCGCCTTTGCTGATCGCGCGCAGGTAAAATTGTTGTAAAATGTCTTCGGCCGTGTCCGGGGAGCCAACCCGGCGGCGCAAAAACCGTAAAAATTCCCGGTGATTTTCGACCAAAGCCGTCTCGACGGCACCCTGGAGGGCGCGCAGCGCCTCCTCCACCCCGTCCAGATCGGAGAAGGGAACGGAGGGTAAGTTTTGCGGGCTCATCGGGTTCTCCGGTCAATGACGTGATTTATGGACGGGGAACCATAGCACACGCAAAGAACCATAGCACACGCAAACCGTAAATATGTCAGCGCAGTGCGTCAGAATTGAGGCGCGCTCAAACGCAGCGGACGCCGGGGCCTGGTTTGGCGAGGGCTCCCCGGATTTTGTCAACGGTCGCGCTGCGCTGGGCATCGGGGTAGTCCACGGCCGGGTGCGCGCCCCACACCGGTGCCGGCCAGGCGGGATCGTTTTTGAACCGGGCGATGACATGAATGTGCAGTTGTTCCACCACGTTGCCCAATGCGGCGACATTGATTTTATGGGGGGAAAAGACCGTTTTCAAGGCCCGGCTGGTGGCGGAAATTTCGCCCATCACGAGGTGCTGATGGTCGTCGTCCAGGTCGTCGAGGTCGCGCAATCCGGCCCGGGCCGGGACCAAAATCAGCCAAGGGTAGGTTTGGTCGCGCATCAGCAGCACCCGGCATAGTTCCAGCCGCGCCACCTCGACGGTGTCCAGGTGCAAAATGGGATCGAGCGTGAAAGGGCGGGGGGGCATGATCGGGCCTCCTGGTCAAATGGGCTATTGCGCGCGCACCCGGATCGGCAGTATGAGCAAGCTCCCTCTCTAAAAACAAGGTTAATGATGGGCGCGCGTTTAAAAACAGAATTCTGGATCCACGCCCAGCTGCGTTTGTGCGCTGAAATGTCGTTGCCCATCGTGGTGGTGCGGCGCGGTGACCGGGATGCGGGGCAGGTTCTTGTGAAACTTTATCGACCGGGGTGGGGGTGTGCGCTTTTGGCGCGGCGCTTTGATGAAGATGGCGCGCGGGCGTGGATGGTGGTTGCGGGGGGCGCGGGGATTGATGCGGAACGGGCGTGTGATGCTTACATTGCCCGGGAAGTGGACATCGACACGGATGTATGGGTGATCGAGATCGAAGACCGCAAAGGGGTATACCGCCCCGATGGGCAAAATCCGGGGCAAAATCCGGGAACGGCTTGGAAATAAAGTGGAGATGGACGGACGGACACGCTATAAACGCAATGTTTAAATAAACGCAATGTTCCCGGTCCCACCGTCCATTCCATCGACGAAGGTGTTCCAATAGAGGTGACGCATGAGTTCAAAACATAATGACGGTGCGCCGGGGCCGGGGCGGTACGCTCTGTCGCCCCGTTTAAGCGCTTTGGCAATTGCCCTGGCGGCGTTGGCGTGGATGGTGTCGGGGTCCTTTTTCAAGACCCCGCCCGCCGCCCCTGTGGCGTCCTCGGCACAGCCAGAGAGCCCGCCTGAAAAACCACGCGTGCGGGTGAACACGATAGAAAGCGAAGACCACGTTCGCACGTTGGTTGTTTTGGGCCGTACCGAGGCCGAAAATGCGGTTTTCGTGCGGGCTCAATTGCGCGGACGGGTGGTCTCGGTCGCGGTGAAAAAGGGCGCTTTGGTCGATCTCGGCGATGTGTTGGCGAAGCTTGATGCGGAAAATATTCCAGCCCGCCTGAACGAGGCCCAGGCGCGTCTGCAACAACGAAAAATGGCCTATCAAGCCGCCCAAAAACTCAGTCAGGGCGGGTTCAGTTCGCGTTTGAAACTGGCCACCACAAAGGCCGATTTGGCCGCCGCAACGGCCGTGGTGGCGGGGTTGCAACGGGATTTGAAAAACACCACCATCACCGCGCCGTTCGCCGGGATTGTCGATGCATTACCGATCAGGACGGGTGACTTTATTGATAAAATCGGCACCGAGGTGGCGCGCCTGATCGATTTGACAACGGTGCTTGCGGTGGGCGAAGTGGTGGAACAAGAGGTCGGCTCGATTGATGTGGGCGGCGCGGCCAGCGTGCGCCTGTCGGATGGTCGCGTTTTGCGCGGCCAAGTGAGCTATGTCGCCAAATCGTCCAACGCCCTCACCCGAACCTTTCGCGTGGAGGTCCTGATCCGGGTTCCCGATGGTTCGGTGCCGCAAGGTCTGACCACAGAACTGCGGCTGCCTTTGGAACGGGCCATGGCGCACAAAATCTCACCGGCCTTGTTGACCTTGAACGCGGACGGGGCGGTGGGGGTGAAAATAGTCAACGATAATGACGTGGTGGAATTTTATCCGGTCGAAATGGTGTCCGACACCACCCGGGGCATTTGGCTGACCGGGTTGCCCCGGCGCGCCAGGGTGATCACGGTTGGGCAGGAATTTGTGTCCGCCGGACAGTCCGTGGTGGCGGTTGAAGGGGCGCTGGAAACCGAGGTACCCCCCCGTGATAAGGACGAATGATCCATGCGCGGTCTGATCGACTTGGCGTTTCAACACGCCCGAACCACCATTTCAACCCTGATCTTGCTGCTGTTGGCGGGCAGTATCGGGTATGTCGAAATTCCCAAAGAAGCGGAACCGGACATCAACATTCCGCTGATCATTGTGCGGGTCGCGCATGAAGGGATCTCGCCCGAAGACAGCGAAAGCCTGATTATTCGCCCCTTGGAGCTGGAACTGCGCTCGGTCGAAGGGCTCAAGGAAATGCGCGCCAAGGGCTATGAGGGTGGCGCCAACATCGTGTTGGAATTTGAGGCCGGGTTTGACGTCAAACAGGCGCTCACCGATGTGCGTGACAAGGTTGATGCCACCAGGCAGGACCTGCCTGCAAACAGCGAAGAACCGGTCATCGAGGAAATCAATCTGTCGGAATTTCCGGTGGTGGTGGTGACCTTGTCCGGTGCGGTGCCGGAACGCGCTTTATTGAAGTTGGGCCGCGAACTGAAAGAAGAGCTGGAAGGATTGAACCCGGTTCTCAAGGCGCAATTGACCGGCACGCGCGATGAAATGGTGGAAATTCTCATTGATCCGGTGAAGGTCGAAAGTTACGGCCTGAGCCCCGCCGAAGCCATTGCCAACGTGCGCAATTCCAACAAATTGGTTGCCGCCGGGGCCCAGGACACGGGACGCGGCAGTTTCACGTTGAAGGTTCCAGGGTTGCTGACGGACGTGCGCGAAATCATGGCCCTGCCGATCACCGTCGATGGCGATGCGGTGGTGCGGTTGCGCGATATTGGCGCGGTGCGCCGGGCGTTCAAGGACCCGCGCAGTTTTGCGCGCATCAATGGCGCGCCGGCGGTGACCTTGGAGGTGTCGAAACGATCGGGTGAAAATTTGATTGAAACGGTGGCCCTGGTGCGCAAAACCGTCGCCGCCGACCGCGAAACCTGGCCCGACGGGTTGCAAAAAAACGTCAAGGTGACCTTTGCCCAGGATAAATCGACGGAGATCATCGAACGCCTTTCAACCCTGGAAAATTCGGTCATCAGCGCGGTTTTGCTGGTCATGATCGTGGTGGTCGCGGCGTTGGGATTGCGTTCGGCCGGGTTGGTCGGGGTGGCGATCCCGGGATCGTTTTTGACCGGTGTTTTGGTGCTCTATGCGATGGGGCTGACGATGAACATCGTGGTTCTGTTTGGCCTGGTTTTGGCGGTTGGCATGCTGGTTGATGGCGCGATTGTGGTGACTGAATTCGCTGATCGTAAAATGAGCGAAGGCCTCCACCGCAAAAAAGCCTACGCCTTGGCGGCAAAGCGCATGGCGGCCCCGATCATCGCCGCGACCTTGACCACCTTGGCGGCTTTTTTGCCGTTGTTGTTTTGGCCCGGCGTGGTCGGTGAATTCATGAAGTTCCTGCCCATCACACTGTTGGCGACGCTGTCGGCATCGTTGTTGATGGCGTTGGTGTTTATTCCCGCCCTGGGTGCCTACATGGGCCGTCCGGGTACTGTCGACAGCTCGCAGATGAAGGCTTTGAAGGGGGCGCATCACGAGGGCCTGGACCAGATCGGCGGCATCACGCGGGGCTATCTGGCGGTGTTGAAAAAGGCCTTGGAGCACCCCTTAAAAGTCACGCTCGGGGCTTTTTTGATGCTGGCCGGGGTGTTGTTTTTATATGGAAAATATGGAAATGGCATTGAATTTTTCCCCGAAACCGAACCCAGCAACGCGCAGGTTCAGGTCCGTGCCCGGGGCAATTTGTCGATCTGGGAACGCGACGCCCTGATGCGCGAGGTCGAGGTGCAGGTGATGGCGGTGAAAGGCATCAAGACGGTCTACACGCGAACCCAGTCCAACCCGTCCGGCGAGGCCGCAGAAGACATCATCGGCAGCTTGTTTCTGGAATTTGTCGATTGGGATAAACGCCCGAAAGCCGATAAAATTCTCGCGGAAATTCGCACCCGAACGGACCCCATTGCCGGGGTGATCGTCAACACCGCCAAACAGGAAGACGGCCCCCCGGTGGGCAAGCCGGTGCAAATCGAAATTTCATCGCGCTATCCCGAACTGTTGATCCCAACGGCCCGGAAAATCGTCGAAGAACTGAACAAAAATGCCAATTTTGTGGATGTCGAAGACAGTTTGCCCTTGCCCGGGATTGATTGGGTGTTTGACGTTGACCGCGCCCAGGCGGCCAAATTTGGCGCAACCGTTTCGTCCATTGGCAGCACCATCCGGTTGGCGACTTCGGGGGTGAAACTGGGCGGCTACCGACCGCGCGACACCGATGAGGAACTGGATATTCGGGCACGTTTTCCCGGGGCTTATCGAACCTTGGAACAATTGCGTTCCTTGCGCATCAAAACGCCGGCCGGGCAAGTTCCGATAGGCAATTTCGTGACCATGGAGGCCCGCGCCAAAACCGGGACCATCAGTCGCACCGATGTCAAAAGGGTGGTTATGGTTAAGGCCGACGTGGCCGAAGGCGTGTTGGCCAACGATTTGGTGAAGGGGATGCAGAGGTGGATTGCCGGGGCTGATCTGGATCCACGCATTTCCATCCGCTTTAAAGGCGAAGACGAAGAACAGGCCAAGGCCCAGGCCTTTTTGAGCAAGGCTTTGGGGGTCTCCTTATTTCTTATCGCAATTATTTTGGTGACCCAGTTCAACAGTTTTTATTCCAGCTTGCTGATCTTGTCGGCGGTGGTCATGTCAACCATTGGGGTGTTTATCGGTTTGCTGATCACCGGCCAGCCGTTTGGCATCGTGATGGGCGGGATCGGGGTGATTTCGCTGGCCGGAATTGTGGTGAACAACAACATCGTGCTGATCGATACGTTTGACCGTTTGAAACAAACCACCTCGGACGTGCGCGAAGCCATTTTGCTGACCGGGGCGCAACGCTTGCGTCCGGTGTTGTTGACCACCGTCACCACCATGTTGGGGTTGTTGCCGATGGCGATGAACGTCGGCATCGATTTTATCGGCAGGACCATTGTCGTCGATGCCCCGGCCAATCAAATGTGGGTGCAATTGTCGGTGTCGATTGTTTATGGGTTGGGCTTTGCCACAATTTTAACCCTGATCGTCACGCCCGCGTTGTTGATGGTGCGCGCGAACGTGGCCGCCTGGCGGCGCACCGGTCGGGATTGAGGTTTGGGTTTTTAGCGCGCCGCGTCTGCGGCGATGCGATTTTCTGGCAGGTGTACGTTGACCGTGGTGCCGGTGCCTTTTTGACTGAGCACTTCGAGAGTTCCGCCGTGCAGTTCGACCAGCTCCTGGGTCAGCGGCAAGCCCAGCCCGGTCCCCTTGGCAGCTTGGTCGGTGTCGGTGTTTATCTGGCCAAACGGGGTCATCGCTTTTTTAATGTCGTTGGGATCCATGCCGATCCCGGTGTCGGTAACCGCGATTGTCAGGCCCGCGCCTGGGGGGTGCGAAAAGTCGATGGTGACCCGGCCGCCCCGGGCGGTGAATTTAACCGCGTTGGACAGCAGGTTCAAAAAAATTTGTTTCATGCGCCGTTTGTCGGCAAGAAGATGAACATCGTGCTCTGCACATACGCACGAGAGTGAAATGTCGTCCTTTTCGGCATGGGGCTGAACCAGGCGCAGGGCCGATTGCATGACATCAATCAAACGGAACGTCGACGGGCAAAGCGTGGCCTGGGTTGATTGCAATGCGGCAGTGTCCAAAATATCATTGATGATGGACAACAAGTGCTCACCGGAGTCTTTAATGTTGCCGATATAATCCATATAAGCCGGGTTGTTGAGCGGCCCGAAGGTTTCGTCCTGGATCAAACTGGAAAAGCCGATGATGGCGTTGAGCGGCGTGCGCAGTTCGTGGCTGGTGGTGGCGAGGATTTCGGATTTTACATGGCTGTCGGTTTCGGCGAGGTCTTTGGCCGCCTTGAGCCGTTCGACCTCGAACTTTGGAGTGACATCCTTGACGGTGCCGTGGAGACCGCTGATTTCCCAAGAGAGTTCGTTATAGTGGGGGAGAGCGCTCACAAACAGAATTCTGGTGCGTCCGTCGGGCCTTTTTATGGTGCATTTATGGTCACGAAACGGGCGCTCTGTATTGGGGCTTTGGCGGTGACCTTCAGGGGCGAAAAAGGTACCGATATTGGTGATCTTTTGGCCCACCAAGTGAGATGCGGGAACCCCAAAAATATCCATCGCCCGTTCCGACACAAACGTCAAGACACCGTGTTGGTCGGCTTCCCAGATCATATCGGATACAAGACGGGTAAAGTTTTCCAAACGCGCCAAAGCACCTGACGCCCGGTCTTCGGCTATGCCGGGAAACGACGGCCATATTCTGGGTCTGCGTGTTTGGTAGGTGTGCTCCACACGAATGCTCCTTGTCGAATAAAATTATCGTATCCGGAAATGAATTAAAAAATCACCAACAATAAAGGGTGTTTTGCCGTGGCGTATTTAACTGTTGGGCGGCGTTGGGTCTTCGTCATCGTCCGGTGGACAGGTCCCGGTGCGGGTGCAGATGATGCGGTAGCTGCGCACGGCCAGCGGGATAGAGACGATATAGGCCCCCAACAGGGCCGATAAGGTCACCCATGGGGCACTGAGCATGCTGGCGATCACCAGCCCCACCGCGACCATCAGCGGCAGCACCAACCTGGGGCTTAATTTGACTTTTTTAAACGAATAGGTGGGGATTGAACTGACCATCAATGCGGCCACCACGACCATGAACACCGCCACCACTTCGGGGCGGCGGACGAAATCTTCGAACAAATTGAAGGAAATGATCATCGGCAGCAAAACCAGCCCGGCCGCGGCCGGGGCGGGAACGCCGGAAAAGAAAGTGGATGCCCATGCGGGCGGATCGGGGTCTTCGGCGGCGGTGTTGAAGCGCGCCAGGCGCAAGGCGCAACTGACGGTGAACAGCACCACCAGGATCCAGCCAAACCGACCGGCGTTTTCCAGCGACCAAAAATACAGCATCATTGGCGGTGCGACGCCAAAGCTGAGAATATCGGACAGGGAATCCAGCTCCGCCCCGAATTTCGAGGTGCCCTTGAGCAACCGCGCAATGCGTCCGTCCAGGGCATCCAAAATGGCCGCCGCCAAAATGGCCAGGGCGGCGTGTTCGAAGCGGCCTTCGTAAGCAAAACGAATGGCCGTGAGGCCGGAACTCAACGCCAGCAGCGTGAGCATGTTGGGGATCATCACATTCAACGACAGGCGCTTGCGTTTGGGCCGCTCGGTTCGTTGTTTTGGACGGCGGTCGGTGTCGGGGGGCGGTGTGGGGGTGGGCATCAGCGGACCTCGCCTGGGCGCGGGGTTTGATCGCCCTGCAAATCGGCGATCACGGTCTCCCCGGCGGTGGTCAGTTGGCCCACTGCCAACAGCGCTGCGGTGCCCTTGGGCAGGTAGACATCCACCCGGGAGCCAAAACGGATCAGACCAAAGCGTTGCCCCGCCCGGAGCTGGTCACCGACCTTGACCTGACACAAAATGCGCCGCGCCACCAGGCCGGCAATTTGCACAAAGGCGATGTCGTGGCCACCGGCGGTGCGCATGGACAGGGACATGCGTTCGTTGAATTCGCTGGCTTTGTCCAGTTCGGCATTGAAAAATTTCCCGGGGCGATAGGCGATCTGGGTGATTTTCCCGTCCATCGGGGCGCGGTTTACGTGGACATTAAAGACGTTCATGAAAATACACACGCGCGGCCGGGCATCGTCGCCCATTCCCAGTTCCGCCGGCGGCACGGCCTCGTCCATCAGGCACACCCGACCATCTGCGGGGGCAATCACCAGGTCCTTGCGGGTTGGCGTGATGCGGTCGGGGTCGCGGAAAAAATACACACACCACGCCGTCAAAACCAAGCCGATCCAACCCAGCGGTTCAGCGTAGTAACCCAATGCGGCGGCGATCACGCCAAACAGGGCAATAAACGGCCAACCTGCACGGTTGATGGGAACCAAGACGGTTTTCACGAAATTCAATTCCTTAAATGTGAGCCAGACCTATGAGGACATATTTTTCGCGCATTGTAGAGCGACCGGGGCGCGCCGTTAAGCGTTCTCTTTGATGATCAAAAACAGTTTGGTCTTTCACGGCTACTGGCGGGGCAGACGGAACACCTGGCCTGGATAAATCAGGTTGGGATCCCGGATCAGTTTTTGATTGGCCTGATAGATGGTGTGGAATCGCAGCCCCCGGCCATAGGTGCGTTCCGCCAGCCGCCACAGGCTGTTGCCGGGTTGGACGACGATGAAACTGTCCGGGTCAAGGTTTTGGATATCCTTGGCTTCGGCGCGTTGGAACGGCAATTCGCGCCGCGCCAGGACCTGGGCTTTGTCATCCACCATGTCGGCGCGCAAGGTATAGGTTCCCGGTGCGATTTCACTTTCGGGGGTGATCGACCAGCGTCCGTCCCGATTGGTGACGGTGCGGCCAATGAAGGTGTTATCGACATAAAGCTGGACCTGGAGGCCCGGTGTGGCATGCCCACTGATGGAGATTTTGTCGTCACCGTAATCCACGGAATCGACGCCGAATACGTCTTCGGCCCCGGGTTTTTGCAACACTTCACTGGGCCCGGTGCCATCGCGGCGGACTTTCAACGCCAGCGCGCCGTTGTCGTCGGCACCGCGTTCGGGCACCACCAGGATCACCACATGATCGGATAAAACGGGACCTTGGCCATCTGCGGTCATGCGCAGACCCAAACGGCGTTCACCCGGTTCCAGCAAGGCTTCGGGGACAAACACCCATTCGCCGTTGGCATCGGTGGTCACGGTGCCGAACACGGTCTGGCCGTCCAAAATTTCGATGCGACTGCCGGGCTGGGCGCGTCCGGCCATGACCGCATTGCCGCCGGGATTGATCCGCACCACGTCAAAGGTGGGAGCGATGAGTTGCGCCACCTTGGCGGCGGGGGCGGTGGTTTTGGGCGCGGGCGCGGGCGCGGGCGCGGGCCTGGGCGGTGCCTCTGCATCGCCCAGAAACATACTGAGGACCAGGGCGATCGCCACGATCACCACGCCCAGCACACCTATCATGACGGATTTTTGCAACGTCCCCCGGCTCCCGATCTTCATAACGCCCTTAACATACACCGCTATAGACTAATTGGCGGGCGAGGGCACTGCAATCATCGTGATCCGCAGGGACTGTGGCGATGGCAATCGGGGGCGGCGGTGGTTGGCCTTTAGGGGCGCAAACCGGGGCGTTTTGGGCTTTTGTGAGACGTTGGTGGGAGCTTGCGATTTTCGCTGATGGACGGCGCGGACGCCGCCTTGGCGGAGGCGGGGCGCGTTTTGCGGGCGGGAAGGGCTGGTGCGATTCGCCCTTTTAAACTCTTTAAACTCTCGACCTGTCATCCCCCGCGAACTTGGTATAAAGGGGGACCTGAAAAGGTCAACCTTGGGAAGGAATGGATTGATGAGCACGTTGACGTCGTTGTGTGTGTTTTGCGGATCGCGTCCGGGCACCGACCCGGCCCATGGCCGGGAAGGGGAAAAACTGGGCCGCATGTTGGGCGAACGCGGGGTCGCCCTGGTGTATGGCGGCGGCGGCATCGGCCTGATGGCGCGGGTGGCCAACGCGGCCATTGCGGCGGGGGGCAAGGTGACCGGAATTATTCCCGAATTTTTGCGCGCTTACGAAGTCGGCGTGGTTGATGGCGCGGATGAAATCGTGGTTGAAGGGATGCACCAGCGCAAGGCCAGAATGTTCGAGATTTCCGATGCCTTCGTGGTCTTGCCGGGGGGGCTTGGGACCCTTGATGAGAGCATTGAAATCACCACCTGGAAACAGTTGCAGCAGCACAACAAACCGATCGTGTTTGTCAACACCAACGGCTATTGGGACCCTTATTTTGCGCTGATCGACCGGGTGGTGGACGGTGGCTTCGGCCACCACAAGGTGAAAGAGCTGTTTCAGGTCGTGGACCGGGTCGAGGATGTCTTTGACGCCATCGCCGCCGCCCCCCAGGGCGATGATATTGTCCTCACCAGCCATTTGTGAGGGCAAAACGGGCCGCGTCCCGGTCGAGACGGTTCGGCTGCTTGTCAAAGGGGGTGGGGGGTCTTATGTTGCAGGTGCTCACGCAAATAACCGAGGCACATGTTAAAGCCCCTGACCTTGTGACGGGGGCCCTTGTGACGGGGAATCGGGGTGAAAGCAAGATTGTTTTTTTTGGATCATTTAAGGAGTAACGCGGATGTCAAAAATTAAAGTCGCCAATCCAATTGTTGAACTTGATGGCGATGAAATGACCCGCATCATCTGGGATTTCATCAAGACCAAATTGATCTTGCCGTATTTGGATGTGGATCTGAAATATTTTGATCTCAGCATCGAAAAACGCGATGAAACCGATGACCAGATTACCGTTGACGCCGCCGAAGCCATCAAGACCCACCGGGTTGGGGTTAAATGCGCGACCATCACCCCGGACGAAGATCGGGTGGAAGAATTTTCCCTGAAATCCATGTGGAAAAGCCCCAACGGGACAATCCGCAACATTTTGGGCGGGACCGTGTTTCGCCAGCCGATTTTGTGCGGCAACGTGCCGCGCCTGGTGCCCGGCTGGACCCGGCCGATTGTGATCGGCCGCCACGCGTTTGGCGACCAATATCGGGCCACCGATTTTCTGGTGCCGGGGGCGGGCAAGTTGACGATAAAATTCGTCCCCGAAGATGGCGGCGAGGTGATTGAGCGCGAGGTGTTCGATTTCCCCGGTGCCGGGGTGGCGATGTCGATGTACAACCTGGATGAGTCCATTCGCGGGTTTGCCCGCTCGTGCCTGAATTACGGCCTGGATATGGGCTGGCCCGTGTATCTGTCGACCAAAAACACCATCATGAAAGCCTATGACGGGCGTTTTAAGGACCTGTTTCAAGAGGTCTTCGACGGGGAATTCAAAGACAAATTTGCCGCCGCGAAGATCACCTATGAACACCGCCTGATCGATGACATGGTGGCGTGCGCCATGAAGTGGTCGGGGGGCTTCGTTTGGGCGTGTAAAAACTATGATGGCGACGTTCAGTCGGACACCGTTGCCCAGGGGTTTGGTTCGTTGGGGTTGATGACCTCGGTGCTGTTGACGCCGGACGGTCAAACGGTCGAAGCCGAAGCCGCCCACGGCACCGTGACACGCCATTACCGCCAACACCAGCAGGGCAAGGAAACCTCGACCAACCCGATCGCGTCAATTTTTGCGTGGACCCGGGGGCTGGCATACCGGGGCAAGTTCGACGACACCCCCGAGGTGGTGAAATTCGCCGAAACCCTGGAAGCGGTCTGTGTCGAAACGGTCGAAGCGGGGTTCATGACCAAGGATTTGGCATTGTTGATCGGACCTGATCAGGCGTGGATGACAACCGGCCAGTTTTTGGAAAAACTGGATCAAAACCTGAAGGCCAAAATGGTCGCGTGGTGATTTTTCTGTTTGCCCCACCCCTGCGGGATCGAAACGGGCACGCTTTTCCCCTTGACGTGTTCGGATAAATTACGTAAAAACCGCCCACTCGGGGCGACATACGGTGTCGCTCTGAACCCGTTTTTGACTTGAGGATTTCGAACAATGGCCCGTAAATGCGCCCTAACAGGTCGTGGCGTTCAGACCGGTAACAACGTGTCTCACGCCCACAACAAAACCCGGCGTCGTTTCTTGCCGAATTTGCAAGACATTTCGCTGTTGAGCGATGCGTTGCGCCAAACGGTGAGCATGCGTGTCTGCGCCAGCACGATCCGCACGATTGAACACAACGGTGGCCTTGATGCCTACCTGCTGGGGACGTCGAATTTGAAGCTGACCGTCGAAGCACAAAAGCTCAAGCGTCGCATTCGCCGTGTCCTGGCCAAAGCCGCGTAAGTTTCGCGTCACCTAAGATCATCTGAAAAGGCCCGCTTTATAGGCGGGCCTTTTCTGTGTCAGGATATGAGCGAATTTTAACGGGTTACGCGGTGCCAAACCCCTCGTTTCGAGACCGAAACGGGGCGCCAACCATCGTGGTTGATGCAAATGACGGATCCGCCGCCCCGCAAAAAATTGCTCCGGGAGCGTTTCTCAACGACTGCGGGGGACCTTGGGGTCGTCGTCAAACAGCTCGGCCAGTTCCGACATGATGGTGCCGCCGAGGTCTTCGGCGTCCAGCAGCGTGACCGCGCGCTTGTAATAGCGGGTGACGTCGTGACCGATGCCGATGGCGATCAATTCAACCGTCGATCTGGTTTCGATCATTTCGATCGTATCGCGCAAGTGACGTTCCAAATAGGTGCCCGAATTGACGCTGAGGGTGGCGTCATCCACCGGGGCTCCATCGGAAATGACCATTAGGATGCGGCGCTGTTCGGGCCGCCCCAGCAGCCGGTTGTGTGCCCACAACAACGCTTCGCCGTCGATGTTTTCCTTTAAGATGCCTTCCTTCAGCATCAGGCCCAAATTGTGCCGCACCCGTCGCCACGGGGTGTCGGCCCCTTTATAGACGATGTGGCGCAGGTCGTTCAGCCGACCGGGGTGTTCGGGTTTGTTGTGTTCGACCCAGTGTTCACGCGATTTTCCACCTTTCCAGGCCCGGGTGGTAAAGCCAAGGATTTCCACCTTGACCCCACAGCGTTCCAGCGTCCGGGCCATCACATCGGCGCTGGTGGCGGCGATGGTGATGGGCCGCCCGCGCATGGATCCGGAATTGTCGATCAGCAAGGAAACCACCGTGTCGCGAAAATCGGCGTCTTTTTCTTCCTTGAACGACAGCGGCGCATAAGGGTCGATGACCACCCGCGACAACCGCGAAACGTCCAAAAGTCCTTCTTCCAGATCAAACTCCCACGAACGGGTTTGTTTGGCCAGCAAACGGCGTTGCAAGCGGTTGGCCAATTTGGTGACAACCCCTTGCAGCTTGTCCAACTGGCGGTCAAGTTGTTCGCGCAGGCGCTGCAGTTCCAGGGGCTCGCTGAGCTCTTCGGCGGGCACGACCTGGTCGAACCGGGTGGTGAAGGCGTGGTAAGGGCGGCTGGCCTGGGGGTCGTTTTGCGGCCATGCATCGTCGCTGTCGCTGGGCCCGGCGGGGGTTTCGCCGCCGGTGACCATGTCTTCGTCAAAGCCGCCCTCGCCATCGGGGCCATCGCCGAATTCGGCGCTCATGGTGTCGGAGCCAACCGCGCCCGATGCGTCGTCGTCGGTGCCGTCTTGCTGGGTGCCGTCCGCGTCGTCGTCGCCCGGCTGGTCCTGGTTGTGGGCGTCCTGGTCGGACTGGTCATCGGTTTGGGTTTCACCGGGCAGCTCGTTGAGCAATTCCAAAGCCTGCATCAGTGTTCCGGCGTGGCGGGCGAATTCGGCTTGATTGGTCAGGGTCGCGGCCAGGGTGTCCAGACAGCCGGGGGCCTTTTGGTCCAGCCACGGCTGCCACAGCGCGGCAAAGTCTTCACACCCGGGTGCCACCCCGGTGTCGTTAAACCGGGCCCGGGCCAAAAGGGCGATGGCCTCGACCATGTGTTGGGGGTCGCGGGTGGTGATCGCGTGCAAGGGGGCGGCCTTTTCACCATGCAGGGCGGCAAGATTCTGCCCGGCACCTGGATAATCACGGGCGCCGACCGCTTCAACGCGCGCTTGTTCGAGACCATTGAACATTTTGCGCGCATCATCGCCCGGCGGCGAAAAGCGGTCGTGCAGGCGCGTGTCGTGATAGCCAAGGCGTAACGCCAGCGCATCTGCGTGGGCGCGCAGGCGTCGGATGTCGGCGGGTTTGAGGTGCGGTTCGGGGTCCGGTTCGGGCAATGTGACGGTTGCCCCCGACAGCATCGGGCCGCTCTGCCCACGGACAAAGCCGACGCTGAGGTCCGGGGTTTGCGCCATCGCTTTAAGGGTCGCGACGGTGGCCCGTTTAACGGTTTCTTGAAGGGGTTCTGCCTTGGACATCTTGACCTATCCCGCGGTTTTGGCCTTGATCAAGGATTCCGGCAGTTCGATGCCAAAACAGCGCTGGTAATATTCCGCCACGATGGGACGTTCCAGTTCATCACATTTGTTGAGGAAACTCATGCGGAAGGCGGTGCCGACATCGCCGAAAATCTGGGCGTTTTCGGCCCAGGTCAAGACCGTGCGGGGGCTCATCACGGTGGAAATGTCACCGCTGATAAAGCCTTCACGGCTGAGGTCCGCAACCCGCACCATGGCGGAGACGGTCTTGCGTCCGGCGTCGTTTTGGTAGGCGTCCACCTTGGATAAAACGATCTTGGTTTCGTCGTCGTGGGACAGATAATTGAGCGTCGCGACGATGTTCCAGCGGTCCATCTGGCCCTGGTTGATCTGTTGGGTGCCGTGATACAATCCGGTGGTGTCGCCCAGACCAATGGTGTTGGTGGTGGAAAACAGCCGAAAGTAGGGGTGGGGGCGGATCACCCGGCTCTGATCGAGCAAGGTCAGCTTGCCTTCGACCTCCAACACCCGTTGGATCACGAACATCACATCGGGCCGTCCCGCGTCATATTCATCAAACACGATCGCTACGGGATGTTGCAGCGCCCAGGGCAAAATGCCTTCGCGAAATTCGGTCACTTGTTTGCCGTCTTTTAAGACAATGGCGTCCTTGCCGACCAAGTCAATGCGCGACACGTGGCTGTCCAGGTTGACCCGGATCATCGGCCAATTCAGGCGCGCGGCGACCTGTTCGATGTGGGTTGATTTGCCGGTGCCGTGATAGCCCTGAACCATGACCCGGCGATTGTGTTTAAAGCCGGCCAAAATCGCCAGGGTGGTGTCAAAATCAAACTGGTAATTGGGGTCGATAGAGGGCACATGGGCTTCGCTTTGGGAAAAAGCCGGGGCCTCCATATCGATGTCGAGGCCAAAGGTCTGGCGAACATCGACGGTGATATCGGGGGCATCAAGCGGAAATTCGCGGCTATGCGCATTAGAATTAGGGGCCATGTAAAATTCCTGTTTCACAGGGGCCGCGGTGGTGTGGCGGCGTTTTTTTAAAGAGACTGCGACTATAGACGCATTATGCGCCAATGTGTTGCAAGATTGTTTGATAGGCGAGGCCGATTTCCTTGAACTTTTCTTCCGCCTCTTTGCACCCGCCATTGGCGTCGGGATGGTGGATCTTGACGAGTTTTTTGTAGCGTGCTTTTAAGGCGTTGACGCTGACCGGCGGGGCAAGGTCCAAAACGGCATAAGCCTTGGCTTGTGGACTGTCGGGGGGAAACGCCCGATTGAAGGGCGCGCCTTGATCGGGATCAGGGGTGGCGTTGAAGAAAGCAAAATCGTCCTGAATGCGCGCCCCGGCGGCAAACGCCTTGGCCTTGGCTTTGTCGGATTTGGATCCCAATTCCCAGGTCGGGCGCTGCCATACGGTGTCGTTTTTAATCGCCGCTTCGACTTCATCGTCACTCAAGCCGTCAAAATAATTCCACGTCTTGTTGTGGTCGCGAATGTGATCGCCACAATACCACACGTGACAGCCCATTTCACGCGGTGAGCGGTGGGTGCGAAACTCACCTTCGTCCGCGCAACCGGGCCAGTCGCAGGTGCGCCCTTGGCGCGCGCGCCGGGGTTTGGCGGTGAAGGGTGTTTTCAGAAACGGCGTTTCCAGCCCGGCCTTGCGGGTGTGTTGGGCGGGGCCTGGGGTGTGCGGATGTTTGGTTTTTGATGTTCGATGGGCCATGACTTAAACTATGGGGGTTGTGGTGGGGTCTTGCAAGTTGGGTCCGTTGGGCAATTTGCCCCTTGATCCTAGCGCCAGACGGCTTACGTCTTTGCCAGTTTACGATGAACCCGGCCCGATCAACAAAGGATTACACCATGCGCGTTCGCAAAGCCATCGAAAGCAAGATTACCGCAGCCCTGAGCCCCGATTATCTTGACGTGACCGACAACAGTGCCCAACACGCCGGTCATGCCGGGGCGCGCAGCGAAGGGGAAAGCCATTTTGCGGCGGTGGTGGTCGCGCGGGCCTTTGAAGGTCTCAATCGGGTGCAACGCCAACGGATGGTCTATGCGGCGCTGGCCGATGAAATGGCCAACGACATTCATGCCCTGGAATTGAAAACCTTAACGCCCGCCGAAGCGAACCTTTAAGGAGAAAAAATAGACTTTCAAAACAAGGTGTAGTAGGTAGATCCCGTTTCTGCTTAAGAACCTTTCTAAAACACTATTGTATTCAATGGGTTGCTATATAGTCCAAAAATACAATTGAAAAGAGCGTTGTTCCATACGATGGTGTGAAAGTTGATTGCTGCCAGCAGGAACAGGATGCGTCAGGGCGCAGTTTTTTTTCTGGTGGATTGAAAAACAGGGGGAAACGTGTCGATGAACAGCCGTCTTCAAAGTCGCAATGTCACCGTTGAGGGACACCGCACCAGTCTGCGCCTGGAACAGGACGTCTGGGGGGCATTGGAAGAAATTTGCGTGCGCGAAAATATGAACATTCACGAAATGTGCTCGTTGGTTGAACGCCGCCGCAAGGGTTCCAGTCGCACCGCTGCGGTGCGGGCGTTTATCCTCGGCTATTTTCGCGAAGCTGCGTCCGATAGTGGGCATGTGCGCGCGGGCCACGGCAATTTGTCGAAAATAACCCCAACCGGTAAGCCCGATGGGGGAATTGCCGCCCTGATGTAGGGACTGAATTTTGCCCTAATGTTTTTGTGGACCCCGTTCTTGTGGACCAAGTGCGTGTTGCTGGGCGTCCTGGATGTCGGCGTTGAACTGACCCAACGCGACCCTCAACACATCGCGCATGGAAACCATGGCGATCACCCGGCGGTGCTCATCGACAACCGGCAGGTGGCGGATGTTGCGCGTCAGCATCAATTCGATGGCATCCAGGCACAGGTCGTCGGCCAGCAGAGCCTCCGGGTTTTGCGTCATCACATCGGCCAGCACCGTGGCTTGGGGGTCCCGCTTACAGGCCAGCACCCGGTGGGTGATGTCGTGCCCGGTGATGATGCCGATCAACTGATCGTCGTCGTTGGTCACCGCGACGGCGGAGATGTTCGCGGTGCTCATCGTTTGCACGGCGTCACCGACGGAGCGGTTTTTTTTGAGTGTGATTGGGTCGTGTTCGCCGACCACGTCCGGGATAATTTTCAGGTTCAAGGTAACGGGTGTTCCTCATTTTTCAGGGACGGGGCTTGGCGGTCCGAAAATCCGTCTTGAGCAAGAGGGGTGATGCGGATGGTTTTGATCTGGTGATGGTGACGGCGTAAAATTTCAAAACGAAAACCAAAAAAGCGAAACGATTGGCCGACTTCGGGAATTCGGCGCGTTTCGTGCAGGACCAGGCCCGCGATGGTGGCGGCCTCTTCATCGGGTAAATCCCAATCGCATTGGCGGTTCAGGTCACGAATGGTGACGTCGCCTTGCACCACCCAGGTGCCGTCCGCATGGGGATGGACCCCCGAAACCGTGATGTCGGTCTCGTCGGAAATATCCCCGACGATTTCTTCCAAAATGTCCTCCAGGGTGACAATTCCCAACAGGCTGCCGTATTCGTCAACGACCATGGCAAAATGTTCGTGGCGGGCGCGAAAGGCTCTCAGTTGGTCCAGTAGATCGGTGTATTCGGGCACAAACCAGGGGTCCGCAGCCAGCGACAAGATGTCCAGTTCAGACAACTTTTGGGCGTCGTTTTGGCGTTCGCGAACGGCGCGCAGCAGGGCCTTCGCGTGTAACACGCCGACCACATTATCGGGTTCTGTGCGCCACAGCGGCAGTCGCGAATAGGGGCTGTTCAACACCTGGGTGATGATGCTTTGCACATCATCATCGGCGTTGATTGCGCTGACCCTCTTGCGGTGGGTCATGATTTCAACCACCTGAACATGGGCCAAATCGAGCACGCTGCGCAGCATCACACCGGACTCTTTATCTTCGCCCTCGGCGTTGGTGGTGTGCAATTCGATCGCCCCGCGCAGTTCCCGGCTTGACGACAACAAACCGTCTGAGGGGTGTGTGTCCATGCCAAACATGCGCAACAACAGGCGCACGATAAAATTGATGCTGTGCACAAACGGCAGCAAGGCGATGATCATAACCTTGATTGCGGGTGCCACCGCCAGCGCGGCGCGGTCGGCATGACGCAAGGCATAGGTTTTGGGCAAAATTTCAGAAAAAATCAGCACCAGTAAGGTCATGCCAACGGTGGCGTAGACCACTCCGGTCTCGCCAAATAAGCTGATCAGCATGCTGGTCGCCAGCGCGCTGGCAAGAATATTGACCAAATTGTTGCCCAGCAAGATGGTCCCGATCAGACGTTCGCGCTGGGCGTCCAGGGTGTTGATCAGTTTGGCACGGTGGTTGCCGTCTTTTTCCAGTTGATGCATCAACGGTCGGGACGCGGCCGTGAGCGCGGTTTCCGAACCGGAAAAAAGAGCCGAAAAAATCAGTAACACCAGGATGGCAACTGCAATGTAAATCATGCCTGTGGTTTTCACCTCATTGGGGTTGCGGACGAAGCCAATCGTCAAGAAGGTCCCGGATTTGGGCCGGGGTGACGGCGCGGGCGATGAAGGCCTGGCCGATGGCGCGCGCCAAAATGAACGTCAATTGGCCGTCTTCGACTTTTTTGTCGCGGCTGATGTGCGCCAACAGTCGCTCGCTCTGCCACCCGGTGGTGGTGAGGGCGGATAAATCGAACGGCAGTCCGACGGCTTTGAAATGCGCCGAAACCCGGCCCAGGTCTTGACCGGAACACAACCCCAAACGCTGTGACAGGTCGAACGCCATGAGGGTGCCGATGGCCACCGCCTCGCCGTGCAACAAGGTGCCGTCATAGCCGATTTCCGCTTCCAGGGCATGGCCGAAGGTGTGGCCCAAATTCAACAGCGCCCGTTTGCCGTTTTCCAATTCGTCTTCGGCCACCACGCGGGCCTTGGCGGCACAACTGGTGAGAACGCCATGGCGGCGCATGTCCATATCGCCATCGATCAACGCCGGGGCATTAAGTTCCAGCCATTGGAAAAAGTCCGGGCTGTCGATCAGGCCATATTTGACCACTTCGCTGTAACCGGCCAGCAATTGGCGGTGGTCCAGGGTGTTGAGGGCGGCGGTATCGGCCAACACCAGTTGGGGTTGATAAAAGGCCCCCACCAGGTTTTTTCCGTGCCGGGTGTTGATGCCGGTTTTGCCGCCGACCGAACTGTCAACCTGACTGAGCAGCGTGGTCGGAACCTGAACAAAGGGCAGCCCACGCAACAAAGACGCGGCCGCGTAGCCGACCAAATCCCCGACCACCCCACCGCCCAAGGCAATCAAGGTGGTTGAGCGTTCTATTTTTAGTTCCAGAATATCTTCGCAAAGCCGTTCAAACCGCGCAAAACTTTTACTCTGTTCGCCCGCCGGAACGGTGATGGCGTCGCACGCCACGTTCGCGCCTTGCAGCGCGCCCAACAGCGGTTGCAGGTACAGCGGGGCGACATTTTCATCGGTGATCACAACCACCCGGGGGCGGGGCAAAACGGGTACGATCCAGCGCGCCGCCTGGCTGATCAGGTCGGCCCCGACAACGATGTCGTAGCTGCGCGGGCCAAGTTCAACGCGCAAGGTCTGGGCGTTTGCATGGGAGCCTGGGGACACACTCATATATCGGACCTGTTCATTAAGGCGGTGACAATCATGTCCACCGCGCGGTCGTGGGTTGCCCCGTTGGTGTCGATGGCGATGGTGGCTTGTTGATAGACGGGGTAACGCTCTGTAATCAGTTTTTGCAAAGTTTTTCGAGGATCTCCGGTGCTCAACAAGGGCCGCCCGCCACGCCGCGAGGTGCGTTCAACCAGCGCGTCGAGATCGGCTTTTAGCCACACCGTGGTGCTGGCGTGCAACAGTCGTTGGCGCAAACCGGGGTCCATAAAGGCCCCGCCGCCGGTGGCAAGGACCATTGGGCCTTCGTCCATCAAGCGGTCCATAACGCGTTTTTCTCCGGCCCGAAATTCGGCTTCTCCGTACAACTCGAAAATGTCTTCAATTGAACACCCGGCGGCTTTTTTGATTTCATCGTCGGAATCGATAAACGTCACGGACAGCGCTTTCGCCAACCGCCGCCCGACGGTGCTTTTGCCGGCCCCCATCAAGCCGATCAGAACAACCGGGCGGGTGATCACAGGCTGCCTGGACAAATTTGCCTTCTCCTTAAACATTTGTACGTTACCATGTCCCATGGCCTGACCTCGTAGTTTTGACGCGGCCCACGGGACGAATGACCCGAAAAATTCTGAGGGGTGGAAAGCCGTGCTGTGAGCCGATACACTGCCGAAAATTCGCCATACTCGGAACCTAGCATAAAGTCCTGGAACCGCAAGAACACCCGGCCATAAAATCCCGGCCAGATATTTAAAGGTAAATCGATTTCCATGCGCAAAATGCCTCTGTTTTTTCTTGTCTTGTTGGTCGCCGTGGTGGCCGGTGGGGCTGTTATGCTGTCCAACTGGGACATTCCCGCGCCGGTCAGCACGGTCGAAAAGGTTCTGCCCGATGACCGCTTCCCGCGTTAAGCGCGCGCCCCGGGATGGGGTGACGGCCCTGGCCGTGCTCGGGGTGACGGCCTGGGCCGTGCTGGCGGCCCCTGTGGCGGCCTGGGGGCAAACGGTGACACCCGCAGCGCCCGTGGATTTAAGCGCGCCGCTGCGCCTGGTGCCACCCACCGCCACAGATCCTGCGTCCAGGTCCGCCTCAACCCCCGGGGCGGTGCCGAACAAGCCCCCCCCCCAACCGGGCGGCCAACCGTTTGACGTTTTAGGCGTTGGGACGACACCTTCTGTGCTACAACCTTCTGTGCCACAACCCTCTGTGCCACAACCAGGTCGGGCCGTTCAGGCTGACCCTGCGGCCCCCTTGCCGGTGATGGGCGGTGCGGTCGACGCGGAATCCCTATCGACCATCAGCCCGGATGTTGCCGGGGTGTTGAGCGTCGCCGACGGCGGCTTTGGCGCGACCATGTGGCAGGGCACGCCCGGCGGAATTTTGGAACAGTTGTTGCCGCAATTGCCGGTGACCAGCGCATCGCCGACGATGCGGGACCTGATGCGCCGATTGCTGTTGACCGGGGCCGAAGTGCCTTCCGGCGGGACACCCGGGTCGCTGATTGCGTTGCGCGCCGGCTTGCTGTCGGCGATGGGTGATTTCGTGGCCGTGAAATCCTTGTTGGCGGCGGTGCCCGGGCGGTCTGCGGACCCCGATTTGTTGCGCGTTGAAGTGGATGCCCGTTTTCTGACCGGGGATGTGGCGCGGGCCTGTCAATTGGCGAACGCCTACATTCAGGAACAACAATCCACCTACTGGCAAAAAGCTTTTATTTTCTGTCAGGCGCTGGAAGGGGACGGTGATGCGGCGTTGCTTGGCATATCGTTGTTGGAAGAATTGGGCGTTAACGACCCGGTGTTTTTCCAATTGATGGATGCCTTGGTGCGCGAAAACGAACCCGACTACAGCGCGCCGGTGATCGACAGTTTGGCCGATCCAACCCCCTTGCAGTTGGCCTTGGCGCGGGTGGCGAAGGTGACGCTGCCCAGTGATGTGATCGCGTCCAATCGTCCGGGCGTGTTGCGGGCCATCGCCATCAGCCCCAACGCGCCGCCGCAATTGCGCCTGGAAGCCGCAGAACGTGCCGAAGCGGCCGGGGCTTTGCCCGTGGACGCATTGCGTCAACTTTACGCCAGCATCGCCTTTTCCAAGGAAGATCTGGACAGTCCCTTGAGCCGCGCGGCGCAATTGAGCGGACCGATGAGCCGGGCGCTGTTGTACCGGGCGACCTTGATGCAGACGCTTCCCGCCGCCCAGGCCGAAGCCTTGCAACAGGTTCTGGCATTGGCCCGCCAGGGGGGACGGTACGGGTCTTCGGCGCGGGCGTTTTTGCCTCAACTGACGCGGATTCCGGCCACTTTGGATTTGGCCTGGTTTGCCCCCGAGGCGATCCGCGCGTATTTGATCAGCGGGCGCACGATTGACGCCGCGCCGTGGTTTGCGGTTTTGCAAGATGTCGCCGGACGCGATCCCAAGATGTCCAACGCCCAAGTGTCCTTGATGCCGGTGGCGTGGTTGGCGGGGTTTGAAGGCGCTGCGACGTGGACCACGGCGCAGTTGCCCGATTGGTGGAAGGCGATCAAAGACAGCGATGGGGCGCGGGATAAAGCGGCCACCCTGGCGGCAATTTTGCAGGCCCTGGGCGAACCCGTACCCGACGCGGTGTGGGCGGATTTGATTGCCGGAACGTCCCATACCGCGATGATGGCACCGTATCCGTCGTATTGGTTTTTGCTCGACAGTGCCGCGCGCGCCAACCGGGTGGGTGAAACGGTGTTGTTGAGCCTGGTCAGTCTCGGCGATGGCGGCCCGGCGCGGGCCGACCCGATTGTTTTGAACTATATGTTGAACGCGCTGGGCACCATCGGTTTGGTCCGCGAGGTGCGCGCCATGGCGTTGGAGGCGGTGGTCGCCGCAGGATTGTAAGGGATGGGACGGCACCGAAAATCATCCGCTACGGTGCCGTTGGATGTGGACCTGTTCCTGGAAATGTTGGCGGTGGAACGGGGTGCTGCGGCGAACACATTGGACAGCTATCGCCGCGACTTGGGGGATTTTGCGGGGTTTGTCAAAACCCATCGGGTGGCGGTCGTGGGGGTTCATGCGGCTGACGTGGGGGATCTGCGGGCCTATTTAAAACATCTCGACAGCACCGGCATGGCGGCCAGCACTCAGGCGCGCCGGGTTTCGGCATTGCGGCAGTTTTTTCGTTTTTTGTATGCGGAAGGCCGCCGCAAGGATGATCCGACCATCACCCTGGACAGCCCTAAAATCGGTCAGGCGTTGCCCAAATATCTCGGTGAAGATGAGGTCGGGAAATTGTTGGATGTGGCGTCTCAAAACACCTCTGCGGACGGCAAACGAATGTTGGCCCTCATGGAAATTCTCTATGCCACCGGGCTGCGGGTGTCGGAACTGGTCGGCTTGCCGGTCCAGGCCATGTCCCGGGACGGGCAGGTGTTGATGGTGCGCGGCAAGGGCGACAAAGACCGCATCGTTCCGTTGGGCGAACCCGCCGCCGACGCCATTGCCGGGTATTTGCAGGTGCGTCATCGTTATGTGCCCAAAGGCCGGAAAGACACGCCGTTTTTGTTTCCGTCGCGGGCCAAACAAGGCCACCTGACCCGCGCGCGGTTTGCGCAGCTGTTGAAGGATCTGGCCGTAGCGGCCGGCCTTGACCCCCGCCGGGTGTCGCCCCATGTGTTGCGCCATTCGTTCGCCAGTCATTTGTTGGCCCACGGGGCGGACTTGCGGGCGTTGCAACAGATGTTGGGGCATGCGGATATTTCTACCACGCAAATTTACACCCACGTTCTGGATGAACGCCTCAAACAGCTGGTCAACAGCGCCCATCCCCTGGCGCAAGGCGATTGATTTCGCAGCTGCACAAAAAAGACGTGATTTATCGCCCCGGGTTCGCTTAAATGAACGGGCGTTGCGTTTTTTTGCTTTTGGAGACCTCCCGATGAGCTTCACCGTGCCCGATCAAGCCCCCGCGCGCCTCAATCGTTCCGAATTGGCGGTGCCGGGATCATCCACCCGGTTTTTGGAAAAAGCCGCCGCCAGTCCCGCGGACATGGTGTTTTTGGATTTGGAAGACGCGGTCGCCCCGTCGGACAAGGACCAGGCGCGCCAAAACATCATCGCGGCCCTTCAGGACCTGGACTGGTCGGACAAGACCGTGTCGGTGCGCATTAACGGTCTGGATACGCCTTATATGTATCGCGATGTGATCGAGGTGGTTGAACAGGCCGGCGATAAGCTGGATTTAATCATGATCCCCAAGGTCGGCACCGCAGCGGATGTTTATGCGCTGGATATGTTGGTGACGCAAATCTCAATGGCCAGGGGATATGCCAACAAAATTGGCTTTGAATTGATCATCGAAACGGCACTGGGGATGCAAAACATCCATGACATCGCAGCCGCAAGCGCGCGCACCGAATCGCTTCATTTCGGTGTGGCCGATTACGCCGCATCGACCAAGGCGCGGACCACCGCCATTGGCGGGCCAAATCGGGGCTATGGCGTGCTGACCGATTCTATGGGTGAGGGGGAAAACCGGGATTTTCATTGGGGCGACATGTGGCATTATGCGATTTCGCGCATGGTGGTGGCGGCGCGCGCCAATGGCTTGCGCCCCATTGACGGCCCGTTCGGCGATATCGGTGATCTGGACGGCTACCGGGCCCAGGCGATGCGCGCGGCGATTTTGGGCTGTGAGGGCAAATGGGCCATTCATCCCTCTCAGGTGGATGCGGCCAACGAGGTGTACAGTCCATCGGACGCGGAAGTCAGTAAAGCCAGGGCCATTTTGGTGGCCATGGAACAGGCCCAAAAAGACGGCAAAGGCGCGGTCACACTGGACGGTCGCTTGATTGATATCGCCTCGATCAAGCAAGCCAGGGTGATGGTGGAAACGGCGGCCGCGATCAAGGCCGGGTAATTTTATTGTATTTCAAGACCTCGTGCACCGCGGTGACATTCATACGGTGGTGTTTTTGCCCTTCTTTCGGCTGAAATGTCGTGCTAAAAAACGCCCATGCATCATTATCTCGATTTCGAAAAACCCATCGCTGAACTTGAAGGCAAGATCGAAGAGCTGCGTCACCTGACCGGCACCGAGGTCAACATCGCCGAAGAAGTCGCCAAGCTGCAAAGCAAGGTCGAAAAACAGCTCTCGCAGCTTTATGGCAAGCTCACGCCGTGGCAAAAGGCCCTGGTCGCACGTCATCCCGACCGTCCCCACGCGGTTGATTATATTGATGCGCTGATCGAAGACTACACCCCCCTGGCCGGGGATCGCCTGTTCGGTGAAGACGCCGCCGTGGTCGGGGGGCTGGGGCGTTTTCAGGGCCGTTCGGTGATGGTCCTGGGCATTGAAAAAGGCCACGACACCGAAAGTCGGGTGCGCCACAACTTCGGTATGGCCAAACCCGAAGGCTACCGCAAGGCGCAACGCCTGATGGGCATGGCGGACCGCTTTAAATTGCCGCTGATCACGTTTGTCGACACCACCGGTGCGTTCCCCGGGGCCGATGCCGAGGCGCGTGGCCAGGCGGAAGCGATTGCCAGGTCCATTGAGGTGAGTTTTCAATTGCGGGTGCCCACCGTGGCGGTGGTGATTGGCGAAGGGGGTTCGGGCGGGGCGATTGCGTTGGCGTGCGCGAATGCGGTGGTGATGTTGGAACATTCCATTTATTCGGTGATTTCGCCGGAAGGCTGTGCATCGATTTTGTGGCGCGATGGGACCATGAATAAAGAAGCCGCCAACGCATTGCGTTTAACGGCCAACGACTTGTTGGAATTGCAGATCATCGACGCGGTGGTGGCCGAACCGTTGGGCGGCGCCCAGCGCAATCCGCAAGCGACGATGGGCGCGGTTGGCGATGAAATTCAACGCCAATTTGATGCCCTTTCGGATTTGGACGGCGGACAGTTGAAAGCCCGGCGGCGCGAAAAATTCCTGGATATGGGAAAAACCGGGCTGGGTTAACCGGGCTTTTTTCGCCGTTGGTCGGGATAAACCAAAGGCCTCTCGGATGAGAGGCCTTTGGTTCAGGTGATTTTACCGTGGCATTGTTTGAACTTTTTACCCGATCCGCACGGGCACGTTTCATTGCGCCCGACCCGCCCCCAGGTCGCCGCATCGTCGGGATCGCGCTCGGCACCGGGTTTGGTTCGCAAAATTTGAGCGGGGTCGGGTGCCGGGGCTGGATCATCGGCGTTTTCGGTGCGGGTGTTTATGGACCCAAACGGCTGCGGAGCAAGCCCTTCGGGGGGCATCATCTGCAGTTCGATATGGGCCAAAATCAAGGTCACGCGTTCGCCGATGTTGATCAAAAACTCTTCAAACAGGCTAAAGGCTTCGCGCTTGTATTCGTTCAGCGGATCTTTTTGCGCATAGGCGCGCAGTCCAATGCCCTGGCGCAGATGATCCAGGGTCAGCAGGTGGTCTTTCCACAGTTGATCGAGGATGGATAAATAGAGGTTTTTTTCCACATCGCGCATCACTTCAGGGGAATATTGAGCCGCTTTTTCGGCCATTTTTCGATCCGCTGAATCGGTGATCCGGCGCAATATTTCTTCGTCGGCAATGCCTTCTTCCCTGGCCCAATCGACGATCGGCAGATCCAGAGCCAAAACGCGCAAAACCTCTTCATGGAGCAAGCCGGTATCCCATTCCTCGGCATACGCTTTTTCCGGAATGGTGCGCGCCACCAAGGTGTTGATCCAGTCGTGACGCATGCCGACGATGTCGTCGGCAACCTCGGTTGCGGCCATCAGTTCTTTGCGTTCGGCATAGATGACTTTGCGCTGGTCGTTCATCACGTCATCGAATTTGAGCAGATTTTTGCGGATTTCAAAATTTCGCGCTTCAACTTTTTGCTGGGCCTTTTCCAGCGCTTTGTTGATCCACGGATGAACAATGGCTTCGCCTTCTTCCAGACCCAGCTTGACCAGCATGCCGTCAATCCGTTCCGATCCGAAGATGCGCATCAGGTCGTCTTCCAGCGACAGGAAAAACGCAGACGCGCCGGGATCACCCTGGCGACCGGTCCGGCCGCGCAATTGGTTGTCGATGCGCCGGCTTTCATGGCGTTCGGTGCCGACGATGTACAGGCCGCCGGCATCAAGGGCGATTTTTTTGTTGGCCGCGATCTCGGTCTTGATTTTTTCAAGTGCCGCGACGCGTTGGGGGCCTTCGGGGGTGTCGCCCAATTCGCGTTGAACGCGCATCTCGAAGTTTCCGCCCAACTGAATATCGGTGCCCCGACCGGCCATGTTGGTGGCGATGGTGACGGCACCGGGCAATCCCGCATCGGCAACGATATAGGCTTCTTGTTCGTGGTGGCGGGCATTCAGGACATTGTGAACAATATCTTTTTTCTTGAGAAGGGTGGACAGAAGTTCGGATTTTTCAATCGACACGGTGCCCACCAAAACCGGCTGCCGACGTTTTTGGCTGTCTTCGATCAGTTCCACAATGGCTTTATATTTTTCTTCGGCGGTGCGGTACACCACGTCATGTTGGTCATCGCGGATGCATGGCCGATGGGTTGGCATTTCGACCACTTCAAGGCTGTAAATTTCCGAAAACTCACCCGCTTCGGTCATCGCCGTTCCGGTCATGCCGGAAAGTTTCGGATACATGCGGAAATAATTCTGGAACGTGATCGAGGCCAAGGTCTGGTTTTCGTTTTGGATGGTGACGCCTTCTTTGGCTTCCAAAGCCTGGTGCAGGCCTTCGGAATAGCGCCGCCCTTCCATCATCCGCCCGGTAAATTCGTCAATCAGCACGACCTTGTCGTCCTGGACGATGTAGTCAATGTCGCGCAGGTGCATTGTATGCGCGCGCAACGCCTGGGTGACGTGTTGCACCAACGCGACGTTGGCGATGTCATACAGGGTGCCTTCGGCCAACAGACCTTTTTCACGCAAAATCTGTTCGACGTGTTCGTTGCCGGTTTCGGTTAAGGTGACGGCCTTGGCTTTTTCATCCTTTTCGTAATCAGCGTCCACCAACAGGGGGATCAGCTTGTTGACGGCGATATACATCGCGGAGGAATCTTCAGCCGCACCGGAAATGATCAACGGGGTGCGTGCTTCATCAACGAGAATCGAATCGACTTCATCGACAATTGCAAAGTTGAAATCGCGCTGAACCATTTCTTCCAGGGTGAATTTCATGTTGTCGCGCAAATAGTCGAAACCAAATTCGTTGTTGGTGCCATAAGTGATGTCGCAAGCATACGCGACCTTGCGTTCGGGGTCTGAGAGGCCATGCACGATGCAGCCGCAGGTGAGCCCCAAAAATGTATAAATCTGGCCCATCCATTCGGCGTCGCGGGCGGCCAGGTAATCGTTCACCGTGACCACGTGAACGCCTTTTTCACCAAGTGCGTTCAGATACACCGCCAGCGTCGCGGTGAGGGTCTTGCCCTCACCGGTTTTCATTTCGGTGATTTGCCCGCGGTGCAAAACCAGACCGCCCATCATCTGGACGTCGAAATGGCGCTGTCCCATGACGCGTTTGGCGGCCTCGCGCACGGTGGCAAAGGCGTCGGATAAAATGTCGTCGAGGCTTTCGCCGGCAATGAGGCGGCCTTTCAGCCACGGGGTGCGGGCTTTAAGCTCATCGTCACTGAGCGCTTCGAGCACAGGCTCAAGTGCATTGATGGCTTCAACCGATTTGATGAGGCCCTTGATGTAGCGGTCATTGGCGGAGCCGAAGACCTTTTTGGCAAGCGCGCCGAGCATGAATGGTGTGACCTTATATAAAGGTTGGAATATGAAGAGGAGTAGTGGTGACCCGAAAAACCCCTGGCGGTGACCAAGAATTAGAGAGGCGGACGACGTCTGTCAACGGATGCCCGCCAAAGGCAGAACTTTTTCGCCTCACGCAGCCCCGATGCATGGCCGGATGAGGCTGTGGAAAGTGTTTTTTTCAAGCTTGGTCTTGACTCGCACGGCATTTTATTTAAAAATGGATTTATTCAAAAGGGGCACGTAACCGCCCCTAAAAAAATAACTTTTTTGTTCCGTATTCGTAATGAAATGAGCTTATGTTAATAAATCGTAATGAAATGAAGGCGGTATCGCCGATAAAACCTCAGATGCAGGTTGGCTGATGTTTTTCGGACTCAATGTTTTGAAGTTTTTAAAAAATCCGGGGAGAAAAAAAGTATGACAAGGTCCTCGTTTGAGAATATTCGCGTCGTTTTGGCGGAACCGAATATGAAACTGCGCACCGTCCTGAAAAACAGTCTGTTTGAGTTTGGGTTTCGCCATGTTCAGGCGACGGGACATTTGTCACAAATCGTTGGAGCCGTCGAGGCCGGCAATGCAGACTTGTTGATTGCCGACGTGGCGTTGCCCAAAGGTGATTTTAATGAATACGTGTATGAATTGCGTCATGGGCTGCATGGCACCAATCCTTTTTTGGGGGTTATCACGTTAATCACCAAACCCAGTAAGGCGGTGGTCCAGGGGGCGATTGATTCCGGCGCGGATTGCGTGCTGGCAAAACCAATTACGGCGGATGCGTTGATGGCGGCGATCTCGGTTTTAGCCCAGAGGCGTAAACGGTTTGTCGTGACGTCCGATTACATTGGCCCGGACCGGCGTTCGGCACATCGGGGGCCGGGGGATGAGATTGTGCGAATTGACGTTCCCAACCCTCTATTGCCGCGGATAATTGGTCATGGTCGGGGGGCGCGTAGCCAGCGCAGCATCGAGGCCGCCAAGCACATGGTTAATGAACAAAAAGTCCTGCGCCATGCCTTTCAAATCGGTTGGTTGATGGACCGTGTGGTGGCGGAGATGGCGGCCCTGAAAGGGGGAACGTTGGTGGGACAACCGGAACACATCGAGCGTTTGTGCGCGGTGTCGAAAGACCTTTGTCGGCGTTTGAAAAACACCCGTTTTGCCCATGTTGAAGAAATTATTTTGACCCTGGAGCGAATGGCAAGAGGAGCCCTGCGGGGGCATTTGTGTGTCGATGACATACAGTTGATGAGACGGATGGCCGAAATTATTGGCAGCGTCTTTGATCCCGACCGCAGTGCCAATGCGGCCCAATACCGCCGTCAGGTTAAACGGGGGATCAATGTGTTTGAGCCCGTTTCTGATCAGCCCGAAACTTCGCCCGAGAGCGCGCCCTGATACTTGCATGAATTGCATTCGCTCGCGTGCCAGCCACGCAGATGCCGGTGCCCGGTGGCGCGGTGTGGAGGGGCGGCGCACATTTTCGACCTTGTTCGGGACGCGCCGGGTGTGCTTAATGTCTCACATGATCGTGCCAACGGGCCGATCCAGACAGATGACACATGTGGGAAAAATCGGTGATGGGTGCGTGGCGTGGTGCGGGAGCTGTGGCAGGGGTCGTTGTGGCCTTACTGGCGGGGGGGCGCGCCTTTGCGGCACAGCATGAGGTCAATGGGTCCGCGATCCTCGACACCGATCCGGTGGTTGCAACGGTCAATGCCAGGGCGGTGCGATTGAGCGACGTTGAAAATGCCCGCAATCTTTTGCCGCCCAGGTTACAAGGTGCGCCGTTGCGCGAAGTTTACCCGCTGTTGATGGAATCGCTGATCAATTCCAGTTTGGCTGCGGCCAGGGCGCGCGCGTTGGGCTTTAAGGACAGTGCTGAGTATCGTTTGCGCATGGCGCGTATTTCCGACCAAATTTTAGAACGTATTTTGTTGGCGCGCTATATTGAACAACGCCTGAGCGACGATGTGATTAAAAAACGCTACGACCAGGTGGTGGCCCAGGCCAAAAGCCAATTTGAAATGCGGGTGCGCCATATTTTGCTCAAAACCAGGGCCCAGGCTCAGAACATGATTGATCAATTGGATGGGGGGGCGGATTTTGCCGCGTTGGCATCGGCCTACTCGGTTGGCCCCAGCAAAGCCCGGGGGGGTGAATTGGGCTGGTTGGGGCTGGGTCAAACGGTGGCAGAGTTCGAAACCGCCGCCGCCGCCCTGGACATCGGCGACTTCACCCGCACCCCGGTTCAGAGCAAATTTGGCTGGCATGTTATTTTGCTGCAAGAACGACGACCGATGTCGATCCCCAGCTATCAGGAAGCCCGGGAAATTCTTGCCAATGAACTGTCGGCCGAATTGGGGCAAACGTATATGGAGCAGCTTCGCGCTGACGCCAAAATCACCAAAAAGAGCTTTGCAGAGGTTGTCGAAGCCCTTCAGAAATAATGGAAAACAGGCTTCATGGATCCGCAAAAATCACCTCTCGCCCCGGCGTCCTTCCCACCGTTGAACGATATCGGGGGGGTCCGCTTCGCGACCGCACAGGCCGGGGTTAAATACCACGGTCGCACCGATGTGTTGGTGGCGGAATTTGCCCCCGGAACCACCGTCGGCGGGGTCTTTACACAATCCAAAACCGCCTCCGCGCCGGTGCTGAAATGTCGCGAGGCTCTGCCCGGCGGGGTGGCCCGGGCATTGGTGGTGAATTCAGGCAATGCCAATGCGTTCACCGGGCGGCGCGGGGATCAGGCCGTCGAGCATATTTTAAACGCCGTTGCAGCAACGCTCGAGTGTGCGGTGGGGGAAGTCTTTTCCGCATCCACCGGGGTGATCGGCGAACCGTTGCCCCACACCTTGATCGTGGACGCAATGGCGGGGCTTAAGAACGATTTGGGCACCGCCACATGGGAACAGGCGGCGCGCGCCATCATGACCACCGACACATACCCCAAGGGGGCCACCCAGACCGCACGTATCGGTGACGTGGAGGTGAACCTTACGGGGGTTGTGAAAGGCTCTGGCATGATCGCGCCGGATATGGCGACCATGTTGGGCTTTATCTTTACCGATGCGGCGCTGCCCGCAGATGTTCTTCAGGCCTTGTTGGAACCGGCCAGTGAGCGGTCTTTCAATTGCATCACGGTGGACAGCGACACATCGACCAGCGACACGGTGATGATCTTTGCCACCGCAACGGCGGGAAATGACCGGCCCCAGGGCGTCGATGATCCGGTCCTGGCGGACTTTAAACGTGCGTTGAACGCCCTGGCTTTGGACCTCGCCCACCAAGTGGTGCGCGATGGTGAGGGTGCGACCAAGTTTATCGCCATCACCGTAAGCGGGGCCGAACACGACTTGGCGGCCAAACGGATCGGTCTTTCGATTGCCAATTCGCCCCTGGTGAAAACCGCGATTTCCGGTGAAGATGCCAATTGGGGGCGCATCGTGATGGCGGTTGGCAAGGCGGGTGAGGCCGCCGACCGGGATAAAATGGGTATGCGCATCGGCGGCGTGCAGGTGACCCGGGACGGCATGCGGGTGGACGGTTACGACGAAGCCCCGGTCGCCCGGCATATGCAAGGCCAGGACATTGTGATCGAGGTCGACGTCGCCGTGGGGCCGGGACGGGCCACGGTCTGGACCTGTGACTTGACCCACGGGTATATCGCCATCAACGCCGATTATCGGTCTTAGGGCCATGACCGAGGCCGAATACAGCTGCATGTCGGCATTCGATGCGGTGAACACCAGCGTCCTGGAGGCACCGCGTTTGCGCTTGCGGCGTCTAAGGGAAGATGATGCTCCGGCCTTGTGTGCGGTGCTCGACGATTGGCAGGTGGCGCGCTATAGCGCGTTGATCGCGCATCCTTATGATCTTTCCGATGCTGAGAATTTTATCGAACAGGCCCGGTTGGACCGCCTTGCCAACACCCGCCAGGTGTTTGCCATTGAACGGCGCATCGAAGGCGATCTGATCGGCACCGTTGAAATCCACATGGGCCCCGGCGACGATATGCTTGGCTATTTTTTGGGTGGGGCGTTTTGGGGCCGGGGCTATGGCACCGAAGCGGTTTTGGCCATGGTCCGGTTTGCGTTCGGGCGCGCGGGGCACGGCACCGTATCCGCGGCCGTCCACCCCGACAACCCGGTGTCCATGCGGGTTTTGGAAAAAGCCGGTTTTGTGCGGAGCCATACCAACAACCAACTGCCCGGACGTTGCCAGGCGGTTGAGGCGCATGTTTTCACTTTGGATGCTGCCGTGTGGCAAGCCCGTGAAGATGCCAGGCCGAAGCTGTTGGTGACCGCGGTGGCCCTGGTCGATGTTGATGGCCGGGTGTTGATGGCCCGGCGCCCGGCGGGAAAATCCATGGCCGGATTGTGGGAATTCCCCGGCGGCAAGGTTGAAGCGAGCGAAACCCCGGAAGAGGCTTTGGTTCGGGAATTGCGCGAAGAACTGGGGGTCGACATCAGCGAAAGCTGTTTGGCGCCATTTTCGTTTGCCAGCCATGCCTATGAAGACTTTCACCTGATTATGATGGTCTATGTGTGTCGCACCTGGAAAGGAACCTTGCGGGCCCAGGAAGGCCAGACCTTGAAATGGCTGCGTCCGATGCGCCTTAACCAATTGCCGATGCCGCCGGCGGATATACCGTTGGTGGCGATGCTGATGGATTTTTTATAGATGAACACACGGCCACACACTCAACCCGTTACGGCAGGCGTCCTGGTGATCGGCGATGAAGTGCTTTCGGGACGCACGGTGGATGCAAATATTCCTTATCTGGCGACGGAATTGACCAAATTGGGTATTCGTTTGGTGGAATGCCGGGTGATTGCCGATGTTGAGGACGACATCGTGGCGGCGCTCAATCACTGTCGCGCCAGGTACACATACGTGTTCACCACCGGCGGCATCGGCTCTACCCACGATGACATCACCGCCCAATCGGTGGCCAGGGCCTTTGGTCTGGACCTCACCCCCCACCCACAAGCCGAACGCAGGTTGCGGGCGCACTACGGCGACCACGCCAACGCCGCGCGCATGCGCATGGCGATGACGCCAGACGGGGCCAGCCTGATCGACAACCCGGTATCGGTGGCCCCGGGATTTCGGGTCGAAAACGTGTTTGTGATGGCCGGGGTGCCGGTGATCGCGCGCGCCATGTTTGACGGGATCAAGGGGGCCTTGCAAGGCGGCCAGGTGTTGGTGGTGAAGACAATTTCGACCATCGGCATTTCCGAAGGCATGATCGGGGAACGGTTGCGCGACGTGAACGCGGCCCACCTGGGGGTGGATATCGGATCTTATCCATTTTTAAAGTCTGGCGGTTTTGGCACCAACCTGGTGGTGCGCGGGGCGGATGCGGCGAACGTGAACGCGGCGTGTGAGGATCTCAAAACCTTGATCCGGGACGCGGGCGGGGATCCGATTGACGGCGAAACCGAAGGCGACGAACTGGCGTAAATAAAAAATATTTTAAAGCCACAGATCAGCTTGCATGAAAACGCACCGCGCCGTAGGTTCGTCAGGATTCCAACGGCATCGTGCGCGGGCGTGGTGAAATTGGTAAACACAACAGACTTAAAATCTGTCGGCCGCAAGGCCTTACCGGTTCAAGTCCGGTCGCCCGCACCATTCTTTCCCAAGACCTTAGCTGACTTCACCCCACATTGCACCAAATGGCACGGCGAGCATGTTTTCACCAAATGAAGCCATGTGCTCACCGGAATAAAGAATAATTCCCGTGAATGCTCTGTCACCAGCCAGATTATCTCTGAACCACTTAAGGTGCCTGAAATCACGATTGCCTAAATTTGAGCCTGATTTTATCTCGATGCCGAGCAGTGCCCCGTCTTCGCGTTCGATGATGAAATCTATTTCACGCTGTTGACGATCCCTGTAGTGCATTAATTCATAGAGTCCGTCGGTGCAATCCACCAGTGCCGCAAGCTCATTATGCGCAAAAGTTTCTATGATTTTTCCACTTCGATCATCATCAAAACGGATTTGCTCTATATTCCAGTTCAACAATGAAGCCATTAGGCCGGAATCTGTCATGAATAACTTGTCTTGTTTGCCGACACGATCATAATCTGTTCGTGTCCAGGCACGGACACGTTCAACAAGAAAAAGGGCCTCAAGTGCATTGATATAGGAGTGCAATGCCTGTTTCTGAACAGAAAGTCCGGTACCAATTTGTGAGACATTCATAAATTTTGAAGACCATGCAGCCAGAATTCGGATCAGGTCTTTCATGGCATCATGACGATGGATTTTTGTTATATCCTTCAAATCATGTTCAAGAATTGCCTCTATATAATCCGTATGCCAACGTTTGCGCGCTCTTTGCCCCAGTAGCATGGCCTCTGGGTAACCACCTGTGCAGGCAAGTTCCAACAGAGCATCTTTGTCAGAATGATGTATTGGATTATTGATGTTGCCATTAAAAGCATGATCCAAAAAATCAGGACCAACATTCTGCTTCTCCCCCTGACTTAGAGGGCGGAGCCTTAGCTTGCTAATGCGTCCTGCAAGAGATTCTCTGACACTTGGTATGGCCTGAACATTTGCAGAACCTGTAAGCAAATACTGCCCCGGCCTTGTGTCCTCATCGACGACCTTTTTAATGGCAAGTAGCAAGTCAGGAACGTGTTGGACTTCATCAATAATAAGGGTGCGCTTGTCGTGCTTCACAAAGCCATGTGGATCATTCTCTGCAGCTTTTCTTAGCGTCACATCATCCAGCGTACGGTATTCGGTGTCGTCATCAACAAGTTCTCGGGCAAGCGTTGTCTTGCCACATTGGCGTGGACCTGAAAGTAGAAGCACGCGCCGTGCTTTCGTTATTTCCCGTATGTTATTTTTTTGCCACCGAGGGTATTTGTCCGTCATTTCATACATATCCATTCAATATCATTGTGCGCATATTGAATGAATTAAATCAAGCGAATTGGATGATTTATATCAAGCGAATTGGATGATTTTGGGGAGTATTACCCAAAATGCAAGCAGCACAATCGTGTTTTCAAATCGATGGTGTTCAGTTTTGCATCAACGCGCTGGAAGAGGCCCTGAACCGTTACGGTCATCCGGATATCTTCAATACCGACCAGGGCAGCCTGGGGACCTGTAGCGTAAAAGTGGAGAATTACCTTCTCATTTAAAGCACCCAGTCGGGCCGTGCGAAATGGCAGGTGTAGCCGTTTGGCAGGCGCACCAGGTAGTCTTGGTGTTCGGGTTCGGCGGGCCAGAAATCTCCGGCGGGCAAGACCTCGGTCACCACTTTACCGGGCCAGTGGCCGGAGTTTTCGACGTCGTGGATTGTTTGCAATGCGATGCGGTGTTGTTCTTCACCGATAAAATAAATCCCGGACCGATATGATGGTCCGTGGTCGTTGCCTTGACGGTCGCGTGTGGTGGGGTCGTGAATTTGGAAAAACAGCTCTAAAATTTTTCGGTAGGAAATGCGCTTCGGGTCGAAATGGATTTCGATTCCCTCCGCATGATGACCGTGGTTGTGATACGTCGCATGGGCCACGTCGCCACCGGTGTAGCCCACGTGAGTGGACACCACGCCGGGCAATTTTCGGATCAGGTCCTGCAAACCCCAAAAACAGCCCCCCGCCAATATCGCCCGTTCGGTTATCACCTGTTCGCTCATCTTGTGTCCTCCAATGCTCACTTTCAAAGTAAGCCCCCAATGGGTAACATTGCCAGCTCCCAAGGCCTGGTCGCATATTGATGAGTGGAATGGTAACGCAACAGACAGTGTCAGCACAATTGGGTTTGCCTCGAACCCTGGCGGGTTTGCCTCGAACCCCGGTGATGGTTGGGTCCCGGGTTGCGGGCTCGCGCCGCCCCGTCTGGGTTTCTTTGGCGGTGCACGTCCTGGTGGCGGGGGTGGTGTTGATGGTTGGGTTGTGGCAGGGGCCGGACCGGCGGGCCGATCCGTATGCGAGGCAAAATGAGCCGAGCCTGGAGGTCGAAGTTATTGTTGAACCCCAGCCCCAGCCCCAGCCCAAACCCAAACCAAAGCTCGCACCTGTCTTGGCACCCGTTCCCCGGTCGTCGGCCCCGGCTGCTTTTGTGCCCCCCGCGCCGCCGCCGCCAATTGTGCAAAAGTCCCCCCCGCAAAAGCCTTCCCCGCAAAAACAAAACGCGGCGCGGCAAAAAGCCGCCCCCCTCCCCTTGGCCACGAGCAGCTTCCAGGTGGCTGAAACGGGGATGGAGGGGGCGCGGTCAGAGGTTTCGGTTCAAGGGCAAGATACAGCCCCCCTGTCGGCAACGGAACGCGATTTCATTTTGATGCAAATTTTGCCTTATTTGCGCCCCAACGCGGGCGCCGCTGCGCGCAAAGACGCGGCCATCATGGGCTATGTGATTGTCTTGGAAAACGGCATGTTGGAAGCCCCGTTCAACGCCAATGAAGACTGGAACCCGCAAGCGGCAATGCCCCAATACGTCCAGGCCCAGCGCAGTGGGGACGCGTTTACCCAACAGGCCCTGGAAAGCTTTTATCTGGCGTTACGGCTTGCCCAGCCCCTGACCCTGCCGCCCGGAACCGCAGGCACATGGCCGAGGCGCATTTCCGTCAGCGTGACGTTAAAAGACGCATTTGGGCGCTGACGGCTAAACGACCTTGACGGTCATTTCTTTGGTGTAGGTCTGGTTGTTGTCGTCGGTCCAGGTGAACACCATCGGGCCGCTGTCCTGGGCACGGACAAAGAACGAGGTGAAAGGGTTGGCGGACATCGCCGTGTACCAGACCGAACGCAGGACTTGCCGCCCGTTGTAGGTGACCTTCAGTTCGCGAATGATATTGCGGGGAATGGGTTGGCCGGTTTTTTTGTCTTTGCGCAGGCCGGTTTCCATGGTGTGAACGACCAGGGTTTTGACTTCGAAAATCTCGCCCTTGGCGACTGTTTTCGGGACCCGGACGCGCGGTCTGATGGTGGCGTGTTTCATGATGTTTTTTTATCCTCCACAGCCGCCAATGGTGACCTTGACGGCTTTGCGACCGATCCAGGATTCCCCGGTGTTGAGTTTGGCGACAACAATGACGTTTTGTGATTTCGCCAGACGCATGCGCAGGGAAAAGGCGGCCTTGCCGTTGCCGGGGCTGAAAAAATAACTCGAGACCTGCGGGAAGGGGTTTTCTTCTGCGAAAATATGTACGGCCTCAACGAATTCCGTCTTGGACATGGGGCTCTCGACACTGACTTTCAGGGGAACGGAACCGCCATTTTCGGCAATTTCGGGCAGGTTTATGACCAGACGAGAATCTTCTCGTGGGGGGATCCCTGCGCTTAAGGCATCAATTTTTTCCTGAACTTCTGCGACGGTTGCATAGGCCCGCGTGGGGGCGGCAATCAGCGCAATGGTTCCGGCACCGGCGATGCCGAGAACATCCCGGCGGTGCAGTTTGTGCTTGTATTGGGGCTGTGATGTGGTCGCGGTCATGGGGCCTCCAAGCTGGGAGAATGAACCGGCCTCATCCTCACAAGGGGGAAAGGATGAGGCCGGTCCTGAGCGCCTCTCAGATGAAAGGCGCGTTCGCGATTGGGGACGAGGGAAAGAAACGTGTGATGGTTGGTCTGTTTCCCACCGAAGTTCGCCCCAAGCTTTACGCTCTAGTCATAGCGCAGCTTGGCGAGGGAAAATATTAGGGAAAACCCTTATGCAGGTTGGGAGGCCAGGGCCGACGGCCCTGGGTGTTGAAAATCAGCGCGGTGGATTGGGACCGTGAAGGGTTAGTGATTTTCGGATCAGGTCGGCCAGTGACGGCGCTTCCAGTTTTTCCATCACTTTGGCGCGGTGTGCTTCGACGGTTTTGTCGCTGATGGTCAGGGCATGGGCGATTTGTTTGTTGGTGTTGCCTTCGACAATCATATCCATGACCTGGCGTTCGCGCGGGGTCAGGGTGTCGATCAGGTCCTGAATTTCCCGGTGGCCGATGACTTCGGTGCGGCGGCGGTCGCATTCGCGCACGGCTTTTTGCACGAGGTCGAGCAGGATTTGATCGTTGTAGGGCTTTTCAATGAAATCGAACGCGCCGTCTTTCATGGCCCGCACCGCCATTTGCACATCTCCGTGGCCGGTGACCATGATCACCGGCAAGCAATGAGGCTTTTCGGCCAGATGTTTTTGCAGTTCCAGGCCGTTCATGGCCGGCATGCGCACGTCCACCAGCACGCAGCCGGGGCGGTCAGGGCTGTAATCGTCGAGAAAATCCTGTGCCGATGCATAGGTTTCAACCTTCAGCCCGACCGACGAAATCAGCCAACGCAAAGACTCCCGGACCGCCTGGTCGTCATCAACGACAAAAATGGTCTTATCGGCAGCGGCGGGGGTGCCAGGGGCCTGGTTATGGGTCATGTCGGGGTTCGGCTTGATGAAGGGGGGGGCGTGCGCGGCAAGCTGAATTTAAAAATTGAGGTACGGACAGGCCCAGTGTTGGTTTCGATCCACATGCGCCCGCCGCTGGCCTCGATGATGGAACGGCTGATCGACAGGCCCATGCCCATGCCATCTGGCTTGGTGGAATAAAAGGCCTCAAAAAGGTTCTCTCCGGTGTCGTCGGGTATGCCGACACCGTTGTCGTGGACCGCACAAACAACGTCGCCCAATGCGTCCGGGGCGTCATGGGGGGCACGGTCCGTGGTGTGGGTGGTGATGGTGATGGTGCGGGGGACTTGGGGACTGTCGTGCAGGGCCTCCATGGCATTGCCGATCAGGTTGAGCAACACTTGTTCAATTTGTACCTTGTCGGCAATCACCGTGGGTGCGGTGCGGTCCAGTCGGCCGTGCAATTCGATGTGTTGACGTTCGGCTTCGGCGCGGGAGATGTCGATTGTTTCGCGCACGATGGCATTGAGATCCAGGCGTCCCAGGGACACTTCGCTCTTGCGCACCAGATTGCGCACCCGCCGGATCACCTCACCGGCGCGTTCGGCCTCAGCGGCGATGGTTTCCATGACGTCGCGCAGGTCGGTTGGCGAGATGGCGTTCAGCGACAACCGCCGCACGCTGCCGGTGGCGTAATTGGCGATGGCCGACAGCGGCTGGTTGATTTCATGGGCGAGGCTGGCGGTCAATTCCCCCATTGTGTTGACTCTGGAGACATGGGCCAATTCATTTTGCCGGCGGCTGGCGATTTCTTCGGCGCGTTTGCGTTCGCTGATTTGGGTTTCCAGTTCGGCGTTGGCGCGGGACAATTCGCCGGTACGCTTGGCGACCAGGTGCTCGACGCGCACCACCCACAACATTGCAATCGCCATTAAAACCCCGGCGAATAACCCCCAGTGCCAGTATTGCTCGACCAGATCGGACCATTTGATTTTTACCGGCTGGCCATAAGGCCCGATGTTGAGGTCTTTGAACAGTTCGTGGACGGATTGATAGTCCAGCGGCACCGTCCAGCCCGCATAACCGCCGGCAACCGCAGCCGGGTCGTCCGGCGCCATGCTCAACAGCGCGATCACGACTTTTTGCGAGAGCTGTTCGGGGGTGTGTTTCAACTGCGCAAAGGGCCATTCCGGGTACAGCCGGGTGCTCAAGGCAAAGGGAAAATCGGGCTCGTTCCGGGGGTTGAGAATGCGCACTTTAGACAGGTCGATCTTACCATTTTGGGCGAGATTTTCCAACACGCCCGCGCGGCTGGTTCCGGCATCGACATCACCGGACAACACCGCTTCGACCACTTTGTCCTGGGGAAACCCGACAAACACCAATGAGGCTAAATCCTTAAAGGGGTCCAGGCCCTGGGCGCGCATTTCCCGCCAGGCCACTTGAAACCCGCCAAAGGCATTTTCGCGGATGGCCATGAACTGCTTGCCTTTGAGGTCGGCGATGGTGTTGATGCCATTGTCTTCGTTGCGGGTGAAAATGGTCGCACCCAGGCTATCGGTGATGCTGTGGGTGCGAGGCTTCAAGGTGGCGAGGCGGGTCACCCCAAAGGTGGCTTCGTGCTCCACGTAGTTGCCCGGATTGGTCAAAATAAAATCGACGCTTTCGCTGTTGACCGCCTGATGCATTTCATCCAGAGACAACGGCACTATGGAAAAACGATAACCGTCGATGCGTTGGCTGAGGTAATCGGCCATGGGTTGCCATTTTTTCATGGCGCTGGGTTTTCCGCGAAACGCCAGCACGGCGATTTTGACGTCTTGGGCAGATCCCAAAAGCGTTTCAGGCGGAGCGGGAACCTCAGGGGTGGCGGCCCAGGCCGTCCCGCCCCAAGACAAACCCATCACCACCGTGCACACGGCGACGACGATCCTCACAGGCCGAAAGGCGCTCCGGGTGATGTTTTGCATCTGCGAATCGTCCTTCCCTGGTCACGGTGAGCCAACATCCAATGCGGATACGATATTTCATGTGCGGCCATTTGCAAGGGGGCGGATGGCGAGGGCGAAAATCACTCCTATATTTAGTGTGGGTGCAACGGATTTGCAGGTTTAAAATAATGAACGCGGAGCGGGGTTTGGGTTGGTTTTCAGAGGTCATGTCTAATCCGGTAACCGTCGTGCGGCTAACCTATGGGCTGTTCGCCGTTGCCGTGGTCACAGGGTTTCCGATGTTGATCGGTTTGATCGTCGCCTATGTGGCGCGCCGTGACGCGCCGGTGTGGCTGAACAGCCATTATACCTTTTTGATCGGGACCTTTTGGGGCGGCTTGGGGTTGTTTGTGATCGGTGCCCTGACGTGGATTTTTGGCGTTGGCATGGTGGTGTTGTGGGTGTTGCCGTTGTGGTATGTGATCCGTCTGGTGCGGGGCTGGATCTTGCTGGATAACCATCGTCCGGTGGGCCGCCCGGAAAGCCTGTTGTTTGGCTAAGGTGTTGCTTTAAGGTTGCATGCACTGAGGTGCGTGCAAACATTAATCCTTTGGGTTAAAGGCACAAGGGGGCTTTCATGAACGTCACGGCGACGGCTTTGGCTGATCTGCAGATGTGGGTGACGATCGCGATCATTATGGGGGCCTTTGGCCTGTATGCGTGGGAAAAGGTGGCCATTGAGGTGACCTCTCTCGGGGTGTTGTGCGCCTTGATGATTTTTTTCTACGTTGTTCCCGTTTTGGGTCCCGGCCCTGGTGGAACGGCGGTTAATTTGCTGTCGCCCGAAGTTTTGCTGGCGGGATTTTCAAATCCCGCCCTGATCACGGTTTTGGCGCTGTTGGTGATCGGCCAGGGGATGGTGCGGACCGGGGTTTTAGACGTGGCGGCGCATTTTGTGATGCGTGGCTTTGGCGGGGCCGGTTGGCTGTCGATTTTGGCGGTTTTGGTGACCGCCATGGTGATCAGTGGGTTTCTCAACAACATTCCCGTGGTGGTGATTTTTATTCCGATCATGCAGGCGGTCTCCGAACGCTTTGCCATGGCCCCGAGCAAGCTGATGATGCCGTTGAGTTTCGCCGCGATTTTGGGCGGCATGACCACCTTGATCGGTTCCGGTTCCAACTTGTTGGTCAATTCGGCCCTGATTGGTCTTGGCCGCGATCCATTTGGTTTTTTTGATTTCACCGTGCCAGGGCTGGTTCTGGCGGGGGTGGGAATGGTGTATTTGCTGGTGGTGGCGCCCTGGTTGTTGCCGCGCCGCGAAGGCATGGCCGAAAGCCTTGTCGACGGCAAAACCGGCGGCAAGCAATATATCGCCCAACTGACCCTGGGCGAAACCTCGCACCTGATTGGAAAACAGGCGGTGGGCGGTATCTTTCCCGCCTTGGGCAATATGACGTTGCGCATGGTTCAGCGCGAAGAAGCGGCGATTTTGCCGCCTTTTGAAGATTATCGGGCGCGGGCCGGGGACATGTTTGTGGTGGCGGCCACCCGCAGTGAACTTCAAGACGTGTTGGCACGCGATTCCGAAGGCTTGTATCCCGAATTGGAAGACGCCAGCGCCACCGTGGTGCAGAACAGCGCAGATCAGCAGGCCTCCGATATGGATGGCGATGATGCGGAGATGCCGTGGCACGGTGCCGAACGGGTGCTGGCCGAAGTGATGATCCCGCCGGCTTCGCGGATCATCGGTCAGACTCTGCCCCAGGTGGGCTTTCGCTTTAAAACCCACTGTATTGTTTTGGGCGTGCAGCGCCGTTCGCGAATGATCCGCACACGCATGACCGAAATTCGCCTGCAAGCGGGTGATGTCATGCTGGTTCAAGGCAGCCCCCGGGATGTTCACGCATTGCGCGCCAACCAGGACGTGGTGCTGATCGAATGGTCGGCGGCGGAATTGCCGGTGCGCGACCATGCCAAGCGTGCGGCGACGGTTCTGGTGGCGGTGGTGGTGGCGGCGGCAACCGGATTGGTGCCGATTGTCATCGCCGGACTGACCGGTGCGGCGGCGATGGTGGGCTTGGGGGTTTTGAACATTCGCCAGGCCTTTCGCGCCGTGGATACCAAAATTCTCACCATGATTCCGGCGGCCCTCGCCATGGGCGCGGCCCTGAAGGCAACCGGCGGGGCGCATTTTATCGCGGGCGCGGTGATGGGCTTGTTTGCCGGGGCGGACAACTGGGCGGTGTTGTCGATGTTTTTCATCACCATGGTGGTGTTGACCAACATCATCAGTTCAAAGGCGATGGCGGTGCTGTTCACGCCCATCGCGGTGGACCTGGCGATTTCCATCAATGCTCCGGTGGAAGCCTTCGCGGTGGCGGTGGTGTTTGCGGCCAACTGCTCGTTCGCCTCGCCGATCGGCTACCAAACCAACTTGTTGGTGATGGCACCGGGGCACTATCGCTTCATCGACTTCGCCCGCGCCGGGGTGCCGTTGATCTTGCTCATCTGGGCGGTCTTCAGTATCTATGTGCCGTGGTATTACGGCTTGTAACCAGGCTTTGCCCACCTGGTAACAAGTCGATGCCTCAATAAGGTGAGACAAGATTTATTAAATCGACACGGGAAGGCAGGGGGCTCGGTCCGGTCTTCCCAGGGGGGGACTGTACCTTTAAGCCATGCGCATGACGCATGGCTTGGGCGCGGGAATGGCGCTGCTGATATGCGCGCCAGGGGCGTACATAACGGTTCAACGCCGCTGGTTTTGTGATCTTGCGGGTCAATTTAAGGAGTATTGCGATGACGACGTTAACTTTGAACCACCACCCGATGGTTTTGGCGACCGTCAACCGTTTGGCTAATTTTGTGTCTTTGGCATGGTTTGATCTGATCGCAAAACGGGTCCGCTATGAATTGGATGTGCGCTCTGCGATTGCGACCTTGAAGGTGCTTGATGATCGCAATCTGGACGACATCGGCATCAGCCGCAGCGAGATCGTTGCGGTGGTCCGGGGGCGCACCTTCTGAGCCTTGTGGCGCGGTGAAAACCGGGTTCTTGATGGATGAAAAAAGAGCCCCGATTTGGGGCCTCAGACTGTTGACAAACCCCGTCGATTTTTCGGCGGGGTTTGTTTTTTCCGGTATCGGCGCCGGATCTGAACGGGGCGAGCGGAAGCCGAGTGCTCAGACCGGCCTGGGGTCGGGTTTCG
>Ga0316209_1000638_pt1 | contig 53630 bp, 49 predicted proteins | sample 6monopyrite_MG_FD_204945 | JGI IMG/M metagenome (GOLD analysis project Ga0316209, IMG submission 204945) | Microbial mat bacterial communities from mineral coupon in-situ incubated in ocean water Damariscotta River, Maine, United States -... | ecosystem: Environmental > Aquatic > Marine >... | reverse complement strand
GGAACCAAGGCACGTTCGGCAGAAAATTCGGTTTCTGGAACGGAGCTCGGAGCTCCTTTTCTAGGCATTAAACTATAAAAGCTGTAATAAATTAGACCCAACATGAGGAGGAGCGAAAAAAAAGCTTGAAGTCTTTTCATTTGAATAGAGTTTGGTTCTTAAAAGTACATAATATTAGGCAAACACTGTATTTACTATGCTTTTTCAATGATAGTGCGAATCGACCAAAGAGGCCTGCAATTATTTTCGTATCTTTAAGAAGCTTAAAGTGTCAAGTTATGGGAATTAAAAGTTATATAGGTAGACGTGCAAAACCTACCAAAGGATCTTCAGAAAACATCAAAGTTTCGGATTATATGAGTACAAATCTTGTCACGTTTCGTCCAGATCAGTCTGTCATACAAGTCATGAACACGCTCATTAAAAAGAAAATATCTGGTGGTCCCGTAGTGAACGAAAAAAACGAATTAATCGGAATTATTTCTGAAGGGGATTGTATGAAGCAGATAAGTAATAGCAGGTATTACAATCAACCTATGGAAGACATAAAAGTGGAAGAACACATGGCTACCGAAGTTGAAACTATTGATGGTGAAATGAATGTGTTTGATGCTGCTGATAAATTTCTCTCCTCTAGACGAAGACGTTTTCCAATTGTTCAAGAAGGAAAATTGGTTGGTTTAATAAGTCAGAAAGATATCTTAAAAGCTGCACTCGAATTAAAAGGGAATAGTTGGAAGTAAGTTTTAATTGCCTCTTTTAACCAATAGATAAAATTCGTTTTCCAGTTCCAAATACCCTTGATCGTAGACGTAATAATAGATCCTGCCAGATTTGGTCGTGTACGTACCCGTTATATATTCGAATAAAAATCCATTTTTTAAGAGACTCTCTTTTTTGACCTTGGTTTTCTCTTTGCTATTTAGCGCTTCTAAAATACGGTGATTCTTACGCAGCCGATTGTTCGTATTGCGAATAAGGTTCTTAACATCTTTATTCAGCGAATTATTGCGGGCATTCCGACAAGCATCGCTGCAAAACTTTTTGTCGGAACGACCAATAAGTTTATCTCCGCATTCAGGACAACTTCTTTCCATTTTTTAAAGATAGAAAAAAGAACCTATTTACAAATCTAACAGCAATAGTTAATCAGTATAAACACGATATGTAGCTCCTATCTGTGCGAAAAGACTGCCCTTAAAATCACGATTTTCTAACAATCGATTTCGATCATCCGAATCAAAGGTGAAAAGATTAAGGCCCGATTTATCTCCCTGCTCATAAAGCTGATAATTATTATTGGTGTAACCAACTTTCAAATCAATAAGAAGGCTATCATCTAAAAATCCTTTGCGTAAATAAGGTCCAAATTCGATGGATCTATTTTGCACATAAACTGGGATACTGTTTATCGATGTATCTTCTTTAAGATTAAATCCGGTATTTGTTGCACTATAGGAAAAACCTAAACTAAAGGCATCCAACATGTACGTGAGGTCGGCAGCAATGGGTAATTTCAAATCGGCTTGAAACTTGTTTCTAGGGCTTAAATAGTACAAACCTACGATAGGTGTTATAACTGTTCCGAAGGGTTCGGTAGAGCCATAGACACCAAATCGATAAATCAAATCGTCCCTGTTCTTGTAATTGGCTAACGCAATACCTCCTATATAAAAATCTTGACCATCGATAGCTTCGAAGGTAGACGCAATTTTAGGAAGTAAAATTACACTACTACCCCAGCTATTGTTGTGCCAAGCAGTATATCCTAATTTGACGGTAACACTATTTAGAGCTGTGGTTCCATAGCTAGGGTCCAATCGAACTCCTGTATTATTGGCATTAAGACCAAGCAATAAGGCGCTATCTTCCGATAACTTAAGGGGATAGGTAATGGATGCTTTAAAATTATGAATGGCGTCTGCTTCGACATTGTCTACATACTCGGTCCCTATGGTGTTACCGTAGCTAAATTTTAAAACATCTACATGAAATTGCGCGCTTGCAAACGATACGCATAGCAGCGAGAAGAATACTAATATTTTCATTGGTTGGGGCTTTGAATTGGGGCAATATAAAAAAAATTTATAAATCACCTCAACTTCGTAAATATTCGATTTCAAAAATGCTTTTAAAATTGTTAGTTGAAGTTATTTATAGCATTTCATAATATTTGTCACGATTCCAAAAAACTATAATATCTTTGCCAAAAACCTAAACTCATGAAAAAAATTACTCTTTTAGTATTATTAGTAGCAACAACTTTTATTGGATGTAAAAGTGATGATGACAACAATTCTTTTTTACTCAATGCTGAAAACATAGCAGGAACTTATGGAATTAGCTTGTTGGAATCTTCTACGAATACAACTGCTGAAATTGCTGGAATTCCTGTTACAGCCACCGCAACAGTTGTTGGAGATACGTTTCAGGTAGATGTAACTTTTAATGCAGATGGCACCTATGTGGCAGAAGGACAATATCGTATTACATCAACAGTAACTGCAGATGGAATGACAGAAACAGATACTGAAATAATCGTGTTGGATGAAACTGGAAGCTATACCGTAAATGCTAACAACGAAACCATCTCATTTGGTGCTAGCACCGATTTTCCTTCTGGTGTTTTTAACGTAACAACGTTTACTGAAAATCAACTTACGCTAGAACAAGAATTTTCTCAAACCGAACAAGGAATCACTATCGAAGGAAATTCTATACTTAGACTGGTACGATAGGTTCCTATATAACAAACAAAAAGCCACTCAAAAAAAGAGTGGCTTTTTTTGTGCATTATTGTAACGTTAACTCCTATGGATTCTACGATCTTGTATATGGACTTTTAGCACAAAATTTAGTACTTTCGCAACCTTATAGAAAGACAACAAACTATGGGTAAAAATTTTAAAGAATACAAAGGATTAGACCTTCCCCAATTGGCAAATGAAATACTAGATTTTTGGAAAGCAGAAAATATTTTCGAAAAGAGTATTTCTATTCGTGAAGGCGCACAACCTTTTGTGTTTTTTGAAGGACCTCCTTCGGCCAATGGATTACCAGGAATTCATCATGTAATGGCTCGAGCTATCAAAGACATCTTTTGTCGTTATCAAACCCAAAAAGGATTTAAGGTAGATCGAAAAGCCGGATGGGACACCCATGGATTACCTATAGAACTTGGGGTAGAAAAAGAATTAGGTATTACCAAAGAAGATATTGGAAACAAGATCTCAGTCGAGGACTATAATGCTGCCTGTCGAAAAGCTGTTATGCGCTATACCGATGTATGGAATCGACTTACGGAACGAGCAGGTTATTGGGTAGATATGGAAGATCCATATGTGACCTACAAGCCAAAATACATGGAAACAGTTTGGTGGCTGCTCAAACAAATTTATAACAAAGAGTTGTTGTATAAGGGATATACCATTCAACCATATTCTCCTAAAGCAGGAACGGGTTTAAGTTCGCATGAGCTCAACCAACCAGGAACCTATCAAGATGTTACCGACACCACGGTGGTTGCACAATTCAAGGCGGAGCAAAACACATTGCCCGAATTTCTTCAAGGACAAGGACCTATTCATTTCTTAGCTTGGACAACTACGCCTTGGACACTACCGAGTAATACAGCTTTAACTGTAGGACCTAAAATCGATTATGTTTTGGTTAGAAGTTTTAACCAATACACATTCGAACCTATTAAAGTAATCCTAGCTAAAAATCTTGTTGGAAAACAATTTAGTGGGAAATTCTTTGCAGCCGAAAATGAAGATGATTTTTCAAGTTATGAAGACGGTGCCAAAAAAATACCATTTCAAATTGTTTCTGAATTCAAAGGAGCCGATCTATTAGAAATTAGATACGAGCAGCTACTCGATTACGCGCAACCTAACGATCATCCTGAAAACGCTTACCGCGTCATTGGCGGAGATTTTGTGACCACCGAAGACGGTACGGGTATCGTTCATACCGCGCCTACATTTGGTGCAGACGATGCCTTGGTTGCAAAACAAGCCTCGCCAGAGGTTCCACCACTGCTGGTAAAAGATAAAAATGGAAATTTAGTGCCGCTTGTAGATTTGCAAGGTAGATTTAGACCAGAAATGGGAGAATTTGCTGGCAAATATGTTAAAAACGAGTACTATTCCGATGGTGAAGCTCCAGATAAAAGCGTAGACGTAGAACTCGCTATCAAACTGAAAACTGAAAACAAAGCCTTCAAGGTTGAAAAATATGTACACAGTTATCCTAATTGCTGGCGTACCGATAAACCAATTCTCTACTATCCACTAGATTCCTGGTTTATTAAAGCGACCTCCTTCAAAGATCGAATGCATGAGCTTAATAAAACGATTAATTGGAAGCCAAAGGCAACTGGTGAAGGTCGATTTGGTAATTGGCTTGCAAACGCAAATGATTGGAATTTGTCTCGATCTCGTTATTGGGGTATCCCTCTACCTATTTGGCGTACCGAAGATGGTAAGGAAGAAATCTGTATCGGCAGCGTAGAAGAATTAAAAGTCGAAATGGCAAAAGCTGTTGAGGCAGGAGTGCTTACCAAAGACATATTCGAAGATTTTGTAGTTGGAGATTTTTCCGAAGAAAACTACGACACGATTGATTTGCACAAAAATATTGTTGATCAAATTATTCTAGTTTCAGATAGTGGGCAACCCATGAAACGAGAAGCCGATCTTATCGATGTCTGGTTTGATAGTGGTTCGATGCCTTATGCACAATGGCATTATCCATTCGAAAACAAAGCAAAAGTAGAAAAAACGTGGCGAAAAGCTGACTTTATTGCAGAAGGAGTAGATCAAACAAGAGGTTGGTTCTACACGTTACATGCAATTGGCACCATGATTTTTGATGATGTAGCTTACAAGAATGTAGTGTCTAATGGTCTCGTTTTGGATAAAAACGGACAAAAGATGTCAAAGCGTTTAGGCAATGCTGCCGATCCTTTTGAAACATTAGATACCTACGGTCCTGATGCGACACGTTGGTATATGATAAGCAATGCCAATCCTTGGGATAACTTAAAATTCGATTTAGACGGCATCGCAGAAGTGCGTAATAAGTTCTTCGGAACACTATACAATACATATAGCTTTTTTAGTCTGTATGCGAATCTTGATGAATTTGAGTATGCCGAAGCAGATATAGAATTACACAATCGCCCAGAAATAGATCGTTGGATTCTTTCTGAATTAAACACCCTAGTTCAAAAAGTAGATGACGCATACCAAAGCTATGAGCCTACCAGAGCGGCGAGAGCGATTCAAAATTTTGTGGGTGAAAATCTCAGTAATTGGTTTGTGCGTTTAAGTCGCAGACGTTTCTGGAAAGGCAGTTATGGCGAAGACAAAATAAGTGCTTACCAGACTCTTTATACGTGTTTGGTCACCGTCGCGAAGTTAGGAGCGCCTATTGCGCCTTTCTTTATGGATAGATTGTACAAAGATTTGACGTCCGCAACTAAAGAGGGCGGTTTAGCTTCAGTGCATTTAAGTGATTTCCCGATAGCCGATACGCAATTCATTAACAAAACTTTAGAACATAAAATGCAGAAAGCGCAAACAATAAGCTCTCTGGTTTTATCGTTGAGACAACGTGAGAAGATTAAAGTGAGACAACCGCTTCAGAAAATAATGATACCGGTTTTAGATAATGCTGCACGTGAAGAAATAATGGCGGTTTCAGACTTAATTAAATCTGAAGTGAATGTCAAAGAAATTGAATTAATTGATGAGGGTTCAGGGATTTTGGTAAAACAAATTAAACCTGACTTCAAAAAATTAGGGCCTCGTTTTGGAAAAGACATGAAGGCTATTGCGCAGGCAATCAATGGTTTTGGGCAAGAAGAAATAGGTGTTTTAGAGAAAGAGGGAGAAATTTCTGTTTTGTTTAACGAAAAAAATGTTACATTAACACTCGAAGATGTACTAATATCTTCGCAGGACATCGAAGGATGGCTAGTAGCCAATAACGAAGGTGTTACGGTAGCTCTCGATGTCACAATAACACCTGAACTTAGAAATGAAGGGATTGCGCGAGAGTTAGTCAATCGAATTCAGAACCTAAGAAAGGAATCAGGATTTGAAGTAACAGACCGTATTGAAGTGACCCTTCAATATGAAGAAAACCTTGAAATCGCTGTAAAACAAAATTTGAAATACATTAAACAAGAAACCTTAACCGAGGTATTGCAATTTGAAGAAAACGTTGGCAACGGAACGGAGATAGAATTTGATGCAATTAATACACGGTTATTCATAAAAAAACAATAGGAAATTATGGCACAAGATCTTAAAACACGATATAGTGATGCCGATTTAGAGAAATTTCGCGTCCTTATCCAGGAAAAAATTGTAAAAGCGCAAGAACAACTTCAGCTTATAGAAAGCGCTTATAAAAATGACAGTAATAATGGTACAGACGACACCTCTCCTACTTTTAAAGCTTTTAACGAAGGTAGCGAAGTAATGAGTAAAGAAACTTCTTCTCAACTGGCCATTCGTCAAGAAAAATTCATTCGTGACCTTAAAAATGCCTTGATCCGAATCGAGAACAAGACGTACGGTATATGTCGCGTAACAGGGAAATTAATTAATCCTGAACGATTGAAATTAGTTCCTCATGCCACTTTGAGTATTGAAGCAAAAAACATGCAGAAATAAGCATTAAATAAATAGTATAATCTTATTCAGAATTGTCTTGACCCCTTCCTAATGAGAAAGGGGTTTTATTTGAAATTCATTTCAATAAAATTGAACTTCGTGAAAATTTATATCGGTGTTATTTTAATTTTCTTTGGTTTTTCTTCTGCGAATGGACAAAAAACATTGGAAAAAGAATGGGATGTTACAGAGATTCATCGCCTCGAGATAACTACTAAAGATGTATACGAAATTTACATTAAAAGCGAACCGAGAAATTCAATTGCGATTCGATTAAAAATGGAAGGTGAAACTTCCGAAAGTATGATGTTGAAAGAGCTCGAATCTAATGGGGTTTTACTATTGGAAACAGCGTACAATCCTTTTTTTAAGCCTTATAACGATAAATTGGCCGCGCATAAGGTTCTAGCTATGGAATTAGAAATAGTCGTGCCCGAACACATAGAAATCGCAATTCAAGGCACAATAGCATCTGTAATTGGAGAGGGTTCATACCAATCTCTTTCTTTATTGTTGCAAAACGGTTATTGTAACTTACAGAATTTTGCCGGCAATGCCCAAATTGAAACCAAAAAAGGAGGGATTAATGTAAGTGCTAAGAAAGGAGTAACTGCTTTTGCCAATTCTAAATATGGTAAGGTCACGAATGAGCTTACCAAATCGGGAAACTACTCCATACAAGCACAAAGTGATTTCGGGGATATTGAATTAACCCGAAGCCAATAAATTATGTATTTTTGCCACTTAAATCAAAGCTATGACGCTTAAAAAAGCTTCCATACTCATAATAATCATTTTATTGATCGATCAAGTATCGAAATTCTACGTGAAAACGCATTTTGTTTTAGGCGAAGAAGTTGAAGTTTTTTCTTGGTTTAAAATTTTATTCGTAGAAAATGAAGGGATGGCTTGGGGAACCAAAATACCTGGAACCTATGGCAAATTAGCCCTTACCTTATTTCGTCTTATTGCAATTACAGGAATTGGTTATTGGTTGTGGGATTCGGTGCGAAAAGGTCTTCCCAAGGTGCTCATTTGTGCCATAGCTTTCATTTTTGCAGGAGCGATGGGCAATATTATCGATTCGGTATTTTACGGTTTAATATTTAACGACAGTCATCATCAGTTGGCTACCCTATTCCCAGACGAAGGTGGGTATGGGGCAATTTTCTATGGTAAAGTTGTAGATATGCTTCATTTCCCTCTTTGGCAGGGTAATTTGCCAGAGTGGATTCCTTTTTGGGGTGGAGAGAACTTTATTTTCTTTGAACCTGTTTTCAACATTGCAGATGCTTCCATTACTGCAGGTGTAATTTTACTTATAATCTTCAATAAAAAGGCCTTTCCTAAAAAAGAACAAGTTGTGGCCACAGAAGAAGATATCGCTTAATTCTGAACTAAGCGCTGTGCCCCAGGAATAAAGTTTCTAAAGAATCGATTGTGATTGGCTTAACTAAATAATCGGTCACCAAATCATATGATTTCGCTTTCTCAATTTCATAGGAATCTATGGATGAACTCACAATATATAATGTTGTTTGATGAGCAACTGGCGAGCTAATTTTTGTGAATTTCTTCAGAAATTTCCAGCCATCCATTACTGGCATATTAAGATCCAGTAAAATTATTTCGGGTAATACATCATTGGACGTATTCTCAATAATAGCTTTAAAATATTCGAGAGCTTCTTTTCCATTCTTAAAAATAAGTAGATTTTCGCAGAGCTTTTTTAAGTCGACGATTTTCTTAATCAAGTGGATATAGACGTCATCATCGTCTATAATACAAGCAAGTTTTATGGGTGGTGTGGGGGAGTTCAAAGTTTGTATTTAAAATTTAATAGTGAAAACGGTTCCGTGATCCACTTCACTCGAAGCGTTAATGGTTCCTTGTAGTGTCTCTACTTGGTTTTTTGTTATAAATAGTCCAATGCCAATAGCATCACTATTTTGATGAAAGGTTTCATACATATTAAATAGCTTATCTCCATAAGTATCCATATCTATTCCTCTTCCGTTGTCCTTTACAATAAGAAAAGTTTCTCCGTTTTCTTCTCTTGTGAATATATCAATTACTGGATCCCGATCTGGGTGTTTGTACTTAATTGCATTAGTGACTAAATTTAATAAAATACTTTCCAAATAAGAAGGAATGTAATTAATTCTTGGAGCTTCAGAAAAATCTGAGAAAATCTCAGTATCTGTGTCAATTATAATGCGGTTAATTGAATTCTTGACCGTATGAAGCACTTCTTCAAAAGTAATAACTCGCCTTTCATCTTGTGACTTAGATTGAGCCGATACGATTTCATTTAAATGATTAATTGTGTCACTCAAGCTATCCGAAATATCACTTAATCCCTTCATCAACTCCTCTTCTTCTGCCGGGGAATCAATGGCATTCATTAGCTCTAAAGTGAGTTGAAGATTACTTGCGTGCGATCTCAAATTATGTGATACGATATGCGCAAAATTGACCAGTCGTGAATTCTGAGATTGGATAACTTTAATCGATTTTTCAAGACTTTCTTCCTTTAGTTTTTCTGAATGAATGTCTTGGAAAACTCCTTGTATTCCGATAATCTTATTATTCTCATCATAGACAGGTCTACCACTTGCACGAACCCAGAACTCTTTTCCTTCATAGGTCAACATTTTAACTGTTTCATCATGAAACTCTGTGCCCATGCTGCAAGCCATAAATACTTCCGCAGCTCTGGCTTTATGCTCAGGTGCATAAAATTCTAATGCTGTTTTAAGTGATGGGGTATAATCGATGGGGGTGTTAAGAATACGCCGCGCTTCGGGATCGAGAAAACTTTTTTTATCTCTAAAATTTACGCTCCAACCTCCAGCTCCGGTAAGTTTGGCAACTTCGCCGTAGTAGAAATTATTAAACGGACTATTGAATCCATTATTTTTTGGCGCATCTTTCATAAGTGAGCGGGGCTTCTTATGAGCCATAAAGTTCATAAACATAAGATTTGGGACCCGCAATATAGCAAAAAAATAAAAACAGCCTGTTGTTATGGGTGATAGTCAGGCGAAAGCAGTGTAAAAGGATATATCGCAATGTTACGCGCAATCCAAAATAAAATTGCGATTCCAAAGTACCCGTAAATAAACCACTTATGGTAAAAAAAAGAAACTCGGTACTGCGTTTTAAATACATAGTTGTAGGCACGTTGCCCGAAAGCATATAAAAGTATAGGAATGCTCAATAAAAGCAATGGGTTGATCCAAAAAGCCGCCATAAGATCACCGTGCAGGATTTGATGAATAGCCCGTTGGCTACCACAACCTGGGCAATGGTATCCTGTCATATAATGAAACGGACATGGAATAAAAAAAGAATGCTGAGATGGATTAAAGGTATAATAGATGGAGACGAAACCAACTAGTCCCATCACTATCAACAAAATAACACCAATTCGTTTAGAAACCGTCGACACCTTCTATGGCAAAAATTACAACAAAGATTAAAATATAAAGTATTACAAAAACCCCAATAACAGCAGCACTATATATAGACCATTTTTTAGCTTCATCGGCTGCCTTGTGAGCCTCCTGAAATCTTCCTTGATACCATAATCCATTAACTTTGGAAGCTTTAATTATAGCTACAATTCCCAAAGGCCAACAGCACATAACAGTGCTAAGTATTGCCCAAACTAAATTGTTTTCGGGCGGTCTATCCATATTCTCCATGGAAACAAAATTACATAAAAAAACCCCATTGTATCATCGATAAATGGGGTTCTTAATGAAGTGTTATGTGTTATCCTGCAAATGCTCCACCCATTCCAATGGCGAATACAAGAATAAAGTAAATTATGATTCCAATTACACCTGCGGCTGCACCCCAAATGGCGTACTTTTTAGCATCGTCTGCAGCTTTTTGAGCTCCAGCATGGTCTCCTTGTGCCCAAAGTTCTTTTACTTTGGTTGATTTAAGAATTGCAACAATACCTAAAGGTAAGCAGCAAAGTACTGTACATAAGATCGCCCAAACTAGATTGTTATCTGGTGGGTTTGATCCCGGTGCGTTATTGTTTTCCATACGGTTGGTTTTTAAGGTTAGTGATTTTAGTGCGCTAAATATAAACGTTTTTTTTAAAAATGATAGATTTCCGAAGGCGTTATGCATAGATTTAACGGAAAATCTATGATTTCATGGGGTATTGTTTTTTCAGGGGGGAAAAAAGAAAGACCAATTAGTAAACAATCTGGTCTACATTGTGAGAGAAATCGATCGTAAAATCCCTTTCCATACCCTAATCGGTTACCCTGAACGTCATACGCAAGAAGAGGAACAAACACAACATCAAGTTGTTGTGGTCGAACCTCAATTCCTTCTTGAGGCTCGGGTATACCATAACTAGAATTTTTGATTACTGTATGCTCTTGAAGCAGTATATGCAACATAGCGCCTGTTTCAAAATTGGCTTTTGGAACGATAACCGTTTTGTCTTTTCCACTAAGAATGTGCAATAAATACTCTGTATTTACTTCCTTTTTGGAGGCAATTGGAAGAAATATATGGTAATAATTAGCTCCCCAAATATCAAGCTCAAGGGCTTTATTGGCGATTTCCAAACTCGCTTCGTCAACCTCTTTTTCCGTTAATTCATCTCGTAATTTCTTGTAGTCTTTTCGTATGTCTGCCTTGGATTTCATTTGGGAGTAACATGTTGTGTAGACAAATGGAAAATTGCATCTCCTTGATGAACAATGGAAGCCTGATTTATATTAAAAATATATCCGGCATTTGGCGCTAAAACTTTAAATCGCATCGTTCCGTAAGGATCGGTGATCGTAGCGATGAATTCCCCTTTCTCTACAAATTTATTACACTTTATTTTCACATGTAACAATCCACTCTTCTGAGCTCGAATCCATCTACTCTTCTCAATAATAATGGAAGGTGTTTCTGGCTGGGACACCTCGAATTTATCCGACAACATATCTAAGTGATTCAGAAAACGCATTACCCCATCAACACCTGTTTTTACTACCTGTTTATTGCTCTCGATCGATTTTCCTCCTTCAAATAAAAGTACAGGAATTTGTAGTGACTTACATGTGCTGCGATAGGACTTCTTAATATAACTAGAATGTACCGTGAAAGGCGCATTGAAAACTTCGGCTAACGATAGTAACTCAGAGTCTTCTGGAGCAACTCGAATTTGCGGTGCATTAAATCTGCTTGCTCCACCTGTGTGAAAATCCAAACAATAGTCTGCCAGTGGAACAATCTTATTTGTGAAGTGATAGGCTACTCTGCTTGCCAGCGACCCGGTCTTGGTTCCAGGGAATGATCTATTTAAGTCTCTTCCATCTGGAAAAGTTCGATCTGCATTCAAAAATCCAAAAATATTTAGAATTGGAATACAAATAGTCGTCCCACGTTTGGGTTTACTAATCTTACGCGCTATAAGTTGCCGAACAATTTCGACACCATTAATCTCATCTCCATGAATTCCTGCCGTTATTAATACGGTTGGTCCAGGTACTTCCGATCGCTCGATTATTATAGGGATTTCAATTTTAGTAGAGGTGTAAAGCTTCGCAATACTAAAATCAATAGTTTTGCTTTCCCCCAACTTAATTTCTTTTCCTAAAATATCTAATACTCCTTCATTCTTATAGGGCATCTCAACTACTTTTTGTTCCGTTCAATATATGAAATTATACGTTTTGAAATATTGATGCCCGTAGTGGTCTCAATACCTTCCAAACCAGGGGTTGAGTTCACTTCCAAAATCAAAGGACCTCGATTACTTTGTAATATATCAACGCCACAAACTCCTAATCTAAGTGCTCGAGCAGCCTTAATAGCCAAGCGCTCTTCTTCCTGTGTTAATTGAATAATTTCTGAAGATCCCCCCCGATGTAAATTGGACCTAAAGTCGCCATCCTTGCTCTGCCGTTTCATAGAAGCCACTACCACACCATCTACCACAATCGCACGCAGATCGGCACCATCAGATTCTGCAATAAACTCTTGAATCACAAATCGAGACTTAATCGCTTTAAGTGTTTCAATAGTAGAAAGAGCAGAAGCATCTGTTTCAGCTAATATGACTCCATGTCCATGGGTTCCTTGTAGTAATTTAATGATAACCGGGGCTCCTCCAAAATTAGCAAGGGTTGCCTCCACATCATACGTATTACCCAAGACTGTTTTTGGTATGGCAATATTTGCTTTAGAAAGTATTTGAAAACAAGTCCATTTATTTCTCGATTGCAAAATAGGTTCTGCGTTTACAGCACAAAAAACTCCCATTGCCTCTAAATGGCGAACCATCGAAGTACCATAATAGGTGTTCGAGGCTCCTATTCTTGGAATAACAGCGTCTAAATCGTCTACAATTTCATTGCAATAATAAAGTTTTGGTTTTCCATCTTCTACAGAAAGCGTGCATAGAGAAGGATCTAATACTTCCATCTCATGCCCTTGCTTTAAACCCGCTTTCAACAGACTTTGAGTTGAGTAGAGTTGTTCTCCCCTAGATAAAACGGCGATGTTCATAACGTGCTTTAGATAGATGCAATGTAAAAAAAGAAATTGGTTTTATTCTTTAATAGGGATTTGAAAGCTAAAATTTTAGCATGTATAGAAAGCCAAAAGAAAAAATGCATCTTATCTTTGAGGTATGGCCGATAACACCTCTGTTAAACTTCAAATTGCTACGCTTCCTAATGCTCCGGGCGTCTATCAATATTATGATGCGGACGAGAAGTTACTTTATGTAGGCAAGGCAAAAAATTTGAAGAAACGGGTAAATTCTTATTTCACCAAACAACACGACAATGGCAGAACGCGCTTATTAGTAAAAAAAATAGCGAACATAAAACATATTGTTGTTGATACTGAAACAGATGCGTTATTATTAGAAAATAACCTCATCAAGAAATATCAGCCTAGGTATAATGTGTTACTCAAAGACGATAAATCGTATCCCTGGATTTGTATAAAAAATGAACGATTCCCGAGGGTTTTTTCAACGCGCCGCTTTATTCAAGATGGGAGCGAATATTTTGGTCCTTATACCAGTATGAAAACGGTGCATACCCTACTTGATTTAATCAAGGGGTTATATCCATTACGCACGTGTAATTATGATTTGGCCGCCGATAAAATACGTGCCGGAAAATACAAGGTTTGCCTAGAATATCATTTAGGGAATTGCTTAGGTCCGTGCGAAGACAAGTATTCGGAAACCGAATATCAAGAAAACATAGAGGCCATACGCAACATTATTAAAGGGAATTTTAAAGCTTCGCTCGTGACGTTCAAGCAGCAAATGAAGGGGCATTCGGAACGTCTTGAATTTGAAGATGCCCAACGCATCAAGGAAAAGATCGACATTCTAGAAAATTACCAGGCTAAATCAACAGTGGTTAACCCTAAAATTACCAACGTTGATGTATTCACCATTGTTTCGGACGAAAGTTATGCATATATCAATTTCTTACAGATTTCTTTTGGAGCGATTATTCGATCGCATACGTTAGAAATAAAGAAAAAGCTAGCCGAAAGTGACGCCGAATTGTTACAGTTGGCTATTGTGGAATTAAGGCAACGTTTTAACTCCCAATCCAAGGAGATATATGTTCCTTTTCCGATAGATCTGGGGAATGCCGTTAAATTGCATGTTCCTAAACTAGGTGATAAAAAACACATTCTTGATTTATCACTTCGAAATGCCAAGTACTTTAGAATGGATCGTTTTAAGCAAGCTAAAATTGTAGATCCAGATCGGCATGAAAATAGAATCATGGCTCAGATGAAAAAAGATCTTCGCCTTTCTGAAGAACCTCGACACATAGAATGTTTCGACAACAGTAATATACAAGGAACGCATCCTGTTGCTGCCTGTGTAGTTTTTAAAAATGGTAAGCCCAGTAAAAAGGAATACCGCAAATACAATATCAAAACAGTAGAAGGACCAGACGACTATGCCTCGATGGAAGAAGTGGTGTACCGCCGCTATAAAAGATTAGTTGAAGAAGAGCAACCCTTGCCGCAATTAATCATCATAGATGGGGGTAAGGGTCAATTGTCTTCTGCTTTAAAAAGCTTGGATTTATTAGAATTACGTGGCAAAATTGCAATTGTAGGAATCGCAAAACGGTTAGAAGAATTGTTTTATCCTGAAGATCCTATTCCGCTCTATTTGGATAAAAAGAGTGAAACCTTAAAAATAATTCAACAATTAAGAAATGAAGCTCATCGATTTGGAATCACATTTCACCGAAATAAAAGAAGCAAAGATGCGTTAAACACAAGCCTTGAAAGTATTCCAGGTATTGGAGAAAAAACCATTGTTGAATTGCTCAAACACTTTAAAAGCACTAAACGGATACAAGAAGCCAGTTTTGATGCCTTAGAAAAAGTGGTAGGAGCAAGTCGAGCTCAAAAAATCATTACTCATTTTCAGAAATGAGAACAATTTAAATCACGCTAGTACTATATGTATTTATGAAATACATTCTCTACATATTAATATTGACTTTTTCTGCGACGACGATTGCACAGGAAAAGGGAGCGCGTGATCTAAAAGTTGGATTGGTTCTAAGCGGCGGTGGAGCCAAAGGACTTGCCCATATTGGTGCCTTAAAAGAAATAGAAAAAGCAGGCGTTAGAATCGACTATATAGGTGGAACTAGCATGGGTGCTATTATTGGCGGTTTGTATGCTGCTGGTTATAAAGCAGATCAGTTAGATTCCATTTTTAATGTATTAGACTTTGAGACGCTTATAAGAGACGAAGTTCCTAGAAAAGCAAAAACATTTTATGAAAAAGAAGATGGCCAGCGGTATGCCGTTACCTTACCATTTGACGATTTCAAAGTTGGTTTCCCTTCTGGAATTTCCAAAGGGCAAAACGTTTATAATTTGCTCTCTAGACTATTAGCACATGTTCAAAACATCGAAGATTTTAATAAGTTACCCATCCCCTTTTTCTGTGTTGCTACCAATATAGAAAATGGACAAGAGGTTATATTAAATAAAGGTTATTTGCCTCGAGCCATATCGGCAAGTGGGGCCTTACCTTCTCTTTTCAGTCCAGTAACAATTAATGATACCATTTATGTAGATGGTGGTGTGACCAATAACTATCCTATTAATCAAGTAAAGGCCATGGGAGCAGATATTATCATTGGGGTAGATGTTCAAGATGAACTACGAGATCGCGCTCAATTAGGTTCAGCCGTTGAAGTGTTGGTTCAAATTAATAATTACCGAACCATCGAAGCTATGCGCGGGAAACAAGAGAAAACTAACATATATATTAATCCCGAAATTGATGAATTCAATGTTGTGAGTTTTAGTGAAGGTCGTAAGATTATACAATCGGGACAAAACGCAGCTCAAAAGTTAGAAAATGAATTGCAAGAAGTTGCAAGTCGACAAATTAAGGTCGCGTCAGAGAAAGTAACGTTCAATAACAACCAATCCCTCTATATAAAAAATGTAGTAATTCGCGGTAACGATAATTATTCCCGGTCTTATATTTTAGGTAAACTCAAATTAAAAGCACCATCTCAAATTAGTTACCAAGCATTGAGTGAAGGTATAAATAACCTATCTGCTACAGGAAATTTTGACGGGATTGATTATCGTTTGATAGAAGACTCAGATAATGATGCCGAATACAGTTTGATTTTCGATGTAATTGAAAGTAATTCACGGTTACTGCTAAGATTGGGTGCGCATTACGATGACTTATTTCGAACAGGTGCTTTAATAAACTTAACCGCTAAAAGACTCCTTACCAACAATGATGTTGCCTCTTTCGATTTTATAGCTGGTGACAACATTCGATATAATTTTGATTACTATATCGATAAAGGATACTATTGGAGTGTAGGCTTGTCTTCACGATTTAATTTTTTCGACCAAGATGTGGCAACTACTTTTGTAGCGCCAGAAATAGGTCAAGGCATGGATCCTACAGTCAACAAAATTGAACTAGAATACACAGATCTTACCAATCAGTTATTCGCGCAGACTGTTTTCGCACGAACTTTTTTATTAAGACTTGGAGCACAACATAAATGGCTAAAATATCTTTCAGAAACGATTGGAATTGATGAAGATAACGAGCCGAGAACGTTGTTCGAAGACTCGCATTACTACAGTGCTTTTGGAATGTTGAAATATGATAGTTTCGACAATGTTTATTTTCCCAAGAGTGGAATCTTTTTTGAAGGAAATTTTCAATATCACTTATTTGCTCAAGGTCAAAATGAAGATTTTGAGCCTTTTTCAATCGCTACCGCAAAAGCTGGCTATGCACACTCTTTTAGTGAACAACTCACAGCTATTGTAAGCACAGAAGGTGGTGTAAAAATTGATGATGGAAATACAACATCGTTTGACTTTTTCCTAGGAGGGTACGGATATAAGTCTTTGCATAATGTAATCCCTTTTTACGGATTTGATGCCCTCAGTCTTAGAGGCGACACCTATCTTAAATCGTCTCTAACATTAGACTGGGAATTCGCTCGGAAAAACCATTTAAATTTTTCTACCAATATTGCGAATGTAGATGACAACTTATTTGGCACAGGTGAGTGGATTAGAGAAATAGATTATCATGGTTATGCCATTGGCTACGGACTTGAGACCTTGTTAGGCCCTGTATCTCTTAAATATTCGTTTTCTCCAGAAAGCGATAGTGATGCATGGTATGTCACCATCGGGTTTTGGTTTTAATTCAAAAAAAATTCCGATATTTGAACGATGGCAAATACTCCCTGGCAATACCTGTTGTGTCACCTTGCTTTCCTTATAAAAAGGAACCCAGAATAAGTGCATTCTCTTTTTAAAAACGTGTATCTTTAAAGAGCGTTATTAGAAAGTTATCTTTCTATTGCACAAACCAGTACCAATATAAATCAAAAACGTATGCCCTTTTATCATTCTTTGGGTAGTATTCCACCCAAGCGTCATACTCAATTTCGGAAACCCGACGGAAGTCTTTATGCCGAACAACTTTTTGGCACCATAGGATTCGACGGTATGTACACCAATTCGTACCACGAACATCGACCTACTCAGGTTAAGTCTATTGGCAAACAATACTCAGTAGCTCCAAAAGTAGCTTTACACAATAATATAAAATCATATCGCTTTCGCGGTTTTCAAGTTCCGCCCGAAAAGGATTACTTAGATAGTCGCAAAACCATTTTGACCAACAGCGATTGCAGCATTATTCTATCTGCTCCTCAAGAGTCTCAAGACGACTACTTTTATAAGAACACCGATGCCGATGAGCTCCTATTCATTCATAAAGGAACGGGGACATTACGAACGCATCTTGGGAATATTGAGTTCGGATATGGAGATTATTTGTTGATTCCAAGAGGCGTTATATACAAATTACAATTTAATGACAAAGACAATCGTCTTTTCATTGTAGAATCACGCAGACCAATTTATACACCTAAAAGATACCGCAACTGGTTTGGGCAGCTTTTAGAACATTCTCCATTCTGTGAACGTGATATACGAAAGCCGCAAACTTTGGAGACACATAACGAAAAGGGCGACTTTCTTATTAAAGTAAAAAAGCAAGATGAGATTATTGAAATGACCTATGCAACGCATCCCTTTGATGTGGTGGGTTATGACGGATTTAATTATCCCTACGCCTTCTCTATTCATGACTTTGAACCAATAACTGGACGAATACATCAGCCACCACCGGTGCATCAAACTTTTGAAACCGACGCGTTTGTAGTTTGCTCTTTCTGTCCTCGATTATATGATTATCATCCAGATAGTATTCCAGCACCTTATAATCATAGCAATATTGATAGTGACGAGGTGTTATATTATGTAGATGGTGATTTTATGAGTCGAAATGACGTAGATGCTGGTCATATCTCATTACATCCAGCTGGCATCCCACACGGCCCTCATCCAGGTGCAACCGAACGGAGTATTGGAAAAGTCAAAACCGACGAGTTAGCTGTTATGGTCGACACCTTTAAACCGCTACAGGTAACCGAAGAAGCTTTGAAAATTGCAGATGAAACCTATTATCAAAGTTGGCTAGAGGAATGATAAAACAAATGAAGATAACAGCTCATTTAAGAGCCATGTGGTAAGTGTGTTATTTATTTTTTTTCAGAATAACTATACACCACTTAAAAACATACAACAATGGCAAAAGAAATAAAAAATTTAAAAGATTTACAGAATACAGAATACAGTTTAAAAAAGCTATTTAGCGATGCCGAAGACTTTCTGCCGCTACTCGGTACCGATTATGTAGAATTATATGTGGGGAATGCAAAACAAGCCGCACATTATTATAAAAGCGCGTTCGGATTCCAATCTGAAGCCTATGCCGGTTTAGAAACTGGAGTTAAGGATCGAGTATCTTATGTAATCAAACAGGACAAAATTAGAATTGTTCTCACATCTCCATTAAATAAAGGTGGAGCTATCAATAAACATTTGGAAGAACACGGAGATGCAACCAAGGTAATCGCTCTTTGGGTTGAAGATGCAACAAAAGCCTTTGAAGAAACTACTAAAAGAGGTGCTCAACCCTTTTTGGAGCCAACCAAAGAAGAAGATGAGTTTGGGCATGTTATTAAATCTGGTATTTATACCTATGGCGAAACAGTGCACATCTTTGTTGAACGCAAAAATTACAATGGAATCTTCCTTCCAGGTTTTGAAAAATGGGAGTCACATTACAATCCAGAACCCGTAGGCCTCAAGTTTATTGATCACATTGTAGGTAATGTTGGGTGGAATGAAATGAATAAATGGTGTAAATTTTACGCAGAAGTAATGGGATTTGCGCAAATTATTTCATTTGCTGACGATGATATTTCAACCGAATACACGGCCTTAATGAGTAAGGTAATGAGTAATGGAAATGGTAGAATCAAATTTCCAATTAACGAGCCTGCCGAAGCTGAAAAGAAGTCTCAAATTGAAGAATATCTCGATTTTTATAATGGAGCGGGTGTACAACATTTAGCATTAGCAACCGATGATATTGTAGCAACAGTGTCTGCCATGCGTGACCGTGGAGTTGAGTTCTTATATGTACCAGACACCTATTACGATGACATATTGGAACGCGTTGGAGAGATCGATGAAGATGTTGAGGTCTTAAAAAAACACGGAATTCTAATTGACCGTGATGAAGAGGGATATTTGTTGCAGTTGTTTACCAACAATGTTTTAGATCGACCTACCATGTTTATTGAAATTATTCAACGAAAAGGTGCGCAGTCATTTGGTGTTGGTAATTTTAAAGCTTTGTTTGAAGCTATTGAACGACAACAAGCGCGAAGAGGGACGCTTTAATAACGCAACGATATTCGGTTTAAATCGTCTAATTACTAAATGACTTTATTTTTGGAACAATCCTTGTAATTTCAGTAATTGGAAGTCCCTAAATCAAAAAAATGAAAAAGATAGTAATTGTAGTAATGTTATGCGCTGTGAGCCTTGGATGGTCTCAAGAGAAATCCTATGGCGATGGTGAGTGGTTTAAATTTAGAGTGCATTATGGTTTTGTTACCGCTGGGTATGCAACCTTGGAAGTAGATGATGCTGTATTAAACGGAATGGATGTATATCACATCAAAGGTTTTGGAAAAACGACTGGATTCTCAAAAGTGTTTTTTAAAGTAGAAGATGACTATCAATCGTATGTAGATAAAGATAAAGACATTCCGTATCGATTTATTCGTAAGATTGACGAAGGAGGCCATACGAAAGACATTCAAATTGATTTTGATCATACATCCAAAAAAGCGCTGGTGCATGACAAAAAAAGAAGCACCAAAGGAAATTTCGCTTTTCCGCAAGACGCGCAAGATATGGTTTCGGCCTTTTACTATCTTCGCAATCGTCTAGATGTAGACCACTTAAATGAAGGCGATACTATAGACATGAATATGTTTTTTGATAAAGAAAACTACAAATTCCGTTTAAAGTTCTTAGGCAGAGAAACGCTTCGTACTAAATTTGGAAAAGTGCGAACATTAAAATTTCGTCCGTATGTACAAGCGGGTCGTGTTTTTAAAGAAAAAGAAAGCCTTACTGTTTGGGTTACCGATGACGGAAATAAAATGCCTGTTTTAATTAAAGCAAGTTTAGCGGTAGGATCGCTAAAAGCTTCTTTAACTGAGTACAAAGGACTGCAACATCCTTTTGAAATTATTATGGATTAAAAAAAACCATGGAGCTAACACCAGAAACCAAAGGACTTTTAGAGAAATTACAACAAAAATACGCGGCAATAGACCAAAATCTGGACGATCATTTAGAAGGACTACTGTATTCCGAACCCATTACGTATTGGGATTACATTCAAACGGACGCACTACTTAACCTTCAAACGCAGCGAACTGAATTACCCGATGAGATGGTATTTATAATGTACCATCAAATAAATGAACTACTATTTAAAATGATTTTGTGGGAGATTCAGCAAGTATCTCACCATCCACAATTATCGGCGCAGTTTTTTTCCGAACGATTAATGAGAGTTAGTAGATATTTCGATATGCTCACTTCTTCTTTCGATATTATGAGTGAAGGAATGGAACGAGAGCAATATCTCAAGTTTAGAATGACATTGACTCCTGCTAGTGGTTTTCAAAGCGGTCAATACCGAAAGATTGAATTCGCTTCCACCGATCTTATCAATTTAATCGACGCCCGTTTTCGTGATAACATCGATCGAAACACACCGTATGAACATGCATTAGAGCACCTGTATTGGCAAGCCGCCGGTAAAGATTATAAAACAGGAAAGAAGAGCTATTTGTTAAAAGCGTTCGAAGAGAAGTATAAAAATGAGTTTATAGCGTTCACAAAAGAGTATAATACCATAAATTTGTACGCGACATTTAAAAAGCTCCCCGATGCTGTACAAAATGATCCTAAGTTAAGAGATGCGATGCGTCATTACGATCATACGGTGAATATTAAATGGGTGATGTCCCATTATAATACTGCCAAGAAGTATATTAATGAAGGGAACGAACCTGGCGAAGCCACAGGAGGAAGTGATTGGGCAAAATATATGCACCCAAAGTATCAAAAGCGAATCTTTTTCCCAGATGTTTGGACTGAGCAGGAACGTAAAACCTGGGGAGAAAACGTTTAGCCTTTATACTTACATATCTTGAAACACCTAATTTATTTTATCCCTATTCTATTATTCATTGGTGGCTGTACCGAAGATCCTAAAGAAGATATTGTTGAAGATCCTATTATCGAAATTCCGGTTGCAGTAGAAGAATACGGTTTTATTTTAGATCAATTTAACGTGGTGCGTGATACCATTCGATCTGGGGATACTTTTGGTGGTATTCTAGACGCAAATGGTGTTTCTAATTCAAAGATATTTGAAGTAGCTACAACTTTTAAAGATAGCTTCGATGTTCGCAGAATTCGGATGGGGAAACCATTTGTTTTGCTGAATTCTAAAGACACGATTAATACAACTCAGGTATTTATTTACGAGTACAACAAAGTGGACTATGCAGTAGTAGATTTGCGGGATTCTATTCAAGTTTACAACCGGAAAAAACCTGTTAAGTTTATAGAAAAAGAAGCTTCAGGTGTAATTACCTCGTCCCTCTCCCAAACTATGGATGAGAACAACATTAGTCAGTTAATGACCTACAAGCTAGAAAATATTTATGCATGGACTGTTAACTTTTTTCATCTACAAGAAGGAGATAATTTTAAAGTAATCTACACTGAAAAATTTCTTAACGATACTATTTCTGCGGGTATCGATGAAATCAAAGCTGCCTATTTTGAACACCGTGGGAAATCACTTTATGCGTTTAATTTTACAACTCCCGTAGACAGTACAATAGTACAATCTGATTACTACGACGAACAAGCCAATAATTTAAGACGTGCTTTTTTAAAATCTCCGGTAAAGCTCAGTTATATCTCCTCAAAATATAATTTAAGAAGACGTATAGCGCATTATGGTTATCGCGTCAAACCTCATAAAGGAACTGATTTTGCTGCTAGCTACGGTGCACCCATTTTGGCGACTGCCGATGGAGTAGTTACTAAATCTGAACGGAGAGGTGGTAACGGCAACTATGTAAAAATTAGACATAATACCACCTATGAAACACAATACTTACACATGAGTCGTCGTAAATCTCGCGTTGGCGAATATGTGAAACAAGGTGATGTTATTGGTTATGTTGGAAGCACCGGTAGTTCTAGTGGTAATCACGTATGTTATCGTTTCTGGAAAAACGGTAAGCAAGTAGACCCGTTTAAACAAGATTTACCTGCGTCCAAGCCCCTTGATTCGACCTACCATGAGGCATATTTTAACACGATTTCTCCTGTTAAAGAACAACTAGACTGTATTTCCTATTAACACTCTTCTGTTAATAAGCTGTTACTAATTATATATCAGTTACTTACTATATTCTAGTTAATTATTTTAACTTTTCATATCCTTAATTTGTTAGCGTTTTCTTAACACTTGACCAATGTTCAAAACCTAACAAAAGGATAATTTTGCCGAACAATAACAATTAAACACACTTGTATGAAAAAATTATTACTTTTCCTTGCTATCCTTTTAGGAGGGATGTTAACCTCACAGGCGCAGGGTCTCACCACCTCCTCCATTAATGGAAAGGTGCTAGACAACGCGGGGCAACCGCTTCCTGGCGCTAACATTGTAGCCATCCATGTTCCATCGGGAACAAAGTATGGTGCAATTTCAGATTTTGACGGGTTTTACCGTCTTCCGAACATGCGACCCGGTGGACCTTATACCGTAACCATTACTTACGTTGGTTTTCAAGATTACGCAGAATCTAACTTATTCCTTCAGTTAGGAGATTCTAAAAAAGTGAGCGCGGCTCTTTCAGAGTCAGCGAGTGCTTTGGAGGAAGTAGTAATTACCGCACAACGAAACAACGTATTTGACAGTAATCGTACTGGTACTGAAACTACCATTACTGAAAGAGATATCTTAACCTTACCAGCAGCATCCAGATCTATTGCAGATTTCGTTCGTGTTACACCACAAGCTCAGTTAACTGAAGGAGACGACGGATTCTCTATCTCATTAGGTGGTCAAAACAACCGTTATAATGCGATTTATATTGATGGAGCTGTTAACAATGATGTATTTGGACTTGCTGGATCAGGAACCAACGGTGGACAAACAGGAGTAAATCCTTTGTCTGTAGATGCTATTGAGAGCTTTCAAGTGAATATCGCTCCTTTCGATGTACGTCAATCAGGTTTCTCTGGTGGTTCTGTTAGTGCTGTAACACGATCAGGTACAAATGAAATAGAAGCTTCTGCTTATAGTTTCCTAAGAAACGAGAGTCTTGCAGGAAAAACTCCACCAGATTTAGTAGGTGAAGATGAAGAAAGAGAAAAGTTGGACGAATTCTCTGCCCTAACCTACGGACTTCGTGTTGGAGGACCTATTATCAAGGACAAGTTATTCTTCTTCGTAAATTATGAGCGTCAAGAAGACGAGACACCTCAGCCATTTAACTTTAGCAATTACCAAGGGCGTTCGTCATTGGATGATATTAATGCTTTAAGTAACTTTTTACAATCTACTTACGGTTTCAATCCAGGAGGATTTGCAAACAACACAAGAACACTAGAAAGTAATAAGTTCACTGCTAAAATTGACTGGAACTTAGACGACAATAACAAAATCTCTTTACGTCATGGATTAGTGACAGCAGATAACTTAGAGGCGCGTAATTCTGGAGATTTTAATATTGGATTCATTAACGGATCTGAGCAATTTGAATCTACTACTAACTCTACAGCTTTAGAGTGGAACTCAAACTTTAGTAATAAAGTTTCCAATAAAATGGTTTTAGGTTATACAACCGTTCGTGACGATCGTGATCCTTCAGGAAGTCCGTTTCCAACGGTTGATATTCAAGATGGAAATGGTACAATCTCTTTTGGTTCTGAACCTTTTTCCACTGCTAACTTGTTAGACGTTGATGTATTCACATTCAATAATAATATGGAGATCTACTCTGGGAAGCATACGTTCACTGTAGGGGTAAACGTTGAACATACCAAAGTAAAGAACTTGTTCTTCGCGTTTAACTACGGAGATTATACTTTCGAAGATCAGTTTGATGATGATGGAAATTTACTTTCTTCTGGTTTAAATCAATTTTTAACTGGTCAAGATGCCGATGTTTACCAACACGGATATTCTTTATTAGGAAACGGAGCGGTTGGTGACGAATCTGCAGGTGCTGCTGAGTTCAAACTAACGCAAGGTGCAGTTTATCTTCAAGATCAAATCGAATTTGCCAGTAACTTCAAATTCACCTACGGTATTCGTGCTGATGTTCCTTACTGGGAAGATGGCAGAACCAATGAAGACTTTAATACAAGAACGGTACGATTACTACAGAATGCAGGAAAAGACCTAAAAGGAGCCCGTGTAGGTCAAGGAATTGACTCTAGATTACACCTTTCTCCTAGACTAGGATTTAACTGGGACGTAAAAGACAATAACAAAACCCAAGTACGTGGGGGTGTTGGAGTATTTACTTCTAGAGTACCTTTAGTATGGCCTGGAGGAACCTACAACAACAATGGTGTAACTGGTGGGTTTAACTTTGAATTTGGACAGCCTTTTGAAGCAGACATTAACAATCAATTTGAAGATCCCGCGCCAGGTTCAGGTGCTGTAGGTGGAAACATCGATTTATTTGAGAAGCGCTTCAAGTTACCACAGGTAATGAAATACAATATTGGAGTTGACCAAAAACTACCTGTTTGGGGATTAATTGCTAGTGCCGATTTCTTATATACCGATGTCATTACCGATATCTATTATGAAAACCTCAACTTAAGAGGGCCTGTAGGAACTCTTAATGGTGCGGATACACGTCCAATTTATGACAGAAGAGATGAGGTAGACGATACCTACGGAAGAATTATTTTGGCATCTAACACAGGAGAAGGTTTTGCTTACAACGCTACCTTCACATTACGTAAACCATTCCAAAATGGTTTTCAAGGTCAAGTATCTTATTCGTACGGTGAATCTGAAAAGATTTTCGAAGGAACTTCTTCTCAGAATAGTTCACAGTGGAGAAATATCCAAACTGTAAATGGAAAGAACTCGAACATTCCTCGTTCAAGATCTGATTTCTCATTAGGACACAGAATTTCGGCCAATGCTTCGTACGAGTTTGCCTGGAATGAGAATGTGAAAACCACCATTGGCTTATTCTATGAAGGAACACAAGGAACTCCTTTTAGCTATACCTACAATGAAGGGCGTGACTTATTAAATGACGATTCTCGTGACAATGCCTTAATGTATGTTCCAGCCGGTCCAAATGAAATTACACTTTCTGGAGATGCTACAGAACAAGCAAGACAATGGGCGTTATTAAACGACTTTATCGAAAGAGATGACTACTTGAGCAGTCGCAGAGGGCAATATGCTGAGCGCAACGGGGCAAGAGGTCCTTGGAACCACATTATTGACTTAAAGTTCCTACAGGACTTCTCTATTAATGTTGGAAACAAGAAACACACCTTACAAGCGTCTGTCGATATTTTCAACTTTACCAATTTAATTAACCAAGACTGGGGACAGCGCGCCTTTGTTCAACGAAACGTGAGTCCGTTGACAACTGTTACTGGTGGACCAGATCCTGTATTTAGCTTTAACGAAAGCTTGTTGGAATTGGATGATGCTGGAAATGTTATTGGAAACGACATCGAGCAATTGGATGACCGTGGTATTCAATCTTCAAGATGGCAAATGCAAGTTGGATTACGTTACATCTTTAACTAAACCTACTTCATATATAGTAAAACCGCCCTTTTTCAGGGCGGTTTTTTTATGCTTTATTCCTACCTTTGAAAAAACCAATATTGATTTTCTATGTACACTACCGTTCAATTTTTACACTCTTACTGGGCTTATCTAGTAGTCTTAGTCATCTTTTTAGCGACTATCAATTCTATAATTGGATTATTTGGAAATAAAGAATACCAACCCAAAGATTTCCGAATTGCTTTATTTGGATTAATTGTGACCCACCTTCAATTACTTATTGGTTTAATATTATTCTTCGTCTCTCCTCTTGGATTACAATCTATTACCAATAATGGAATGGGCGCGGTTATGAAAGATTCTGTGCTTAGATTGAATGCAGTTGAGCATCCAACAGTAATGATTTTGGTGGTTATACTTATTACAGTTGGCTATTCAAAACATAAGAAAAAATTGGTGTCAAAGCCTAAATTCAAAGTACTAGCTATTTTCTATACGCTAGCATTTATCTTACTATTAAGCCGAATTCCTTGGTCACAATGGTTCTGATATTCGGAGTTCTTTTTTAACTGCTTTGTTTAAAAAATATCCTGTGACAATTGTGGATAGGACATCGGCAATTGGAAAAGAAATCCATACACCTAAAACGCCTAAAAATTGAGGGAGAATTAGAAGTAATGGGATTAAGAAAAATCCTTGTTTTGTAAGTCCTAATAATAAGGCAGGTGTAGCTTTACCGATGGCCTGAAAGTAGGATGTTCCAATCAATTGAATAATAATTACCGGAGTTGCGGCAAAAACCCAACGAAGCGCATTTGGTGTTCGTCTTAATATTTCCTGATTATTAGCGAGTGTTTCGGCATCCAAATTATCGGCGTTGCTAACAAACAGCGAAACAATAGACGAAGGGAATAACATAATTAACGCAAACATTATTAACGCAACAATTCCAGAATACTTAATAGACGTATTTATAGATTCCCTTACACGTTCATAATTCTTAGCGCCATAATTATACCCTGCAATGGGTAAAAATCCTTGATTTACCCCTATAACTGGAAATAGAGCAAACATTAACATTCTACTAATAATTCCATAAGCTGCAACATCCAAAGCATCACCTTGAGCAATCAATACCCGAATAAGTAGTACTCCCAAAATAGCAATTACTCCTTGACGCGCCAATGTAACAAAACTTAATCCAGCAATTTCTTTTACCAAGGTGTTATCAAGAAAAAAAGAAGTAACTTTTAATCGCAGCTCACTCTTGAAAATAAAAAACCAAAAAATAAACAAGAAGCAAATACCATAGCTTATAAAAGTTGCCCAAGCAGCGCCTTCCATACCAAAACCAAAGAATTTTATTAAAACATAATCCATTAAAATATTGCCTAATGCAGGGAGCAACATAGCATACATGGCGAATTTTGGTTTTCCTTCGGCTCGTATCACATTGTTACCCATCATGCATAGCGATAACATAACAATCCCGTAAAGTACAATTCTATAATACGTGAGTGCTAACTCTTTAAAAGCAGGCGCGGCACCAAAAAATTCGATTAATCTATCTTGAAATATGAGTCCCAAAACTGCCAAGGTTCCTGATATGGTAAAAGTAAGTGTGATTTGGTTCCCAAATACCTTCAAGGCTTTTTCATGATTTCCTGCTCCTAAGGCCCTTGAAAGAACCGAACTTCCTCCAATTCCTAGAGCCAAACCGATAGCTGCAATAAAAAAGGTTGGCTGCACAACCACTGTGATGGCGGATATGGCCAAAGAACCTATCCACCGTCCTACAAAAATTGTATCGACAATCATATTAAGGCTCATTACCAGTATACCTATTGAAGCTGGAACTGCTTGTTGAATCAGTAGTTTGCTAATAGGTTGAGTCCCTAATCGTGTCGCTTTATTCGTCATTTATGCAATCGCATTTTCAATGTTCACAATGCGCCATTCTTCAATCCAATTAGCCAATAATTGCGCAAAATCGTCTCGGTCATTTAAGCAAGGAATGGTTGTGAATTCTTCTCCTCCCACTTCATGAAAAATCTCTTCTCCTTCCATGGCGATTTCTTCGAGCGTTTCTAAACAGTCACTCACAAAAGCAGGTGTCACTATTGCTAATTTTTTTATACCCGCTTTGCCCATACGCTCAATGGTTCGATCGGTATAAGGCTGTAACCACGGATCAAAGCCCAGACGAGACTGAAAGGTGGTAGAATATGTGTCGCGTTTTAATCCTAAATATTTGGCCACGTTTACAGTTGTAATTTCACATTGATGTCTATAACAAAACTCATGTTGTTTAGAACCCATTTTAAAACAACATTTTCCGTCCATTTTACAATTACCATTCGTAATATCACTCTTTCTAATGTGTCTCTCAGGAACACCGTGATAACTAAATAACAAATGCTCATAATCGAGACCGTCTAACTGCTCTTTAATACTTTCAGCTAGCACCTTTACATATTCTTCTTTGTGATAAAATGCCGGTGTGCGCGTAATTTTTAACTGTGGAAAATACTCGGCGACCAATTCGTCGACCTTAACATCGATGGTTTCGGTTGTTGCCATGGCGAATTGCGGATACAACGGAATTGTTTTGACCTCGGTTACTCCTTGATCTATCAGCTCCTGCAATCCTTTCTTCAATGTCATCGACCCATATCGCATGGCTAAAGCAACTGGTACATTCACTTTTTCCTGTACCTTTTTCTTTAAACGTTCTGAGAGTACTATTAGTGGCGATCCCTCTTCCCACCATATCTTTGCATACGCTTCGGCCGATTTTTTGGGCCTTGTATTTAAAATGATTCCTCGAACCAGCAAAATTCTGGCCCATTTAGGCACATCGATCACTCGAGGGTCCATGAGAAACTCATCTAAGTATTTTTTTACGTCTTTAGGGTTGGTGCTATCTGGTGAGCCCAGGTTTACGAGAAGAACTCCTTTTTTCATTGTTGGTTTTTCAGTCAAACAAAAATACAATTCGCACTCCGAAGGTTTCTTAAAAAGATGGTAAAGTTCTGCATATCTATTTAGCAGATCCCATCACGAACTTCTTAGGCGTTACTCCAAATTTCTTTTTAAATGCGGAAATAAAATGACTGGCTGTGCTATAACCTACCTTAAGACCAACTTCATTTACATTGTACCCTCCTCCAATTAGGAGTTGCCTTGCCACTTCCATTTTATAATCTAATAAAAAACTAAAGACAGAATCACCATAAATTTGTTTAAATCCTTCTTTTAATTTATTAATCGGCAACTGAATTTCGTCCGCTAATTCTTGAAGCGTAGGTGGTTCTATCATTCTGTCGATAATTATTTCTTTAGCACTTTTAATTTTGGCTACATTTTGTTCATCCACCAAAAAAGGACATTGCGCGATATCTACATCTTCCTCTCTGTTAAAATACAAGCTTAACAGCTCATACGCTTTTCCTTTAAAGTATAATGGTTTAACAGATTGGTGAAGATTGTAATTTACTAGTTGGTTGAGCACAATTGCCATAGAGGGAGATATCTTGCCGTCTTTGTAATATTTTCTATCCTTGTTTTCTTCACTCAAAAACGTAATATAATGAGCTTCTGTAGAGAAAAGAGAATGAAATTTTTTTATTGGTAATAGAACAGACAATACCCATGAATTTGGATGCAAAGACACTTCTATAGGCAAATCTCGTTCGGGATTATATAGTAATAGAGATGTATTTTCGATCGTAGGTAATCTGTAATTACCGTTATTGAAACTAAAAGATGCTGCACCTTTTACGCAAAAATGAAACTGAATAAAATCCGCACTCACTTCTCTCGTAAATAACTGAAAACCATTGCTTTCATTATTACATTTTAAAATAAAAAAGCCATCATCCACACATGTTTCTTCGTAAATACCGCGAGCGATACTTTTTGTCTGTATATCGTCCATAACTTTTAGAATTCTATTTAGAATTGTTCTAAATAATTAAACTATCAACACTCTATGAGATGCCTAAAATACGCTATTTAGCTGATATATATCATAATTAGCTTCCTCTTTCGCTCGAAGCGATACTATTGATACGGATAGCGTTATTTTTTAAATACAAGACAACTTACTTTTGTCCCATATTTCAAATGAAAAACGGTTCAACACATTTTTCAACGCCATCTGAAGGCACTTTTTTCGCTATCGGTCTTAACTACAAAAAAGCCGATGCGGAAATTCGCGGTCATTTCAGTATCTCAGAAGTATCCCAAAAATCAATTCTTGAACAAGCCAAAAAGGAGGGTATTGCATCTTTAAGCGTTATTTCTACCTGTAACCGTACCGAATTATACGGAGTATCCAATAATTCAACACAGCTTATTCAATTACTCTGTAAACATACCCAAGGCACCTTAGAAGAATTTAAAAAGGTAGCTTATGTGCATGAAGGTCAAGATGCTATTTCGCATATTTTTAAGGTAGGAACTGGTTTGGATAGTCAGATTTTAGGGGATTTCGAAATTATTAGCCAGTTGCGAACAGGCCTCAAACAATCAAAAAAAATGGGGATTCTTAATCCCTTTATGGAGCGTTTAGGCAATGCTGTAATTCAGGCAAGTAAACGAATTAAAAACGAAACTGAGATTTCTACAGGAGCAACATCTGTTAGCTTTGCAGCTGTTCAGTATATTTTGGCTCGAGTTCCTTATGTTTCCGAAAAGAATATTTTACTTTTCGGAATAGGGAAAATTGGAAGAAATACCTGCGAAAATCTTATAAAACATACGCAAAATGATCATATTACGCTCGTAAATCGCACACGGGTTAAGGCAGAAGAAATCGCCGGAAAATTTAACCTATTAGTTAAAGATTACGCAAATATTCAAAGTGAAATTGCTCAATCGGATGTGCTTATTGTGGCTACAGGTGCTCAACAACCAACCATAAACAATTCGTTATTACATTTAAAAAAGCCATTACTAATTTTAGATCTCTCCATCCCTAAAAATGTTGATAACGATGTTACTAAAAATGAACTAGTGACGCTTATTCATTTAGATGAGCTTTCTAAGGTTACTGATGCTACTTTAACACATCGTCAATCGCAAATTCCTTTAGCCGAAACCATAATTAGTGAAGTAAAAACCGAATTCAATACTTGGGCACAACATAGAAACTTCGCCCCAACAATTAAGGCATTAAAAGAAAAGCTTTCTGAAATTAAAGAGGGTGAAATTGACAATCAACGTAGAAAACGTTCAAATTTTGATACCGATCAAGCTGAAGTGATTAGCGATCGTATCATACAGAAAATTACCACGCAAGTGGTGAATCACTTAAAAAATGCCAACGGACAAACTGAACAACAACTAGAACTCTTGCAAGCGATTTTTCAACTAGAAAATAATGGATAGAGTTATTCGCATAGGTACCAGAGATAGTGAGTTGGCCCTGTGGCAAGCAAACACAGTACAATCACATCTAGAAAAGTTAGGATATAAGACTCAATTAGTTCCTGTTAAATCTACGGGAGATATCGTTTTAGATCAGCCATTGTACGAACTTGGGATCACGGGTATATTTACTAAAACTTTAGATGTCGCCATGCTTAACGGCTCAGTCGACATTGCAGTTCATAGTATGAAAGACGTACCTACCCTGTTGCCAAAAGGGATTATTCAAACAGCCGTACTTCCAAGAGCATCAAGTGAAGACATACTTGTGCATAAAGGAAATTTTTATCCAAATAGTACTTGCACAATTGCTACCGGTAGTTTACGACGCAAAGCACAGTGGTTACATCGTTATCCTCACCACGAAGTGGTAGGACTACGTGGCAATGTAAATACACGACTGCAAAAACTCGAAGACCATAACTGGGGTGGAGCAATATTTGCAAAAGCAGGATTAGCGCGAATCGACGTATTACCAGAAAATCATATCACTTTGGATTGGATGCTTCCTGCTCCAGCACAAGGCGCAATGGTTATTGTCGCTATGGAAAACGATTCCTTTTGCCGTGAAGCCACCTCGCAACTTAATGATACCGATTCTCATATTTGTACACACGTAGAGCGCGAATTTCTTCGAGTTTTAGAAGGAGGTTGTACAGCACCAATTGGTGCATACGCTATAATCAATAATAACGAAATTCATTTCAAAGGAAACTTACTTTCACTAGATGGTAAGATCTCCTTAGAAATCGAGGGCAAAACAATTAGTTCAGACTACCAGAATTTTGGCGAGGAATGCGCTTTAGAATTATTGAAAGATGGCGGCAGATCTCTCATGGCAGAAATTAAAAAAGAAATGGGATGAAAGTGCTTTCAACAAAAACACTAAGTCTTTCTCAAAAAGAATTATTATTAAACACGGGTATTTCCTTTGTAGAATACGACGCTATAAAAATTGAATTTTCACCAGTCAAAATTCCTTCAAAAATTAGTAATGCCATTTTTACTAGTCAAAACGCTGTACGATCTTTAGTACAATCAAAAGTTACTATTGAAAATTGTTTTTGCGTTGGACCAAAAACCAAATTGCTTTTAGAAGAAAATGGGCGAAATGTGGTGAAAATGAGTGATAATTCGAATGATTTAGGCGTTTTTATAGCAAAAAATCATTCAAATGACACTTTTTACTATTTCTGCGGAAACGAACGCCGAGACGAATTACCAAATATCTTAAAAAGTCAAAAAATTCACTTTTTAGAACAAAAAACATATAAAACAACTCCAAATTGGCAGAAATTTCATCAAAAATGGGATGGAATATTGTTTTTTAGCCCGAGCGGAGTATCGAGTTTTGTAAAAGCAAATTTAGATTCCAATCAACGTTTATTCAATTATCCAGCTTTTTGTATAGGCTCAACCACGGCTGGAGTTGCCAAAGACTATTTTAGTAACACCGTAACGGCGAACGCGACTACTATAGAGAGTGTCATCGCCAAAGCAGCGAAAACATTAAAAAAATATGATTAAGAACGATCTTTTCCTACGTGCCCTTATGGGTCAAGAAGTGGAACGACCACCGGTTTGGATGATGAGACAAGCAGGACGTTACCTTCCTGAATTTATGGAAATTAAAGCGAAGTACGATTTCTTCACACGTTGTCAAACTCCAGAATTGGCTAGCGAGATTACGGTGCAACCTATTAGAAGATATGGAATGGATGCTGCGATATTATTCAGTGATATCTTAGTAATTCCGCAAGCTATGAACATCGATGTAGAGATGAAACCTGGTCTTGGTCCATGGCTGCCAGAGCCTATCCAAAAACCAAGTGATTTGGATCGTGTGATTGTTCCCGATGTTAAAGAAACGCTTGGTTACGTGATGGATGCGATCGACATGACCAAAGAAAAACTAAATAATGCAATTCCGTTAATCGGTTTTGCTGGAAGTCCGTGGACTATTCTTTGTTACTGTGTTCAAGGTCAAGGGAGTAAAAACTTTGATAAAGCCAAGGAATTTTGCTTTACGCAGCCAGAAGCAGCACACCTTCTACTTCAGAAAATAACAGATACAACGATTGCCTATCTTCTAGAAAAAGTAAAGCATGGAGTGAATGCTGTTCAGGTATTTGACAGCTGGGGAGGAATGTTATCACCGGCAGATTATCAAACCTTTTCTTGGCAGTACATTCAGCAAATAATTGATGCATTGAAACACAAAACTCATGTAATCACTTTTGGAAAAGGATGTTGGTTTGCCCTAGATACTATGGCAAATAGTGGTGCAGCAGCATTGGGTGTAGATTGGACCTGTTCTCCACAAAAGGCACGAGAATTAACAGGAGGTAAAATTACATTACAAGGAAACTTCGACCCAACTCGTTTGTTTAGTCCGCCTTCAGAAATCAAGAAAATGGTCACCGAAATGATCGATGCTTTTGGGAAAGACAAATACATCGTAAATCTCGGACATGGGATTTTACCAAATATTCCTTTAGAAAATGCAGGTGCCTTTATTGAGGCGGTTAAAGAATACAAGCCAAAGACGTGAAAATATGGTCTCGAATAAAACGATTAAGTAGTAGAGGCCTGCTTCAGTTTGGTTGGCTATTTCTCAAAAATCCATTGTTGGTTGTTCCAACATTAAACGCTACAAAACGAACTTTTCGAATTTGTAACGATCTTTATGGGAATAGTCATCATAAAAGCAATAAAGCAAATGCTTTTCGACATGCATTATGGAATATTCTAATTTGTCTAGAAACTAGTAAAAAGATCAAAAACAGTCAAAAAAGTGTCGTTTTTACAGAAAAAGTAACCACTTTATATGAAAAAGCAACGAAAAATGAGCTTTTAGACGAAGCAATGGATCTTCGTAATAATGAAATTGGGAGAGCGCTATTTTTTAAGTATTTGGATAAAAATGAAGAAGAAATAGTCGATTTGATTCAAAAAAGGCTAAAAAACGCGCAAAAGGTCTCAAAAATAGAGGAAATTCAAAATTTTAAAGATGAACTTGTTTACATAAGTGATTAGTTATGTTTAAAAATATTTTTCGAGGTATCAAGGCATATAGTGGAACACTTCAACTTATTTCAAAGTTGGGCCTATGGAAGTATTTTTTAATACCTATGACCATTAGTTTACTAACAGCTTCGCTTATCGGTTTGGCTGCTTGGGGATGGAGCGATAATTTGGCTGTTCTACTAGACAAAGTATGGGTTTGGGAATGGGGATCAAAAACCTTTCACGCCGTAGGTGAATTTATTTCGGCTGTTGCTATTGTTGCTATCGGACTCATCCTCTACAAGCATATCATCATGGCGCTAAGTGCTCCATTTATGAGCCCTGTATCAGAAAAAATTGAGTCACATCAGCTCGGAGAAATACACGATCATCGCAATACTACATTCTCTGCTCAGTTATGGCGAGGAATTCGAATTAACGTCCGCAACTTAGCAATGGAGCTCTTTTTTACAATTCCGATATTGATTTTAAGTTTTATTCCTGTTGTCAATTTTTTCACATCCATTCTCCTATTTTTAGTTCAAGCCTATTATGCTGGATTCGGAAATATGGACTATACATTAGAACGTCATTATACCTATAAGGATAGCATTAAATTAGTGCGCGCTCATAGTGGGATTGCTATAGGAAATGGAATTCCTTTTATGTTGCTTCTACTGGTTCCTGTTATAGGAATTATACTAGTGTTGCCGCTTTCCGTTACGGCCGCAACCACTGAGACAATAAAACTCATTAGCCGCAATGAAATGACCCCTAATGGCAAATTAACATCTAATTCATAATGAATATCATTGAAAAATACGACAAGTCATTTTTGTATACCGGTGTGTTTTTCAACCTCATCATAGCATGGAGATTTTTTATGTTGTGGTACTATCCAGAACCCAATCAAGTGAGTCAAATTTCAACCATGGCAATGTTAATGGCTTTCGAATTTATCATGGTTCACAGCGGTGTTTTTATGGCCGTTTTCCCAAAGAAATGGTCCTTCATAATTTTCTTTCCGTTTTACGGCATTTTTGCGCTGGCCTTTGCCGCTAGTATGAATGATTGGTTTATAATTCCCGTAGCATATCTCATCGCCGTTTTTAATCGCATGCGTTTCGCCTTTGCCGATGTTCCCGCTTCAATTAAAGCTCGAAACGTATTGTATTCGGTAATTGCCGTGCTCATCTACTTTATTTTGGTTTTTGTTGTTGCTTTTGGGGTCAAATACGTCCCCGATGGAGGGCTCACTCATTCGTTTTTAAGCGAAAACTATTATTTCGAAAGCCTTTCAACTGGTGGTTTATTTTTAGATGTGCCCAAAACCGCAATCTGTCTCGGATTTTTATACTATACAGCGATGGCAATCGTAGAATTGCTCTTATCTAATTACAAGAAAGCAGGTGCTATTTATATACCTTTTAGCAGGAAAACAAACTAGATTTACCGAAATAAAACCTTATGAAACAAACATTCGTTACCTACATAAAGAACTTACAAGATTCGATCACTACCGCTTTGGAAAAAATAGATGGAGAGGCAGTATTTAAGCAAGATTTATGGAAACGACCAGAAGGTGGTGGAGGTAGAACACGTGTCATCGAAAATGGAGCTGTTTTTGAAAAAGGAGGCGTCAATATTTCGGAGGTACACGGGAAACTTCCGGAAAGCATGCAGCAATATTTTGGCGTTAAAGATGCCGATTTTTTTGCCTGTGGATTAAGCCTGGTTATTCATCCTAAAAACCCAAATGTACCTACTGTACACGCAAACTGGCGTTATTTTGAAATGTACAATAGTCAAGGAGATATTGTAGATCAATGGTTTGGTGGCGGTCAAGATTTAACCCCTTACTATTTATTCGAAGAAGATGCGGTCCACTTTCATCAAATTAGTAAAGAGGCTTGTGATAAACACGATCCAACTTTTTACCCAAAATACAAGGCGCGTTGTGACGAATACTTTCACAATAGTCATCGTGGTGAAAGTCGAGGTATTGGAGGATTGTTTTTCGATTATTTAAAAAAGACCGATACACAAAGTATGCAAGATTGGTATAACTTTGTAACCCAAATAGGAGACAGCTTTTTAGAAGCATATGCGCCCATTGTGGAGCGAAGAAAGAATCTCTCCTATACGAATGAACAACGAGATTGGCAGGAGATTAGGCGAGGACGCTATGTGGAGTTTAATTTAGTGCATGATAAAGGCACTCTCTTTGGACTTAAAACCAATGGTCGAATAGAAAGCATCTTAATGAGTCTTCCTCCGCATGTACAATGGCGCTACGATCATCATCCGGCTGAAGGTAGTGATGAGGAAAAGTTAGTTGAAGTTTTAAAAAATCCACGTAATTGGGTTTAAAAAATATCCTGTCGAGTGCAGTCGAGAGGACAAAAAGTATCAAATTAAATTAGGTGTCGACTGCAACTCGATCACAGAAGATTTATGTATCCAATAAGAAGAAATCGTCGCTTACGTACTTCAGAAGCTATTCGCAGTATAGTGCGCGAAACTATTATATCACCCAATGATTTTTTAGTCCCACTTTTTGTGGTGGAAGGTAAAGGAGTAAAAGAAGAAATTCCCTCTATGCCCAATTACTTTAGATTGAGTCTTGACCAACTCGCTATTGAAGTAAAAGACCTATGGAAATTAGGTCTTAAAAGTGTACTTCTTTTTGTGAAGGTGGCCGATAATTTAAAAGACAATCAAGGAACAGAGGCGCTTAATACAGATGGTTTGATGCAAAGGGCCATTAAAACCGTGAAAGAAAACTGTCCAGAAATGTTGGTAATGACCGACGTAGCGCTAGATCCTTATTCGAGTTATGGCCATGATGGAGTCGTAGCAGATGGCGTTATACTAAATGACGAAACAAGTGAAATTTTAGCCGAAATGTCTGTCTCACATGCTGAAGCAGGAGCCGATTTTGTAGCACCTAGCGATATGATGGACGGCCGCATCTTAACGATTCGTGAGGTGCTAGAGGATGAAGGGTTTATCAATACGGGAATAATGAGTTATAGCGCTAAATACGCCTCATCATTTTACGGACCTTTTCGAGATGCCCTCGATAGTGCACCTGCAGATATTAAAGATGTTCCCAAAGATAAAAAGACCTATCAAATGGATCCTGGAAATCGTGATGAAGCACTTCGAGAAACCGAAATGGATATTGACGAAGGTGCAGATATAGTTATGGTAAAACCTGGCTTATGCTATCTAGACATTGTTCGAGAAATTAGAAATAGTGTAGATGTCCCAGTTGCTGTTTATCAAGTAAGCGGAGAATATGCAATGATTAAGGCAGCATCGGAAAAAGGATGGCTAAACCACGATGCAGTTATGCTCGAGCAAATTACAGCAATTAAAAGAGCAGGAGCTCACATTATAGCCTCCTATTTTGCCAAAGATGTAGTCAAATTGATTTCTTAACTTCACAAAATGAAAAAGACACTTTTACTGCTTACGTTACTAATTATAACCCCTGTTTTGATGGCCCAGAAAACGACTCCTAAAGACGCTTGGTTGGAAAAGTGGGAGAATTCCAAAAGCTATTTAATCGCGCTAGCAGAAACAATGCCAGAGGAACACTATAACTTTAAACCAACCGAACGACAAATGAGTTTCAAAGAACAGCTTATTCATATCAAAGGAAATATGGATTGGTTGAGTACAACTTATTTTTCTGAGGAAGAATTTAAAAGAACAAAAGCCGATATACCAGCAACTAAATTAGAAACTATCAACTTATTAACTGCTTCGTTTGATGCGGCTTTGGAAAAAATTAAAAAATCACCAGATGCTTCTTTAAAAGATGAAGTTTCATTTTTTGCTGGTGATAAAACCAAGTTGCAGATCCTAAATTTACTATAAGATCATGTTACTCATCATCGTGGGCAGCTAATAGTTTACTTAAATCTGAATAATGTTGAGCCGCCTAGATATGTAGGCTGGTAGACACCATCGAACATAATCTAATAAATTCGCTCTCACTTTAGTATCTTTAAACAAATTTCCAGCCCATGACGCTTCTTATCGTTTATGCGATTTTGTCCATCTTTTTCTCTTTTTTGTGCTCCATTTTGGAGGCAGCTTTATTGAGTTTCACACCTTCCTTTATAAAAATTAAAAGTGGAGAAGGAAAAGGATATGCCAACACCTTGACAGAGCTCAAGAAAGATATCGACAAACCCTTGATTGCTATTCTAACAGTAAATACAATTGCCCATACGGTTGGTGCAATATTAGTTGGAAATCAAGCCGGTAAAATGGCAATCGAACAAGGATTCGAAGTTTCGTTCCTTGGCTTTAACTTCGTTGCCATCGTTTCGGCGATTATGACTTTACTTATTTTAATCGTTTCTGAAATTATTCCGAAAACCATAGGTGCCACTTATTGGAAAAAGCTAGGAAGGTTTACTGCAATTGCTCTAAAAGGGATTATGATTCCGTTAAAGTACACGGGGATACTTTGGTTATTAACCCTCACTACTAAAATGATTGGAAAAAGCGCTCATGTAACCAATATGAGTAGAGAAGAATTCATGGCTATTACAGATGCTGCTGAAGAAGAAGGTGTCTTTGAGGAAAATGAAAGCGTTGTAATTAAGAATTTACTCGTGTTTAAGAGCGTACAAGCTAAGGATGTAATGACTCCTTTTCCTGTAGTAGTATTGGAAGATGAGAGTAAAAGTCTACAAGAATTTTACGATCAACACAAAGATCTTCGGTTCTCTAGAATCCCTGTTTACAAAGAAAAGTCGCATCAAATCACTGGTTTTGTGTTAAAGGATGAGATTCTTGAAGAACTAGTAGAAGATCACGAAAACCGACCATTAAGCGATCTACGTCGCGATATTTTTGTGGTAGATGCCAAACAAGCGATCCCTGAATTGTTTGACACGCTCATTAAAAAGAGGGCGCACATTGCTTTAGTTGTAGACGAATTTGGAAATACCATAGGAGTTGTTACTATGGAAGATATAATAGAAACCTTATTAGGACTGGAAATAATGGACGAGAGTGATGCCATAGAAGATATGCAAGCCGCAGCTCGAAAAAATTGGGAACGTCGAGCCAAGCGTATGGGACTTAACATGGACTCTCCAACAACTGATAAGGAATAAACTTATTACGAAACCTTTTTCTCAATTGTCGTATTTAAATTCCTGAGAATTGTATTTAAAAACTGAGATACGTCGTACGGTTTTAATATTACATCATTCATTCCAGCGTCCATAATTTTTTTGCGAATCTCGGCTACCTCAACTGCTGTTAGAGCTACAATTGGTGTGGTTGAGTTAAAAGTCCGTATTTCTTCGGTCGCTTCAATTCCATTTTTGTTTGGCATATGGATGTCCATTAAAATAAGATCGTAGCTATTATTTTTGGTCATTGCTACCGCTTCTATTCCATCACTTGCTAAACTGCAATTAAAGTGTCTATTTACAAGGATACGTTCAGTAATTTTCTGATTAATTCTATTATCATCAACTACCAAAATATTGATATTTTCAAAGGCAGGTTGTTCTTCCATCCAACTCTCGGTTGTAAGCGAACTCAATCCTTCTTGTGGCGCTATAAATTCTTCCAGTTCGATCTCAAAAGTGAAAATAGCACCTTTTCCAACTTCACTTTGCAATTCGATTTCGCTATTAAATAAGGCTAATAATTTTTTGACAATGGGTAACCCCAGTCCCGTTCCTTGATAATTGTAATTTTTGTTTTTTACCTGAGAAAACTCTTCGAAAATCGTGGCTTGTTTATCTTTTGGAATTCCAATACCATCATCCTTAATCGTGAACTTTGTAACGTAGTTTCCTTTATGCGATTTTTCAATTAGATCGATCGTAACCCATATCGTACCATTTTCGTTAAACTTAACAGCATTGCCAATTAAATTCATTAGAATTTGAGAGAGTCGAACCGAATCTCCTAAAAATTGTGCCGGCAAGTTATCATCTATATGTAAATGAATTTTGTTGTTGTTCTGTTCTAAACTAAATGCAAACGACTTCATGATGCTCTTTAAAAGAACAGACAATAGAAATGGATTCTTTTCCAATTGAATGCCATTGGCATCAATTTTATTGAGAGTAAGCACGTCATTAATTAAAGCCAATAAGTAATCTGCCGAAAATTTCAAAGAGTTGAGATCGTCTTTGTGTTCCGATAAACTATCATCTTCCATTAAAATAGAAGACAAACCAATAACACCATAAAGCGGTGTGCGAAGCTCATGACTTACTGTTGAGAAGAATTGGGTTTTTAAATTCGACAAACGTTCTGCTTGCTCCTTTGCCTTAGTAAGTTCTTGATTCTTAAACCGTAATTTCGAGATAAACTTCTTCCTAACTTTCCACAAATAATAAAAAAGTATCAAGCCTATCAACAAAACTATAGACGCAATCACAAAAATGGTAGTAAGTAAACTTGATTTTTGTACCAAGCGATCCTTGTACTCTTCTTCTTTCTTAGCTATTTCGAGATCTTTTTGATACTGCTGTACTCCAAACTTAGCACTAGCCTCATGCATTGTTGCTTCACGTTCAAAGATGTGAATCTTTTTATCGAAAAAGGCCTTTTGCTCTAACGCAGCGGTAGTTGCCTCAAAATCACCTGCGGCTTTTTGAATCTTTGCGATATATTCATGAGACTGAGCTGCCTGCTCCAAATAATTTTTCTCTTCAGCCGTCTTGGCCGCTTCGGTCAATAACTCTAGAGCGAAGTCTAGATTTAGTCCTTTATAAAATTCGTATCGACCTTTTAATATTTCTACATTTAACAAGAGCAGTTCGTGCTCATCACCTTTCAATAATGATTGTGTTTTAGACAAAAAGGACGCTGCCTTTTCTGGTTGTTCCATATCTATGAAACACCAGGCAATATTGAGGTATTGCACCAAATTCTCGTAGTCGTCAAAGCCTGCTTTATTATTAACCTCTATGGCTTTTTTGTAATAGGAAATACCTATTTCGTAACCCGTTTTATGCTCTACGTAAACATTAGCCAAGTCATTATAAGCCCAAGAAATTAGGCTATCTGCTTCTGATTCAAGGGCTTTTTCAAGAGCTTTTTCGTAATAGTATTTCCCTTTTACAGAATCTTTTACCATACTATAAACAGCTCCTAGTTCATTATAGCTACGATAGATATAATAATCGTCATTAGCATTTGTAGCTTCTTCTAATAAAATAGCCGAATTCTCAATAGCACCTTTAAAATTGTAGGCATAATAGTCGTCGTTAATTTTCACCAAAAGCGATTGAAGACTATCCTTAGAAATAGTATCTTGTGCAAAACAAATGGTGCTCAAAGTTGAAAAACACCAAAAAGTAAGTAATAAGTTGATTTTTCGCATAACGTAAGAATTATGGTCGGGGGCGGTAAATCTAAGTATAAACGACTTGATTACAAAGCATTTATACGATAAAATGCATATTTAATCGATAAAATACGTGTTTTTACGTAGTTCATGATATGGATGTTGCCTATATAAATACGCCCATTGGGGTACTTGAACTTAAGGGAAACTCCTCTGGGTTACAATCTGTTCTTTTTGTAGAAACCTCTGTTTCTTCCACAGAGATAATACCACTTAGTTTAAGCACGGCGGTGCAACAATTACATGAATATTTTGACAAAAAACGTTCACAATTCGACTTAACTTTAGCACCTGAAGGCACTATTTTTCAAAAAAGGGTATGGACAGAATTACAGGAAATCCCTTTTGGGAAAACCACATCATATCAAAAAATGGCCAATAAATTGGGTGATCCTAAAGTAATACGTGCAGCAGCAAGCGCTAATGGAAAAAATCCCATTTCGATAATTATTCCTTGTCATCGAGTGATTGGAAGTGATGGCTCGCTCACGGGATATGCAGGTGGTTTGCATCGCAAGAAATGGCTGCTAGCTCACGAAAGTCCATTGAAACAAGGAGAATTATTTTAAGCCTTTTTAAAAATGAAACGACTATTTAAATACTTAAAAAGATTCTTAAAAGGGCTTGTCATTGTAATTGTGGGACTCATTATACTGGCTTACCTTACTGATTATGAATACATTATTAAAGGAGTGCGCGTAGTTTATTTAACAGGCCATACCACGGCCTACATAGATGACCATCCTCATTTTGAAAATATGGCTATAGAAACAGGAGAGCAACCTCAACCATGGCCAAATCATAACCATTACAATAAGACGGAGCCAACAGAGAAGTTAAGTGAAATTAACAGCCGTCTCGGAACTGTGGCTTTCTTAATCATTAAGAATGACAGCATTTGGTATGAAACCTATGCGGAGGGATATGGGACTGATTCTCAAACCAATTCCTTTTCTATGGCAAAAAGTATAACCTCAGCTCTTTTAGGGAAAGCCATTATGGATGGATATATATCAAGTTTGGATCAACCCATTGGAGATTTCTTTCCTCAATATTCTAATGCCAACACGACTGTTGGAGATCTTTCCTCTATGGCGTCTGGTCTCGATTGGCAGGAATCTTATACCAGTCCGTTTAGTGTAACAGCTCGTGCTTATTACGACGATGATCTGGCGGAGACCATCCTCAATCAAAAAGTGACGGAAACACCTGGTAAACAGTTTAAATATCTAAGTGGAAATACTCAGCTTTTGGGTATGGTTATCGAAAAAGCAACCGGCAAAAAAATGGCAAACTACCTTTCAGAAAGTTTCTGGAAACCTATGGGTTTTGAAAAAGAGGCGATCTGGCAGGTGGATGACAAAGAGCATCGGCTTGTAAAAACATACTGTTGTATTGCCAGCAATGCTCGTGATTTTGCCCGTTTTGGGAAACTTTATAAAGATTTCGGAAAATGGAATGGAAAACAGCTTTTAGATTCTACCTTCATAACCAAAAGTATACAACCACGTTTTGAAAATGATCAGGAATACGGTTATGGGTTTTGGCTCAGCGATCATTTGGACAAGAAAATATTTGTTATGCGAGGTATTTTAGGTCAATATGTAATTACAATTCCAGAAGACAATATCATAGTCGTTCGTTTAGGTCATTCTATAGGACCCAGAGATAATAGACCTTTTAGCGGTGACTTCTATACTTATGTTGAGGAAGCCTTCGAAATGCTTGAAAAGAATTGAAAAGAATTTTGTAGTTTTAACCCTCTACTCCCCTTTAAACAAACTCAAGTTATATGGTGAAGCGCATCAATCTGGAGCACATCTTGTTCCTAGATATTGAAACCGTTCCGCAATTTCCGGATTTCGACCATTTGGACGCAACCGCACAATTGCTATATGAACAAAAAACTCAATACCAACGTAAAGAAGAGTATACGGCAGCCGAATTTTATGATCGCGCTGGTATCTGGGCTGAATTTGGAAAAATAATCTGTATTTCGGTTGGGTATTTTCAGTTGAAAGGAGATATACGAAACTTTAGAGTTACTTCTTTTCACGGCGAGGAACTCGAAATTCTTAAAGAGTTTAAGGTCTTGCTACAATCTCATTTTAATCGACCGCATCACCTCCTCTGTGCACATAACGGCAAAGAATTCGATTTTCCTTATATCGCAAGACGAATGATTATAAACGGCATTGAATTACCTTTTAAACTGAACCTCTTTGGTAAAAAGCCTTGGGAGGTTCCTCATTTAGACACCTTAGAACTCTGGAAATTTGGTGATTATAAGACATTTACTTCGTTAAAATTGATGGCACATGTCTTAGGTATTCCGTCTCCTAAAGATGATATAGACGGTAGTCAAGTCCGTGATGTCTTTTACATAGACAATGACATTAACCGAATTGTGACTTATTGTGAAAAAGACACCATTACGGTTGCTCAAATTATACTTAAACTGAGGAATGAAGAATTACTAGATACAGATGAAATTCGATCGGTTTAAAACATAAAAAAACCCGCTCCATGGAGCGGGTTTTCTTTTTAGAATAATTACCTAAAAATTATTCTTTTACAAAGCGTTCGATATATCTAGTTTCTCCTGCATTGACTTGTAACATATACATACCACTTTGTAAGCGTGATACGTCGATGGAATTAGTGAAGGTTCCTTTTCCAACTACTTGACCTACCACATTAAAGATGATATAGTCTGTAGCTTTTTCATTCGTAAGCGCAACGTTTAGCACACCACGCGTTACCGGATTTGGATATAATTGGAATTCTGATGAAGACGTATTATTCGTCAATCCATCTTCATTTCCAGCACCAAAACCTTGAGCAGAGCTTGGGATTACGACGATGTAATCTTCAACTTCTCCATAAGTAAATGACTCGCATGCTGTTGGAATACCGTTGTATTTCATCGATACGCGCATTCTTGTTGGACCCGCCGATGCTCCTGCTGGAACACTAAACGACCCCGTTATTGGAGTAGCCGTAGTAGCTGCTCTAGAATAAGCCAATTCACCTGCATCTGCAAAATCTCCATCTCTATTCCAATCTACAAAAACAGCATATCCTTCCGGATAAACAGTACCTGTCCATAGCGGAGTAATCGTGATACTATTGCTTCCACTATTTAAATTGGTTGACAAGTTGGTGAAATCTCCATAACCTCCCGAAGAAGCTCCTGAAGCATTATTTATACTACCAATTTGTACTCGCTGAATATACTCGTCATTGGTATTGTTTCCATTAGAAGCACAATATCCAGTTGGTGGAGTTCCGCCTCCGCCTCCGCCAGCAGACACATTTACATTGTCAAAAGCAAAATCGGCTTGCCATGTACTTCCTGTTACTCTGTTAAAGCGTAGCTGAACCGTTCCGCCAGCATATGCGTTAAGAGAAACAGTAGCCGCATTCCATTGGTTTCCTTGATTACCACTTTCGTTCCAAATCGACGTCCAAGTAGCACCATTATCTGTACTTGCTTCAAGATCAATCGTACCGAAGTCATTTGATCCAAACATGTGATAATCGAAATTAAAATTAGCAGCAGTTTCACCACTTAGGTCGATACAAGGGCTGTTCAAAATAGCTCTCTTGCTTGGATATCCTGTACCATTTCCAGAAGCTTCAACATACATGTAGAAGGCACCTTGTGATCCAGAAGATGGTCCTGTGTTGTTAGAAGGAGTTCCTCCACTATCTCTTGTCCAGTTCAAGTCGTCAGCAGTAGACTGCGTCCAAGCACCAAGAGAAGATTCGAAACTTTCGGTGTAACCAGCGCTCACGCCTCCGGTACAACCTCCACCACCACCGCCACCGGTAGTTGTTACATTAGCTGTATTACTTAGCCCAGAATTATTTCCAGCAGCATCAAAAGCTCTAACCTGGAAGCTATAGCTCGTTGCAGCAGTAAGACCAGTCACGTTTGCTGTTGTTGCAGCAACGGTTCCAATACTTGTACCTCCAGAGAACACCTCATATCCTGTAACACCAACGTTATCGGTAGAAGCATTCCAGTTAAGAGTTAAGGTAGTATCTGTAACATTAGAAGCAGCTAGTCCGCTTGGAGCAGACGGTGCTTGTGTATCTGCAGCAGATCCACCTTCCATTTCGAAAGCATCTAAAGCGATATCCGCTTGCCATGTGCTGCCTGTTACTCGGTTAAAACGCATACGGAAATTGGCTTCTCCAGTATAAGCATTAAGGTCAATACTTTCTGCGTTCCACTGATTTCCTTGATTTCCTGTTCTATTCCACACAGAAGACCACGTAGCTCCGTCATCGGTACTAACTTCCAAGTCAATACTACCCATATCGGCAGCACCAAACATATGGTAGCTAAAGTTAAACGTTGCTGAAGTTTCTCCACTTAAATTATAACAAGGAGAATTTAAAATTGCACGCTTATTTGGATATCCAGTTCCATTTCCTGAAGCCTCTACATAAATATACGTAGTTCCATCGGCTGCAGTGGCTGGTCCTGTATTATTAGAAGGAGTTCCTCCACTATCTCTTGTCCAATCGATATCATCGTTAGCAGTAGATTGCGTCCAGTTACCAAAATTCGATTCAAAACTTTCGGCATCAGGGTAACTAGCTACGGTTCCAGAACAAGGATCAGGGTTTCCTCCACCTCCACCACATCCGCTTACGAATGATGTAGATTGATCGCTGTTTGTATTGGTTCCGCCATTCGTATTTTCAACAGCGTCAACTCCAACTCCTCTAGCTGCGAATACATCCCAAATTATACAGTTGTATTGTCCACCATAAAGAGTTTGATCGGCTTGTAAAATTCCGTCACGTCCAGAAACGAATCCTGGATTGTTGGCAGTGTTCTTTAAACCTTCAATAACTAATGCCATTGCAATGTTATTACCTCCAGTTCCATTATAGAAATCGGTGTCAAAACCTTCCTGAGCAACTAATGCCCATGTCATATCCCAAAGAATAGTTGCGAATGCATATCCTACTCCGTGAGGTACTGCCAGTCCATTTATGTCACCATACGTAGTTCCATTGATCGACGTATTTGTTGAATAAGGAGTTGGACGAATACCACCTCCACTAGTTGTTTGTCCTAATGCATAATTACCAATAGCTCGAGCATCACCTCCAGCATCACCGGTTTTCATTGTTAGCATTAATCCAAACCAGTCACTCCATCCTTCACCCATTTGCTCAGATCCTCCTAAGGCGTTGGTTCCTGGTCCTCCTACCAATCGAGTAGAAATACCGTGTCCGTATTCGTGAGCGATAATTCCATTATCTAAATCCCCATCACGTGTTGGGTTGGTCCATAAGAACATTTGCATTCTTGGGTTAGATCCATCAGGAGGAGTACCGAAGTTTGCGTTGTTAGTTCCACTACCGTCTTGTGCATCGGCATTCACACTATCACTTCCAATTCCACCTTTCCCATAATTGTTTTCTTGGAAATTACCTGAAGCCTCGTTAAATCCATACTGATACCATACATCATGCATGATGTTGTTCCAATAAAATAAATTAGTAATAGCCGCGCTTAAATAAGTACTTGGCGCATTATTTAAATTAAGTGTAAAGTCAAAATCCAAACCTGAACCTCCGTTTGGTGAGAATCCGGTTCCATTGTTTCCATTCGTATCATCTTGCGCCCAAACATTGTTTCCTCGCGTGATGGTAAATTCTGCTCCATTGGCTCCGTTGGTATCATGCCAACCAAATGGTGAAGCATTTAAGTCTTGCGGATCGTTCACAATAGAACGCCCACCATCTAACGGACTTTCAAGTGGCATCGGATACACATTATAGCTTTCTCCAGCTAGCATAAAATTAGCTGGCGCTTCTTCCACTGTTACTAGAGGTGCAGCAGCTTCTGCATTGTGGTTATGATTTTCATGTTCATCACCCCAACTACAGGTAATTACCCAATCCTCTGTGCGTAAAATTTGCCCTGTTGTTGCATCTACATTTTCATTCCACCAATGCTGACCATCTTTTTGGTAGAAATTTACATTCCATACTAAACGAAGTTGACCTTCATGCAGTTGAAAATACTGTTTTACTTTTATTGGCTCTAGAGCAACTCTCTTATCAGTATACTCCATAGCTCCATCTCTTTTTACTCCGGCTGCACTTGGCATTTGTAAACCATGGCGTTGTACTGTTTTTGCAATGGCTTCTTCTGGAGATAATGATGCCCTGTTCGAAGTGATTTTTTCATTCACATCGGAAACAAACTGATCGATGTGCCATGTAATTTTACCATTGGTCACGGTCAATTTATACGTCCCATATTGAATTGGGATGTTATTATGCAGTTGTTGCACATAAACGTGCTGAACATTTGGGTTTAAGGAAGGAACGACATCGGTAATTTGCCATTGATCCAGATCCCCATTTTTAAAGTGAGATTCCCCTTTTAGGACGTTAAAGTAGTTTTGAACTACTCCATCCATCTGATTTTGCGAAAATACTGCTTGCCCTATAAAACAACAGAGAAAAGCAATGATGTATGTTTTTTTCATACGATAATAGTTAGTGTTTTAATATTAAATGTTAAATAATAGTCTGCATCTATTCCGAATAAATTCAGATTAGTGTAAGGATCATAAAATGGGTTCTGTTTGAGTAAGCAACAGATTAAAAATTAGGGAGAATTAAAAAAAGTGATGGTTGTAGAACATTTCATTTGGTTTGTTAAACTATTTACGAATAGCAACTAAAACACAATTAGACAGGTGGGGAAACTATCAAAATACTGAAAATCAATATTTAACAAAAAACAATTTTGTTTAAACTTATTGCAAAAACGTTAATTATTTTCTTGTTTTATGGTGTTTTTATTGCGAAATATTCATCTAAATAACAATTTTTTAATTAATTATCAAATTTTATTCGATGAACGGTTTAAGATTTTATTAACAAGCACATTCTTACATTCTAAATCCTAGGCATTTACTAGGGTTTAAACACTTTTTCCAAAAATTGATAATTATGGTATCTTTGATCGAATGAACTCCGCACCACTCCTTTCTGTACAAAATCTTACCATTTCTTTTGGTAAGAATAACGAGCGAAGAGAAGTTCTTCATCAAATATCTTTCGATATTCCAAAAAATAAAATAGTTGGAATAGTCGGTGAATCTGGATCTGGTAAATCGATTACTTCAATGGCAATTTTAGGTTTACTTCCTTCCTTAGCTCACATAACTGGAAATATTACTTTTGAAGAGAACGAGTTACTCACCTATTCGGAAGATAAATTGCGCCTACTCAGAGGGAATGAAATAGCTATGATTTTTCAAGAACCTATGAGCGCTTTAAATCCTTCAATACGTTGCGGAAATCAGGTGGCCGAAATGCTACGATTGCATTCTGGTTTATCTTCTAGCGAGGCAAAAAAGGAAACTCTTGCTCTTTTTGAAAAAGTAAAACTTCCTAATCCCTCCGAAATATATTCGCGTTATCCGCATCAAATTAGTGGAGGGCAAATGCAGCGTGTCATGATTGCTATGGCCATTTCTTGTAAACCTAAGCTTCTTATAGCAGATGAACCAACCACTGCATTAGACGTGACGGTTCAAAAAGAAATTATTAGCCTACTCAAAGAGCTTCAACAGGAAACTCAAATGAGCTTACTTTTTATTTCTCATGATCTGAATTTGGTTTCCGAAATTGCTGACCAAGTTGTTGTTATGTATCAAGGTACCATTGTAGAGAAAGGTAGCGTATTACAAATTTTTAAAACGCCTCAAGAAGATTACACCAAGGCTTTGTTGGCATCTCGCCCATCCTTAAATGTTCGCCTGGCCACGTTACCCACCATTGCTTCTTTAGCAGACAATAGCTTTAAAGCTAAAACGGTTTCTGCCCAAGCGAGAGCGAAAAAACATAAAAAACTATACACTCAAGCACCCTTACTCGAAGTTCATAATATGGGCAAGAAGTATTTTAGCAATGGCGGATTATTTCGACCCAAAAAAGTACTCCAGGCTGTTGATGATGTAAGTTTTTCGGTATTTGAAGGAGAGACCATGGGTCTGGTAGGCGAATCTGGATGTGGCAAATCTACCTTAGGTAAAGCTATTTTACAATTGGATAAAGCTACAGAAGGGAGTATTAAATATAAAGGTGTAGAACTCACTAAACTTTCAGGAACGGCACTAAGAAAACTAAGAAAAGACATTCAACTCATATTTCAGGATCCTTATTCTTCTTTGAATCCCCGACTATTGTTGGGAGAGGCTTTGGTGGAAACTATGAAAGTGCATAACATAGGAGATTCTGCCAAAAGACGAAAAGAACGCGCATTAATACTACTGGAAAAAGTAGGGCTTGATGCATCGTATTATCACAGGTACCCGCATGAGCTTTCAGGTGGTCAAAGACAACGAGTTGGTATTGCTCGAACCATTGCATTAGAACCTAAATTAGTTATTTGTGATGAATCAGTATCTGCTCTGGATATTTCGGTTCAAGCACAAGTCCTAAATTTATTAAATGCTTTAAAAGACGAGTTTGGGTTCACCTATATCTTCATTTCGCATGATTTGGCTGTGGTAAAGTATATGGCAGATCAGCTCATGGTCATGAATGCAGGTAAAATTGAAGAATTGGGTGATGCCGACGAAATCTACGCGCAACCTACCAAAGCGTATACGAAAAAACTTATCAATGCGATTCCCAAAGGTCCATAGTTTGTTTTAAAATTTAAAAAGAAAAAAGCCCGTTCAAACCTCACAATGAACGGGCTTACCTTTATCTGTATCGTTGCAGATTCGGGGTAATAATTGTTGTTAAACTATACTAACAAAAACACTTTTTTGGCTACATACATTACACTCTTAACAAGACGCAATGTATTTTTTAGGGATTTAGATATACCTTTCATAAGTAGGTAAGTTTTTTAGTTGATTTTTGGGACAGCTAATATGTGAAAGATTTTTAGAATAAAACGATTAAAGGCATTATTATTCGATGAAATGCAATAAAATTTAACAATTTAAATATAATAGCAGGGTTTTTCCTACATAATTTATTAATGAAACTTTACCTTTAAGCGCTTTGTGGATAGTACATCTTGTACCGGATAATAACTTCTACCATAATTAGAACGCCTATCTTCACCCAGCCTATGAACTACTTGATTGGTCATTTTTATCACAAAAACTTCTTCAGCATTCGGAAAAGATAAATCCCGGCCATCTTGATCCACCTTCTTCCCTCTTGAAGACACATCCCTTTTTCGAACCAAATAATCATCAGTCTCGTAAAGTTCATTATAACAATGTATCAGTTCGTGTGATAGTAAGGCGACGGGAGAGTTGTAGCCTTTATTTTTTCTAAACCACTGCTTTTTGTGGTTTTTTCTGAAAACAACACCGTGTGTATCATAAAACATCACGCTGTTTAATTGTGGATTATACGCATTACGTTGACCTGGAACAATTGTAATATTATTATGCTCATCTGCTACAAGAACATCTATGATATCTACTGTTTTTGATACACCGTCATCCATATAGGTGATCGTCAACGTATCTGTATTAAATAAAAAATCTAGAGCTTTAATCGTATTGCGAAGAAATCGGTCTTCAATTATTTCTAAATTCCTATCTCCCACATAAAAGTAAGGATGAAACGTACCTTGAAGCGATTGAATACGCACTTAAAAAGTCATTTCCGGGATTTCTCCTTCAACTATCAAATCTCCTTCTGTTGCTGCTTGAATATCGGCAACCGTAACACCTGGAGCACGCTCTAAAAGATAAAAGCTATTATCCCGAATTTCAAGTACAGCTAAATTGGTTACTACTTTCTTTACACAATTCACACCCGTAAGCGGCAAACTGCATTCTTTTAAGAGTTTAGAAGCCCCCGCTCGATTGGTATGCATCATGGCAACAATAATATTATCGGCACTTGCCACCAAATCCATAGCGCCACCCATGCCCTTTACCATTTTACCCGGTATTTTCCAGTTGGCGATATCTCCATTTTGGGCGACTTCCATAGCGCCTAAAATTGTAAGATCAACGTGCTGTCCACGTATCATTGCAAAACTTGTAGCACTATCAAAAAAAGATGCGCCTTTTAAGGCCGTAATTGTTTGTTTACCTGCATTGATTAAATCTGGGTCTTCTTCTCCTTCAAAAGGAAAAGGCCCCATTCCTAATATTCCGTTTTCACTTTGAAACTCAACATCAATATCATTTCGAACGAAATTGGCTACTAGGGTAGGAATTCCAATACCCAAGTTGACGTAATATCCATCCTTTACTTCTTTGGCAATTCGTTGCGCAATTTGGTTTTTATCTAATGCCATTACTCTTTAGTTCTTACGGTTAAGTTTTCTATTCTCTTTTCATAGTCTTTCCCTTGAAAAATACGTTGCACAAAAATTCCTGGAATGTGAACATCATTTGGATCGAGTGTGCCGGCAGGAACAAGTTCTTCTACCTCAGCAACTGTAATTGTAGCTGCCCCACACATATTAGGATTAAAATTTCGTGCTGTTCCTTTAAATATAAGATTTCCCGCTGTATCTCCTTTCCAAGCTTTTATAAATGCAAAATCGGCTTTAAAAGCATGTTCTAAAATGTGCATTTTCCCATTGAAAGCTCTTGACTCTTTTCCTTCAGCAACTTCAGTTCCATAACCTGCAGGTGTAAAAAACGCAGGAATTCCACTTTGCGCAGCTCTGCAACGCTGAGCCAAAGTTCCCTGTGGAATAAGTTCTACTTCCAATTCACCACTAAGCATTTGGCGTTCAAACTCTGCATTCTCCCCAACATAAGAAGAGATCATTTTTTTTATTTGTTTTTGCTGAAGTAAAAGCCCCAAACCAAAATCGTCTACTCCGGCATTATTAGAAATACAGGTAACATTTTTGACTCCTGCGCTCACCAACTGAGCAATACTATTCTCAGGTATTCCGCTTAATCCAAAGCCTCCCAACATAAATGTCATTCCGTCTTTTATTCCTTCACAAGCCTGTTCAACGCCTGCCACCGTTTTTGTTATCATTGTCTTGAAAATTTTATTAAAAGTACTGAAATTTGAAGGCATAAAAAAACCGCTCTATCACCAAATGAAAGAGCGGCTTGGTATCATTTAAATAAGATTAAAAGTCAAACTCGTCTGGAATGTTTTCATCGACATCTTCTACTTTATTGAATTCGGCACAATTGGTCTCAATAGAAAGTCCAGAAGGTCTTCTAAAGCCTTTATCAGATATATCCAAAGAAGCATCACCATAGCACTTTTTCATATAGATTCCCCAAATTGGAAGTGCCAT
>Ga0316209_1000637_pt1 | contig 53740 bp, 48 predicted proteins | sample 6monopyrite_MG_FD_204945 | JGI IMG/M metagenome (GOLD analysis project Ga0316209, IMG submission 204945) | Microbial mat bacterial communities from mineral coupon in-situ incubated in ocean water Damariscotta River, Maine, United States -... | ecosystem: Environmental > Aquatic > Marine >... | reverse complement strand
ATTTTTAGACTTTTTCATGCAGCCTTGATTTCCCTGCCTGCCGCAGGCAGGTTTGCCTACTTTCTGTATCAAGACAGAAAGTAGGCGCCTGCCCGGCTTTAGGGCAAAACAGAATAGTAAAACAAATCAACTTGAGTTTTTCAGCAGACCCTACTTACTCACTACTGGGTTTGCTGGCCTGACCACTGCTCTACTTTCGGGAATATAATTCCGTTATAGAATGACAATTGTAAGAAAGAAACCGAAGATTCACGAGAGGCTTTTATAAGTGGTCATGGTAACGGTTGAATTTTGATAATTCGTATGGATATCTTTTCTCGTACTCGATTCATCTTTATGGCCTATCTTTCGTTAAGAAACCAACTCTATCTTCAGTGGAGAATCAAGATAAACAATCGCCCAAATGGCTAGCAGAATTGCAAGATAAAAGCTGGGAACCTGAGGTTATACTTTCTGGTATTGTGCTATTCGGTATGATCAAATTACCCGGCTTGCTCGATGAGTTTCTGCTCTACTTCGGACCGAATTTTGGACACAACAATCAACTCCCAGATGTATTGATTAGTTTCTTGAAAATCGCCTGCTTCTGGCTAACCGGTGGCTTAATTGCTCATTTAGTTAGCCGAGGGATCTGGGTAGGAATGATTGGACTCAGTTTCACTTTCCCAAAGGGCATTCAAAAAGAGCAATTAAAGCTCAAAGACAAATACCGCTTGTCCGTAGAAAAGATCCCGGCTACTGAGCAGATTATTTTGAAGCTTGAGCGCTTCTCTAGTGCGCTTTTTTCCTTCTCCTTTATGATGTTCATGATCATGATCGGTGGATACATCTTCATGCTTGTAACCTTTATTATTCCCATCACGGCGATGATTTATTTCGAAATAGGAAAAGGACTTCCCTGGTTGAACCCTGTGTTAAAAGGTTATTTCATTTTGACCGTACTGATCCCCCTGATTGGAACTATTGATTTTGTCACTTTGGGTTTTATAAAAAATATTAAGTGGATAAATAAAATCTATTGGCCAATCTATCGGGTGATTGGGTTTCTCACCCTTTCCAAATTCTATCGTCCGATCTATTATGTTCTTATCACCAATGTCAAACGCTGGAAAATTGTCGTCGGCTTATTGTTTTTTGTGGTCTCTAACTACTTTTGGATAATGGGCTCGATCGATTCTAAATATCCAGGCGAAAAACTCTCTATGATATCTATCTGGTCCGATGACACAAGCACCATGGCTTATACTGGCTATTATGACGATCAAGCAGGTGGCTTAAGGTCCATAGATGCGTCGATCCAATCCGATATCATTAAAGGGAGTACCTTAAAATTGTTTGTCGTTCTGAGAGCCGATAGAGAGGATTCCATTCGGTCGTATTGCAATTTGGATTCACTCTTTCAAGTAAAAGATTTACCCAGATCCAGTGCGCAGCTACAGTGCTTATCCGATTTCTACCAAATTTCTATAAATGACTCTGCGGTCGCAGATCTCCAATACAAGTTCCATTATAAATCAAGTTCAAAACAGCGTGGCATCCTCACTTACATCGATATCGGAGATTTGGACAATGGCTACCATTCTCTAGATATCCACTCACCAGAAAAGATGCAGTTTGAAGAGCATATCGCCCATATTCCCTTCTATCGGGAAAGGAATCAAGTTGTTTTAGATACTGGCGATTAACCAGTCGTCGCTGGGAGTTTTGACTTTCGGTCATCTTGTCCTGTCGAAGGATTGGCAGACGAACCTTCAAGGCAGCTGTCATTATAGTGGCCGTTATTTTAGGTAGCCACACGGTATTGCTCTGACCAAATTTGACTGTATAAATAAAAATATCTGTCCATTTGTCATAATTGATATACGCCGGTCATTTTCAATTTTAAAAATTGTTCCGCCCGAGCCACTGAGTTGCAGTGACTAATTTGATGTTACCAACCTTGGTTATTAGCACGGAGCTACCTGGACAAAACCCTATTTTCATAAAGAAGCGTAAGGTTAAGTGCCTGACTTTTCCATTTCATAGTATCTACCCATCCCATCTGGCTAAATTTGACTTGAAAAAACACAAACTCCTTAAGCTCTTCCTCAACATCTGATCGTTCGAATTGAATATTTTTTGCGCGCTCCCCCAGCCTGAGTAAGGAGCTGTGCACAAGCATTCGCTCCATGGTAGTAAGTTCTTCCGATAGTAGCCCATTTAAATCCTGTATCACCATTGATTCAATGTCATCAAATACACCGACTTCATCTGCGGCTAGCAGTCTGGCGACATGATAAAGTATCCAACCCGTGGTTCTGTAATAGGGCGATATCGCTTCGGGATCACTTTTGTGATCGCCATCTCGAATGACCTGCTTTATGAATCGTATGGTGTTCTTGTCTATGGTATTTAGCGGATACCCACGATCAAAAACAAATAGAAGCACGTTGCTCATTACGGAAATGTCGTACACTTGATCCATTTTGTCGACATAGAAAACTTCGTAAGCCAAATGATTTTTATATTTTTCCAAAGTTTTCTCCACAGGCTCTCTATCCTCCCTTTTTGCATATCTAACCATTTCACCTCGCATTTTTTTATCAGCCAGTGCGTCTCTTCCGGCAGCCAGCCTGAGTACGCTGGTCACATCATAATCATCAGGCAGCCGATAAGCAACCCGGCTCAATAGTTTGCCCCCATTGGGGAATGGAAGGTCTGGGGGTGTTGTTTGCCAAAAATTATAAGCGGGTTTCTTTTTTCGACTGTAATACTTCTCATAAAGTGGATCCATATTCAGTAAGATTTTGCTTATTTCCTTGGAGGATCTTTCGTCCACTTGTTCTTGTAGGGATCGAAGGATAAAGCCGATAGAAGTCGTGATGAAAATATTATTGTCGGCTACAGGTGCCATCACCCTCAACCATGAACGTTGGCATGGAAATAATCCGGGATCATAAAAATCATCCGAGACTACCTGCAGCTCACTGATTTGCATCAAGACATCATCGGGTTCGTCGTTTTGCTGTGCAGACACTGAGGACCACAGGCAGGTATGTAGAAAACCGAAGAGAACAAAATATCCAGGGGAGCTCATCTGAGAAAAAGTGCGATCACAAAAATGCCAAACGATACGTGACTGAATCTGATATTAAATAATATCGTTTTTCTATCCGCGACGTTCAGCAATTGAATAAAGGGAATCCACGAAAGTATAACCGAAAGAATGAAAAATGGATAGGTAATTTTTGAAACCTCAATAAGCCAAGGAATACTTACTATAAAAACAGACCCCAAAATCATTAAAAAGGCAAGAATGAATTTTAGATACTTCTCGCCTACAGCGATCGGTAGAGAAGGCTTACCTACCCTCTTGTCACCAGTAACATCAAGCCAATCTAGTAGGATCTCACGTACAATCACCATGACAAAGAGCCCAATTGAGAGCCACCACCAACTTTCATGGTGAAGTTTGATGAAATTCATTTCCCATATTGGAGCAACCGCCCAAAAGGCAACAAATGCATTTGCGAAAAATCCAGTCTTATTGTTTGCCGGAGAATACACCCAAAAACTAAGGATAGCAGCCACGGCTAGCACCAGCATCATCCGGTTCAATCCATAGCCAAATGAAAGAAAGCCTATTCCAAAAATCACCAACGCAATTACTGTGTTTCGCACGGATAATTTGCCCGTCGAAATAGGTCGGAACTTGTCATTGGCGAGATCCTTTTCTTTATCAAACAGATCGTTCATCAAGAAGCAAAACGAACTTCCGGAAAAAAAATATAAACTAATAAGCAGTGCCTTGCTCCAGTCTTCCCATCCCGGCCTAAAAGTCGCGAGAGCCAGTACGGCAGCCATAATTCCGGTTGATGGTCTGACTGAATAAAGTATGTACTTTAGCTGTTTCAAGATATTTGAGATGGTAAATCAAGTGCCAAGTTTGTCAAATCAAGTGATATATAAAAGACCGTGGTATTTAATCAACGGTCATTTGGAGACGATAATGCCGTATCTCCAATACAAGATTCACGAGATCCCATACGAAAGAGAACGATTGGAGCTGCAGGATGGAGATTTTTTGGATTTAGATTGGATCAAAAATGAAAATGATCAGTTGATCATCATTTCTCATGGGTTTGAAGGGAACTCTCGTGACCATGGTGTGGAGAGATTTGCAAAGTACTTTTCACAAAGGAATTCTGATATACTCATGTGGCACCTCAGAAGCTGCGGCAAAGACTTGAACAGACTTCCAAATATCTATTCTTTTAATGATCTACTTGATTTGCATGCGGTGATAGCCCATGCCTCAAAAGCTGGAAAACATCAGTCCATTTGCCTAATGGGATTTTCTATGGGTGCCATAACGATACTGAATTATCTTTCTAGCGGCTTAATCCATCCTAAAATAAAAGGAGCAGCAGTTGTTTCTGTTCCCATGCTGTTGTCAGAAACGTTTAAAAAATTGGACTCAGGAATTTCGGCTCTAATTTATGGCAGAAGATTCCACGCCAAATTGATTCGGAAATTGATTCGAAAAGCAGTGCAGTTTCCAGATATTTGGGATGAGTGCACAATAAGGGCGTCTGATTCCATCTATAGCCTGACTGAGATTATCTCGGCTGCACACGGTAGGAAAAAATCATACTTTGATGAGATATCTCCACTTCATCACCTGCCTCAGGTGAGTACGCCGGTACTCGTCATAAACGCCAAGAATGATCCTCTTTTGGGGTCATCGAGCTATCCTGATTCTGGCAACAGCCATATTCGATCATGCTACCCGTCTACAGGTGGCCACACAGGCTTTTCGTTGAGGGGCAAGGACCACTCCTGGATTGAGCTTAAGTCAGAGGATTTTTTCAATTCGATTGGCTAGAGCTGGCCTCTTTTCGTTTGGTTTCAATTTCCTGCCAACACACTTAACAGGTTAAAATTGATCCCTCGCCTCCTTTTTTCAAAAGCCTGATTAGCTTTGTAGCTGCTCAAAAAAATCAATTGGCTCGGGCGAGCACAAGAGGTATGAATTCGGCAAAAATTAACTTACTCGATACAAGTATCGGGAAATAAAACCCACTGGTGGGATTGACAAATGAGACTTGGACAGCTAGCTAGAAAACACGACGTACCCGCACAGGATATAATTACCTATCTCAACGAGATGGAACCCGCCCTCGATGCGAATCCTAATTCTAAGTTGAATGAGGAAACGACAACATTGGTTGCCAATCGTTTTGAGCTACGTTTGGAGGCTGCTCCGGAAGAGTCGGTAGAAGAGGTTTCTGAAAAGGCGGAAAAAGAATACGTGGAGCCGGAAGAAACGGAGATGATTGAAGACGTATCCGTTTCGGAAATTGAAGAACCCGTTGGCGACTTCCTTGACCAGGAGGAAGCACTTCTTTCAGAGCCAACAGACCAAGACCGACAAGAAGAGGCAGATGAAGCAATCGAAACCGATAAACTGCTGGAATTATTGGACGCTGAAGATGGCGCCATTGATCTGAGTAAAATCACTCGAATAAAGGCTTCTAAAAAGAAATTGGAAGGGCTGAAAGTAGTGGGTAAGATTGAGTTGCCAGAGGCCAGAATTGTATTGGATGAAGAAAATGCAGCACCCCAGGGTAAGCCCAAAGCGAAAAGTAGTAGAAGGAAACGGCTCGTAAGCGATGAAGAACTGGAAGTCCGAAGGCTAAGAGCTAAAAAGAAGAAGGAAGAATACGATGGGCGTCAGGAAAAACGAAGAAGAGAAAAAGAAGAAAAGCAACGAAAAGAGTTAAAAGAGTCACATTATCGTCAGAAACTGAGGCAACCTAAGCCCAGCCAATCAAAAAGCAAAAACAAAACACCAGCCCCGACGGCATCTCCAGCGATTATAGAACAGCCCCCCAAACCAAAGACGCTTCTAGGCAAGTTTTGGAAATGGCTGAATACGTGAGGAATTTGTTCTTAGTCTCTCCTTCTAATAAATAACAGGTATTTACCCTTGGCCGTACCCAAATAAATTCACTAAGAACTGATCTAATCCAAAAATAAGACCAGCAACTAGAATCATAAGACCTATGTGGACAAGCTTCGGGTAGCCACCCACAAGTGGAGTTTTCGTTACTCGAATTAAATTCAAAATAGCGGGCCACACCCGGGTCTTGTTTAGAAAGAGAATGGATACTAACATGATCGTGTAGATTGATGCGCTCATGAGTGCCCCATACTCGTCCAGAAAAATCATATCGAATACCACGATATTCAAAAGTATTGGCAATAGAATAGCCACTCCGAGAAGTTTGGTTTTTTCAAATAAAAGAAGAAACGCACCCACAATCTGTGATATACCAATAAATAGAATATAGGTGTATGAGAATCCCATGAATGTCCAAGCGAGATCAAAAGCACTAGCATTTCCTAAAGTGGCATTTGCCACATTTTCTGGCAATTCGTTTTTTAAATAAAACTGATTACCAAAAATCTTACCTGTTCCATAAATAAGTAGAAAAAAAGCAACGTACCCTCTGAATACTCGATCTAAAATATAGGTAAAGTTTATTTTCATAATTAATATAGATAGTTAAACTAGTTGTTTTAAAAACTCTTTAGACAGCTTTAAATTTTTCTTAAAGGGAAGCAAAACCCATTTATAAAATACACCAGAGAATCCAAGGCCAAGTAAAAAACTGACTATCCAGAATCCTGTCGATTTAATTATATCAAATTCGTTATATATTTTCACCATAATCACACTCAAGCAGAACACCATCAGAACGCTAGATAGTATTTTGAAATGGTTGAGTCTTTTTAGAAGAATCTCTGTTCGGATGAATTTTTCCAAAATAGATACATATGTTTCATTCAATGCTTTTAACCTGAACAAATTCAAGATCAAAATAAGTCGAGCAATTGGCAGAGTTAGAAAAACGGTAATCAGCAAAACACCTGTAATGGCCAAATACCTCGGTGTTAGCAAGTGAAATTGGAAAACAAGAAGTGCCGTGAAGTAACCTCCAAAGGCTAAACTCACTAGATCAGGCAGCATCAATTTATAGATACTGATTTTATATTTTTCTTGTATTATTTCCTTTACTCCTTTTTGAGAAAGACTCGATTGACCATGTGCATCCTCTTCAAGATTATCCCAGTTTTCTTTCAGTTTGTCTAGACTCATTTTTTGTTATTGTTTTCATTTCGTTTTAGCTTTTGCTTTATGCGCCCTAGTTTGGTGCCAATGTTAGTCTTTGACATACCCAGAAGGTCAGCAATTTCCTGATGGCTTTTAGCTTCTAAATAGAGCAATAAAATTCCTCTTTCGAGCAAGTTCAAATTGGCGATACTTGCGTTTAGAATGGTCCAATTTTCATCATCTATAGAATCCGTGTTGCCTATGTTTTCAGCTAAATCAGTCTCCAATTCAACTGTTACAATAGCTCTTCGTGATTTTTTTCTATGATATATGGCGACATTCATGGACACCCTATACATCCATGTGCTCAATGTGGACATGGACTTAAATGAATCAAACGACCGCCACAATTGAATGGTGATTTCCTGAATGAGATCCTCACGGTCTTGGAGATTAGATGCAAAGAGACTTGCTGCCTTATAAATAATCCCCTTGTTCTCTTCTATTGCATGTGTGAATCTATTCTCCTTAGTCATTTGTTTTCCATTTCTCCAAAAGGGATCATTGTATTAGTGTGCATTTATAGGAAATAATCACACAATGTGAAAAAAATCTTTGGTGAGCTGTAAGCTGGATTAAAAGTATTTGTTTTTAAACAAAAGTGTAAAGCCATTTAGAAAGTGAATGATGAATCGTATTTTTGACTCATGATAGCCGTAATCTCCCCTGCCAAAAATCTCGATTTTAAGACCAAGTACGATGTGCCCACCACTCAGCCTCGCCTGATGGAACGGACAACAGAACTCATTGCAATCATGCGTCAGAAGTCCGTGGATGAGGTCAAAGACCTGATGAGTATCAGTCGTCAACTTGCTGGACTCAATGTACACCGGTACAAAATATTTGAAGCTGAGCAAACCAAAGAAAATTCACAACCATCTGTTTTCGCCTTCAATGGAGATGTATATCAAGGGCTTGATGCTCAGACATTTAATATAGAAAAGCTAGATTTTGCTCAAAGTCATCTGAGAATTTTATCTGGATTGTACGGCCTCCTAAGGCCACTGGATTTGATGCAACCCTATCGGTTGGAAATGGGTACGAAGCTCGCTTTCGATGAGTACAAAACGCTCTATCAATATTGGGACACCACCATTTTGGACCTACTCTTACAGGATCTCAAAGAACAAGGAGATGACATACTAGTTAATCTAGCCTCTGTAGAATACTTCAAGTCTATTGACAAAAAAAGGATACCAGCCCGAGTCATTGATGTGGAGTTCAAGGATCTCAAAAATGACAAGTACAAGATCGTCTCTTTTTATGCCAAAAAAGCCAGAGGCTTGATGTCTCGCTATATCATTGAAAATGCCATCACCAACCCGGACGACCTAAAGGGATTTGATTATAGGGGATACTATTTTGATGCCAGCGAATCGTCAGATAACAAACTCGCATTTAAGCGCGACGCGAAGAAATAAGTGATATTATTTTTTCGACCTTTAGTTTATCCATATAAATTGTAGCGGCAATTGATTTCACCGTTCATCCAGCTGTAACCAATAATGGGCTCCAAAAAAAAAGCGCATATATTCAATCTTGAATCTGTTGACTATTTCATAAGGGCTTTTCTTGAGTCCGCCGGCTTTCAAAATTTCATCACATTTATCATTGTTATTAACTCCCTTCTGATCGGAATGGAGACCTTCCCTGCGGTCATGCAGGACTATGGGGTAATGATTGATGCCTTTGATTTGGTGATACTCTCGATGTTTACGATTGAGATCACTTTGAAGATATTTATTTATCGGGGCAAATTTTTCACCAGCGCCTGGAATGTCTTTGATTTCGTCATTATCGCTGTTTCCATTTTGCCTGCGGCTGGTTCTTTTTCGATATTTCGAGCCCTGCGCATCATACGGACTTTACGACTCTTAAAAAACCTACCCAAGCTCAAGCTAATCATCGAGTCACTCCTTCATTCTATTCCTAGCATTGGTTGGATTGCGGTTCTGCTCTGCATCGTGTACTACATTTTTGCTGTTGTAGGAGTCAATCTGTTTGGCGTTCTTTATCCCGAATACTTTGGTGATTTGTGGAAGGCTTTTTTTACCCTCTTCCAGATAATGACCCTAGAGAGCTGGTCATCGGCAATCGCCAGACCTATCATGGATGGCGTACCATTTTCAGCATTCTACTTTGTTAGTTTTATCCTGATTGCCACCTACACCACATTGAATATTTTCATTGCGATTGTGGTCAATACAATGAATGAAATTAGTTTAAAGGAGCTTCAGGAGGAAGAGCAGAACATAAAGGATTTTGTGAGAAAGGAAAATGCCAAGCTCCATACGAAGCTAGATGCGCTTCAAGCTGAGTTGAAGGAAAAATAATTTTTCTAATTACCTCCCCATCAGGGCACCCAATGCCTTGGCTCCACCCATTTTATTCATAGATTTCATCATCTTGCGCATCTGCTCAAACTGTTTGAGTAGCTGATTCACTTCTTGCACACTTGTACCGCTTCCTTTTGCGATTCTAATTTTCCGGCTTCCGTTGATTACTTCAGGATTGGCCCGTTCTTTTGGAGACATGGACTTGATCATTGATTCAATTGGTACCAGCGTGTCGTCATCTATGTCTACATCCTTCATGGCCTTGCCCACACCCGGTATCATCCCGATGATGTCTTTCATATTCCCCATCTTCTTCATCTGTTCCATTTGCTTTAGGAAATCATCAAAATCAAACTTGTTCTGCTTTATTTTCTTGTTGATTCGCCGAGACTCTTCTTCATCAAAGGCATCCTGCGCTTTCTCCACCAAGGAGACCACATCTCCCATCCCCAGAATTCGACTTGCCATCCGATCGGGATGAAATAAGTCCAGGGCATCCATTTTTTCACCGGTACTTATGAATTTGATCGGTTTTGCTACTTCCTTGCGAATAGAAAGTGCTGCTCCACCCCGTGTGTCTCCATCCAATTTCGTAAGAACGACTCCATCAAAATTCAATCGCTCGTTGAACGTCTTGGCAGTATTCACAGCATCCTGCCCTGTCATGGCATCCACAACAAAAAGGGTCTCGGCAGGATTGAGCGCTTTCTTCAGTGCTTCAATCTCTCCCATCATCTGATCATCCACAGCCAGTCGTCCAGCCGTATCAATAATCAGAGATCGTTTGCCATTATCCTTTGCATATTTGAGGGCATTCTTGGCAATCTTGACCGCATCTTTATTGTCTGGCTCTGCGTAGACCTCCACGCCTATCTGCTCGCCCAACACCTTCAACTGATCAATCGCTGCTGGCCGGTAAATATCACACGCAGCTAGCAAGACAGTTCGTCCTTGCTTTTTAAAATGTGAAGCCAGTTTACCCGAAAAAGTGGTCTTACCCGAACCCTGCAAACCCGAAATCAGAATGGTGTTGGGACTGCCATCCATATTGATTGGTACATTTTCAGCACCCATCAATTTTGTGAGTTCCTCCGAAACGATCTTGGTAAGCAGTTGTCCAGGCGACACAGAGATCAGTACGTCTCGCCCAAGGGCTTCTTCCCTGATGGTATCCGTCACCTCCTTAGAGACCTTGTAATTCACATCGGCATCCACCAAAGCACGGCGTATTTCTTTTACCGTGGCAGCAACATTTATTTCGGTGATACTCCCCTGCCCTTTAAGGTTCTTAAAGGCTCTATCCAGCTTTACACTCAGATTATCAAACATGCGTTTCAATTTTGAAGTGCAAACTTAAAAACTTCATTCATCATACGTTCACAGAAGTTTTGCAACCTTTTAAATTTTCTTGAGTTTAAGGTGAGTACCTTGTAATACCTAATAATGAATTAAACCTAGACACATGAAAAAAATAGCCTTATTATTTACAGTACTAATTCTTACCTTTTCTTCTGTACAAGCTCAGGATCGGATAACCGAAAGTAACATTCTCGGTACCTGGAAAATGGTCATAGAATTGGATGAAGTTATGGCAGAATTGGAGGAAGAGGCGGACGAGTCTGAATCATTTCTCGCAAAAACGCTCCTCAAGTCCGTATCTGGAATTGTCGAAGGGGTGATAGACAATATTCAGATTTACATGGAATTTGAAAGGGGCGGTGATGCTACTGTGATGGTGGATGCCTTTGACGAAACGAGTGAAGACGAAGACACAGAATGGTACATAAAAAACAATCGCTTGTTCATAGCTGATACGGACAATTTTAATTCCGATAATGATGGTTACTGGGTACTAAAAGACGATGTACTCTTTTTTGAAGATTATGATGGAGATAATGATGCTGTTGTGTACATGGTGCGCGTGGATGATTAAAAATACTAATTTGTAGGACAGAAAGAGGCTGGAATACCAGCCTTTTTTTATGTCAAATTCTTCTTTTTAAATGGGTCTATATGATTTGGTGTGGATTACAAATGGAGGTTGTCGAAAAACGAAGATCGTGATAGACCGCATCCCGAAAATTTGTACAACTGAAATCAGCCCAATCCTAAATCAATTGCCCCACCCTTTAGGGCGCGGGAGTATGGATTCTTGGTTGTAAATCAGGGCTTTAGCCCTTTTCAAAAACAGAAATTGGGCTGAAGCCTTCATATGTTTCTGATGCTATATCTCAGCCCTAAAGGACGGAATTATTGCTCAAAAAATTGAGTGAAAACTAAATTACCCACAGTATTCCACATAGACCCTTTTAAATTTTGTGCCACGATCAGCTTTCATTCAGTCGGAGAGTTGTATTTTTTACCATTCCCTCGAATGACTGCAATGAATATTTCCACAAACACGAAGAGCATCAAAATGAAAGAATAATGACTTTGTCTCATGCCTGCTGCATCAACTGCTAGCATAATGTCCATTCCAGATATGCATGACAAAATCACTATAAAGAACAGTAATCCGCAGGCGCTGATTTATATGAAAGAAATGTTACCCCAGCATCCCGCTAATATCAGCAGGAGAATAATTGACTGACTTGAGGGTTTTGTTGTCCCCTTTTCGGTAAACCAAGAACTTGCCATCCTCTTCTTTGAAGTAGGCCTCTGTTCCGTCCTTATCTTTATAGTGCTGGATGGTGGCCTCTGCCTCTTCCACAGAATTACAGGCTTTGCTCATGTTGGATCGTTGCACTTCATTGAATAGGTCAGCGAATTTCTCACCCAAACCAAACTCCAGCACAGCTCCTGACAAAACATACTGAATATCACAAAGCGCATCAGCAATCTCCACCATGTCATTATCAGCGATAGCTTCTTTGAGCTCATCCAACTCTTCGGCGATCAGTGATACTCGAAGCTCGCACCGCTCTTTCGCTGGAATTTGAGGTGTGTCAAGAATGGGGTGCTTGAATGTACGGTGGAAGTCGGCGACTTGGTTTAAGGGGTCAATTGAGTCCATGAACTAGGGTTTATTTGGTCTGATTTCGAGAATTTTCTTTCCGTATCGCTTTTGATAAAAAGAACGCGAACCCACCTATGATGATGGCGAAAATCAGAAGCATACTTATGATTGACAGTGTGGTCATTTTTGTGTCTATTAAAACGTACAGTCTAGACCGCTACCTCAAGAGCAATCCTCGTCATATCTTCAATCTTCCTTTCCCTTTCTTCTGAAGACATCACAGCTCCAGTCACAAGATTATCGCTCACCGTCAGGATTGACAGGGCTTTCACATTCGTTTTGGCTGCTAGCGTGTAAAGTAACATGGACTCCATCTCCGCTCCCAGCACACCGTGATCTGCCCAGATTTTGTAGCGATCCGGATTGTCATCATAAAAAGAATCCGTACTGAAAATACCCCCGACAAGTGCCTCTATAGATAACTCCCTGGCTTTATGAAATGCCTTATCCAACAATTCGAAATTTGCCGCTGGTGCGTAATCCATCCCACCGAACTTGAGTCTATTCATACTCGAATCGGTACTTGCACTCATGGCAAGGAGCACCTCTCCTATTCCAATATCTTCTCGAATACTTCCACACGTCCCTATCCTTATCATGGTCTTCACTCCATATTCGTTGATAAGTTCATTGGCATAAATGGCCGTGGAAGGAATGCCCATCCCCGCGCCTTGAATTGAGATTCTATTGCCCTTATACATGCCTGTAAATCCAAGCATATTTCTAACTGTATTGTAGCAGCTTATGTCCTCGAGGAAGGTTTCGGCAATAAACTTCGCCCGAAGTGGATCCCCAGGCAGCAACATAATTTCGGCTATATCACCAACCTTCGCACCAATGTGAAAACTCATAATTTGATCGTTTTTCTAAAGAAGCAGCAAATTAGGATCATTCTGGTTAATATTTGCGTTTCAAATCCCAAATATGAACAGAGAATTTATTCCCGAGTCTGAACTTATCCTGAATCCTGATGGAAGTGTGTATCACATCTCGCTTCGCGAAGAGCATGTGGCAGATACCGTACTGCTTGTAGGCGATCAAGATAGAGTGGAACGTATTAGCAAACATTTTGACAGGATTGATGCTAAAATTCAACACAGAGAGTTCGTCACTCACGCAGGCAGCTACAAGGGCAAGGACATTACAGTCATTTCCACAGGTATTGGCACAGACAATATCGACATTGTATTAAATGAACTACACGCGGCAGCCAATATTGATTTAAAGAAGAGGCGGTTAAAAGAAAACCTTCGTCAACTGAATTTGATCCGAATCGGCACATCAGGCTCGCTTCAAGATGACATCCCAGCGGGCGGCTTCATCGCCTCACGATTTGGACTCGGATTGGACGGACTTATTTTCTACTACAACTACCAATTTTCTGAAGAAGAAGCACATCTCAATGAGGTAATCAACAAGCATCTCAAATGGAATCCGAAGCTGTCTTCTCCGTATCTGATTAAAGGATCGGATGAGCTGTTAGGAAAAATTGGTCATGATATGCACAAAGGCATAACTGCCACAGCAACAGGATTTTATGGGCCTCAAGGTAGGAGTTTAGGGTTGGAGTTGAGCAACCCATCAATGAACGAAACGCTGCAATCATTTTCACATGAAGGCCATCGCATTACCAACTTCGAGATGGAGACTTCAGCACTTTATGGCCTGGGGAAATTACTAGGTCACAAATGTTGTACTTGCTGCATGGTACTAGCAAATCGTGCCAAAAAGGAATATGTCAAGAATCCACAAGAGGCGATTGACGGATTAATCGAGACCGTATTGGATCGAATATAGACTTTCGATATTCACTAAATGATTGACTACCAATCAGCTTGTGAAAGCCAATCGGTAGTTAATCTCATTGTTTTATTTTGGATTCAGAATCGCGTCTATGCGCTTTTGAATATCTCTAAGATGAAACTTAGAAATAGTGTCCGTTTGTCTTCCAATACCTCCTCTAACATCAGTTGCAAGCTTAGATAAAGTACCTCTGGCTATGGACGGAATATCTGAGTTAGCGTACTTCTCATCTTCAAGGATGAGTAATTCTCCCAATCTATCAATGTGTTCTTTTTGGAGATTTCGTCTATATGTATCAATTTTTCGCCCGTTGTACAATTCGCCCCAAATCCCCTTTCTCATGTCTGTGAACAGAGAAGAAATGGTATAGGCAGCAGAACCATTAAGAGCTTCATTTTCTATCATCCGCATCAGCATCTCCTCTCTTGTCAATCTATTCACAATTCGCACCTGAATACTTCTGATTCTTTCGACTAGCCCATCTTGTTGAATTCGGCTTAAAATTTCAGCATCAATCAGCCAGGTTGGGGTAGCAAAGAGCTGATCATTTAGAAATTTAACTGCCCGTTGCTGTTTGTCTTTGGAGGCATGAGTATACACAGCTCCGTCCTGATCAGCTGTTTTGTAGTATTCATACACACCTCCAACATTCGAAACAACATGACCCGTGTATCTATTGAATTGCCCTACGACATTGCCATACAATTCCCTAAGATTGTCGTAATTTTTGCCCTCTTCAGTGGACCAGTCCATCAATTTATCAAGAATTCTTTTCAAGTTTTTGATTCCCAGTTCACTCGCAATCATTGCATCATCTCCAATATCTTCTGTTTGGGACGTTGGGTCCGCTACACCTCTTTGCTGTCTACCATACCTGTATAGAATATTGTCCGCTTTATCCTTTATCCAAGAATTGAGTATCTCCTCTTCATCATTCGGGTGAATAATATTAGCAATTGGCTTATAGCCGTACTCCACCACCCAGTCATCGTATTCACCAATTCGCGGGAAGAAATTAGTAATTCCATCTTCTGGTTGAGCCAGGTAATTGAACCTAGCGTAATCCATGATGGAAGGAGCAACACCGTGCGAATCTGTGAACGCCTTGTCTCGTAATTGAGCTACGGTATAGCCAGGGGACGATCCCATATTGTGAGGAAAGCCAAGTGTATGACCAACTTCATGTGCGGCCACAAATCGGATCAACTCTCCCATTAGTTTATCATCAAATTTTACTTTTTGGGCTTCCGGGTTTACGGCAGCAGTTTGCACGAAATACCAATTTCTGAGAAGATTCATCACATTATGATACCACAAGATGTCACTCTCCAGGATTTCTCCCGTTCGTGGATCATGGACATGAGGCCCTTGCGCATTTTGAATATCTGTAGCGATATATCGAATCACCGAGTACCTTACGTCCTCCGGACTCCATTCGGGATCTTCCTCCTTCGTTGGCGCATCTTTAGCAATAATGGCATTCTTTAACCCCGCTTTTTCAAAGGCTGATTGCCAATCTTCAACCCCTTGTTTGATGTATGATTTCCACACCTCGGGAGTAGCCGGATCAATGTAGTAGATGATCGGTTTCACCGGCTCCACTGCTTCACCACGATTATAGGCATCCCAGTCAGATGGCTCAAGTCTCCATCTGGTTATCAGCCTTCTTGTACTTGCTTTTTGCTCATCTGCACTATAATCTATCTGACGAAGAGAGAAGAATCCCACGCGCTCGTCGTGGTAGCGGGGGATCATTGGATCCTCTGGCAAGAGAATCATTGATTGATTCATTTCAATTGATAACGTCCCTGTCAGTTGATTATCAGGGAGTGCATCACCCCGGTAAGTTAGGATATGGCGGACTTCTACATTTTCGGGAAAGGATCTGATGGAGGTTATCAACGATCGTGATTTATCCACTCCTTTTATCTTGAAACGCTTTCTTTCCGAAGCTCGCATGGCCCCTATCATTGGGACATCCTCACCAAAGAATGCGTTCACTTTGACAACAAATGAAGATGAATCTTTCTTCATTGTTTCAATAGTAAAGGAAGAAACAATTGGTTCGAAGTTGTTGTTTTTTACTGATGTGTAAATTGGGTCTTCTTCATTGGCTATACTGTTGAATGAAACAGAACGCATCAATATTTTGCTCCCAATTTTTTGAAAACGAATCACTTGCTGGGGTCTGGATTTCATGCCAGCTCCACCAAAATTGAGTCCCTTTACATGGCCAGAGATACGCGAGATAATCAAAATTTCTTTCTCAAGTAAATCTGTAGCGATTTCGAAATAATAATCATCTCCCACCTGATGGGAGGTGATCAAGCCTTCATCAGTGATTGCTTTTTCTGTGATGACATCCTTATAATCTTTAAGGTCCCCTTTTTTCTTTTTGGGAGGAGCGGGTGTCTCGGACGCCCCTTTCTTTTTCTTTTTCTGTGCTTGGACGCTTTCTTGAAATCCAAAAAGGAAGATCACTGCTAAAAGGCCTATTACTACTTTCTTCATTTTATGATTAGGTTTAGTTTAGCCTGCAACTTACCACATCTTCCCATTTCAATGAGCCTTGATTTATTCAAGCGGTCTTTCTAAACAGACCAGGTAACAATTATCCCCATCTTCTCCATCAGCTTGCTCGCATTGAAGCTGCGACAAGCACCATCGGTCAGCTTGTAGTCGAAGATGATTTCATCTCCTTCGATGGTGCTATTAAAACTATGATTTTCGATCAGGTCATTCTCGTCCGCTAGGGATGACAAGGTGAGATCATGGGTCGATATCAACCCAAGCGCATTCTTTTGATTCAATTGCTGAATCAAAGAAATAGAACCCTTGTTTCGGTCTTCTGAGTTGGTGCCTTTCAAAATCTCATCCAACAAGTAGAAGACGGGTTCATCTTCATTAATACTATCCAGCAGTGATTTAATACGGGCAAGCTCAGCATAAAAGGAACTCACACTCTCTTCTAAATTATCAGTGGTTCGCATTCCTGTAAAAAGGCGCGTCAGAGAGAACGAAAATGACCTAGCACAAACGGACAAGCCCATTTGAGCCATGACTAGGTTCAAGCCAACCGTTCGCAAGAAGGTGCTTTTCCCTGACATGTTACTGCCTGTAATCAATCCCACAAAACCCCGGTGATTAAATTCGAATGAGTTATTGACCCGAATATTCTTTCGAATTAATGGGTGTCCCAAATCTTCGGTTTTTAGGTTAAAATTTTCAACTACAATCTCTGGATATACGTAATTTGGGTTTGCGAAAGCAAAAGAAGCCATGTCGCTAAGCACATCAAACTCATGCACCGCTTCAAACCATTTTTCCGCTTCTATACTGTTTTTTCGTTTCCACTTTTCCCCCTGTCGCAACCAGAACAGATCAAGAAGAAACAGCATGTTAAGAGGGAAGTAAAGCATGTTCGCTCTGTTTTGAAGTTGGTCCAGGATTGAGCCAAGCCTTTTGACCAAAAGAGAAGCAGGTGTGCCATTTTTGAAAAAATTTGCTTTCAATTCATTGAGCCGAGTACCCTCGAAATCCGTACTTTCAATAGACGAAAAAAGATGAGCAAACATCTCCAAAGACTTGGATGCTTTTTCGAAATGCTTGGTCAGTTTGAGCAGTAGACTGAAGGTGACCTTCAATAAAAAGGTATTGATTATAACTGGGATGAAAATGAATTGATATGGCAAACCAAAAAAGAAAATCGCAATGATTAATGTGATCGAACTCAATGGCATGACCCAATTGACAATTTTCCAGAACGGCCTTTCGACAAACTCATTTCTATCAGCTAGCCAATTGGCAAAACTCCCTAGCTGATCGTGTGTCTGGGTGTGCGCAGCGTGCATTCCGTAAGCCGTAAATCGCTGACGCCAAGCTACTTCCTTTGCTAATTCCTTCACGGCCTCCTGTCGCTGAAGTATCGTGTCTTTTTTTGCGGGGTTCAGCATCCACTGAGCTGCCAGATCTTGCGATAGCAGAAGCCTGCTTCTCACTATCAATTGAAACAACGAATTCGAACCGAAAACATCCAAATCAGGAGCGTACGGATGATCCTTATCAAAATATTGATCCCCTCCATTCAACCCATTGAAATCCCCATCTACCCTTTGTAGTTCCTCGTGGTTCAGTTGAGTAAGAAATGAAGAAAGTTCGTTTTTAAATTTGATTCGATTGTGCACCTTAATCAGAATTCCAAACAAGACGGAGAATGCAAGTAAAGCAATGGATGCCAGCATACTTGCTCGCTCATTGACCAGATAAATAATGAGTACGAGGCTTATTGTAAAGAGCATAAATCGAAGAATAGAAAGTCTCTTGTCTTTCCTATCCAGCTCATTGTGCTCTTCCTTGTACTGGACAATGTTGTTTTGGAAGGTCTCTTTTGGATTTCTCAAATCGATGGCTAATTGCTTTGCAAAGAGAACACTAATGAAGATTCAATCATAGTAATCTTCTTGAAATGCGTTCATTAAATAATACCAATAAAACTTTCAATAATTCTAATTATATTTGAACTAACTCAATTAAACCACCAAATCTTATTCATTGTGAGGCTACTCCCCGCTGCTTGTGTTTTGCTTATCCTTACGGCTACACAAGCCCAGATTCCTGCGGGCTATTATTCCACCGCCACCAGTACGGGATATTCTCTAAAAACTGAGCTTTACACTATCATCAACGGACACACCGTGGTTTCTTACGGTGCTCTTTGGACCTATTATGCAGACACAGACATTGACCCAAATGATGGCTACATCTGGGATATGTACTCTGAAAATCCATCAGGAAGCGATCCTTATAATTTCACACTAAGTACCGACCAATGTGGGAATTATTCCGGTGAGGCCTCCTGCTACAATCGCGAACATTCATTCCCAAAGAGCTGGTTCAATGATGGGAGTCCTATGATTACGGACATTCATCATGTGGTACCGACAGACGGTTATGTAAATGGCCAGCGAAGTAATTTGCCGTATGGCGAAGTGGCCTCAGCAACATTTACCTCTCAAAATGGAAGCAAGAAAGGTTCTTCCGCCACCCCTGGATATAGCGGCACGGTCTTCGAACCGATAGATGAATACAAAGGCGATTTTGCTCGTATATATTTCTACATGGCCACCAGGTACGAAAATGTAATTACAACCTGGAGTAGTGCAATGTTGGATGGCTCGGATGATCAAGTCTATGAAACGTGGGCATTGGATATGTTGATTGCATGGCACAATGCCGATCCTGTGGATCAAAAAGAAATTGATCGAAACGACGAGATTTATTACAATGTACAGGGCAATAGGAATCCATTTGTCGATCATCCTGAATATGTCGGATCTATCTGGAGCTCTACTTCCTGCTCAGGAGTCCCGGCTACTCAAGTAAGCAGCTTAAGCGCTGGAACAATCTCCGATGTATCTGCCACAATCAGCTGGACATCCGGCGATGGGAGTAATCGATTGGTGGTGGTAAAACAAGGGGCTGCCGCCAACCTAGCTCCAAGCAATTCCACTACCTATACTGGAGTATCCGGTGATTTTTCTTCAGCTACCGATCAGGGAAGCAGCAACTATATTGTCTATGATGGGACAGGCGGAACGGTCAATATCACCGGTCTGACGGCTTCCACCACCTATCATGTGCAGGTATTTGAATACTGTAGCGATAGTCCGAATTACAATACCACGAGCGCACCTACTTCCAGTTTTACTACTTCAGCCACACCTACCAACATCCAGTCTGAGGATTTCACTACGTGTATAAGCACTACGTGGACAGCACAAGATGAAAGCGGAACTGGCACTTGGGATTGTCCGAGTGGGTACATGACCATGAATGGATACGGAGATGGCACATCCGAAGATTGGCTCATCTCCCCCGCCCTCAATCTGGACAATTTCACCAATGAGACGTTTGAATTTTACGCACGTGCCAGATACAATGGTGGTACAGAAATCGAGGTGCTTTACTCAACCACGTACAGTGGCTCAGGCTCTCCAACCGGGTTTACCGCCATTGGCCCGAGTAATTATTCACTGCCCGTTGCTGGTACGGGCTCGGCATATAGCAGTTGGTTATCCTCTGGGAATATCGACATTTCGGGCATCTCGGGAACGTCTGTATATTTTGCATTTAAGTACACCGCCGATGGATCTGGGTCTGGATCCGAAGACTGGGAGGTGGATGATATCACCATTAGTGGGGTGAGTGCCGGCTCTCCCTGCACTGAACCCACAACTCAGGCAACCTCATTGAATCTGACTCCTTCTGAAACGCAAATCGATGGAAGTTTCACCGTCTCTGCTTCTGCCGATGGATACCTCATCGTGGAATCCACGAGTAGTTCGCTAGGCGCAGATCCAGTAGATGCGACGAGCTATAATGTCGGTGCGACAATCGGTAGCGGATCGGTCATCGCCAGCCAGGCAGGCACCTCTTTTAGTTCCAGTGGATTGACATCCGGCACACAATATTATTACTTCATTTATGCCTACAACAATTCAGGTTGTACTGGAGGACCCGATTACTATCTCACATCCCCGCTTAGCGGAAATGCCACCACTACTACCCCACCAGCTTGTACGGAACCAACTGCTCAGCCCACCTCTCTTGGACTTTCGGTGGTTGGCGCCACACAAATTGATGGCAGCTTCACCAATGCAGTGGGTACGCCAGATGGTTATCTGGTGATAGTTTCAACAAATGCTTCCTATGCAGACACCCCCACAGATGCCACCAGCTATACAATCAATGATGTTATCAATGATGGGACAGTCGTACAAGCTAGTGCCCTCAATTCGTTCTCAGCCACAGGACTCACGGCATCTACACAATACTATTTTTACATCTTTGCTTACACGAATGCCAATTGCTCTGGAGGGCCTAACTACTATGTGACCTCTCCCCTTACAGGAAATGCTACCACTGATGCTGTTGCCAGTAGTGGCACATTATTTTTTCAAGGATTTGAAAGCGGACTAGCTGATACGTGGGGAATTGCTGCTGGAAGCGGCAATGTATCAACAAGTGCCGGAGGAACCGATACCCCTGCCAGCCAGCGAATCCTAACAGACGCCAATTCTTGGCAAGTGAATAATAGCACTCAAACGCTAACTTTGAATTCCGTAGATGTGACGGGCAGCTCGTCAATGCAGGTGGATGCCTATTTGTCGTCAACATCTGCAAGTGGAACCAACGGCGCAGAAGCTTCTGATTACGTTGAGGTTTATTTGGATATTGACGGAGGTGGATTTCCTGTATCGCCAGATATAACGGTAACAGGATTCGGAGGTACAGGATTTAACGCGAGATGGGGACTTGATGCCTCATTGACTGCAACAACTGTGGCCGGAACTCCAGTTTCTCTAGCATCCCCTCAAACAGGAACGAGCACAAACAACTACGCTAAAATAGAAATCACAATTCCAGACGGAACGACCAGTGTCGCCCTACAACTTGAGGTAAAAAACAACTCCTCAGACGAATTCTGGAACATCGACGATATCGCTTTGGTTGGGTCAGCAGCTTCCTGCGCTGTAAATACACTCACCAGCTTTTCGCCGGATACAGGTACGGCAGGTACACGCGTAACCATTCTTGGAACAAATTTCAATGACGATACGGGTACTTCCTCCGTATCGTTTAATGGAACAGCTGCAGCTAGTTTCTCCGTCATTTCCGCTACAGAAATTGAGGCTGTGATAGCCTCTGGAAGCGGAACAGGACAAGTAACCGTAACCACCGATGGGTGCGCCAATACTTCCACTCAGAGTTTTACGTTGATCGAGAATGATTGTGCTGCTGGAATTTCAGACTTGTTTATTACTGAATACGTGGAGGGGAGTTCGAATAATAAATACCTAGAAATCTATAATGGGACTGGGAGCTCAGTTGATTTGTCTAATTATGATCTTGTACAATACAACAACGGAAGTTCTACTGTAACTTATACGTTAGCCCTCTCAGGTACTTTAGCGGATGATGATGTTTATATCATCGAAAAAAGTACGGAAAACCTCTCAGTAATGGCTGACCTGTCAACCTCCAATAATGTTATGGCCTTCAATGGAGATGATGTGATTGCTTTAAGAAAGAATGGCGTTAACATTGATATCATCGGGAAAATCGGTGAAGATCCGGGCACTCAATGGGGTTCTGGAGATGCTTCAACAGGTGAGAATACCATTCGCCGAAAATCCTCAGTCACACAAGGTGATTCTGACGGCTCTGACGATTTCGATCCAGCTACAGAATGGGATGGATACCCTCAAGATAATGTGGTTGACATGGGTTCATTCACTTCGTCTGTCACAGGTACACCACCTGTCATCACCGTCAACCCAACTAACCAAAACGAATGTAGTACTGCATCGTTTTCTGTAGCTGCCACAGGCACGGTAGATTCCTACCAATGGAAAGTCTTTGATGGAGACAGTTGGGCTAGTGTATCGGATGGAGGGTTTTACTCTGGAGCAGCCACGGCAACTTTGAGTATTAGCAACATCAACGGTTCGATAGACGGCTATCAATTTTATTGTGAATTGGTAGAATCCGGGGTGTGTACCAATGTAACAACTACGACCCAGTTGACCGTATTCGGAGCAGATGGTACGATCGGTGAATGGGGCGGTGGTACTAGTTCGGACTGGACAGATTGCAAGAACTGGGCAAACGGTGAAATCCCGATAGCTGCATCCAATATCACCATTCCCAATACAGGAACGAATCCGCAAGTAGCTACTAACCTAAGCATCAATAATTTGATTATCAATAGCGGAGCAACGCTTGAAATATCAGCCGCAACTACACTTACTGTGGTGGGAGATCTGACAGTAAACGCCACAGGTGCATTGGATGGCAATGACGCCACTTCAAACATTACCCTGACGGGTACTCAAAACAATCTAACCATGTCGGGTACATTAGAGCCCAGCACAGACATCAATATAGGAAGCGGAGCAGAGATTGCGCTAAGTGCAGACATGGATTTACCGAATGAAAGCAACGATCTCACCGTGCTTAGTGGAGGTATTTTGGACTTCAATGGCTTCAACGCCACTGGCACATCTGGGGATTTCTTTTTGAATGCAGGTGGAAGCATCAAAATCACTTCGGCAGATGGCATAACTACTGCTGGAAATGGTACTGGAAATGTGCAAACCGATACCCGTACATTCAGCACAAGTGCTGACTATTATTTCACGGCAGGCACTACTCAAGTTTCTGGCGATGCTTTTCCGAGCACAGTCAATGATTTGAATGTAGCGAAAACGAGCAACGCTGTAACGCTGAGCAATTCAGTCACTGTAAATGGTGACGTGAGTATTTCGGGTACTGGAAATCTTGTAACAGGTGCGAACACCCTCACGCTTGGTGGAACCAGCACCATTTCAGGAGAAGATGGGGATAGCTACATCGAAGGAAGAGTGAGTATTGTAAAAGCCATCAACAACACGACTGATTCGCCAGGCAATATGGGTGTATCGCTCACCACCAGTGACGACTTGGGAAGTACGATAATCTCACGCACGACGGGAACGACCGGGATTGTCACTGAAGGCCCCCATAGTGGAATTGCTGCACGGTGGTCAATCACCCCAACAACTCAACCCACGGGTACGGTCACAGGAACTTTCGAATGGCTCTCCGCCTTAGATAATTCTATCGACCTCAACAATCTGGAGGTATGGAAAAATAGTGGCTCTGGCTGGGCCGTACTGAATGCTACAACAAATGTAGGATCAGGTGATCTGCGTTCGGTCACCTTCAGCACCACGTCCTTCTCGGACTTCACCATCACAGATGATGGCAGTCCGCTCCCTGTTGAACTGACGGACTTTTTTATTAAAAACGAAAACGAACAACTGGTTCTTTACTGGAGTACGGCTTCTGAAACCAATAATGAGGGATTTGAAATTCAAAAGTCCGTTGATGGGCGTGAGTTCAACACTATTGGATTTGTCGCCGGACAGGGTACCACATCAGCGTCCAATTCATACAATTTCTCAAGTTCGCATCTATCGTGCGGGGCATACTATCGACTCAAGCAAGTGGATTTTGATGGTGCGTTTGAATTTAGTCCTGTACTATTCGCCAATTGTCAATTGAAAACAATTGCCACTATCTATCCGAATCCTGTAGAATCAAATCAATTATTGAAAATAGACATGGCTGCTCCTCTTGATGGCGCACACCAAATCGAAGTAGCCATCTATGCCCTTTCAGGCATTTCGGTTTTGCAAAAAGAGGTCAAACTAGCTAATCTTGAAAAAGCCGTGAACGATCAGCTACTTGGCCTGCCCAATGGGCAATACCTCCTACAATTGAAGTTCGGCGGGCAAGTAGTGACCCACCGTTTTGTGAAGCAATGAAAATTACTGAATCTGCTCTTTCAGTGTGTTCAATGAAATGGCATGATGAGAGGAGTTTGCAATGGCCTGTCCTTTTTTGAGAATAATAAGCTGCGGAGATTGATGGATGATGCCGAATCGCTTCGCTATCTCATTGGAGATGTCTCTGTATGACAATAAATCCAAATAGTAGAGGGCAACATTCTCCGAATCCAGATCATAGCCATTCTCCAGCCGATGTTTTGCAGCAGCACTTATGCCGCACGTGACGCTGTGTTTGAAAAGCACGACTGGTTTAGTGTATGATTCCTTTTCTGCCAGATCAAGATCATCAATGCAGGAGAGTTGCTGCCAATCCTCCCTAACTGAACCACTCCCGAATACATTAGATAAAAAGCTCATTCCTTCAATTTTCAAACGCGAAGATGAGCAAGCCATTTCTTCCGGCAAAATGATTCTTAAACAAACGTTCTTCTTGTCAGACGGACGTCTATTCCAGCATCAGGACTTTGCTAAACCTCCCAAGGTTTTCTAAGACCGAAATGCTTATGAATGAGTTTTAAAAGGAATGTTACAAATCCTTCTTTTCTAGAGTTTTCGCTTTTCACCTGTTTCATTTGTTTATAATTTTTTACAGCCAAATGAAACGCCTTAGCTACAATGATGTCCTTATGTAATCACCGTACGCATAGTCGTTTCATCTGTTGTATCTATTGCACTATAAACAACCAATGAAAGAAAGCTTCCCCTTATTTCATATGTCCAAACAACTTTCTAAATGCTACAAGAAATCACCATATCGGAGATAATCACATGTTCATGATGGTCTCATTCTACGTTCCCATTCGAGCGAGCGTCGTTCATCATGAATTCTTTTCAAGACCCCCTCTTGGGAGAAAATATCTGATGCCGGTGGCCTTGATGTGAAGTGCCACTCACCACATTCGGCACATTCATAAACATTCTGCGGCCCGGAACCTTCTCTGTGATTATTTCGAATATGATTTTGGATCAATGCTTCCTCAGCTAATTCTTGAGAATAGAATGAGGATTTACCAGATGGGCATCTCATGTGTGTATAATTGGGCTTTAGTCCTCACATGTACGCATATCTTGAAATCATTCTTGTACCCATACATTAAAATAAGGACCTTTCATTTCATTAGCCAATCTCTCAGCTTTCCCTTGATAGTTACGAAAACCAAGACAAAGACTAAGAATAGTCCAATAATGGTGAAAATGTTGTCAGAAATATCCTCGTGAGGATTGACAGTCTCAGACTGTTCTTCGGTTTGTAGTTGGCTGGTCATGGGACCAATTTAGTAAGAATTTTTTAAAAGTTGTCTACTCCTAAGTTAATTGCTAAAACAACTTTTCCACAATAGTGCTTATGTGACGAATTTGAACTTCAAATACTTGATCGATTCGCCTTTTGCCGTCCATATTTTTTCATACTTTGTTTGCAAATCAAAATGTTCTTTCAAGAAATCAGAATTGTATAAATCAGTCGTATACTCTAGGCCTGCAACGCTGAAACTCTTCAGTACTTCAAGGGTATATTCAAACAACTCGGTATTGTCAGTTTTGAACTTAAACCAACCATCACTTTTAAGGATTGATTTGTATAAATTCAGATATACGAGGTTCGTTAGCCGGTGTTTCTCGTCTCGATCCTTGGGTCGTGGATCAGGGAAGGTCAACCAGATTTCGTCTACTTCGTTGGGTAAAAAAAAATCAGGCAGCAATTCAATTCTAGATCGAATAAACCCGACATTTTCAAGTCCCATTTTTTGTGCCTGTTGACTTCCAACCCAAATCCGATTTCCCTTTAGGTCAACGCCAACATAATTCTGATCTTGAAATTTTGCAGCCAAGCCAATCGTGTATTCTCCTTTTCCACAAGCAAGCTCGAGAGTGATCGGATTTGAATTCTTAAAGTAGGTCGCTTTCCAATTACCCGCCAGATTCTTGAAGATGGTCTTTCCTGATTCGATCACATTGTCGCTTTCAAGATTGGCTGCATAGCGCGCAAGTTTATTTGGTCTGGACAAGGCTTTTTTTTGTAAAATTAGTTTACTCATTTGGCTAATTACCAAGAGACCACCGATATTTACCCATTGGCGGATTTGAAGCGGCAGAAGATTGCATGGACTACTGATAGAAATTGCCGCTCACTTCATGCCTTGTAGGCTTACTTTGCGGTTATTGATCTTCTAAATTTACACACATGAGACACACACTATTTGTACTTGGACTAACGACTTGCCTAATTTCAGTCAATGCTCAAACCGAAAATATTGGGGCCAAACTAGAGGAACTGACCACTCAGTGGGACGAGGAGGCCAAAAAACTTTCTACCTACGAGGGGCTTTCACAATTCTGCGTGGACAAGAATTATCGAGCAGAAATGATAGGTACCCTTCAGGGGATTCATCATTACGATTCGGCATTGTACGAAGCAATAGCCGAAAAGGCGCGCTACGGTGGTAGCAATGAAATGAAGAAAACAATGAAGGATATTGAGAAATTGCAAAAAGAAACCTCAATAAAAGGGTTTTTAAATTTCCTTGAGGAGGAATGTGTTGCTCGAAATGATATCGAAAAGAATGCTCGAAAAACGGGTGAGGATAAAGATGGCGAGGTTTACGTACTTGAAACTGAACTAGCTAAATTCGTGAAACATATCACCAAACGAGTGGATGTTATTCGGGAGCATGTGCATCATTTAGGTGTGAGGTAGTTGGCTGATGAAATAAGTTTGTTGGTTTACAGATCATCAATCTCAGCCACCACGAACGTACTCCCTGTCACCAAGACTATATCATCTGGAGCGGCCAGAAATAATGCAACTTTCATTGCTTCGTTTACATTGGCATACGCCTCACCATCAATCCCATAGTTAGCTGCTTGTTGTCGCAAGTCCTCGGCTGTCAGGCTCCTGGGTACGGCTGATTGGGTGAAATAGTAGCACCCCTCTGGGGGTAGAATATCAAAAATTGGTTGAAGATCTTTATCTTTTACCGTTCCGAATACAATATGTAACTTACTGAACGTCTGTGATTTAATATGATCTATTAGAATGAATAATCCATCTCTATTGTGGCTCACATCTGCAATAACAATTGGTGCTTTCTGCAACCGCTGGTAGCGTCCTTTAAGATTCGTGATCGACGTGAAATTTCTAAGACCTTCTAGCTCTGCGTCCTTAGAAATGTTCCAGCCCTGCTTCTTCAATTCGGCTATCACCCCCATGATCCCAGCGGCATTTCTAGTGAAATAGGGAATTTCATGATCCATCCAAACGGGCTGTGTTTCGATTAGCGGACTCCCCTCTTTATCAGCTACATTTTTCATCACTTCCAGAGCGCTCGCATGCATGTCTCCAATCACCACAGGCACATTTTTTTTGATTATCCCTGCTTTCTCTGCCGCTATCTCCTCCATCGTATCACCTAGTAAATCCGTGTGATCCAGCCCGATATTGGTGATCAAACAAACCTCAGGTATGATGACATTGGTGCTATCCAACCGTCCGCCAAGTCCTGTTTCTATGACGGCAATGTCCACTTGCTTGTCGGCAAAATACTGAAAAGCCATAGCCACTGTCACCTCAAAAAAGGAAGGATTTATTGCTTCGATCACGGGTGTCAAAACTTCAATGAACTCAACTACCCATTTTTTTGATATTTCGTCTGCATCGATCTTAATGCGCTCCGTGAATTCCTTTAGATGTGGAGAAGTATACAGCCCAGTCTTGTATCCGGCCGTTTGAAGAATGGCTGCTATCGCATGAGCAGAAGTTCCTTTTCCGTTGGTGCCGGCAATATGAATGGATTTGAATTTTTTCTGTGGATTGCCAAGAGCCTCCAGCAGCACAGTGGTGTTATTTAGGTCGGCTTTATATGCAGATTTGCCTTGCCGCTGATACATTGGGAGACGTGAATACAAATAATCCAACGTCTCTGAATAATCCATGCTATCTCGCGCGAATAATGAAGGTGATCCGTCCCTTTGAGCTTTGCGCCGATTTATAAGTAGAGGTTTTAGAAAAGGTTAAATCCTGAATCGCCAAAGCGTAACGTTTTTCAACGGCCGGAGAGACTGTACTTGTAAGTACCTTGTAGCCCATCAAATAGCCGTCTGCGTCAACTTCAATTTCATAAACAATCTTGCCAGCTTCTTGAGAAGTGTCGTCTGGCTCAGGTGGTGAATCCCACTCCCATCCGGACATTTGCAAACTTGACCCATCATCTCCTCCCCCTGGTGTTCCGTAAAGTGCATCTTCATTTATGTCTCCCTCGGGATTTCCCTGATCTCCAGTTTGATCCGTTTCTCCTTGAGATGGACTCGTTTCCTCTGCGGTTTGTTGGCTAGCCTCAGAGGCGTTTTCTGGATCTTCTCCCCTATTTACATCGGTTGTTTGGGTTGAACTTTCCTCCGTTTCTTCCTGAACCACATCTGGGTTGGTATTTTCATACGTTTCCACGGGATTTTGAACTTCGGCAGTTTCCTGAACGTCATTGGTTGTGGTTTCTTCTGAGCTTTCTTTTGCCACCTGCTCCTCCTCTATCATTTCTGTTGGTGAAGGGCTGGCTACCGGACGATTTCCTGAACCAGTATTCACCGTTCCAAAATTCAATTCAATACCAAACTCAGGATTTGGTGGGTCGGGTGCTTGCCAACCAACGAGAAAGTACAGCAACAGAAGTAACGCCACCTGGATGCCTCCAGAAGTCATCCACGCCTTTCTTTTCCTGTCTTTTTCTTCTTTGCTATCCATCAGTTATCTGGTTTTGTAGCAATCGAAACTCTCGCTTCCAAGGCAGTCGCAATGCCCGCCACCTTGATCAGGTGCTTTACAGACACACCTTCATCTACATGAAGGACGACCACCCCCATTTTTTCCGTAAGGGAATTTCTAAGCACGCCTTCCAATTGGTTGATCGAAACCACCTTATCGTTAACGTAATATTTGAGGTCTTTGGTTATGGTTACGCTCACTTTTTGCAACACGATATCCGCACTCTTCGAGGCGGGTAAATTAACAGGCAAACCCGATGGTGTCACAAACGAATTGGTAAGAATAAAGAAGAGAAGAAGCAAGAAGATAATGTCCGTCATTCCAGACATGCTAAATGTGGCTTCTACCTTATTTTTTGGCTTCAAATCCATTCTTTACTTTTTCTGTGGTTCCTGAAGCAACTCAACAAATTCAATGGCATTGTATTCCATCGTATGGATCACTTTGGACACTCTAGCAACTAGGAAATTGTATCCCAAGTAAGCCAAAATCCCTACAATCAAGCCGGCCGCTGTAGAGATTAACGCTTCGTAAATTCCACCTGAAAGCAGCTTTGGACTCACAGCCCCCTCCTCTTGCGCAACAGCCATAAATGCCTGAATCATACCGACAACCGTCCCTAGGAATCCGATCATTGGTGCCGCTCCTGCAATTGTCGCCAGCAGATTTAGGTTTTTCTCCAATTTATAAATTTCGATTTTCCCTAGATTTTCTATGCTCACTTCAATGTTTTTGAGGGTGCTTCCTATTTTAGAAACGCCTTTTTCAATCATTCGAGCAACCGGTGTGTCGGTTTGTACACACATCATTCGTGCCCCTTGAATATCTCCACCGGTGACAAGCTGACGAATTCTGTCCTTAAAATCCTCTGGTGTTTGTGAAGCCTTCTTTATTGTAAGCATCCGCTCTACAAAAACATAAACACCCAACATCCAAAGCAGGAAGATGGGTATCATCATCACTCCACCATTCATGGTGAGTTCTAGAAGAGAAACAGATTCAACAATTTCCTCAGCACCTTCTACGGGTACATTGGGATCTTGGAGGATTAGACTGAGCATAAATTTGATTTACTTATCGGGTAAACGGAACAATGGAATAAATAGTACTTGTCGAAAGTACTACCTATAAGAAATGTGGGCAAGAAAAAGTACAGCGCATGTCAACTAGCTACTTAATTGGCCCTATCAGTACCTGAGAACCCAGACCCCACTTCCTGACTTTTGACGATACTCGTCAACATTTTTTGCAGCTTCTGAGAAGCTAGCAAATGAGGCTACCGCTACCCTGTGATTGGTCGCACCTCCAAAAGGCGGGATGATCGTTGGGCTTTCTCCCTGGGACACCAATTTGCTTGAATGCTTCCGGGCAGACGCCAAATCCGCAAAACTGGCGACAATCAAATAAGCTCTACCGGTTTTTGCAGACAGCACGGTCACGCCACCTGATGCGGCAGGTTGAGTCACCGTTTTTGGTTTAGGCTTTGGTTTGGTTTCTTTCTTCGTCTCTTTTGGTGCCTGTTTTGCCGGGGTTTTCTCTACCTTTTCCGTTTTCGCAGGCTTATTTTCTACGGGTTTTGTCTCCGCTTCCTTGACTTCCTCGGAAGCCTTCTCTCCTTCGGACTGATCGTCTGTTTCGCCTTTCGTATTGTCTTCAGGAGGTGTCCTTTTTTCTGGTTTTTCAGTTTCTACCTTAGCGATCTCTTCACTTCCTGGGGTATTGAATAATTGACTACCATTTTTCCAATATAAAAATCCAAATCCAATGGAAACAAATAATACAACTCCCAAAACCACGATTCTGACAAACTTGGATCTAGCTCCTGAAGTATCTTCGTCAGTTGTATTGGCATACTCATCATGGCCTGCCCTATCTGGCTCATCCAAGCCTTGAGCTCCTTCTAAGGGTCTTTGCGCAAACGGTACGGCCTCTGAATCATCTTCAAATTCTATATCTGGCATATCATCATCGCCATCAAACATGGACGAATCCATATCATCACCCAAATCCATCTCCAAACCAGAATCCATCTCCAAACCAGAAACATCACTTGTAGCTGCGACCTCACCACCTGAGCTATCCATGTCAAATTCATCAAAGGACTCCTCCTCATAGAACAGCCCATCATCCTCTATTTGCGCAGCGGGTTCAGCGGCTGATTTTTCTGTACTCGATTCTTGAATAGGTTCGTCAAAAATATCCTCAACACGTTCAGCACTCACAGCCTCTGGAGTAGCTTCAGGAGTGGTTTCGGCTATTACCTCATCAATATTTGCTAATTCTTTATCCAGATCGTCTAAATCGAGATCATCCAAATCCAAATCTTCCAGATCCAAATCTCCCAAATCTCCAAGATCATCAAGGTCTGACATGTCTAAATCCTCAACTCCCTCTAAATCCATATCTTCCAAATCATCGGCATCAAGACTTGGCACTTCGTCATCTGACATACTGGTGGTATCGGCTATTGGCACAGTGGATTCTTCGGTAGAAACCTCTTCTTCTGGTGACGGAACAGGCGCACTCACCTCCTCGTCATCATCATCATCTTCTAATGCATCAAATTCAAAATCGGGCAAACCAAAATCATCGTCATTGGATGCTTGGTTCTTTTCTTCTTCCGGGTCTTGATTTTTGTTCTCGTCAGCCATTGAGGTTGTTTTTTGATCGAACCAAGATAAACAAAAGTTAAAAACTGCTACACTTTTACTTGGTTAAAAACCGCATTATTATGCTTTTGAAGCAGTTTTAATAAAATTTGAGAGATAAAGCGTCTTTTAATACTCGGGAATTGCTTCTGGCAAACTAGACCAAATACTCCTGATCATCCTTAATCGTCACTATCTCGTCATCCATTAATCGCTGGATTAGCCCCTTGGTTTTGGGAAGTTCGTAAGCGAAATAATAATCCATCGTCTTGATCTTGCTTTCGAAATATGCGCCATCCCCCGCGCCTGATTTAAGTCCTTTTTCTGCAGCAATTCCCTGCTTGATCCACTGCCAACCGATGACAATAATTCCACTTAATTCCATGAATAGATTGGCATCCGCCAAAAACTCATCTGTCTGGCCTTTCATGGCCAACCCAACAAGTCGACTTAATACCTGCTGGTAGTCGGTGAGCACAGAGAAAAGAGACGTAGCATGTCTAGTTGATCGTTCAAAATCATTGGCTTCATTTAATGTTTTTGATATTTCTCCGAACAAAAGTTTTGCGGCTGCCCCATCTTGCATTAGCATTTTTCTACCAAGTAAATCCAAGGATTGGATGCCCGTGGTGCCCTCGTAAAGTGCCGTGATCCGAACGTCGCGATGAAACTGCTCCAGGGGAAAGTCAACGCAAAAACCATAGCCTCCAAGACATTGGAGACCCATGGAGACAGATTGAATGCCCATTTCTGTCGGATACGTCTTGACTATTGGAGTCAAAAGTTCTAAGAGTAGATGACACTCCTCCTTTTCTTTTCCGTTGCTCACACTTATCAAATCTATCAATTTGGAACATTCTAAGATCAAACTGAGAGAACCTTCAACGACTGCTTTTTGGAAAAACAACATGCGTCTTACATCCGCATGATTGAGAATAGATGTGGGCGGTGACGTGGGGTCTTTGGCACTCGGCAATCTTCCCTGCACTCGTTCTTGAGCATACTCTAAAGAAGCATAATAAGCGGCTGAGGCAATTGACGCTCCAGTGAGGCCAACTTCTATACGTGCCGAATTCATCATTTGAAACATGTATTTGAGTCCGGAATTTTCCGCCCCGACCAAATGCCCAATGCAATCCTCCTGCTCTCCCATGATCAGGTGTGTAGTGACATATCCCCTTTGTCCCATTTTGTGAAAAAGGCCTGCAGTTGTCACATCATTCGGTGTTAAGCTCCCGTTTTCTTCTATTCTCTTCTTTGGTACAACAAAAAGCGAAATACCCTTTGCTCCTTTTGGCGCATCTTCAATCCGAGCCAACATCAGATGAATCACGTTTTCCGCTTCTTTATAATCACCTCCTGAGATGAAGATCTTTTGTCCGGTAATTTTGAATGTGCCATCCGCCTGACGTTTGGCTGATGTGGTGATATCAGACAGTGAACTCCCGGCATCAGGTTCCGTCAAGGCCATTGTTCCCTGCCACTTTCCTGCCCACATCTTTTTTACGAATTTTTCAAATAGCTCTTCGGCTCCAAATGAAACAATCAGGCTGGCTGCTCCAGCGGTAAGCATCGGATAACCCACCGCAGAATTGTTTGCTGCAGAATATATGAAACCGCCTGCGTGATGCGCCATATGTGGCAATTGCATTCCGCCAACTTCAAAAGCCCGAGTCGCATTAATCCATCCGGCTTCTCCAATATCAGCGAAAATTTTAGGTATGTGTGGATGCACGGTCACCTCTCCATTCTCCAATTCACATCCTTGCCGATCCATCTCTTCCAAATAGGGGTGCAATTCTCGATCCGCATAGTCCTTGGAAGCATCCATCATCATGTCGATGGCTTCTCGATTGTACTCGCTGAATTTCTCGTGAGTAAAAAGAGATTCTATATTGTGGACATTGTAAAGGAGAAACTTGATGTTCTCCATGCTGACGTATTTCTCTGCCATGGAATTGTTATTATTTGTTTCTGATGGGTGCTAAATTAATTAGATGTAAGGGAACATCACAATTTTTTGCATCGCTAACTTTCGTATCCTCACGTTCCAACAAATCGACTCTTATTCAATGACTGCCTCCAAATAATTCTATTGAAAACATAGGCTGATTTTTAGACAGTACCCCCCCTTGTTTGATACAATCAATTCATCTGTTTTGGCAATGAAAGCTATTTAATTTCAGCAACAGCTAATCGGCGAGTTAACAAATTATTAAACTTGCATTCTGAATTAAACCAATGCAGAAAGAACAAGTACTCAAAGCGCTCAGTGAAGTCCAAGACCCGGATCTAAAAAAGGATTTAGTAACGCTCAACATGATTGAAGATGTGGTCGTGGATGCAAGTAAAATTTCCTTCAAAGTCGTGCTGACCACACCCGCCTGCCCAATGAAGGAACTCATCCGAACTGATTGTGAAAAGGCAATTGTTAAACATTTCGGAAAAGATGTGGAGTTGGACATTACTATGACATCTTCGGTTACTACTGTTCGAGATGAAGGCCCTCTGCTACCGGGCGTGAAGAATATCATTGCGATTTCTTCTGGAAAGGGGGGCGTTGGAAAATCAACGATTGCTTCCAACCTGGCCATCGCACTTTCACGTGCCGGTGCTGATGTCGGTCTGGTGGATGCCGATATATTTGGCCCGTCTGTACCCACAATGTTTAATTGTGAACATGAGCAGCCAGGTATTGAAGAAATTGGGGATAAAAAAATGATTGTTCCCATTGAGCAGTATGGAGTCAAGCTAATGTCCATTGGTTTTCTTACGCCTCCAGAGGGCGCGGTGGTATGGAGAGGCCCCATGGCAAGCTCGGCTCTCAAGCAATTTTTAGGAGACACTAAATGGGGAGAACTCGATTACCTGCTGATTGATTTGCCTCCGGGTACGAGTGACATTCACCTGACCTTAGTGCAGTCAGTACCTGTGACCGGGGCGGTCGTAGTGACCACACCGCAAAAGGTAGCACTCGCTGATGCGCAAAAAGGAATTTCGATGTTCAATCAGGGGCAAATCAACGTGCCAATATTGGGTCTGGTTGAGAATATGGCCTATTTCACTCCTGCGGAATTGCCGGAGAATAAATACTACCTGTTCGGCGAAGGGGGTGGTGAGAAACTGGCCAAAAAACATGACATTCCTTTGCTGGGACAAATTCCGATTGTTCAATCCATCCGCGAAAGCGGAGACTCTGGCTATCCATCCGCATTGAAGGATGATGTCACCGCCGAGGCTTTCAACGAATTAGCATCGGCAATGGCAAGCCAAATAGCCATAAGAAATGCTAACTTTGATCAAACTAAAAAAGTAGAATTGAACGTTTGACTCAATATGTCCAAAAGTACACTTATAGAGGAGGTTGAAAAGGCACTGGTAAGCATACGGCCCTATCTGGTGGCGGATGGTGGGGATGTACGTGTGCTAGATATTGATGATGCAGGTAAAGTGACTCTTGAGTTATTGGGAAACTGTGGGAATTGCCCCATGTCAGAGATGACTTTCCGTGCGGGTGTAGAAGAATCCATCATTCGTGCCGTCCCTGCTGTCACGTCCGTGGAAGCAATAAACATCACTTCTCCTGATGACCCTGGAGCTAGGTTACCTTCTCAAATGTCCTAGCTGATGAGTCGCGGGTTCATTCTAATCTGGCTTCTTTTTGTTGGGGGTTTTGCTATCAGCCAAGACCGGTGTGGTACACCCTCCCAACCTTTTCTTGAAGAGCAGAAATTCGAAAACTGGATGCTCCAGAAAAAGTTTGAAAAATCTCTCCAACTTCGTGTGAGTAGTGAAGAGGCTGTTGTTTACACCCTCCCTGTTGTTGTTCACATTATCCACAATGGGGAAAGCGTGGGGATCGGTGGTAATTTATCTGAAGCGAAAATTCAAGAGCAAATTGATATTCTGAATGAAGACTTTCGTCAACTAAATCCAAGAACAGGGACGGTCCCAGGCATTTTTCTGGATCGACTGGCAGATATCGAGATTGAATTCGCCTTGGCCATTCGTGACCCGAGTGGTTTCCCGACCAATGGGATTGTTCGCAAACAAGGGGTGAATCCAAGCTATTCATTTCCCGGCACAAATCTCAAACAAGAAAGCTACTGGCCTGCGGAGGATTATATTAATATATGGGTGGCTGAAACAAATTCGTTTTTGGGTTGGGCAACTTTTCCTCAGTCTGAGCTCAGTGGTCTGGGAGGTGCAGAAACCAACCGACTGTACGATGGAGTGGTCATAAACAAAGATTGGTGGGGAATCAATAGCAATACCGGTGGCTCCTTTGATAGTTTTGGTCAGACAGCAAGTCATGAGGTTGGCCATTTCCTTGGTCTGCGACATATCTGGGGAGATGGAGGATGCTCAGCTAGTGACTATTGCAATGACACGCCTCCGGCGGCTGGAGATTATGGGGGGCAGGGATCCCCATGCGCTTTCCCGGCGATTGAAATTGAAGAAACACCTTTCGCTGACGGCAACAGTTGCTCAAGCGATGTTCCAGACCTTCCGGATATGTTTATGAATTTCATGGACTACACCAATGACGAATGCATGAGTATGTTCACGCTGGATCAGAAATCAAGAATCAGAACAGTCATTGAAAATAGTCCTAGACGGTTGAGTCTCCTGACTTCTCAAGGTCTTGATACACCAAATTCCCTCAGCTTAGACATGGCAATTACCGAAGTGTCAGAAACACCGATCATCATTTGTCAGCAAGAATTATTGACCACACTGACACTTAAAAATATTGGATTGACAGAAGTGACGTCCTTAACCCTGACCTATTCTGTGGATGAAACGCAATTTATTATAAATGAATCTGATTTGAATTTGGCGTCCGGAGATCCGTACGAATTACCCATAACTGCAAATAATTTATCGGATGGTAACCATTCATTCACATGGGAAATCACGACTGTCAATGGCCTGACTGATGATAACCCAAACGATAATTCTCGTTCGACATCAGTCGAAGTGCAAGCGGGAACTTTCGATGCGCCCTTCAAAGAAAATTTCTCAGCCGATACGTGGAGTATCGTTTCGTTAGAAACATCAGAATGGGAGAATATTTCTATTAATTCAAACCCAAGCATGCGAGCCGGAGCATTTGACGACAACACAGGAAATGAAAGTTGGCTGGTCTCCCCCGTTTTTGACCTTTCTGATTTTGAAGAAGCCGGCCTCTTTTTCCGAATGTCCTATGGCGTTCGATTTGGTTTTTCGGACAACTTAGAATTAAAAATAGCTACCTCCTGCTCTGGGGATTTCCAAACAATATGGGAAGCTGATCTGGGAAGTCTGGCCTTCCCCGCTAGTGAATTTGCCTGGACACCCTCAAGTGCTGAGGACTGGCTTGATCGATTTATTGATATGACTGACTATGTGGAGTTTGAGGAAGTCCGTTTGGCGTTTGTATTTACCAATAATGGTGGAAACAATTTTTATCTTGATGATGTCGAGCTCACCAACAACAACAACCCCAAGCAGCCACGACTAAGCGATGGTCGATTTGTCGCCTACCCCAATCCTGCAAAACAATCGTTCAATGTGACCGTGAGTTTGCCAGAAGCTCAACCTATACGCGTGCAAATGATTGATATGTCTGGAGCGATTGTCAGTGATCTAATTTTTGAAAACACATTGAACGAAACGTTTTCATTTGAAACCCCTAAAAAGTACGGCATGTACTTCCTCCGAGTCATCGGGGAAAACATCCATCAGACTCAGCGTATTTTAATCAATAGATAATGACCTATATTTTGTAGGTTTATCCCTCAATTACTCACATGCCATCAGAAACCTTTCATAGAATTAAATCATTGGCCAAACATCTGCTCATTACTGTTGGATTAGGCGCGTTTATTATTTTGGTGTTTTTTTATATCTACCTACCCTCCTCAACGAATCATGGAGAGACGATCACAGTTCCGGATGTAGAGAACCAACCCTTTGATCAATTGGATAACATCCTTGTGGGAAGACGATTGCGTTATGAAGTCAATGCAGACTCTGGTTATTCGGCTTCTCAAGCGCCATTGACAGTACTTGATCAATTCCCAAAGGCCAATTCAAAAGTCAAAGAAAATAGAAGGGTCTATGTGACCCTGAACGCCAGGCGTCCTCCAATGGTCAGACTCCCGGAAATTATTGGAAAATCATTAATGATTGCGCAAGCCAAACTGGAGGCTTATGGACTGAAAGAAGGTGAATTGAGTTATGAGGATGCAATTGGTGTCAATAATGTTTTGAGAGCTGGTAATAAAGGAAAAGAATTACTCAACGGACAAATGCTCCCAAAGGGATCGAAAATAGATTTAGTTCTCTCTAATGGCGGGAAAAATAGTCTGAAGGTACCGAGACTACTTGAAGAAGACGAAGAGGTGGCTCGAGTGCTTATTGCTGGCAATGGCCTGAAAATCGGTACGGTTGTATACGTCCCCACTCCTACGGCCGTTATCAAAGCGGTGAATCAAGAAGGTGACACAGTAAATGCAGTTGTGAATGTTTCTGAAGGTGAGGTGGTAAAGCAGCGACCTGAGGCAGGCGTGACTGTGAGGTTACAAAATATCGTGGATTTATGGGTTTATCGAACCGATACAATCCCAACGCCAAATGCCGAAACAATGGATAACGAGGAGCAATGAAGAAATTTGTATTTGTCTGTTTTGTGTTGCTGGCACAATGGGCGTCTGCCCAACTGATAATTAAAGGGCTGACAGTTGATAAGAACAGTGCCCGAATTAACCAAACTCAGGAAGAATTACCAGCAGTGTCCCTCCCTTTTTGGGATGATTTTTCGTATGCCGAAGATGTCCCAGACAGCTTGTGGGAATTCAGCAACTCCATTTATGTAAATGAAGCACTTTCCATAGATCCGCCCACGTACAAAGCAGCTACCTTCGATGGACTGGATGCTCTTGGTAGATTGTATGAAGCAACAGAGACGTTCCCGGGCCTCACGGATCAACTGGTATCCAGGCGCATTTTGTTGGGTGGATTTACTGGCGATCAAAGCTTGTACCTATCCTTCTTTTGGGAGGCGGGTGGGAACGGTGAACGCCCCGATGGTGCTGACTCCTTACGATTACAATTTTTGAATGCCGATAGTGTGTGGGTGACAGAATGGAAAATGCGAGCGGATGAAGCAGAATTATTTGATACGTTTACTCAAGAAATTCTTAACCTTGCCCCCGAATATCTCCACGATGATTTTCGATTCAAATTCGAAACATTCGGTTCGCTTCAGGGGCCGTTTGATACCTGGCACGTGGATTATGTGTATTTAGATGAGGGGAGAACCACCAACGATTTGAGTTACTTTGACAGGTCATTTACTGGTTCATTGTCTTCGTTGATTGCTCCATATCAGAGAATGCCAAGTGAGCATTTCTTTGTGGATCCATCGAAATACATAGTTTTTCAAAATTTTCAAGCTAGTAATTTGTACACTACCCTTCACACGCTCGATCTTGATTATGAACTAATAAACACGGAGAATCAAGATACGATCACCTTCAATGATTTCGGAAATACATTCTCAGAGGGTGAATTGAAGTCGATCACGCTTAATCAGAAACCTGTTGTGGTTCCTATCGTATCACCTGCGGATTCGGTAGTGTTTGTAGCCACCCTCACATCCAATTTTAGTGATCCCACCGAGCCCATTAATTTTAGGGTTAATGACACTCTCCGGGCTTCTTACACCTTCCAAAACTACTACGCATACGATGACAGTGAAGCAGAATTTGCGGCGGGTGTGAGACAGAACAAAGGAAGTATTGCCGTTGAATATGCAATTGAGGCTAAGGACACACTCACGCATGTCGATATTTACTTTCCCTCCATTGCTCCTACTTCTGCGGGCAGTTCGGTAAACGTCAATGTATGGAGGAGGCTTGATGATTCTGATCCGATTGCATCAAAAAACTACACAATTCTGGACACAGGAAGAAACATATTCCAGCGGGTACAACTCCTAGAACCCGTTGTGGTGTTGGATACGATTTATGTGGGCTTCACACAAAACACAAGCGAATATGTGGGTGTGGGCGTTGACAGAAGTAATATTTCAGCAACGGACAAAGTATTTTATAAAACCAGCGATACCTGGCAACCCAATAGCCTGGTCAATGGTGTCCTAATGATCCGACCAGTATTTGCTCAAGTTAGCGATCTGGTGCTTGGTGCGAAGGGGGAAATCCGTGATTTTACCTTCTATCCTAATCCTACTTCAGGGCTTCTTACTGTTTTGGGCAAGCATTCAGGCATTCAAGTACGCTCTCTGGACGGAAAAGTGCTCATTGAGCAAGCTCAAAAGACGAGATACGATGTTGGTTTTTTGAAAACCGGAATCTATTTGCTCCGAATTATGGAAGGAGATAAATCGAATGTCTTCAAATTGATAAAAAAATAACAAAATTGAGGATAGACCAACCACAAATAGCTGCTAGTCACTCCCTCGTCAACATCCGACTAGCCTGATCATATTTAGTTACCAATCAATTCCCAGAATCGCCTTGGGCCGGCAATTTCACCTGACTTACAATTCTAATTTTTTCGGTTGCATTCAATGCATTTGAAAAAATTGTGATCGTTTTGTTTTGCATTCCAGATTTGCCTCGGCTGTTGAATCTTACCAACATTTCGGAAGTTTCACCCGCTGCAATTGGCTCTCTTGGCCAAGTGGGTGCCGTACAACCACAGGTTGTTTTTACATTCGATAGGATCAATGGCGACTTACCCGTATTGGTAAACACGAAAACATGCTCAACCACATCACCTTGCATGATTTCACCAAACTCAAATATACTTTCTTCAAAAGTGATAACAGGAGCATTGGCCGAATCCACTTTTACTACCTCTTGAGCAAACGTGACCGCACTAATACCTAGCAGAATAACAGCGAATAAATTCTTCATGATTTAATTTTTTTTCAAATTTACGACAATCATTCAAAAAAGGTTCAATGTACCAAGGGAAAGTGCGAGTCAGGGTTTGTGGGATTCTAATACAGTCTGACCGATTACTTCTTCTGAAGCATGAAGGGATTGGAGAAGATGGATTCCTATGGTCTCCGCCTGGCGGTGGTGTTGAATTTGGAGAACGGGCCGAAACAACACTGAAAAGAGAATTCTTGGAAGAAACCGGGCTGAGAGTTGATGTGAGAAAATTTTTATTCACAAATGAACACATCGACCACAGACATCATGCGATTGAACTATTCTTTGAGGTTGTTAGAGAAGGCGGTGAATTGAAATTAGGCAGTGATCCAGAACTAGAAGAACAAATTTTGACCGATCTTCGATTTTTAAGTATGCCAGACATAAGGCGGTTGCCAGCTACGTCTGTTCACTGTATGCTTTCAAGAATTAGAGATCTCAAAGAACTAATTGAGCTGAAAGGGTATTATTAATTTACTAATTTTGATATTTGATTTCCAGTCTATCTTTTAATAATTATTATTGCACAATAACCTAAACTAAAAAAATGGGCACTACGCGAATTTTATTTTTTGTTTTTCTTGTAACAGCTATTGGAGGAGCGATCTATCTATACAATTCTATCAACTCTAGTATTCAACATACCGAAAAAATTGCGGAAGCAGAGGGGCTAATAATAGACAAACTTAAAATGATCAGAGAAGCAGAGTTGGCTTACTTGGCTGTGAACGGACAGTATACCAGCGACTGGAATAAACTGATTGAATTCGTGAAAAGCGGGGAGTTTTATCTTACTCAGACTCAAGAACAAATTTTTGAATTGTCATATGGAGTAGATAGTGTGGTGGTCACTATTGACACGCTGGGGACAGTTCCTGTTTTAGATTCGCTTTTTGCGAGACAATACCCTGATTTTGATGCGAGCAATTTACCTTTCGTTCCTGGGTACGAAAACGTGAAGTTCTTGATATGGGCAGATAAGACACCTAAAAGTGGATTAATGATTGATGTGATCGAAGTGAAAAATCCGCGCCCCTTTGATCGAACAAGAGATGAGGATCACGAACGACCGACTCGAAAGCCACTCAGATTTGGTTCACAGTTCAATATTACCACCACAGGCAACTGGGAATAATTTTGAGTACGGGAGTTTCACATAACCTAGAAGTACAAGCCAAAGCTCAGCGCTTTGATGTGGATGATCTCCACAACTATTCTTTGTCCATGCAAATCGGTATCAGAGATATGCAGCTGTGTGTCACTGATAGTGCAGACAATGCCTTGATGCTGTTGGAAGAGCATACGCTTGGGGGCGTGAAATCAGTAAATACCCGAATCGAGGCGCTTGACAAACTTTTCAATCAGCATTCCCTTCTTCAGGCCGGCTTTTGGCAGAATGTGAAGATTTGTGTGAAGACGCATAAGTTCGCACTAATTCCTCAAGCGCTCTTTGCCCCGGAAGGTGCTTTGGATTATCTCTCAATTAATTGTGAAGTGAAATCTAAATCAGAAGATGTGAAATATTACAGGCATATTTCGACGGACTCTGTAAATGTATTTGCGACAGACCGGAAACTATTGAAATGGATAGAAGAGACCTACCCTTCTCAGAAGGTGGAGCTGATCCATCAAGGAAGTGCGTTTATTGAGGGGATATTAAAATATGATGATCATTCTCACGAAAAAATGATGTTCTGCAACATTGACCAAGGTATTCTTCATGTTGCGGTTACCCTCAAAAAAGATGTTTTGTACTACAATCAATTTGCCGTACGAGAGAGTCAGGACTTTCTGAAATTCATTATGCTGGTGTTCAAAGAGCTGGAACTGAATCAAAAAACAACGAAACTACTTGTTTGGGGAAACCTCAAACAGAATTCTCCACATATAGGGCTATTGAGAAAATACATTCGAAATATCTCGCTCGGTGATAGACCAACTTACCTCAAGGTTGGATATGAATTTGATGAGATTCCTGAGCATCAATATTTCGATGCGATGAATATTTTTCTCTGCCACTAATGACCAGGGTTGCCATATTTCCTGGCTCATTTGATCCATTTACCAAAGGCCATTCCGATATTGTAGACAGGACACTAACCATCGTTGATAAGGTAATCATCGCGATGGGGCATAATCCTGAAAAGCACACACGCTACTTCGAAGCAGAATTCATGATCGGGCGAATACAGTCGGTCTATGCTGGTAATGACCGGGTAGACGTGATAAAATACAATGAACTTACAGCCTCACTGGCTGAAAAGCATAAAGCTCAATATCTTGTAAGAGGTTTGAGAAACACGACGGATTTTGAGTATGAAAACAGCATCTCACAACTGAATAGGTATCTGAATAAAGATTTGGAAACTATTTTCTTGATCACCTCCCCCGAACTTGCACCAATCTCCTCATCAATTATAAGAGAAGTTCACAAATATGGTGGTGACGTGAGAGAATTTTTACCCTACTCTTTGGATTGAAACCTGCCCTTCGGGCATGAAACAACGATACCATAATTCATCTCACTCGAAGCTATTTGCCACTTGCTCCATCAACCATCTTGGCGTAGATGTGGCGCCACAAATACCAATAGAATTCGCCGACGCAAACCAGGCCGAATCGATCTCTTCCTCGCTTTCTATGTAGTAGCTGCGTGGATTGTAGCTCAAGCAGACCTGATAAAGGGCTCGCCCATTTGAACTTTTCTTTCCGGCTACAAATAAGATCACGTCATGCTCTTGCGAGAATTTCTCCATCTGAGGCTCCCTGTTGGAGACCTGCCTGCAAATGCTGTCATTTGCTTTGAAATCTTCGACTCTCAATTCTCCCTTCTCTTTCAAGACTCGATCTTCCATGAGTGCCTTCATCTGATAAAATCCCTTCGTACTTTTTGTGGTCTGGCTATAGAGGGTCACAGGTCTCGAAAAGTCAATTTGGCCCAAATCCTTTTCTTCAGTAATAACCACAGCCTCATTCAGCGTCTGCCCCGTCAGGCCAATCACCTCAGCATGCCCCGGTTTTCCGTAGATTACAATCTGGCCATCCATGTTTTTGGTGGCGTCATAGGAATTCTTCACCCTGTTCTGAAGCTTCAGAACCACAGGGCAAGAGGCATCAATTAATTCAATGTTGTTTCGAACAGCGAGTTCATACGTTTCAGGTGGTTCCCCATGAGCCCTAATCAACACCTTACAATCATGTAAATCCTCCAACTCTTTCCGGTCTATGGTGACCAAGCCCTTGGCTTTTAGCCGCTTCACCTCCATGTCATTGTGAACGATATCCCCCAGACAATACAGTTGGCCAGACTCAACCATCTCATCTTCGGCCATTTCAATCGCGAATTCTACACCGAAACAATAGCCAGATTTATCATCTATCTCTACTTTCATTGATTCTTTGTTTTGCCTGATCTACAATTTTTGTCACCTGATCCTGAAATGTCAAATCGGAAGTGTCAATTTCTAAGGCGTCTGGGGCTTTCCGCAGTGGCCCTTCTGCCCTACTCGAATCAATGATGTCTCTTTTCTTCAAATTCATCATCACCTCTTCTTCTGTGATATCTATATTTTTTTCAGCCAACTCAAGCTTCCGTCGTTTCCCCCTCACTTCAAGAGAAGCCACCATAAACACTTTTAGTTCCGCATCTGGAAACACAACCGTTCCAATATCACGACCATCCATGACAATACCTCGTTTGGCTCCTATCTGCTGCTGCTGCATCACCAACTCCCGCCTCACTTGTACCAAGGTGCTTACCTCGCTCACAAGCTGATTCACTTCCATGGTACGGATTTTTTCTTCCACGCATTCATCATTCATGTAGAGAACATCACGGCCGTTCTCTATCCTGAAATCCAACCGAATATTTTCTAGCATATTTTTCACAGCGTCATCATTCTGAATATCGACCTCATGATGAAGGAAATAATAGGTAATGGCTCTGTACATCGCTCCACTATCTACATAAATATACTTTAGCGCTTTGGCCACTTCTTTGGCAGTCGAGCTTTTTCCAGTACCGGAAAATCCGTCAATGGCAACTATGATATTCGTCACTTGCAGTCTTTTAATGGGCAAGGGATGGGCTTCCCTTTCTTGATTTTTTTTGTGTTTCGCTTAGACTGAGTCGGTCGTCGCTTGCATCCGTCTGCCAAGAATCCAATCATGAGAATTGATAGTAGGACAATATATTTTGAGAATCTCATGAAATTCCGCTGACAGGCATTGCTCTATCCACTTTTTTTACCAAGCCTTGAAGTACTTTCCCTGGCCCACATTCCACAAATTGGTTTGCCCCATCCTTGATCATGTTTTGCACAATCTGAGTCCATCGAACGGGTGCAGTAAGTTGCGAAATGAGATTCAATTTAATTTCCTCAACATGTTTGTGAGAGACAGCATCGACATTCTGATAGACTGGGCAAGTCGGGTCAGAGAAGCTGGTGCTGGCAATGGCCTCTGCCAGTTCTTCACGTGCCGGCTCCATTAGCGGAGAATGAAATGCCCCTCCAACCGGAAGGATAAGCGCACGTCTTGCCCCGGCTTCTTTCAAATTCTCACAAGCCCTTTCTACAGCAGCCACTTCTCCGGAAATTACAAGTTGGCCCGGGCAGTTATAATTAGCAGGAACAACTACCCCGTCAGTATTCTCACAGATTTCCTCAACTACGGCATCATCTAGTCCGAGAACGGCGGCCATAGTGGAGGGCATGATTTCACAAGCCTTTTGCATGGCGTTGGCTCGTTTGGAAACCAGACGCAATGCATCTTCAAAATTCAGGGCGCCATTCGCAACCAAGGCAGAAAATTCACCAAGAGAATGTCCTGCTACCAGTTCCGGGCCAAAATCCTCGGATGTTAAAGCAGCCAACACACTGTGAAGGAAAATCGCTGGCTGTGTTACTTCAGTCCGTTTCAACTCGTCATCAGAGCCTTCAAACATAATTTTTGTGATATTGAAGCCGAGAATATCATTGGCGTTATCGAGCTTCTCCTTAGCGAATGAATGGTTATCGTAAAGTTCTTTGCCCATACCTGAGAATTGGGCGCCCTGTCCGGGAAAAACGTATGCTTTCATATTTGAATTGATTGTGACTAGTGAATCACAAAAATACTACATCCTATGCATCCAAAAAACGTGATTTCAATTCAGGTGTAGGAATTCGACAAATATCTTGTTTACCAAACCATTCGTACCGATTTTTTGCAATGAAATCATAAAGAAAATCTCGAATGAAACCAGGAATGACTATCAAGATATAAAGCATCGGCCAAATTCCTCTCAGATGTCGTGATATCTCCAAGGCAGCCCTGCTTTTTCGAAAAATTCTATTACCAGAAAAGAACACAATACTCTCTAAATCAGCAGGGTTAAAGTGTAAATCAGAAAGCAATTCTTTAGCTGAAGGCGATTGTAAAGTGGCGAATTTAAAAAACGATTTTGGATCGCGATCTATCACAAAATTCACAGAGGAATTACAGAGATTACATACGCCATCAAAAAAAATTATGTGATCTACTTTAGAATTTGTATCCATCCATTCAATTTCTGTTTCGCAAGCGAAGGATCCAGCGTATCGAAGGTGACATTGGCTGAATAATAATAAGTTCCGGCGGCCAATTCCTTGCCAGAATTTGTCTTGCCATCCCAGTCGATATAAATATCATTTTCGTTTTCCAAAGATGAAAAAGTAAATAAGGTCTTCCCTGTCCGGTCAATCACCTGGAAATCTACTGATAGCACAAACCGTGGACACGAATTAGGATCATTGTCACCAAACGCACGAAAAGTATCATTGAAACCATCTCCATTTGGAGAGAACGCATTGGGCAAAATATACCCCAGCTTTCCATTGTCATCAAAGATGCAGTTCTCATTACAAATTTCTGTGCTGAGTTCGCTTTCGTTTCCTGACCGATCAACGGCAGCTATTTTGTAGCATCCCTTGAATGATGAAATCCCCAAATGAGTATAAGTGGTAGCCATAGTATTTGTTAAAAGTAAATAGCTGCCCTCTACGCCGGTTTCTGAAAAATAGATATTGAAGCTTACTACATCATCATCACATTCTGAAGCCATATCTAACTCCCAAAGCAATTTGTTCTGAAAGGCATCAAAGTCACAACTGCCACTAACGGCTAATAACGCCTCGCAACTCACCGATTCATCAAACTCAAAAGAAATGGGCGTGCATGGGGCAATTTCATCATTGGGTCGAGCACACTGTATTTGTGACTGGTTGACGAGCGGGTCAGGCACGAGTGGGTCATCATTGTCATAAGAGCCCTGAGTGATGACTACATAACAGTACGTCACTTCCTCGTCCAGCGGTTCACCGTCAAAGCTTCCGTCATCTACAAAGATGAATCCCGATTGTGTGACATCAACCGAGGCAATTAATTGAAGTTCCGCTAGATTCAATGGATTGATATTATCACGATAAACTTCGTGTATTTTATAATTTGGATTTGAATTTGACCAGGGAACGTCTGCATTCCAAGTTACCTTCATCGCTCCTACTTGAGGAACCAATTCCAGTCGAACAGTTGAAGCTGCAAATGAGGTGTCTACGGCTTCTCCAGTGTTGTCATACAATAGAATTTTGTAAGAATAAGTTTCGTCATCTGTATTAAGCCCTGAGTCATCAAAAAATTGATTTGTCAGTCCTGTTTGAACTGAAACAAAACTCCCACTCTCCTGACTCGTGGATCTAAGTATCTCATAGGTGTAGGGCCCTGGGAACATTCCCATGTCGATATCCAAAGGATCAATCCATTCTACTCGAACCTCACCAGTGATCTCTGACGTGCTGACAACATCCACCTTGGTAATCAGGGGCACAATGGCTTCAATTTCGGAACATGCTTCCTCAGATGCGTAGCTGGTTCCGCCTGTTGGTTGAGGAAACTCTGCGACCAAGCGATAGCAATAATTTGCCCCAGGGGCCAGACCCAGTCCATTGTTATTATCAATATAGACGTCTGAATCTATGGGCAATGTGGCGATCAATTCGTATCCTGCGTTCTCAGGAATACCAATTTCACAATCTTCTGCAGCAAATGGAAACTCCCCGACTCTGCGCCAAACCTGCATACTTGCTCCAGTATTGGGGCAGGAATAGCTATCCCAATCAAGTTGCATTCTTTTGCCGGGCAGAGGGGTGGTGATCAGATTTTCCGGGGCTGGGCCTACAATTGTAATTTCCCAAGTCTCAAAATCCACCAGCTTAGGAGCTGTTGGCTTCCCATTCTCAAATGGAGGATTATCCTGTATCTTGAATCGGACTTCATACGGTCGGTTACGAATATGACTGCAGTCAGTTGCCCATTCAAATGAAAGAAATCCAGGAGGCCCTTGTATGGTCGGTGGGTCTGGCGAAAATGTAGCTGGAAGAGAAACTTCAAAGGGGCCTCCAAATGCTTCTATCGTGACAGGATGCCCATCTGGGTCAGTCCCTACAATATCCGGATCGTAAACCGAATCGTCAATCAGCGTACCAGCCGCCACGCAGAGTTCATCCGGCACCTCCAGTTCTGGCGGATTGTTATCTGTGTCTTCCACAATGATCTGCATATCTCGGGTAACAAATCCGAGACGAAAATAAACGCCATTTATTTTTCTCCATTCCTCGACAATGAATGAAACATTGTACTCCCCCTCCTTTGCCGCAGCATCCCAGATCAAATCTCCTGAAGAATTCAACACCAAAGTTGGTGGCCCATCCATCGCTTCGTTACCCTGATTAAATCCGTCAGGATAAAAAGAGGGATCAATCAGCGATTTGTACCCTCCTACTTCAAAATCCCTTCCTTGTAACGGAATTGACATTGAATAAGACAGGCTATCTCCATCAACGTCAAATGCACCCGGATTATGAATAAAAATCAAACCCGAACCACCAAGGTCAATTGGTGGAACCGTGAGTATGGGGGTACTGTTGATTCCAATTAGCGGGTCAATCAGAATGAGTGTTTCGGTATAATAGAATGTACCAACCGAATTCGCGATGTTGCTAATCCCATCATTTCTAAACGGCTCAATGTAGCTTACTTTATATGCACCTGGCCCTGAATAGGTATGTGTTAAAGTGAATTGCCATTTTTCCGTATCGTTCCCCACACTCTCAACAAATACCCAAGGAATTGGGCCATCTTTTTCTTGATCGTAACTTGTTCCATCCCCAAAATTAAAATCTCCAGATGCAAACTGAACTCCATCTATATCTCTGTACCCAGTAATGGTGAATTTAAAAGTCAAATTAGCTGTACTGATTCGCTCTGCTGTTATTTCCAATGCGCGTATGTGTGTTGCATATAGATTTATCGAACAAAAGGCTAAAAAAAGGAGAAATGAAACTTGTACAATCTTCTTCATAAATGCTAGAAATCAGAGATTACAATAATAGGGTGAATTTGAGTAGCCTTCTTCGAAAACAAACGAATTTGTTCATACCACAATTGTTTGCTGATTTAAATCAATCAAAAAACAAAAGCCCATTGTTTATCACCTGATCGGCAACTACCTTTGGATAAATCAAACCTCCTAATCTCACAGTTCCATTATGAGTTGGATCAAACAGTTTTTCACTAGTTCCATCGGAAGAAAATTCGCCATGGCACTATCCGCACTTTTTCTTCTCGTTTTTCTTCTTCAGCATTTTGTCATAAACATCACCTCGGTATTTAGTGAATCGACATTCAATAGCCTGTCACATTTCATGGGTACCAATCCATTGATTCAGTTCCTCATGCAGCCGATTCTTCTTTTTGGAGTTGTCTTTCACTTTGTGATGGGTTTTGTCCTGGAAATGAAAAACAGAAACTCGAGAGAAGTAAAGTATGCGATGAGCAAAGGATCAGCCAATTCGAGCTGGATGTCCAGAAACATGATTTATAGTGGATTGGTCATCCTCTTGTTCATGGGGCTTCATTTTTATGACTTTTGGATTCCCGAATTGGCTTACAAGTATGTGGAGGTAAATCCAAGTGACCCAAACAGGTATCACCACGAGCTTGTAGAAAAATTTCATGATCCTGTTCGGGTTGGCATCTACTGCCTCGCTTTTGTTCTGTTGGCTTTGCATCTACTGCATGGATTCCAGTCCGCATTTCAATCGATGGGTGTGAATCATAATAAGTACACACCAACCATTAAGAAATTAGGAAAGGCTTATGCTATTCTCGTCCCGTTTGGATTCATTTTTATCGCTATTTTTCATCATTTCAATTCACTTTAAGGTATGTCCAAGTTAGATTCTAAAGTACCTGAAGGTCCAATAGCCGATAAGTGGACCAATTATAAAAACAATATTAAGCTGGTGAACCCAGCGAACAAACGAGCCATTGATGTCATCATGGTGGGAACTGGATTGGCTGGAGGGTCGGCGGCTGCTTCGCTGGCGGAACTCGGTTACAATATAAAGGCATTCTGCTATCAAGATTCGCCACGTAGAGCACACTCGATTGCTGCTCAAGGCGGAATCAATGCTGCAAAAAATTATCAAGGGGATGGTGATTCAACCTATCGACTCTTTTATGACACGGTAAAAGGCGGTGATTACCGATCAAGAGAAGCTAATGTCTATCGATTGGCCGAAGTATCAGCTAATATCATAGATCAATGCGTGGCTCAGGGTGTCCCCTTCGCACGTGATTATGGCGGTCTGCTCGACAATCGATCATTCGGAGGTGTGCAGGTGTCCAGAACTTTTTACGCCAAAGGACAAACAGGTCAGCAATTGCTTCTAGGTTGCTACTCCGCCATGTCTCGCCAGATTGGCAAAGGGAAAATCCAAATGTATAACCGTCATGAAATGATGGAGGTTGTGATTGTGGACGGAAAAGCCCGGGGGATTATCGCAAGAAATTTAGTGACAGGAGAATTGGAGCGTCATTCTGCACACGCCGTTGTGATCGCCTCCGGTGGGTATGGCAATGTTTTCTTTCTCTCCACCAATGCCATGGGTTCGAATGTGTCAGCAGGCTGGAAAATCCATAAGAAAGGGGCCTACTTTGCGAATCCTTGCTACACGCAGATTCATCCTACGTGCGTTCCTCAGCATGGCGATCAACAGTCCAAATTGACGTTGATGTCTGAATCTCTGAGGAATGATGGCCGAATTTGGGTACCAGCAAAAATAGAAGATGCGGAAGCAATTCGTGCTGGCAAAATGAAACCAACCGACATAGCTGAAGAGGATCGAGACTATTATTTGGAAAGAAGATATCCTTCATTTGGAAACCTTGTCCCACGTGATGTGGCTTCTCGGGCTGCCAAAGAAAGATCCGATGCAGGGTTTGGCGTGGGAACCAACGAAACGGGAGAAGCTGTTTATTTGGACTTCACCTCAGCTTTCATGCGATACGGTCAGATAGAGGCCAATGTCCATGGGCTCCATGACGCTACACCTGAAAAAATTCGAGCACTCGGCGAAAAGATAGTTGAAGATAAGTACGGGAATCTCTTCCAGATGTACGAAAAAATCACGGCCGACAATCCCTACAAAACACCAATGAAAATTTATCCAGCCGTGCATTACACGATGGGTGGCGTGTGGGTGGACTACAATTTGATGACGACTATTGATGGATGCTATTGCATTGGGGAGGCCAATTTTTCTGATCATGGTGCGAATAGACTAGGAGCGTCCGCACTTATGCAAGGCCTGGCAGATGGTTACTTCGTTCTGCCCTACACCATAGGAGACTATCTCGCTGATGATATCCGAACGGGAGAAATTTCCACTGATTCTTCCGAATTTGAAGAAGCCGAGAAATCAGTGAAAGACCAAATTGATTTCTTCATCAACAACAAGGGAGCGCACTCTGTGGATCATTTCCATAAGCAACTTGGAAAAGTGATGTGGAATAAAGTGGGCATGGCAAGAAATACGAATGGACTTCAAGAAGCGATCAAGGAAATTAAAGAAATTCGTGAAGCTTTCTGGAAAGATGTGAACGTGCCTGGAGCGGCCGATGGAATGAATCCTGAACTAGAAAAGGCTGGCCGAGTAGCCGACTTCCTGGAATTAGGAGAATTGTTTGCCAGAGATGCACTTCTACGTGAGGAATCTTGCGGAGGTCATTTCCGAGAAGAACACAAATCACCGGAAGGAGAAGCGGTACGTGACGATGAAAACTTTATCCATGTGACGGCTTGGGAGTTCAAAGGTGAGCCATCTGATGCTGTGGCGCATAAAGAAGAATTGGAATACAAAAACATTGAACTTAAGACCAGATCGTATAAATAGCTCAGGCATGAGGATTGAGAGAAAAGGGATTAGAGGAAATGGATTCTTATAAAGAGCTTATAGTTTGGCAAAAATCTATGAAGATGGATAAAGAAATTTACGGTCTAACTTCTCGCTTTCCAGATGAAGAAAAATTTGGCTTGATAAGTCAAATGAGAAGGGCGGCAGTATCCGTCCCTTCAAACATTGCAGAAGGTTGGGGTCGCTCTACCACTGGTAGTTATATTCAATTCTTGAGGATTTCTCGAGGATCTCTTTATGAACTTGAAACCCAGCTTGAATTGTCAAAAAATTTGGGCTATGTAAATGAATCAGGGAAAGTTGAGGGGTTGTTCACTGAGATTGGCAAAATGTTAAATGTATTGATGAAGAAACTTGAGAAGGCCTGATCCCTAAATCCTTTTCCCTAAATCCTAAATATGAATCTTACACTCAAAGTCTGGAGACAGAAAAATAATCAAGAGAAAGGTCGCTTGGAAACGTACCAAGTTGAAGATATCTCAACGGACAGCTCTTTTCTGGAGATGATGGATATCCTGAATGAGCAGCTCATCAATGAGGGCAAGGAGCCGGTGGCTTTTGACCATGATTGTCGCGAGGGTATCTGTGGCACGTGCTCACTTTTCATCAATGGAGAAGCGCACGGGCCAGGTGAAGAAATCACTACATGTCAATTGCACATGCGAGAATTTAAAGACGGTGAGACCATTTACATCGAACCCTGGAGAGCCAAGGCCTTTCCGGTAATTAAGGATTTGGTTGTGGATCGTGGATCATTTGATCGAATTATGGCTGCCGGAGGATTTATCAGTGTGAATACCTCTGGAAATACCCAGGATGCGAACGCCATTCCGATACCAAAGGAGGATGCGGATATGGCAATGGATGCCGCTACTTGCATTGGTTGTGGTGCGTGTGTAGCCACGTGTAAAAATGCGTCAGCCATGCTGTTTGTCTCTGCTAAAATTTCACAGTTTGCTCTTCTACCCCAAGGCCAGGTGGAAGGGGCCGAGCGAGCACAAAATATGGTAAGCCAAATGGACGAAGAGGGCTTTGGGAATTGCACCAACACAGGCGCATGTGAGGTAGAATGTCCGAAAGGCATCTCAATTGATAACATCGCTCGAATGAATCGAGAATATTTGAGTAGTAGTTTTAAATAGGGTCTGCTGAAAAACTCAAGTTGATTTGTTTTACTATTCTGTTTTGCCCTAAAGCCGGGCAGGCGCCTACTTTCTGTCTTGATACCGAAAGTAGGCAAAGAAACCGAAGGTTCATGAGGGATCGTGAGCAAGGTAGTGCGTATGAGTAAATCAAGGCTGCATGAAAAAGTCTAAAAATCCGTTCCAATGCCTAAAATCCACCAAACTTCCAGTCGCACCAGCCTGCTCGGGCAATGGTGTATTTTTGTCGGCAGTGTAGCGGATTTTCTTAACG
>Ga0316209_1000635_pt1 | contig 53857 bp, 51 predicted proteins | sample 6monopyrite_MG_FD_204945 | JGI IMG/M metagenome (GOLD analysis project Ga0316209, IMG submission 204945) | Microbial mat bacterial communities from mineral coupon in-situ incubated in ocean water Damariscotta River, Maine, United States -... | ecosystem: Environmental > Aquatic > Marine >... | reverse complement strand
CATCAGCAGCTTTCTCACCAAATATTGCACGAAGCAATTTCTCTTCTGGAGTCATTGGGCTTTCACCCTTAGGTGTTACCTTACCGCACAAAATGTCACCGGGGTGAACTTCTGCGCCAATATGGACGATACCAGCCTCATCAAGATGCTTCAGAGCTTCTTCACCAACATTTGGTATATCACGAGTAATTTCTTCTGCGCCCAAACGTGTATCACGAGCCATAACCTCAAACTCTTCAAGGTGAATTGAAGTAAACACATCATCACGAACGATAGTTTCGTTAATCAGGATTGAATCCTCAAAGTTGTAACCATTCCAAGGCATGAAAGCCACTGTAATGTTACGACCAAGAGCTAGCTCCCCAAGATCAGTTGATGGGCCATCGGCAATAATATCGCCGGGCTTAACATTATCACCAACACGAACAAGTGGACGCTGATTTATACATGTATCCTGATTTGAACGCTGAAACTTAGCAAGCTTATATATATCAATAACAGGCTCATCAGCATTAACTATGTCAGTAGCCTGAACAACTACGCGCTGAGCATCAACTTTAGTTACAGTGCCAGCGCGGCGAGCAACAACAGAAGCGCCAGAATCACGAGCAACAGTTGCCTCCATACCAGTACCAACAAGTGGAGCTGCGGAACGAAGCAACGGAACGGCTTGACGCATCATGTTTGAACCCATTAACGCTCGGTTCGCATCGTCATTCTCAAGGAAAGGAATAAGTGACGCCGCAACAGAAACCATTTGCTTCGGTGACACATCCATATACTCAACTTGCTCATCTGTGGCCATGACGTTTTCACCAGCCTGACGACACGAAATAAGATCAGCCTCAAAACCACCGTCTTTTGTTAGAACAGAGTTAGCCTGCGCAATAGTGTACTTGGCCTCCTCCATAGCAGGCATGTAAACAACCTCTGATGTTACCTTACCATTTTCAACTTTACGGTAAGGACTTTCAATAAAGCCATATTGATTAACTTTAGCAAAAGTGGCCAAAGAGTTAATCAGACCAATATTTGGCCCCTCAGGTGTTTCAATAGGACATATACGTCCATAATGAGTTGGGTGAACATCACGCACTTCAAATCCTGCGCGCTCACGCGTCAAACCACCAGGCCCCAGAGCAGATAAACGACGCTTATGTGTAATTTCAGATAGCGGGTTAGTTTGATCCATAAACTGAGAAAGCTGTGATGAACCAAAGAACTCACGTACAGCGGCCTGCGCCGGTTTAGAGTTAATCAAATCATGTGGCATATATGTATCAATCTCAACAGATGACATACGCTCACGAATTGCGCGCTCCATACGAAGCAACCCAATACGCACCTGATTTTCCATCAACTCACCAACCGAACGAACACGACGGTTTCCAAGGTTATCAATATCATCAACCTCACCTTTACCATCTTTAAGTCCATGCAGATATCCAACAATCGCCAAAATATCATCTTCGCATAATATGCGGAACTGATCATCAGCAGCAAGATCAAGGCGAGCATTCATTTTAACACGGCCCACTGGTGACAGATCATAACGCTCTGCATCAAAAAACAAAGATTCAAATAATGCTTGAGCCGATTCAACAGTCGGTGGCTCACCTGGGCGCATAACACGATAAATGTCAATCAAAGCTTCTTCGCGAGTATCACATTTATCAGCCATCAAAGTATTGCGCATATATGGACCAACATTAAGATAATCAATATTCAAAAGAGCCAATTCTTTAACTTTTGCTTCTTCTAGCTTCTCGAAATCATCTTCTTCTAACTCATGACCAGCCTCAAACATAACTAAGCCTGTATTCGCATCAAAAATATCTTTTGCCAAAAACTGACCAATAATTTGCTCAGGCTGCATCAATACATCTTTAAGACCACCCTCCACAAACTTCTTGGCCTTACGAGGTGTAATTTTAGCGCCTTCTTCAGCTATAACATCACCCGTTTTTGCATCAACAAGATCATATGGCAGTTTCACTCCACGTAAACGCTCACCATCGAAGGCCGTCTTCCAACCTTTTTTGTCCTTCTTATAAACTATAGAATCATATGCTATATCCAGAATTTCTTCATTAGACATACCCTGAACCATCAACGGATCAATCTGCTCATCATTAGCCTCAGCTTCGGCTCTTAACTTAATAGTTTCCTTACTATCAAGACAACGTAAGAATGTAGTTATAGGCAACTTACGACGACGATCTATACGCACATACATAAGGTCTTTTGCATCAAATTCAAAATCAAGCCATGAACCGCGATAAGGAATAACGCGAGCAGAGAAAAGATATTTACCTGATACGTGAGTTTTACCATTATCGTGATCAAAGAACACACCAGGAGATCTGTGCATTTGTGATACGATAACACGCTCAGTACCATTAACAACAAATGTACCGTTTTCTGTCATCATAGGCATATCTACCAAATATACGTCCTGCTCTTTAATATCACGGATAGAACGCAAGCCTGTGTCTTCGTCAACATCAAACACTGACAAACGCAAGGTAGTACGTAATGGCGCAGCATAAGTCATGCCACGTTGCTGGCATTCCTCAACGTCATATTTAGGCTCTTCAAATTCATATTTAACAAAATCAATTTCGGCCTTATCACCAAAATCGCGAATAGGAAAAACAGACGCCAAAACTTCCTCAAGACCATTTACTTCACGTTCTTCGGCAGGAATATCTTTTTGCTGAAAACGCTCATAAGAATCACGCTGAAGCTCAATTAGATTTGGCATTTCTGCAACTTCGTCAATACGACCAAAACTACGACGCACCCTCTTACGGCCTGTAAAGCTTTCTATAGAGTTAGCGGAAATATATTTTTTTGATGTTTTATTAGCTTTTGCTGCGCACATAATTGATCCTACCTTTTTCTATTTTTATTGCTCCGAAAAGCAAAATAACCACTTCTCAGCATCATGCATTTGATGCCAAAGCGGTTTAATTTAACGTTTTTATGCCCTAATCAGGCCTGTAAAATATAACAGTATCACGTTTATCCCAGAAACTTTGCTAGCTATATGACCTACGACAAGGTTATTGTCAACCTTAAAATAGCCCCACAAGCGAAAAAGCACTCCCCGCACTAGAAGGCGGGAAATGCTGTAATAGATAATCTTGTATTATTTAAGAGCTACAGTTGCTCCAGCAGCTTCAAGCTTAGCTTTAATTTCTTCAGCTTCTGCCTTAGCAGCGCCTTCCTTAACAGCTTTACCACCAGCTTCAACTAATTCTTTAGCTTCTTTCAAGCCAAGACCTGTTATTGCACGCACCTCTTTGATAACGGCAATTTTATTTCCGCCAGCAGCCTCAAGAATAACATCAAAATCTGTTTTCTCTTCAGCAGCAGCTTCCCCACCAGCAACAGCAGCAACAGGTGCGGCAGCAGCAGCGGCAGTAACGCCCCACTTTTCTTCAAGAAGCTTTGAAAGCTCAGCAGCCTCCAAAACACTCAATTCTGATAGTTGATCAACGATTTTTTCCAAATTTGCAGCCATAATATTTTCTCCTTTTAATTATAATAACTTTGCTGTTTGAACTTTTACTAATTAACTTTTTTCGCCATAGGCTTTTGTTACACCGACAAGATCGCGCGCCGGCGCAGCAGTAATACTTGCAATTTTCTGAGCAGGTGCTTGCAACAAGCCAATAAGCTTGGAACGAAGCTCATCAAGAGATGGTAATTTAGCAATCGCCTCAACACCTTTAGCATCAAGAACCATATCACCTAATGCACCACCAAGAATAATAAGCTTATCATTGCCCTTCGCAAATTTATGCGCAACCTTAGCAGCTGCAACAGGATCTTGCGATGTTGCAACACCAGTCGGCCCAGTAAACAAACCATCTAGAGACTCAAACTTTGTACCCTTAAGAGCAATCTTAGCTAAAGAATTCTTTGTTACCTTAAATGTTGCGCCTTCCTTACGTAGCTCTGAACGCAGATCTGAAATATCAGAAACACTCAAGCCAGAGTAATGCGTTACAACCACTAATTCATTGTCGCTAAAGCGCTTATTAAGCCCTTTAATTTCTTCTTCTTTTTGTTCGCGGGTCATACCCATGTGACCGTACTCCTAAATTTGTTAAACCAAAACACAATAAACGGCTTTATATTCTTTCGAAAACAAGCCACTCACCAAAAACTAAAATTGAAAGATTAGATCTGTGCAATCCAATATTGCAGCACTTCTATTTTGTATCTTCCCAATCTATGTAGGTATTTAAACTCTTATAAGTCCCTACGGTCTTCGACGAGATATTAAAACTAATGAGCCAGCTTTTATAGACTAATATCTGGTTCGTCAAGATTTATTTTTTTATTCTTAAAACGCCAATACTCTAATTGTGCTATACAATCCTCAGGAGAATTTGCATTATCAAAATTTTCAACATTCAAAGCAATATCAATCCTAAGAAGTGAACGTGAAAAAGAGGCTACACGCCCCAAAAATGGTAATGTCCGCATTTCCATTTCACTAAGTGGCTTCACTGAATTATACCCATCTATAAAAGCAGAAAGCCGCTCAGCATTAAAAACTCCACTCTCACAAACCCAAGCATTTATTGAAATAGCAATATCAAGAAGCTCGACTTCTTGCGCACTGTTGCCATAGTCTATAATGGCTTGTGAGCCAGAGTTTGTAATTATAGTGTTATCAGGAAAATAATCCCCATGTATAACATTTTTCGGCAGGCCCTCTACATAGGAATCCCAATTCTTGTCAATATAGTCAGCCTCATTACCCAGAATATTTAAAATATTATCTGCTGAATTAACAGATTCTTTATTATCCAAAAATTTCTCTAACCTACGTATAGCAATAGAATCTGATAATAAATTATCAATAGAAGATAAGCTACGATCAACGCCATAAGGGTTTAGCATACTTCCTCCCTCAGGAAACCCCTCCACAGCCAAATGAAATGCCGCAAGCCCTCTACCGGCCTGCTCTATCATAGCATTAGAGTGACATTTATCGGGATTCCAGTCTAATGCAATACCATCAATAAACGGTAATATTGAAACCGTCTTATTAACCATTACACCAACATTACTAGCATGGGGGAAACTCATAATTCCAAAGTTTTTGCCAAAATGCCACTTATATGGCTTAGGGATTATCGTATTAACAACTCCCCCATCTGAATCATAAACACCCTGCACCATATTATCTGCAGCATAGCTCATCAAATCAGGTATTTTAGATGATTGCTCTACTGGCACACCGTTTGCAGTTTGATCTGGCGTTTCATGTATAATAATAACAATTTTTTCATTGGTTCCTGCATTATCAAATTCAGCTTCATATATAGTATTACTAATCCCCGAATCAATTCCCCTTAAATTAGAAACAGCACCACCTATAGCATCGCTTAATACGCCTATTTGATCTTCAGAAAATTTAGAATATACAGCCATATTTCATTCCATTAAAGCTCAATAACAACTTAGAAATCCAAGAGGCATAAATTAAGGCATGTAAAATTATCTACCCAAAACCTCATCACGATAACCATCCACCACGTCCACAGCCTCTTGAGTAAGATCACCACTAACACCTACCTCTGCCAATGATGCTCTCATATGATGTATCATGCGATCAATATGCTTATCACTCAAACCACGAGCAACTAAATGAACATGAGCTTTCTTCATGTTTTTAATTGTTCCTGAACTAACCCCGCCAAATGCAGCCTTTAAAAATATTCTCATTTTTGCCATTTGGGTATTCATACATACACCTTCAAAAAAAGGGCTTAACAACTCATCACCAAGAACCCTACTGTAAAAAGAGTCAACAACTTTATTTATTGTATATTCTCCGCCTATGCGGTCAAACAAACTTTCCACAGTAAGCATAATTCGATCTCCCAATATTGACAATTTTTAGTTTGCACTCAAATACAACAAACAGCAACATTAAAAAAAACAGCCTCACATTAAATTATGAGGCTGAATAAATATTATTTTTACAGAACAATTAAGCAGCTTGCTCAACGCTCTCCAGATCAATTTTCAAACCTGGTCCCATTGTAGAAGATAAAGATACTTTTTCAATATATGTACCTTTAGCACCAGATGGCTTAGCTTTTCTAATCGCAGCAACAAAAGCTGTGATATTTTCAGATAGCTTCTTATCTTCGAATGATGCCTTACCTACACGTGCATGAACAACGCCAGCTTTTTCCGCGCGAAACTCTAACGCTCCGCCTTTGGCGTCTTTAACAGCTTGCTCTACGTTAGGTGTTACCGTACCAAGTTTTGGATTAGGCATAAGACCTTTAGGCCCCAAAACCTTAGCAACGCGACCAACCAAAGCCATCATATCAGGAGTAGCAATACAACGATCAAAGTCTAAATTACCGCCCTGAATTTTCTCAAGCAAATCTTCCGCACCAACAATATCAGCACCAGCTTTTTTAGCAGCCTCAGCCTTATCGTCTTTTGCAAACACAGCAACGCGCACAGTTGAGCCTGTTCCATTAGGAAGGCTTACCATACCGCGCACCTGTTGATCCGCATGCTTAGGATCAATACCTAGATTCATAGCAATCTCAATAGTTTCATCGAAGTTACGCTCTTTAGCGCAATCTTTAAGTAAAGAGATAGCATCATTAACATTATAGAACTTTTCACGATCAACTTTCTCGGCGAAAGCTCTAATTTTTTTACTTTTCTTGGCCATTGATTATCCCTCCAATACTTCGATACCCATAGAACGAGCCGAGCCTTCAATAATTTTCATTGCCGCTTCTATGTCATTTGCATTCAAATCTTGCATTTTCTTTTCAGCGATCTCCTTTACCTGTGATCTTTTCACATTACCTACAATCTCACGGCTAGGATTATTCGCGCCACTCTTAAGCTTAGCTGCCTGTTTAAGGAAATAGCTAGCTGGCGGTGTTTTAGTAATAAAAGTAAAAGAGCGGTCTTCATATACAGTAATTACAACTGGAATAGGAATACCTTTGCTATCTTCTGTTTTGGCATTAAATGCCTTACAGAAATCCATGATATTAACACCATGTTGCCCCAAAGCAGGGCCAACTGGTGGAGATGGGTTGGCTGCGCCACCCGGTATTGTCAGACTTATTGAGCCTGTCGCTTTCTTTGCCATTGTATTTCTCCTTTTTGCAATAGCGTTGGAGTTCGTGGTTCGGCTCTTATATGGTCTTAAACATAAGATAACCTTCCACGGCTAATTGCTGCGGACAATATATAATCAAACATCTAAAAGCAAGAAAAATAAATCTATGTGATTATTATGCCCTTACTAATCCCTTTATAAGCCCAGAATTTTGACTATTTGGATAAATATCACGCGACAAAGTGCGTTGAGAGATTCCATAATGCTCATGCAAAACGCCCTTAACTATAGCATTAACATCAATAGTTGGGCGAAGATCGCGCCCCTCATATAAGTCAGCATCACCAAGACCAGGCCATTTATGAACCATGCGCCCGCCTCTTAATGCTCCACCGAACAAAAAGGCAGTTGAGGCCGTGCCATGATCTGTTCCTCTATTACCGTTAGGTCTTGCTGTGCGTCCAAACTCGGTAAGAGCAATCACAACGGTTTTTGACCAAGCTGACTGCCCCATTCCTTGCTTCATCTCACCAATACCGCGCGCAAATAAAGATAGATTATTGGCCAATCTGCCGCCTTCTGTTCCCTGCCCAACATGAGTATCCCAACCGCCTAACTCTAATGTTGCAATCCTTGGGCCTTCTTGTTTTGCAAGCCATTGCCCCGCAGCCCCCGCCATAGTTACAAAGGCTTGAGGAGATCTACTCTTACGGGTCATTTTACGCTCATTACCGCTGACCGCGTCCATTGCCATATCCTGAATATCCATAGCTCTGGCAAAATTTTGTGAGAACAACTTATCATTTGCATAGACTTTTTGAATTAGTGATAAATAGTCATCACCTACATCAGGCAAAACAGAAGGAGCCCAAGAATTTACGCTTGCATGCCCGCGCATAATCGTTGGCATACCCTGCCCAAAGGCCAGAGCCATATTATCATCGCCATTTATTGTATCAACCAAGCGATTAAGCCAACCTGATTTTAAACCGTGAGGTTTTGATGATCCTAATTCCAACATATTTTGCGCATCAAAATGCGAGCGCTCACGATAAGGCAGTGCGCTTGCAGGAACGCATATCATCTCACCTTTTTTATATAAATTTGCCAAAGGTTCTAGCGATGGGTGTAAGCCAAAAAATGGGTCAACTCGCAAAAGCACGTCTTTATTTAAAGATAAATCACCGCGCAAAGATTGATAATTTTTATCACCATATGGAGCAAGAGCCGCCATACCGTCCATACCTCCACGAAGTAAAACAACGACTAAGCGCTTATCAGTTCTAACATTCGCAAATGCCAGTGAAGGATAAAAACTTACCGTAGAAGCAAGAGCCGCAGCCCCGCACATTCCTTTAATAAAATCACGTCTTGTTACCATTTTAACCTACCTCCTTTGCCATTGCGGGCTAGCGAGCAATAATGCCAAACCGTCAACAGGGCTTGGCGCTCTTTCAATCCATAATAATGTATCCCCGCTCGATACGCCCGATAAAACACTTTGTGCCAATTCTAGCGGGTTTTCTTTGGGGCGCATCACTTGGGCAAAAGCATGACACCACTCTACCCGATTTATCATTGCATTAGGTGATAACCAATCATCAGCCCTATCAGGCCAGCCTTGCGGTGATGGAGCTTGAAACGGAAGATGATCAAGCAACGCTAAAGATTGGGCTATTTTCTTAAAACCCACTTTTTTTATAGGAGCATTAACAGCGCGAAAACTTGCAACAACCATTTCATAAGGGGTTTTAATTTTTGGTAATTGCTGCTCCCAAACTTCAGGCATATTGATAAGGGTCAATGTTAATTCTCTTAAATCTCCCCCTGAATTTAAGAAACTACGTTCTAATTTTTTAATTGCTGATTTTGGAGGGTCATCAGAAATAAAATGGCGCGCAAGTTTTGTGGCAATAAAACGTGCAGTTGAGGGGTGTTTAGCCAAATCATTTAAAGCTGCAATTCCTTGATCTTGCCCCTTTTGATTATATGTTTTGCCTAGCAAAACTCGTTTATCTGGTTCATGAATACGCTCAATAAATTCAAATTCACCGCCACCACCAAATAATTTAGGGGGCCTAACTGTCCAACCAGTTAAAATCTTAGCAAACTCAATAACATCATCTTGAGAATAACCTTCATCAACGCCAAGCGTATGAAGCTCCATAATCTCGCGGGCTAGATTTTCATTAAGCCCCTTCCCCCTGCGCTTACCAGCAATAGAATTTGGCCCTATTGATTGGACATTATCAAGATAAGCTAGCATTGCAGGGTGCTCTACTACTGAGAGTAACATATCTGAAAACTTACCAAGCACGTGCGGGCGAATAGCCTCACGCTCATAAACACCAGTAAGAGCAGCTAAGTAAGGCTTACCCTTTAAAGATACGGCGAAGTGATTACTCCAAAACATAGTTAAACGCTCAATTAACGGTGTATTCGTTGCAACTGCCTGCTTAAAACGCATCTCCATTTCATGGCGATAAAGATCGAATCCCGCCTTCATAAGCTGTTTTCGTTCTTTAGTTTTTGCACGCCGAATTTTAATAACCTGCTTTGTTATAGCCTGAGTATTTTTAAAAGAGCCTTTAAGACTTGTATCAATTTCTGATTTTACTTGATTATGCAGCCATGATTTGGGATCTTTTGAAATAATTTTTATTTCTTCTGCGCCTGATCCTAAACCAAATCTATGCGCTGCTACATATGGGTTATAAGACAATTTACTCCCCTTTGAATTATTCACTTATACCATAATATACGAACTAACTCCCTATACCCTTCGCTTTTATGCAAAAATAAAGCCTGCTCTTATAAGCAGGCTCAAATTATTATTATAATTCTACAAATACTATACTGGAGCAGCAGGAGCAGCAGGAGCACTCATTGCCTGTTCCATCTCAAGCTCAGGTGTATTAACCGCTAAGACAGGCTCTTCAGGTTCAGTGCCAATAGCAGGAGCAGCATCAATACCGTTCTCTAACTGATCAAACATAGCCGTGGTATCAGCATTTTGAATATATTCAGCTAGCTCAGTAATACCTGCACCTTCTGCCATTCCATGGAATATTTCGAGTGTATCTCTGTAACTATTATCAGTTCCCATAGCTTCATTAAGCTGATTTTCTGAAATACCAACAGCAGCCAAAGCCATATATATTGCCGCCATTACAGGGCCTTCATTATCAGCGCTGGCAACGGGCATATCCATATCCTCGCCTGGGTGATTAAGTCCAGGGTTCTTGTCATGCATAACTTCATGCTCAACTCCCGAAGCTATCCTTTTACTTGAAGAAATATCTGCCGACTTCATCTCATCAGCGACACTGTTATCGCGAGCCTGTTGGTTTTTATCAACCCCGCCCATCAAAACATTATTATTCTGACTTGCACGACCGCTAGCTGCCTGCTCACCTATTTGAGAATACATGCCTTCATTCCCAGAATTGACTGCAAGCCTATGCATTTCATCTGGGCTCATACCCTGCGCACTAAGATCAGCATCTGAAAAAAAACTCTTCGTGCGCTGCTCTACCTCATAAGATGAGCTTAAATCATTTGGATCATTATCAAGTGCCATTATCTTTTCCGCCTAAATTTTATATATTTTTTATTAGTTACCTGCATTTTACACGTGAAATATCAAACAACGCAAATAAAATCGTAAAAAAACCTAATTTACGCTGCGTCTTTCATAAAAATAGGCTTACCACTATCGCCATCACATACTTTTTTCAGTATACCGCGCTCGGTAATATAACCCGTAACAAGCCTTGCTGGAGTAATATCAAAAGCTGGATTACCACCTGCGGACAGTGTTATTTTAAATTCCTCGATAGCCCCGCTTTTATTCAATCCACTTATATGTGTAACTTCACTTGGGCAACGCTCCTCAATAGGAATCATATCCCCGCTCTCCATTGAGTAATCAATAGTTGGATATGGCAGGGCAATATAAAAAGGTACGTTATTATCCTTTGCCGCAAGTGCCTTTAGGTAAGTTCCAATTTTATTACAAACATCACCATTGCGGGTCACGCGATCTGTTCCCACAAGGCATAAATCTACCTGCCCTTGCATCATTAAATGCCCGCCTGCATTATCCGCAATTACCGTATGTGGCACACCATGTTGCAGTAATTCGTAAGCCGTTAGCAACGCCCCTTGATTGCGTGGGCGCGTTTCATCAACCCAGACATGGATATCAATGCCCTCATCATGCGCCATATATATAGGTGAAGTAATAGTTCCATAATCAACCGTAGCCAACCAACCTGCATTACAATGCGTTAAAATATTAAGGGTCTTGCCATTCTTTTTCTTGGACATTTCCCTAAGCAATGGCAAACCATTAAGGCCGATATTGCGATTTATCTCCACATCTTCATCACATATTTCCGCTGCGCGCTTATAGGCCGAGGCGATTCTATCATCACCCTGATAGGGCTTGGCAGACTTAACCATTTCATCAAGCGCCCATCGTAGATTCACCGCAGTCGGGCGCGTTGCCAAAAGAGCTTTATATGCTCTTTCCATTACCTCATCAGAGCTATCTTCACGCATAGCCAAGCAAAAACCATAAGCTCCTGTTGCGGCTAATAATGGCGCTCCCCTTGTCCACATTTCAGATATAGCCCTTGCAGCCTGCTCCATATTGATAAGCTTTACATGCACCAATTCCCACGGCAATTTTCTTTGGTCAAATATCCGCACTGACCAGCCATCTTCATTCAATTCAATAGATCGATAATAAATACCATCAATTTTCATAAGAATTTCCTTGCTTGATCTAAGCTCTAACTACTTCAGGCAATATGTCATCAAAATCATGAGCTAACTGATGCCCATGAGAGTTAGGCATTTCTTTATCTCGATCAAGAATAATTACATTCATGCCTGCCGCAGATGCAGCCGATATTTCCTCTATACAATCAGAAAGAAATAATATCTCGCTTGCTGGAAAACCGATATCTACTGCAATTTTCTCATAGCTTTCAGGTATTTTCTTACCCCCGATATTCGTATCATAATAGCCAGTAAACAAAGATGTTAAATCGCCTTGTTTTGTATGGGCAAACAGCAATTTTTGCGCTGGCACAGAACCAGAAGAATAAACATATAAATAAATATGTTGGTCTTTCCATCGTTTTAGCCCATGAAGTGCATCATCATAAATATGGCCGATCAATTCACCAGTTTTATAACCTTCTTCCCATATCATTCCTTGCAGCATTTTAAGAGGGGTTACTTTTTGATCCTCATCAATATAACGCAGCAAAACCTCTATCACTTCCTCAAGGTTAAGGTCGGGGTTATTTTCTTCCTTACGAACATCATCAAGAATAGAAGCTATCTCCTTCTCATTATCCCAAACATAATCAGGAAGATGATTATAAGCATAAGGAAATAAAATATCCTTCACAAAGGACAAGGAGCTTGTTGTCCCCTCTATATCTGTAACTATTGCCTTAATTTCCTGCGCCATTTCTAAGCTGCCTTTTCTTCTGTCTTTTCATATTTAGGGAATTTGTCTGCTATCTCATCGCCAGTATATTCTGCAATCCACCCATCTTTACGAGTAAATAAACGTATGCAAGTTAGAGATGGATTTGCGCTCATATCAAACCAATGTTTTGCGCCTTCAGGAACGCTAATAAGATCACCTGCTTCACATAGAACCATATAGACCTTATCCGCAGCATGCAGATAAAACACCCCTGATCCTTCGACAAAAAACCGCACTTCATCTTCACTGTGAGTATGCTCACTTAAAAACTTTGCGCGCAGCTCTTCTTTTTTTGGGTTATCAGGGCTAAGACGAATTACATCAACTGATTGATAACCACGCTCTGATTTTAGTCTTTCAATATCACTTGTATAAGCCTTCATTACCGCCTTATCGTCTGCATCAGATGGCAATGGCTCTTGAGTATCCCAACGCTCAAAGGCAACCCCGATCTTACTAAGCTCATCACAAATTACCTTTGCATCGCCCGTATCTAAAATAACATCATCGGCCTTATTATCAGGATATATAGTTATATGGCTCATTTTTACTGTCCCTTTGTTGAATTCATCAATTTTATATTCATCTCACATGAAAGCAACATTTCTGTTGCCTCAATCACCCTCATAGCCTCTGCCATATCCTCTCCCCAGCCATATATTCCATGGCAACGAATTAAAAACGCTGGAATATCAGGAGATTGCTGCAATACAGGCTCTACTAATGATGATAAAATCTCCATATCCTGAGTATTATCAAATACCGGTAACTTAACGCAGGCCTCGTGAGTATTAACCGACGGATAAGCCTTTAACATCTCATAGCCTTGCAATATAACAGGCTCGCCAGATTTTATGACCCTTGTTAAAACACTACATGCAACTGAATGAGTATGCAAAACTGCGTTAACTTTTGGGAATAATTTATATATTAAGCAATGCAGCAAAGTTTCGGCTGATGGTTTCTTATCCTCCAAGACATTACCAGACAAATCAGCGCGCATGACATCTTCGGCGCAAAGCATTCCTTTATGCGCCCCCGATACCGTAATCGCCATTTTATTATCATCGGTGCGAATTGAATAATTACCGCTAGTTGCAGGGGCAAGGCCAAGATCATCAAGGCGATTACCTGCCTTGATAATATCTATTACAGCCTGATCGTATGAAATACCCATAGATAAAGTTATAGTAAAAGCCTGCGCCTTAATCAAACCCTTAGTGAATAATAATATAAACAAAAAAACCACCGCCATAATAAAGCAGTGGTTAAAGTTATTTTAGTTTTAAACTATGATTACTATAAATTAAGCAGCCATAGATTTTGTTGCTTTTTGAACAACTTTATTTATTTCCGCGCTAACAGGCTCTGAACTATCAGTAAGAAGCTTAACGCTAATCTCAGAAATTTTTGTTGCACCGGACATTAGGTCATCAAAATTTTCTTGAGCAATTTTATTCTGCACTTCAGCAAACTCATTTACTGTTTTGCTGCTCATAGCTTCCTTAACTAATTTAGCTTGTTTTTCAGCCGAACTTTGTGACAGAGACATAACTGTTCCAAGAATATCTTCAAAGCCCTTCATCATGATCGCGCACGATTTTGAACATGCATCAGAATATTGAGTATTGAAATCTGCAGTGTCTTTAATAATTTTATCAAATTGTGTTGTTGTCTTGCTCATAATAATCTCCATATTTTTTTTTGATACTCGAGCTGTAAAAATAAAATCTTTATCCACAGAAGTTACCAAATTTTTTTGCATTGCACAATGCTAGTTTTAAATATATTTTTGTGCAGCCTTCGTCAAGTAAAATTTTGTGCATCGCACAAATATAAATTATATAGCTACAAAATTAGACAATAACCTTAAAATAAGCTATAATGCTCTTCTGTCAGAGGATAGATTTACCCTATCATCAACAGAATAATTTAATCCCAATTTCTGGCTCAAAATGAATATATACAAAGCAAATCATAACCAGAAGAATATCCAGAGCAACGCAGAAATAAAACATGCGCGCTTATTTCATATATTATCACTTCTTATTATGCTGTCCTTAATTATTATGCCCTCTTCTGGTTTTGCCAAAAGAAAAGAAGGTAATGTTTACAAAGAAAAATATGCCGCCTTTGTTATGGATTCGGATACTGGATTGATACTACATAGAGAGAACGCAAATAAACCCTTGCACCCTGCATCACTCACAAAGATGATGACCCTTTTAATGGTATTCGATGCATTAGAGCGAAGAAAACTAAAACTATATAGTCGTGTACGCATATCCAAACACGCGGCAAGCATGGTGCCGAGCAAGCTAGACCTTCCTGTTGGCTCAAGCATAAAAGTTGAAGATGCAATATATTCACTTGTGACAAAATCCGCGAATGATGTTGCCGTGGCTATAGCAGAGAAGCTGGGTGGCACAGAAAGCAACTTCGCACGCATGATGAATAAAAAGGCCAAAAAAATTGGTATGACCAGAACCCGTTTTAAAAACGCATCAGGGCTGCATGATCATAAACAAGTAAGTACAGCTCGTGATATGGCGCGCCTTGCTCGCGTTATAATCAATGACTACGGAAAATATTATCATTATTTTTCTACCAAAAAATTTACATACCAAGGGAAAACATATAAGAGCCATAACAAACTCATGCATACATACACAGGTATGGACGGCATGAAAACTGGATATATTAGACCTTCTGGTTTTAATCTGGTTACTTCCGCAGTCCAAAATGACCGCCGTTTAATCGCCGTTGTTTTTGGTGGGCGCACGGGCAAGCTTAGAAATGCGCAAATGAAAAAACTTCTTGATCAATCATTCCAAAGAATAAACAACCTAACAATAGCAAGCAATAATGTACCTACACCGCAAAAAAAGCCTATTCGCACTTTTGAACTTGCATCAATGGAAACACATATTGCAACTCCGCCTATACTTAAAAATATCGATATAAAGCCGCAACATAAAAAATCACGTTGGGATATGCTGGATTCTTCCAGCCCTAATTCCATGTTCAGCAGAATGATCGGTGAAGGTGATTATGATATAACTGTGCGTAATCGCATAGAAACTGGACTTATTGCCATATCCGCCCACCTAAAAGAAACAAATACAGATATTACAAATGATAATAATAAAATATTTAAACTTGCATCTTTAAACTCAAATGAAATGCCTGCGCCAACACCGCCTGTGAAAGAACTATCTAAAAAAGGTGTTTGGGCAATTCAAATCGGTGCCTTCACAACCAGAGAAAGAACCGATAAAGCCATAATCACGAGCCTAGAAAAACTTCCTTCTGATCTTAAACATGCCAGCTCATCAATTGCCCCGTTAAAAACTCCGCAAGGTTGGATCTATAGAGGTCGCCTCCAAGGCTATACTAAAACAGCCGCAAATAATGCGTGCAGAATTTTAAGTGACTGCATTCCAGTATCCCCTAATGCTCAATAAGCAAATATTCATGCTCGACAATTCACCAACAATAAAAAATCAAGACGGCAATATTTTATTCATAATATTGATTGCCATTGTTTTAATCGGCGCATTAAGCGCAGCAATTCAAGGAACAGGTCAGCATAATGCAAATATTGATAAAGAAACGCTGATACTGCGCTTATCAGAAACCCGTAGCTACGCTTCAGAGCTAGAACGCGGCGTTACTTATATAATGCAAAATGGTAAAAGCGAAAGTGATATACGGTTTTCTCACCCTAATGCCAATGCCGATTACGGAGATTTTAGCGCTGATCCTGACACTACATATCAAATATTTGCTCGTAACGGCGGAGCCGCGCATTACAGATCCCCTCCAGAAAATGTAAATGACGGCAGCGCGTGGGAGTTTTACGGAAACACCGCCCTTCCCGAAGTTGGCTCAAGTGAGGCTGAACTTATTGCATTATTACCTAACGTTACTTCTGACTTTTGCGACCTAGTTAATAAAACCGTTGGATATGCAACTCTCCCCCAAGATAGCGCGACTTGTATAAATAGCGGCTCTAGCGCTCGCTTTAACAACTCAACACAATTTGTATCATCCCCAAACACAACAACTGAAACCAGCTTCTCAATTAAACCCGCGATGCAGGGCTGCATACAATGCACATCGAATGGCAGCTTGCACTTTTTCCATGTATTGATGGCTAGATAATTGATGGCTAAAAAATATTATTTTTTAATGCGGAAAATACGAGTTTCATTTTCTGACATTTTTCTAATCTCACGAGATAGCGGCATTGTATAGTCAAATGTTCCGACCACCTCTTTGCTGCGCGCATCAACAATACGCAAGTAAACATCAACCGTTTTTGGTTTTACCGCATAATAACCATTCAAAATATAATCTGGAGAATTATAACTAGCAGGCTTTGGATAAAGAGATTTATTCCCATAAGGCGCAACATCGTAAAGAATAACATTTTTATAGCCAAGAGATTGAAATCTCTGCCCTACCCCTTCGGGAATATATAAACCAAAAGGTGAGGTTACACTTGGGTTATCGACCTCACCCAAAGGTTTTGCAACAATAACACCGCCCAAAGGAATCTTATCCTTAATTTCTTGATACATAAAATCAGCCGCAGCATAATTCTTGCTTTTAAGATTAACTTTTGGATCTTGAAACACACCATGAGAGGTTGCTATCAATGTTGCAACCGTTGCCTTATAGGCAAAAATCTCACCACAAGAGGAAAGCATTGGCAGGCTTGCTAATAGCAAAAAATAAGACCTTATTTTACGACCTGCAAACATAGTAAGTAATTAACCTTCTTCTGAAACTTCACATTTAGGCATTTTCACACCCATGGTTTTTGCCCTATGAAAATCATAAAGAGGGACTTCATAAAAGCCGCCTACATTATCCTGCGATTTATCCTTTGCAACATTTATAGCCAAAGCCAGATAAACAGTTTGATATGCTCCCTTTGAATTTTCTGCATAACATTCAGGAACATTATCCATGGCAATAAAATCAACGCTAACCGCGTTTACAGGGGTGTTTGACAATAAATATCCGCGCTGAGTTAGCTCATCACGGAGCAAATGATCGAAACTGTTATAAAATGCAGAATTTTCAGAGATTTTCAAATAAACCTCATCAACACTAAATGATAATTTTTGATCCAGCTTTTCAACTAAATCTTTTGCAGCATAACGCATATCTTTCAAAGCCGTGGCATTATTCTGGTTACTATACTCATAACCAATATCTTTGGGCTTTGCCCCAGGCACTGACTTATAAACCTTATCATAAGACGAGTACCCCCGCGCCATAGGGCTAGGTTTACCCGAACAGCCTGAAAGAACTACAGAGCTAAGACAAATCAATGACAAGGATAATATAATACGCATAGGAGAACACCTTACAGAATAATTAAACGAACCACACGATTGCGATTCTAACAACTCTTTGTCTTAACGTACAGCGTTATTAGGCAAATTATCTTCTTTGCGCAATAAGGCGATCCAGCTCATTAGCAAATTTCTGGCGCTCTTTTTGTCCAAAACCACTAGAACCACCAGTATCAATACCACTTCCGCGCAAGGAATCCATGAAGTCGCGTATGTTCAGCACTTCTCCTATATTATTTTTATCATACATCTTTCCACGTGGATCAAGAGCCATCGCCCCCTTCTTTACAACCCGCGCGGCTAAAGGGATATCGGCGGTAATCACCAAATCACCCTCCTCGCATTTAAGGGCAATTTCATCATCGGCAACATCAGCCCCCTCACCAACTTGGATAAGCTCTATATACGGGCTATTCGGTAAGCGCAAAAACTGGTTAGCAACCAATATTACAGAGATTTTAGTACGCTGCGCCACTCTATACAAAATCTCTTTAATGACTTTAGGACAGGCATCTCCATCAACCCATATTTTCATTTATACCCTCGCCTTCATTTCGTAAAACGTCTATAGATGATCTCATAAACTATAGCGATAGAAAATAATATGATACTTAATAAATTTCCTGATAGTAACGAATTTTACAAAACATATTGGGGCAAAAAGCCCTTTATTGTCCGAAACTTCGTTACTCCTGATGTTATTGATCAACTAATAGATGGCGATACATTAGCGGGGCTATCCCTAGAAGAAGATATTAAATCCCGCATAATAATAAATAATGAAGAAGAAAATACTTGGACATGCCATCACGGTGCATTTGATGAGGATATTTTTGCTGAATTAGGTGAAGAAAATTGGAGTCTATTGGTTCAAAATGTAGAGCAATACCACACTGAAACAGCTAACCTTCTGGGAGACTTTCACTTCTGCGCACGCTGGCTTATGGACGACATAATGGTGAGCTATTCCGCTAAAGGTGGCAGTGTCGGCCCACACACGGACAGCTACCATGTGTTTCTTATCCAAGGAATTGGAAAACGCAAATGGAAGATCAGCGACTCCCCTTGCCACGATAACAACTTCACTGATAGCGGAGATATTAAAGTTCTAAAATATGGGTTTAATGGTCAAGAATTTGAAGTTAGCATCGGCGATATTATATATATCCCTCCGCATTTTGCACATGAAGGAATAACCCTAGAAGAAGCTATGAGCTTTTCTGTAGGTTTTTTAGGGCCTAAACTTTCGGAACTTATGAGCGAATACGCACATTATCTAGAGCAAAATGAAGAGCAAAATACGCACTATTGTGGAGATAACCTTACAAATAATAGCGCAGCATTTACCATTGCTCCTTCAGCGCAAAGTGATATCCAAAACAGCCTTATAACAGCCATAAAAGACGATGATTTTTCTATTTGGCTTGCACAATATTTTTCAACCCCAACCCATGATGAGATCGAAAACATTGCGCCTCGTGAAGAACAGCTAACAAGAAATGAGGTTTTAGAGTTACTAAAAGATGGAGAGTCGCTTTACCGCCCTGAACATATAAAAATTACAATCACCACATCATCTGATGGTAATTACAATATGGCTGTTTATGGAGAAACCATCTCAACCAAAGACACGCATAAACCCCTGATAGAATTGATAAACAGCAATCAAAAAATATCCCTACAAGATATAAGTGGTAACAGAAATAAAGAAGATTTAATCGCCCTGATCACAGATTTATATAATCGAGATATTCTTTCTTTTGACGAAAAGCATTAAGCACGCATTTTTTCTATTGAGCTTGTAGTGCTGTGACCATCATAAACAGGCATTACATCAACAATTCCGCCGCCGCGTATTACAGTTGGAGCTTCGGGAATTTGATCCACCGTATAATCGCCGCCTTTGAAATAAATATCGGGCATAAGCTGCTCTAGCAAAGCGCAAGCGGTATTATCATCTCCGTGATCTTTAGCTCCGAATAATACCACCATATCAACTGCGCCCAGCGCAGAAAGCACGCGCGCTCTTGAATTTTCATCATGAACAGGGCGTTCATCTCCCTTTAGCACCCTAACAGAAGAATCACTATTAAGCCCTACGATTAAACGATCACATTTCTGGCGGGCATCATTTAAATAAGTAACATGCCCATAATGCAAAATATCAAAACAGCCATTGGTAAAGCCGATTTTAAGCCCTCGAGCGCGCCATCTTTGCACCTCTTCTCGTGCCTCTTGCCAGTTTAAAACAGGAGCTTGACGGATACGCTCAATAGTTGGACGCTTTGCTTTTCCCTTTTGCACAATATCAGCCTGCGGATCATGATGTTTTAAAGTTTCCAATAGCTCCTCGGCGCGAATTGGCGCAGTACCAACCTTGGCAACTACGATACTGCCTGCAACATTGGCAATGGTTGCCGCCTTGATTAAATCACCTCCCGCAGCTATAGAAGCAGCAATAGTGGCAATTACCGTATCGCCTGCACCTGATACATCAAACACCTCAATATCTGATGCGCTTCTGATATGAACAGGTTCACTACTATCGCCTTGAATAACACTCATACCATCTTGCGAGCGCGTAGCAATAACCGCTTTAATCCCACTATTTGCAATTAAGTGATTTGCAGCTTCTAAGACCTCATCATCGCTATCAACCGCCATACCCCTTGTTGCCTCGGATAGCTCTTTTTTATTAGGCGTTACAATATCTGCGCCTGAATAAATGCTGTAATCTTTACCCTTAGGATCGATGAGAACAGGAACATTATGCTTATGAGCCAAATCTATCAGGGATTTTATAAATTCAGGAGTTAACAAACCCTTGCCATAATCAGATAAAATCATGGCTCTAACATCAGGTAGAATACCCTCTGCCCTATTAAGCAACTTCTTCATAGTTTCCAAGCATATAGGCTGCACTCGCTCAAAATCTGTACGCAAAAGCTGTTGATGCCCTGCCAAAAATCTGGTTTTGACAATAGTTTTACGATCTTTAAATTCTATAATATCCGCACTATCAATGCCGCTTTTACGGGCTAATTCCTTTAATATACGCCCCTCCTCATCATCACCGGCAATTGAAAGAACGCGCCCATTACAATCAAGATTAACCAGATTAGACAGCGTATTACCCGCCCCGCCAAGCATCATATTTTCTCGCGTTACAGATAATACAGGAACGGGGCTTTCGGGAGATATACGCTCCACTTTTCCATATACAAAACGATCCAGCATTATATCGCCAACCACAAGAACAGGCGCGCCCTTCATTGCGTGAACAATATCAATATCTTTAGTAGCTTGCTCGCTCATATCTCTAAAATACCTATTTTTGTTAAAAATATCCCTGTTTATGGGCTTTTGTTAGTAATTCGTCAATCTTTCTAGTGTTTAATATAGATACGCATGAAAAAAGTATCAACACAGAGTATTAAAGGGGAATATTTTGCGTAGCACTAGAGTAAATGAAAAAAATAAAAATGCACATAAGGGTATTCTTAACAATTTAAAGAATGTCATAAATCGTAATAAGCTTGGTGAATTGCTTGTTTTACAAGGAAAAATCACCCCTTACGAGTTAAAGCATGCACTAAAAACACAACAAGATACTGGCAAGCCCCTTGGCAAAATCCTTCAAGAATTAAACCTTATTTCAAAAAATCAGCTTTCAAGATTGCTATTCAAACAAAGAGTTTTAAGAATAGCAGCAACCTCCATGCTATATATGATGTCATGTAGCAGCTTTGTAAAAACCTCGAATGCCTCGGAAATAAAAGATGTTCCGGCAAAAATTATACTGGCCTCTGCAAGTGGCACTACGTTCAAATCCATAGGAAATTATCCCGCCCTTTTCGGTGCAAAAGAGAAAAAATCAACTAACCTCAAAGCATTTACCAAATGGACAGGTATGTTTGAACGTTTTGATCATGATCTAAAAAAATCAAAGTCAAAACGCGTAATCAAAGCTCTTAAAACCGAAATATCAAAATATAAGTCTGATTCTATTTATGATATGTCACGCAAAGTTAATACTATGATGAATAAGAAGAAATACATCGTAGATAGCAAAAATTGGGGCAAGTCAGATTATTGGGCGACCCCGATCGAGTTTATGACACGCGGTGGTGACTGCGAAGATTACGCCATAGCAAAATACGCGGCTCTGCGTATGTTAGGCGTTCCGGAAAATCGTATGCGTATTGCCATTGTGCAGGATATGAAGAAAAATACACCGCACGCGATATTGATTGTATATTCCGAAAAAGGCGCAATCCTTCTTGATAACCAAATTGATGATATTCGCTATACCAGTAGCATACGTCACTATAAGCCGATTTTTTCAATCAACCGTGTTGCATGGTGGCTACATACTGTTCCACAAAAAGCTTCAAGCACAATTGTGGCATCAGCGAAGTAAATTACACCTTACCCAAGATATCGCCTATTACATAAGATGATAAAATAACGGTTATATAAGTTATTCCATAAATCCACGCTAGCTTTTTGCTGGTGTCAAAATTTATTTTTGAATATGTTTCTTTTCTTTCCCTATTTGGCAGGGCATCATATTTTTTTATCTTCCTTATAAGAGCACTTAAATAAGTACTTCTAGAATATAATGCCAGTATAGCAAACAAAGGCTTAGTATGTTTAAGAATTTCAACATTATTATAAGCATCATAAAATGTTATTAAAGATATCATCACCAACAATGACCAATACTCTAAATGTAATTTCCTATATCCATACCATGCAGGTATATATAATAGAGCGAGCCAATTTACTCTCCCCTTTAAACTAACTTTTTTTAATTCCCCTTTTAACTTCTTATCATGCTGCAACCATAACTCACGGTAAAAATTATAGTTCTCTCCAATAGCCTTTTTGACTTCAGCTCTGTCTAAAAAAACCTTTAAATCATCAACTTCACTAATAGCTTGCTTATATAATGATATTATCATTTTTAACTAATATCCTAAACCGCGTCAGCGCAGCGATTGCATAAATGACCGCTTTCTGGCGTGACTTCTGGTAAAACTTTCCAGCAGCGTTCGCATTTTGAACCAGAGGATTTTTGAACAATAATCTCATCATCTGGGTCGTTAACATCATACTTTTCCTCAACATTTCCATTAGAAATGATACAAATTTCTGCTATATCCAGATTTTCAATAGCATCATATATACGTCTGCTACTATGCAGGTAAATTTGTGCATTTACTTCTAAAGACGACCCTATATCTTTATTTGCACGCATAGGTTCTATTTTTGTGAGAACAGCATCGCGAATAAGTTTTACCCTAACCCATTTACTTGCTAAATCAGCATTTTCCCACTCACTTGAAATATTTGAAAACGTGCGCAAATGCACACTTTCTACATCTTCAAAAACGCCTTCGGGGCGGTGAGACCATGCTTCTTCTGCTGTGAAGCTAAGAATTGGAGCAAGCCACGCGGTTAAGCAATTAAAAATTTCTGCCATAACTGTTCTACATGCTCTGCGCTCAAACAAATCGGGGCGATCGCAATAAAGGCGGTCTTTGCGAATATCAAAATAAAAGGCTGATAAATCCTCATTACAAAAATCATGCAGGGATTTGGCAAGCTTACCAAATTCATAATTCTCGATTGAGGAGCGCACAAATCCGTCCATATCGCTTAATTTATGGAGCATAAGACGCTCTAGCTCTGGTACGCGCTCATCTGATAAATCCACGCTCTCATCATCTGTGAAACCATCTAATGCACCAAGCAAAAAGCGCAAACTATTACGCAAACGACGATATAAATCACCAGTGTTTTTCAGCGTATCTTTACCGATGCGTATATCTTCCTGATAATCAGAAAGCATCACCCAAAGGCGTATAATATCCGCGCCATACTGATTCATCATCTTAAGCGGGTCAACGACATTTCCCAGAGATTTGGACATTTTATAGCCCTTATCATCTAGAACAAAGCCATGAGTTAATACGTTTTTATATGGAGCTTCACCCTTCGTTCCTACGCTTTCAAGCAATGAAGAATGGAACCAACCGCGATGCTGGTCAGAGCCTTCAAGGTAGAGATCAATCTTATCCACTCCTTCAAAACATGGCCAAGTTTTAGTATCACCAACCACGAATTCATGAGTAGAGCCACTCTCAAACCAAACATCAACAATATCAAAGACTTGGATATAATCATCGGCGTTATATTTATCACCCAAGAAACGCTGCGCTGCGCCGTCTTTCCACCACGCGTCCGCGCCCTCTTCCTCAAATATATCAGTTACGCGCTCGAATAATTCCTCATCGATTAAAACTTCATTTGTGTCCTTATTCAAAAACAGGGCAATCGGCACGCCCCAGCTTCGTTGACGCGAAATACACCAATCAGGACGATTTTCAATCATCGCTGTTATGCGCGCCTCACCTTTTGCAGGGTGCCAGTTAGTTTCCTTGATTGCTTTTAAGGCTTTTTGGCGTATTTGTTTATTATCGTCCATAGCGATAAACCATTGCGGGCTGGCAGAGCGGAAAATCACGGGTGCTTTTGATCTCCATGAATGCGGATATTCATGTTTCACTGTTTTCTTACCAAGCAATTTACCAGCCTTGGCAAGCTCACGCAGAACCGCAAAATTACCTTCGCCTAGCTTACCTTTTTGGGTGTAAACCTCCAACCCAGCGAACAAACCTACATGATCTCTAAATTTCCCATCATCAGTGACGTTGTCGGTGATTTCTATATGTTCTTCTGTAGATTTTCTAGGATAATAAAGAAGATTGCTATTACACGACAAAACTAAATTAAAATCGTCTTCACCATGATCTGGGGCTATATGAACAAAGCCTGTCCCCGCTTCATCGGTAACAAAATTACCATAGATCATCGGTACATCATATTTATAATATCCATCAAGTTCAGCAAGAGGGTGGCTACATATAACTTCACGAGCCAAAAAATCACCTGTTTCGATTCCAAGTAATTCAAATTTTGTTACCTTACCATTTTCCATCACATCAGCCGCCAAAGATACCGCCATAACCAATTTTGCGCCCACTTCTATGGGGCTGTCTTCGGCGACCTCTTTAACCTCATAAATGCCATATTCAATATCCTTACCAAAGGCGATTGCGCGGTTAGAGGGAATCGTCCAAGGCGTGGTTGTCCATATAACAATATCCGCGCCCTCAAGAAGTTTGTTCTTGGTTTGTTTCACGTGAAACCTTACCCAGATCGTGACAGATTTATGCTCTTTATACTCAACTTCAGCTTCGGCTAGCGAGGTCTTCTCCACCACCGACCACATAACGATTTTCTTACCTCTATAAAGGCTACCATTTTTTGCAAATTTATGAATTTCACCCGCAATCTTGCTTTCCGCGCGATTAGTCAATGTAAGATATGGATTATCCCACTCCCCGCTTACGCCTAGCCTTTGAAATTGCTGGCTTTGGATATCCACCCATTCCTTTGCGAAAGTTCGACATTCCTCACGAAATTCTAAAATAGGAACATCATCTTTATCCAACCCCTTATTGCGGTATTTCTCCTCTATCTTCCATTCAATCGGCAGACCGTGGCAATCCCATCCCGGAACATAAGGCGCGTCCTTGCCCATCATTCCTTGAGATTTCACAACCACGTCTTTGAGGATTTTATTAACCGCATGCCCCATATGGATATTTCCATTGGCATAAGGCGGGCCATCATGAAGGATAAATTTGGGTTTTCCTGAAGCTTTTTTACGAAGCTTGCCATATAAATCCATCTCCTCCCATTTTGCCATTATTTCAGGCTCTTTCTTAGGTAAACCGCCGCGCATAGGAAAATCTGTCTTTGGAAGGAATACTGTGTCTTTATAATCGGGTTTTGATGTTTCGTCTGTCATAATCTCTCACGCTCACGCATTTATATCTCATGCGCCTTTAATATCTTTTTTATCTGGTTTTTGGAAGTGTAAAAACGGCATTACCCCGGTCTCTTTTATTTTAGAGCCGGGTCGGTAATTCGTATAATTATGCTATATCCGTATTTCATATTAAGCACTATGATCTCTACATCCATAATAATCAAGTACTGCGCTCAAGAATTTGCCAATTCAATAAGAGCTGAGCTTATAGATTCACCTTCAGAATCTGCCAGCACCTCATGTACTTGCTGCTGATATGCTTCTTGCTCACTATCTTTTAAAACCATACAAGATATGAAAGCTTTATTTACTTCAATGGCGTGAAACATTCTAGCATCATCAAATAATATATGAGCAGGATTTATCCTATTTCTATGAAAAGATGATGCTAGGGCGAATTGAATAGCATGTGTAGTTTCATGATGAGTGCTGTTTAACACTTCCCCTACATCATGAATGCTTTCAATATCAATGCGTATTGATCCATATTCATTGGATATGTCACCTGAAAATCCGCCAATAATTTTCACATTATGACGCGCCCCTTGCTGCTGGCTATTTGAAAAAATCCAATTAACCGGTATCCTATCTGCAACTCCTGTAAGATATATTTTTTGATGCAATGAAGCAGAGTGTATTAACACACCTTCCTTTTCCCCACGATCCAAATCGTCCCAACTAGATATTGCGACCATCAATTGCCCATTATCGTCTTCGGCAAAATTTCTTATCAAGGTTTGGCGTTTTTTATCTTGAAAGTCTATAAGTTCCTCAGAAGGTGCGAAGCTGTTCACAATAGTAACTAATGACTCTCTAGCAACTCTTCCATTGCCCAATTCCCTTTGAGGTATTTTATCGCGAAGTGCGCCTACCAAGCCATATATAATATTGCACTTACCGTGTAATGATATTTTAGAAACATCATCTTCACTTATTCCCTCAAACAAGGCGCGCCTATATATACCTATTAAATCTGATTTATCATTCATAACTTACAGCAACAACCCGCAAAAAATAATTTACATATATAGCAATATAAACAACGGAAGCATAAAAAAGCAAGGGCGGCATATTGCCAACCCTTGCTATAAAGTAAACCATCAAATGATAAAAATATTTTCTTATTATTTTTAACTGTTTTAGAGTAAGTAGGTGGCGAGTTCTACTCCTATATTAGGAAAAACTGAATTGTTATTTTTGCATTGCTTACATGCAATAAACGCGGGTGTGTTATAATATAACCCAAAACATATACGCTTACGAAGTGGCTATTAAAAATTCTCGAGCCTTATTGCAGTCTTTTTCTATTTGCAAAATAAGATCATCAAGAGAATTAAACTTGGCTTCTCCACGCAGGCGTTTAACAGGGCGCACACTTAAAATATCTCCATAAATATCACGATCAAAATCAAATATATATGTTTCCACCTGCGCGACCTCGACCTCGAACATAGGTCTTATACCGATATTGCAAGCGCCCATATGCCACTCATCTTCGCCTTTAACCTGCGCCATACAAGCATAAACACCGTAAGCTGGGTGAATAGTTTCACCGAGATTCATATTGGCCGTAGGGTATCCAAGCTCTCGTCCGCGCTGATCGCCTTTCACGACCTCACCGCGGATTTTCCAATTCCAACCCAATGCTTTATTTGCCTCTGATACTCTACCATGACGCAATAGCTGCCTTATATTACTAGACGATAAATCATCTATACCGGTCTTTGTAATTTCCTCAACGACATGTACATTAAGACCTGCATCTATAATTGTATCGGCATTTCCTTTGCGCAGTTGTCCAAACTTAAAATCATAGCCAATTACAATGTCGTAGGACTGTAACCCATCGATTAAAATATCTCTTACAAATCTTTCGGCTGATTGACTGGCAAAGTCCCAATCAAAAGGTAATGAAAAAACATAATCAACGCCAAAGCTTTCTAAACGCTCAATTTTTAGCTCTTGAGGGGTTATGCGGCAAGGAGGTTCATCTGGACGAAAAAGCTGTCTTGGGTGAGGCTCAAAAGTTAAAACTCCAAGAGGCCTGTTATGATCTTGCGCAATCTTATGAGCCTTATGTAATAAAGCCTGATGCCCCAGATGCACCCCATCAAAGTTACCAATAACAATTACGCACCCAAGTGCGTCTTTCGGTAAGTCCTTATATGTATCAAAATAATTCATAAATAATCTGCGCCATAAATCTTTTTTGAAATTTTTTGTAACCTTATTTTCTTGAAAGACGAAAAGCAAGGTAACAAACGTTTTAACATTGGCTATTTTTTATATAAATTTATAAGGGATAAAGCTAGTTACTACGTATTAGATAAAACTTACAACGAGGAATTAACATGAATTCAAAGAAAAATCTAAACACTCTACTTGCTGGTGCTGTTGCTGTAACGGCTATGGCGGGCGTGGCTGCTGGAGCTCAAGCATCAGAGAAAAAAGCAAAAGAAAAATGCTACGGTGTAGTAAAAGCAGGTAAGAATGGCTGTGGCGCTGCTGACAAATCTCATACTTGTGCAGGGCAGGCAAAAACTGATGCCAGTGGCGTTGAGTGGATTTTACTTCCTAAAGGCGTTTGCGCAAAATTAGCTAATGGATCACTTACTCCTATTATGGCCGATGGCACAGCCATGAAAGGTGCTGAAAAAGCTATGGACATGGGAAAAGACAAAGCCATGGATATGGGCAAAAAAATGATGGATAAAAAACACTAGTTATGACTGAGCCTGTACTGATCCCTCATACGTCACAGGCTCTTTCCTCAGGCCCATCGGATCACCCTCTCTATGATCCGGTGGGTATTGGTTTAAGATCTCCCCATTACCAAGAAATTCTGGATACTTCTCCCAATATTGGCTGGGTAGAAGTTCACCCTGAAAATTATTTTTGTGGCGGAATGCACCGCCATTATTTAGATCAAATATCAAAAAACTACCCAATAAGTCTGCATGCCGTTGGCTTATCGCTTGGAGCGGATCAAGATGTAGATAAAAACCATCTAAAACAATTTAAAGAACTGATTGATATCTATAAACCATTTATTATTTCCGATCATGTTTCATGGAGCGCAAGTGGTAACGCGCATTTAAACGATCTTCTCCCGCTGCCCTATAATAAAGAAACGTTAGAACGTCTGAAAAAGAACGTCGCCCAAGCCCAAGGTTATTTCGGGCGACAAATATTGGTAGAAAACCCCTCGACCTATATTGCTTTTAAAGACAATATAATGCCCGAATATGACTTTATGAATTTGCTATGTGAGGAAAGCGGGTGCGGTATGCTGCTCGATATTAACAATATCTATGTTCAATGCCATAATCACAATCTTGATGCTTATGAATATATAAACAATATTGAAGTTAAGTATGTCCAAGAAATTCATATGGCAGGGCATATTTCCAAACAAATAGGTGATAGTAGTATTTTGATTGATACACATAACCAACTTGTTTGCGAAGATGTTTGGAACTTATACGAACATGCCATAAAAAAGTTAGATTCTGCGGCGACTTTAATCGAGTGGGATCAAGACTTCCCGCCCCTTCAAACCTTAGTCGATGAAGCCGCAAGAGCCAGAAAGATTATAGAGGAAAACGCCAAGGAAAAGAGCTCGGCATGAAACTTAAAGAAGTACAAGAGAAATTCAAACGCTCTATGCTACGCCCTTATCAAAAACTAGATGAGTGTGACCCTGAATTTCTGGAACAATTTGATAATAACCATATCCCCGTACTTGAACGTATCAAAGTCTATCATAATAATGTTGTAGGCAGCCTATCCAAAGCCCTGCGATCAACCTTCCCAATAGTTGAAAAACTGGTTGGTGATGATTTCATGAAAATGATGACCAGTGAATTTGTTTTTGATAATCCACCCAAAAACGCAAGCCTTTACCAATATGGTCAAGAATTTGAAAATTTCATAAAAACCTATCAGCCCGCTAAATCACTGCCCTATCTATCTGATATAGCTAAATTTGAATGGGCGATAAATCAATCATATTACGCCGCAGATGATAAAGCTCTTACAGCAGATGAACTATCACAAATACCGCCAGAAAATCTGGAATATATAAAATCGCCTTTGCGCAAATCTGCAAATCTTTTTGAATCAGATTATCCAATACTTCAAATAAAAGATTTTTGCCTAAATGATGGCGATGGGGAAAGCCCTGACATGAGTGAAAGATGTGATACCAGACTACTTATATATCGCCCTAAGCTTGAGGTTGATATAATTCCTATTAAATCAGATGAATTTACATTACTTGAGAAACTTAATGATTTATCTCCTCTAGGAAAAGCAGTTGAAAATACCTTAGAAAAATATCCTGACTTTGATTTCCCATCTTTCTTACAAAAACATATAGAGCTTGAAACTTTTGCACATGTCAAAGCGAATGACTTTGAAAGAACGTAAAAAAGAGCAATACATGAAACTTTTATTTCGTGCCTATGGCAACTTGATTAAATTATCTAACGCAACATTATCTCCTATTTTGGATTTAGCAATCCGTTTATATATGGCTAATATTTTCTGGACATCGGGAGTACTGAAATATGAAAACTATGCAAATGGTGATTGGGAGTCCACGGTATATTTATTTGAGGAAATACACCCTATCCCCGGAGTTGACCCTGAAATTTCGGCAATAGCCGGAACAGCAGGAGAGCTAGTTTTGCCAATCTTGCTTGCCTTCGGATTATTCACAAGATTTGGTGCGGCGGGGCTTATCGTAATGACATTGGTTATACAATTTGTAGTACCTGCTGAATATGAAATGTCTAACCCCGAACATTATTATTGGCTGTTACTATTGGCTGTCCCAATGATTAAAGGCGCAGGTATATTATCCATTGATGGCATAGCCCAAAAATTTATGTGCAAAGGCAAGTGCGATAATAAATCAATAGAAGAACAAGAAATATTACAAGATAATGCAGAAGATACTTGATTGTATCCAATAAATAACTACCCTGTGATTTATCAAAATAAAGTAACAGGGTTTTTTTATGACCGATGAAGAATTAGAAGCTATGCACAAGCGCAAAAAAGAACGCACGCTTGCACGCAAGACCAAGAAAATTCGCGATATACAAAGGCGAAGAACTATCTGGTTTCTATTCTCTATGTTCATAATATTATTAGATCAATTAAGCAAATGGGCAATAATGGAGCATGTGATAAGGCCGTTTCGCTATGGCAATAATGGTCTTAACTTTATCGATTGGTACACAAACCAGCCCAGCATAATTTCATTTACCCAAATACCAGTAACTTCGTTCTTCAACATAGTGATGGCATGGAATACAGGGGTAAGCTTTAGCCTTATGAATAATATGGGCTCATACGGTTATCTTATCCTTATATTTGTTGCCCTAATTATAACGACTATATTTGCTATCATGCTTTGGAACTCTGATAACAAGATTAATAATTTATCCTATGCACTTGTTATTGGTGGAGCACTTGGAAACGTAATTGATAGAGCGCGTTTTGGCGCGGTAATTGATTTCCTTGATTTTCATATAAACGATTACCACTGGCCGGCGTTTAACCTAGCTGACATGTCTGTTGTATCTGGAATAATTCTGTTGATTGGTTCATCTTTATTCTTTGAAAGACAGACCAGAGAGCGTTATCGTAAGAACCATAAAAAACGACGTAAAGAACAAGAATTACACGAAAAGCGATTTGGATTGAAATAGCATGAAAAAACACAACAAACTCTACTTATATATATTAATTGGAGCATTATCCCTGCCGCTGACAGGTTGCGGAGGAATTAAAGACTCGCTTGGGCTTGAAAAAGGCTCTCCCGATGAATTCGCTGTAGTTACGCGCGCCCCCCTTGAAATACCAAATACGCTTACGCTCCCCCCTCCTGTTCCGGGAATGCAGCGTCCACAAGAGAAGTCCACAATTGATTCTGCAAGTGAAGCCGTTTTAGGACATTCTTCACAAAGTAATAATGAGATTAGCACTGCGGAATCGGCGCTTTTACAAAAATCTGGTGCTAGCTCTGCTTCTTCAGATATTCGCAATGTTATCGACAGAGAAACAAAAGAGATAAACGAAAATAATATTCCAGTTGCCAAGAAAATACTAAAACTTGGCGGAAAGAAAACTAAAGCTCAAGCAACTATAGTCGATGCGAAAAAAGAAGCCGAACGGATTAAAAACAACAAGTCCGAAGGTAAAACAATTCTTGATGGTGAAACCCCATATATAGAAGAATAAATATTTTATTATTTAAAACCCAAGGAAAATATCCATGCTAAAGCGTATTTACACAATATTGGTATTATGCCTTTTAATGTTGCCAGCCACACAAATAGCTAGCGCAAAGAATACCACCAATAAAACTAACCAAATAAAAGCCCCCAAGACATTTAATGCAAAAACTCATACTCTTGATAATGGCTTACAGATTATAGTTATTGAGAACCAACGCTCCCCTGTTGTTACGCATATGCTATGGTATAAGGTTGGCGCAGCCGATGAGCCCCAAGGGCAGTCGGGCATAGCCCATTTCTTAGAACATCTACTATTTAAAGGGCACAAATATGAAAGTCTGGGATCGTACGAACCTGGCGAGTTTTCCAAGATAGTTCGCAAACTTGGCGGGGAAGATAATGCTTTCACCTCCCAAGACTATACCGCATATTACCAATCTGTTGCCAAAGAACATCTTGAAAAAATGATGACTATAGAGGCAGCACGTATGAGGGGGCTTAATGTAGCTGAAAAAGATATAGCCTCAGAGAATAAAGTTATCCAAGAAGAGCGTAGGCAGCGCACCGACAATAATCCTGGATCATTGCTATCAGAGCAATTAAAAGCAGCTCTATTCCCTAATCACCCCTATTCAATTCCAGTAATTGGCTGGATGCATGAAGTCAAGGAACTTAACAAAGACCAGATTATGGATTTTTATAACCGCTATTACGCGCCAAATAACGCGCTTTTGATTATTTCAGGTGATGTTACGGCGCAAGATGTCTTTGATATGGCAAAGCGTACCTATGGCATATTACCGAGTGCGAATACTCCGAAAAGAAAAAGGACTACTTCCCCACCATTCATTTCCGATACACTTATCACATTACATCATAAAAATGTAAAAGAGCCGGTTTATAAAAAGATTTACCGCGTACCAAGCCACAGGCAAAATGCAGATGAATCCTTAGCCTTTGAGGTGTTAGAAGAAATAATGGGCGGTGGCTCTACCTCTAGGCTATATAAATCACTGGTGATTGATAAAAAACTTGCCACTAATATCGGATTTTCATATCAAAGCGCGGCTTTGAACGATTCAACGCTTGGAATATCAGCTACTCCTTCCTCAATAGATAAAATTGAAGAACTTGAGCAAGCGATTAGTGATGAATTAAACAAGCTAATAAAAAACGGCATAACCGATGAAGAGCTCTCAGATTCAATTACCAGAATGCAAGCCGATGCAATTTATGCACGTGATAGCCTTAGTGGCCCTGCGATGATTATTGGCTATAATATAATTACAGGATCATCACTTGATGATATTGAAAACTGGCCGGAACAAATAAGCCACGTAACCAAAGATCAGGTTCAAGCCGTAGCAAAGAAATATCTAAACCCTGATATGCCTTATAATCACCCACCTGTTACAGGATTACTACTTCCTAAAGAATTAGAAGCACCAAAAGAGGGGGCTGAATAATGACAAACAAATACCATATCACTGTTCTTCTTATTATATTTCTACTGCTACCTTTCTCAACTTCCGCAGAAGAGGGCAAGAAAAACAAATTCTTAGACATTCAGGTTGTTAGTGACAAAACTAATAATATCACCGCTTGGCTGGTTGAAGATCACTCAATTCCAGTTATTGCCATGAGCTTTTCTTTCCGTGGGGCAGGAGCAAAAAACGATCCCTCTGATAAGCAAGGTTTAGCGCGCCTAACTTCAAACACTATGGACGAAGGAGCAGGAGAACTAACATCTCAGGAATTTCAAAAAACTCTACGTGATCTATCCATATCTCTTTCATTTTCAGCTGGGCGCGATAATTTCAGCGGCGGGCTAAAAACCCTCTCGCAGAACAAGGAAAAAGCATTCGAGCTTCTAAAACTTGCGTTAACTAAACCACGTTTTGATGAAGAGCCTGTTGGGCGCATGCGTGATAGCAATAAAAGCCGCATTAATTCATCACTTTCTAATCCACGCTGGATTGCTGCTAGACTTCAAAATGATCGCCTGTTTGAAGGACACTCTTACGCAATGAATAGCGGGGGAACGCTATCATCTTTAGATAAAATAACAGCTGATGATTTACGTGAATTTCATAAAACATTGGGCAAAAACCAGCTGGTAATAGGCGTTGCAGGCGATATAAACGCAGAAGAATTAAAAAAAGTTATAAATGATATTTTTGGCGACCTTCCAGATATTGAAACTAAAACTACTGAAAAATATCCTATGAAAAATGCCGGTAAAACCTATATATATAAACGCGATATTCCTCAATCTATTATCGCAATGGCGCAAGCAGGCATAAGCCGCGATGATAAAGATTACTACGCGGCAACTTTAATGAACTTTATTCTAGGCGAATCAGGATTTGGCTCTCGTCTAATGGAGGAAATTCGTGAAAAACGCGGACTAACATACGGCATATACTCATATTTCCGTAGATATGACGAAGCCGACACTCTTAATGTTTCAACTTCAACAAAAAATAAAAACGTTAAGGAAATGATCTCACTTATCCATAAAGAATGGAAGAAAATGAAATCAGAGCCTGTTTTAGAAGAAGAAATAAATGATGCGAAATCATATATTATAGGCTCGCTCCCCCTATCCCTTACTTCAACAGACTCAATAGCGGGAATTTTACTTTCACTACAACTCGAACACTTGCCTATTGATTACCTAGATATGCGTGCAGAAAAGATAAAGGCTGTGAAAATAAATGATATTTTAAACGTATCTAAACGAATTCTTGACAAAGATAGTATAACTACGGTTATAGTCGGCGCGCCTGAGGGCATTGAAGCCGATATAATAACCGATATACCAAATGTTGAGTAGAAATGAACAACAAACTTAGATCAGATTTAAAGCAATGGCATGAATTAGAAGAGCATGCCAAGATCATTAAGAACGTGCCTATACGCGCTCATTTTGATAACGACCCAAGCCGCTTTGATGATTTTCATATATCAATGGACTCAATGCTGCTTGATTATTCAAAACAACATATTAATAAAACGACAATAGAAAAACTTTGCGATTATGCCAAAGCCTGTGATTTAGAAGGCTGGCGCGCAAAAATGTTTGCTGGCGAGCCTATAAATATAACTGAAGATAGAGCCGTTTTGCATACGGCACTACGTTATGATAATGATCAAAAAATAATCGTTGATGGCCATAATATTATGCCTGATATTCACGCGATATTTAAGCACATGGAAGAGTTTTCTAATAAAGTAAATCAAGAACAGCGTTTTACCCATATCGTTAATATAGGTGTTGGCGGTTCTGACCTTGGAACATTTATGGCTTATGAAGCATTAAAACAATACTCAAACCGAAATATTTCTCTACATTTTGTTTCTAATATTGATGCTACTGCCCTAACAGAGACCCTCCGAATAATTGATCCTGAAAAAACCTTATTTTTAATCACATCAAAAACTTTCACAACTCAAGAAACCATCGCTAATGCGGTAAGTGCAAGAAAATGGCTTAAGAAAAAGCTAGGTAATAAAGATATTTCAGATCATTTTGTTGCCATTACTCAAAATGTTGAAATAGCAAAAGATTTTGGAATTAGAGAAGAACAAATATTTCCTATATGGGATTGGGTCGGCGGAAGGTTTTCTATTTGGTCTGCTGTTGGTCTACCTTTGTCTATCGCAATAGGGTACGACAATTTCAAAGCTATGTTAGGCGGAGCAAAAGAAATGGACGAGCATTTTTGTTCAGCCCCCTTTGATGAAAACATGCCCATCATGCTAGGGCTTATTGGCATGTGGAATAGAAATTTTTTGAAGCGCAAATCACTTGCCGTAATTCCATACAGCCAATATTTACATCGTTTTCCAGCATATCTACAACAGCTTGATATGGAATCTAATGGTAAATCCATAGATCGCAATGGTAATAAAACCCCTTACGATACAGGATCAGTTGTTTTTGGAGAGGTAGGAACAAATGCTCAACATGCTTTTTTCCAACTTATACACCAAGGAACAGATGTAGTTCCTTGCGAATTTATTACCATTATAAAAAACAAAAATGATATCGATAAGCATCAAAAAATCCTTCTCTCCAATGCTATAGCTCAAGCTCAAGCATTGATGGACGGACTAGATAACAACGACCCTCACAAGGCTTTTGATGGAAACAGACCAAGCACTATGCTAAAGATTAACGAACTTACTCCACGTAATTTTGGCAAGCTAATAGCTCTATACGAACATAAAATATTTGTGCAAGGTATTCTATGGAATATAAACAGCTTTGATCAATGCGGAGTTGAGCTAGGGAAAATTCTTGCAAAACAAATTATAAATAATTTGGGGACAAACAATGAAAATACTGATATTGACAGCTCTACACTTAATTTAATAAATACTATCAAAGATAAATAGTAACTTACTTCTGCGTATCTCTACTTTAAAAACTAAATTTTTAAGGAAAAACAATCGTTTTTGAGATATAGTTAAACTATGTTAGACACCGTTGATACTGATATACCGCAAGTTGGGGCAATGCCTGTAATATCACAGGCCATTCTTGATGAAGGCATGGCAAAGCACCGAATGTTCTTACGTGGTCAACTTGGTGGAAAGAGATCCATCTTCCAATATAAAGATTTATCAGGTCTTAACTTCCGCAGCTTTGACCTATCACAATCTGATTTCACTGGATCAATATTAGTTGCCGCTGACCTGTCACTTTGTACATTTAAAAACTCCTGTTTCTTTGGCTGTGATATGCGTAATTGCGACCTATCACATTCAGACCTATCACGTACAGATCTTAGAGGAACAACCATGTCGGGTGCTAATCTTTCAGGTGCTAATCTAGCCGATGCCGATATGCGTGAAGGGCAAATAATGCAAAAATCAGAAAAGGGAGATTTAGTAAAACGCGTAAGAGCAGGAGTAACAGGTTCACAAACAATGCTTACGGGTGCGCGCCTTGCACATGCTGACTTATCAAGAATAAGGGCGCGTAATGCCGACTTTTCAGATACCGATATGTCTAGCTCTATTTCCCATGATGGGGACTTTAATCAAGCTGTATTTAATGGCGCTAACCTTAGTAATGCTGACTTTTCAGGTTCAGATTTAACCAGTTCAAATATGCAAAGAGCTATTCTTTCAGGAATTATCATGAAAGATACTGAAAATTATAATATTGATACCGCTGATGCCATAACAAACATACAAGAAGGCCTTAAAATTGAAGATTCTGGGCAAACTCTTAAAGAAATGCTGGAAGAGCATGCTATATGGATAAAATCTGTTGGTAAAAAAGGTAAGCAAATGGATTTGAGCGGTTATGATATGCGTAGTGTCGAAGATCTACGGATATATCCACTTACTGCCATCAGAGCTATAAAAGCTTCGTTTATAAATCTTGACCTTAATTATGCCTCTATACAAAGCTCGGTTTTAGATAAATCTGATTTCCGAGATGCCTATATGGATAATTCAGATTTACGCGGCTCGCACCTTAGAAACGCGGTGATGACTCGCGTTAGTATGCGCTCTGCCCGCCTAAGCCCGCTGCAATTCACTAATGATGATGGCAGTATTCGTATAAACAGAGTTGATTTAAGTGGAGCTGATATACGTTTTTCCGATCTACAAAATATCGATTTACGCGACGCTATAATGATGGGCGTTGACCTAAGCGGAACTAATTTAAGCGGTGCAGACCTTAGAAGATCCGACCTAACTGGCGCAATTTTAAAAGGCATAAAACTTGATGATGCAAATCTTACTGGCGCAATTATAGATTTCTCTGCAATTTAGACAAAATCAATCACATTTCGTCCACTATAATCTTTTTAAAATATATAATGTTTTACTGTAATATATATATGTTCCCCTTATAATCTCTGCCTATGCGTATAAGATATTTACCTGAAACACTGATAAATCAAATCGCCGCTGGTGAGGTTGTTGAACGCCCTGCTGCTGCTGTTAAGGAGCTATTAGAAAACGCAGTTGATGCAGGGTCATCTGCGATTGACATTGATATACACGAAGGCGGGAAAAACAAGATAGTTATTTCCGACAATGGTTACGGCATGTCAGAAGCAGAGGTTTTTGCAGCTCTTGATCGTCATGCAACATCAAAACTCCCCGATGATGATCTACTACATATCGAACATTTAGGCTTTCGCGGAGAAGCTCTTGCCTCTATTGCCGCCGTGTCACGTACATCAATAAAAACTCATAACGCTCAAAGCGGTGATAGCTGGGAAATATCATGTGAAGCAGGCAAAAAATCTCAAGTGCGCCCCTGCTCTCACCCTAAAGGTACACGCATAGAAATTCGTGACTTATTCTATGCAACGCCAGCGCGGCTTAAATTCCAGAAAAGCGAACGCGCAGAATATGGCGCAATTAAAGATGTAGTTACCCGTCTTGCCATGGCGTATCCGCCCATTGCTTTCACACTTACACATAACGGATCATCAAAATTAAACCTTCCTGCTGTTTTAGATTCTCAAAGCCGACTTAGCTCTATTTTAGGTAAAGAATTTGGTGAAAACTCCATGCAGATCGAAGCCAAACGCGATGATATAGAATTATCAGGATATGCGGGGCTGCCAACTTTTCACCGTGGAAACGCTCAACATCAATATTTATTTGTAAATGGCCGTGCCGTTAAGGATCGCTTACTCCATGGTTGTGTACGCGCAGCCTACACTGATGTATTACATAGAGATCGCCACCCTGTACTTGCTTTATTTCTGAACCTTCCCCCCAGCGAAGTTGATGTTAATGTTCACCCTGCCAAGGCCGAGGTTCGTTTCCGTGACCCCCAGCGCGTACGTGGCTTAATTATAGCTGCTCTAAAGCAAGCTATTTTAGAATGCGGGTTTCAAAGCACCAATACAATCGGAACGCAAACTATTGCAGCCATGCAAAGCCAATCTCCGGCTCCCAATTCTCCATCTCTACCATTACATAGGGGTGCGCAAAAGGCAGTACCTTATAATTACGCCAGCTCTTCTTATAGCTCTTACGGGAATTTAGCCGAAAAAAACCACGATCTATATGCTCCTCAGGACCTTAGCCCAACAGGAAAAGTTGAAGAAATTTCTATAGAGCAGGAAGAAACTCAAAGCCACCCACTCGGAGCAGCCAGAGCGCAGATACATGAAAACTACATTATCGCTCAAACTACTGACGGAATGGTAATTATTGACCAGCATGCCGCGCATGAACGCTTAGTGTATGAGCGCTTCAAATCTCAAATTGCTGAAACAGGAATAGAAAAGCAAGGGCTGCTAACCCCTGAAATCATAGAGCTAGAAGATGTGGATATGGCACGTCTTATAACACGCAGCAGTGAATTATCCAAAATTGGGCTTGAAATAGAAAGCTTTGGCTCTAATGCCATAGCCGTTCATAGCGTACCTGCTATTTTAGCAAATAAAATGGATATAAAGATCCTGATAAATGATCTCGCTGATGAATTGGCAGAATATGATAAGGTCGATTTATTAGAAGAGCATATCAACCACATATTATCGACTATGGCTTGTCATGGCTCGGTTCGCTCTGGCAGAAGGCTTAACGCAGATGAAATGAATGCATTATTACGACAAATGGAAAATACTCCGCTTTCAGGTCAATGTAACCATGGAAGGCCAACTTATATACAATTATCACTAAAAGATATTGAACGCTTGTTTAGTCGGCGTTAGAGTGGTTTTTAAAATCGGGTTAGAAATTCCTTAGGGTGAATATGCAAGACAAAGTAGAAAAAATACAAACAATTATTCATAAGAATAAAAAAGACCACTTAAAAATGATGGTTATGTATTTTATATTTTTTGTATCATTCTCAGTTACGGTTGTCCCTATCAGCGGCGCATCAGTATTTGCACTGATGATTGGAGTTTGCACCCTTGCTGTAATATATTCATTTCGAGTTAATGCAGAAGAAGACAGTCTACTTGAAAACCATACTACCTTTATAATTAGAACTTTCTGGCGTAGTGTGCTTTATCTACTCATTACAAGTTTTATTGCGATGTTATATTTATTAATATCTGTCGATTATGGAACACTAGCCCCTTGTATAGAAGTTTTAAACAACCACCTTGAAAGAGCTGATATAAAACACGTACCTCAAGTAATTGGCCTTTGTAATGAAATATTTATAGAAACAAATATGATCAATATTAAAATCATGACATTTATTGCATTTTCTCCCATATTACTATATCTTCTGGTGCGTTGTGTAAAAGGCTGGGCTTTAATTGTACAATATAAGATGGTTCCAGAAGAAAAATTGTAAAAATTAACTAAGGATTTAAGGTTATAATATGAAAAATAAAGCTTTTTCATTCTATTTAGGGGTGTTTTTAATTTCTGGACTGGTTATGTCCTTGCAAATTCTACAATCAAGATTATTTTCCGTTACATCATGGTATCATTTATCTTTCTTGGTTATCAGCATGGCCATGTTTGGTCTTACTCTAGGTGCTTTAAAAATATATAGATCCTCAGAAGACGAACAGCGTAAAAATTATGGCTTAATAGCTCAAAAACACTCTATGGCTTTTGGGTTTTTCATTTTAATAGCACTTGCAGGTCAACTTTTTATACCTATCATCTCAAATGATGCAGTTAAAACACTTGCAACACTACCAATAGCCGCCATTATGACAAGTGTTGCTTATTATCATGCCGGGGTTGCAATAACCATATGCTTAACGCGCGCTCCCTTTCCTGTTGGCAGGACGTACGGGATAGACCTTATAGGAGCGGGGATAGGCTGTATTGCTGCACTAGTGCTAATGGAAACAATCGATACGCCTTCTGCAATTCTCTTCTTATCTGGCGTAGCCTTTATTTCTGCACTTTCATTCCCTGTCACGGAAGGTTCACAAAGAACAGTTACTCTTGGCAATAAAACTTATAACCTTAAGAAAATGGCAAGTGTATTTGTGTTAATAACTTTTGGACTTGGGCTAACTAATATATTACTGCCCTCACCTTTACTTTACCCTCTTTGGGTAAAAGACAAATACACGCCTATATCTGAGATTAATTATGAAGAATGGAATTCAATTTCTCGTGTTACTGTAATGAACGAGGTAAAAAACACCAAACCCTTTGCTTGGGGACCATCTCCTGTATTCCCCCCCGGTTACTCAATCGACGCCAAAATGCTTATTATTGATGGTGATGCCGGAACTCCTATAACCAAATTTGATGGCGACTTTTCAAAACATAAATACCTTGAATATGATGTAACAAATATAGCATATACTCTTCCAAATATTAAAGTAGGGGCAATTATTGGTGTTGGCGGTGGACGCGACCTTATGTCTGCTAAATATTTTGGAGTAGAAAAAGTAACCGCTCTTGATGTAAATCCAGTGCAAATAAAACTTTTAAAAGATAATCCAGAATACCGAGAATATTCTAACCTTTATAAACAGCCTGGAGTAACCATTCTTAACGAAGAAGCTCGTAGCTGGTTTAGGCAAAATGAAGAAAAACTCGATATTATTCAAATGAGCTTAATTGATACATGGGCTGCTACAGGAGCAGGAGCATTTGCACTTTCTGAAAATGGGTTATACACCACTGAAGCTTGGACCATTTTCATGAATGACTTAAGCGATCACGGAGTGTTCACACTAAGCCGTTGGTCGGCCAGCGTTATGGATGATACGGGGCGCGCTCTATCTGTTGCTATGGCTACATTATTTAATCAAGGCATAACAGATGCTCGTAAGCATATTGCTCTATTTAATTCAGCAGCAATAGCAACACTAGTTGTTTCCAAATCTCCATTTACAGATGAACAACTTGCAGCTCTGGAAAAAACAGCAAAAGAAAAAGAATATAAAATTGCCCTAATCCCCAATAAAGAGCCTCCTGCGGGCTTAATAGGTGATCTTATAAAAGCAAAATCTATAAAAGAAATTAACGATCTATCTTCTAAACAATTTTTTGATATATCACCATCAACAGATATGCGCCCGTTTTTCTTTAACCAAGCGCGCTTATCAATGCCAATAGCTGTATCAAAAATGGCAATATCTCCACCTAGCGGTGCGCATTATGTGTCCATGGGGCAAGCTAAAGCGACATTCAACCTATATATAATAATTATATTTTCTTTCATTATGGTTACCTTCGTAATTGTTGGCCCTTTACTTAAAACTGTTGAAGATAAGGGCAGCACTTTTATTAAAGCCGGTACGCTATATTTTATATTAATTGGCTTAGGGTTCATGTTCATGGAAATATCATTATTACAAGCCTTAGGCGTCTTTCTTGGACACCCCATTTATGGGCTTAGCGTAGTTTTATTCAGCCTAATTATATCTGCAGGTATTGGTAGTTTTATATCTGAAAAAATTCCGCTAACGACACTTCCAAGACAAATAATATGGGCTTTGATTGTATGCGGATATGGAATATTCTTAGCCTCAATTCTCAAAGGAATTTTCCATACATATGCAGAGGCTGCTATTATAACGCGCGTACTAATTAGCATAGCAATAATGTCACCTGCTGGCATGTTAATGGGTTTTGGATTCCCAACAGGTTTGCGCTTAACTGAAATATTTGATTCAAGAGCAACAGCATGGTTTTGGGGAATCAATGGTGCTGCAGGAGTTTTAGGAAGCTCCTTGGCTATTGCATTTAATATAGCATTTGGTATTGATAAAACCCTTATCATTGCAGGATCATGCTATGCGCTTATAATCATTCCATTTTTAATGATTGCCACGCTGCCAAAGAAATCGGCTTAATCGCGAATTCAAAAGGTTTTGCAAGCTTGTAAATATATCTCACAAGCTTGTAAATCTGTGATAGCTGCTTGTTTCTTAGAAACTATATATGGGTCAGTTCCACATTTTTCTGAATTATATAAAGTATCTTTGAAATCTTCTTCTACAAAGCAAGCATCAAGCACTTCTTGAGAATTTAACTGGCCTGATACCATCACCATCCCTAAAATTAAAGACCCAGAAAGCGGCACAATAATCTGCAAAGCTGTGAACTCATCATAATTAAGGCCAGAAACATAGTCATTTACAAATTTATGTATTTCCTCAGATTGTGATATAGCGACCAACCCGTTTGTAGTTTTCAGTTTATAATTAGATTTACCCTCAAACCAGCTTCGGCATTTACCCCATTTTTCTTCTTGTAGATCCACCAATTCTTTTGGTTCAGATGCTAAATAACAAAGCAAATCAGTATCAAGATACTTCAAAATAACAGAAGTCATTTTAGCTCTATTTTTTAGTACATGATCAATTTTTGTATTTACAATCTGTGTTAAAGGCATGGTTTGAGGATCGATAACATCGCCCTGATTGGCCCACTCAAGCACTATCCTCTCCGCTATATCAACCGATGACACTAAAATCTCTTGCCCTGATTTAGTTTTAACAGCGCGGCCATCAAGTAATATATGAAAACCATTACTCACTTGCTTATAAGAAGATACTTTATAAAGTTTTTTCATTCTTCTAAATTACCTTGAAGTGTTTTTTCAACTTTAGGTGATGCTTCTTTCTCTGTCTTATCTTCAATTACTGATATGTAATCAGAGCATGGAGAACCCTCTTTTGAACTTTGAAAACTACCCTGCACAAAGTTATATATATCGGTAGAAAGCTCTATGGTTTTTAAATTTGCGACTTCATTATTGCCTGTAAAATGTAAATCAAAGAGGCTTGCTTGATTATCTACTGTTTTTTCTTTTACGCCAATATTATAAGGATCAGCATTTATTGCAAACGAATTAATTTTCAAGCCATCATCAACTTCTGAAAACTCTGCAATACCGCACTTAACATCAACAGAGCCATTACCCAAAATATTATTAGGTAAGTTATTAAACCATAATTTAGCAAACTCTGTATCAAAGCGACCATTTTGCACAAAAGAAATCATCTTATTTTCATCTTCATTTCGCAAAACCATAATTACTGGCATGAGCATATTTTTCTTCTCCAAAACAGGACCAAACTTAATACGATTACTAGTTTCAGTTACATTAAATTCTAAGTTTTCTTTTATATGCCCACTTATATCAACATTATTAAGGTTAAACTCTAAATCTATTATATTCTGCCCAAATAGGCGTTCTAAGATGGTTTTCTGGTCTTCATCTGATGTTTTGTTATAGCCTGCTATCTCACGAAGGCGTGATAAAATAGAAAATACAGTGTCATCTCCTATAAAATCATTGATAGAAAGATTATCAGAATTAACTTTTCCAGATAAATCCACCTTCCTATGACCAATGAATTTAACGGCTAAATCTGCCTGTAGATTAGTTTTATCACTTTTTGTTTTTAGGGTTGTTTTGACTTTTAGCAGCTTATCCCCCAAAGAAGATATTACCAAATCCCCGCTAATTTTTTGATTATCATATTCAAGATTAAAATCTTTGAATTTATAATATTTTGCTCCCCGACGAGAGAAAATACCATCAAAATGAACATCAGCAACATCAAAGACAAGATCAGCATCATCTAATAACATATATTGATATTTACCTTTAGAACCGCTTATTTCCAGTCCGATTGAAAAATCCCACGAATGCACACCAATTTTGCCACGGCCTCTTAATTTTGCAATTTCTTCATCAACATCATGATCTATATATATTCTTTCAATTAGAAAAGCCGATGGAAAGAAAACGCCCTTAATAGACTCAAACCCTTCAAGATATAGCTTAGTTAAACGTGGTGTACTTGTGGCTACATTCCAAAACGGCATATAAGCCTGAAACTTTTCAAGCCTCATTATAGGAAAACTATCTTCTGGCTTATCAAATATAAGAATACCTTCAATATCAAGTGCGGCCGTAGGGAAAAACCCCATATAGACGAGATTTTTCATTGTAACGGGGCGACCACCAAAAGCTCGCTGTATTGTTTTTCCAACGCCCTCTCTAAGCATATCATTTGATCCGCCCATATTGGCAAGAACCGTAATAATAACCAGAAAAAATGCTATTATTATAAATATAAATTTAAGTAAACGGCCAAGCCACCTGGATCCGGTTTGCTTTTTTCTGTCATTTCCATCTAATAGGTAAGAATCATCGCTCATATATTAAGTCTTCTCTGCTGCATTTCTATTATTATAATTTAAGCTTAAATTCAATCAAGCTCTTCAAATGGGTCTTGCTTATATTTATGGTCAAAGCCTAAAGTTTTCCAGCTTTTCACTAATTCGGTAGGTAAAGTGGCGGTAATATCAAGAACCCTTCCTTTAATCATTGGGTGAGGCAAAATCAAACGCCTCGCATGTAGGTGCAAGCGTTTGGGCAAATCCATACCTTCCAGATCAGCATCAATCAACTTACATTCTTCATCTTTAACTGCCCTATATTTACGATCACCAATAATCGACGAGCCAAGCACTTCGGCGGCATGTACGCGTATTTGGTGCGTTCTGCCTGTACGCGGCCAAAAGGCAACAAAAGCCGCTGCCCTGCCTGCATTCTCAATAACGGAATATTCGGTCAAGGCAAATTTCCCGCCTTCATCATCAATGATCATTTTCTCATAATCACCATCAGATTTTACAATCGGTGCTTTGATCGTTCCCTCATAAGTATCGGGCGTAGGTGATACAACGCCCCAATAGATCTTACGTACATCACGATTTTTAAAGGCAAATCCTAACTCTCTAGCGCATTTAGCAGATCGAGCAAGCAGCAATATGCCGCTAGTATCTTTATCTAAACGATGTACCAAGCGCGGAATAACGTCTTCTTTGTTTTTAAAAACCTCCAGCAAACCATCAATATGGCGTTTGGTCTTTGTACCGCCCTGCACCGCTATATCTGCTGGCTTATTCAGAGCAATTACATGCTCATCTTCATAAATTACCAGCGAGCGCATAAATTCTATATCATCATCAGTGATTTTCTTTTTATGAACTTTAACCTTATCTGTTGTTTTAACTTCAAATGGTGGGATTTTTATTTTCTGACCACCAACCAGCCTAGTATCAGGCTTAACTCGCTTACCATCAGCGCGTATTTGCCCTTTACGCATAAGCTTTTGCGCCAAAACATAAGGCATATCAGGAACATATTTTTTGATCCAACGATCAAGCCTTTGACCATCATCATCATCTTTTACCGTTATAAAACATAAATCAGAACTCATGATGGAACACCTACCCCACGCATTAACCATAGCGCAAACATAAGCGCCGTTATTGAAGCGATAACAGAAATCAGCGTATAACCAAAAGCCTGGATCATCTCACCGCGCTCCCACATTGTTACAAAATCCAGTGAAAAAGTAGAAAATGTTGTAAAAGCTCCTAAAAACCCTGTGATAATCAAGCTTCTCATGTCATTTGACACATGATCCATAGTTGAAAATTTAGCAATCATAATCCCCATCAAGAAAGACCCCAATATATTTACAATCATAGTTGCCCATGGAAAACCATGACCAAATAGTTGCGCCGAGCCATGATTGACACCAAAGCGAGCAATAGCCCCTAATGCTCCGCCAACACCTACCATTACTATTGTGCTTATCATATAAACCTCTTACAATTTGTAAAATTCACGCACACCTAACTAATTAGGATATTCCATACATAATGTTTAGCATACTAACACAAACACAAAAGGGAATTCTTATCGCTTTTGCAGGTTTTACTTCCTTTGCTTTGGCTGATGCCTGTTCAAAATGGCTGGGTATGCGCTATGAAACGCAATTTATCTTATATTGGGTTTATTATATTTCTTTGATTATTGGTCTGGTTTGCTCACCATTTTTAGGCGGCATAAAAAAAACACTGCAAACAAAACGCCTTCATATACACATTTGGCGCGGAGTTTGCGCTCTTGGTATTGCCATTACAGTTGTATCATCTCTTTCAAAAGGATTACCGCTTGCAACATTATATACCATATTGTTTCTAGCTCCCTTCCTAATCACTATAGCTGCGATTCCAATATATAAAGAGCCTGTTACCGTAAAAAGCTGGCTTATTATTGCCCTTGGGTTTTCTGGAATATTAATAGCCTTTAGAGGGGGAGTTGAATTTTCTATTGCTTCTGCTTATGCATTCGCAGCTTTAGGGTTTATCGTCGTGCTAAGCCTGCTTGCTCGGCCATTATGCCATAAAGAAACGCTACTATCGCTCTCCTTCTACCCCAACATAGTAATTTTAAGCATGCTTACATTGCCTATGTTACCAAATCTGGCTCTTCCTGATGTGCGTGATATTCCAATATTTTTACTTGATGGTCTTTTTGTTACTATTGGCTTAAGCGCGATTGCCTATGGCTTTCGCATTGCTCCTTACTCCATCATTGCTCCAATTCATTACACGCAAATGGTGATCGCCGTCATTGTTGGCTATATAGTTTTTGGTGATGTACCTGATATATGGCTAATATTTGGCGCAAGCATTATTATAATTAGCGGTATAATGCTCGCTCTTAATAAAGATAATAAAAAACAGTAAATTATGATGCCATATTGTAATTTAGAACTGGATTACGAGCGGCCTTAACCTCATCAAGACGTTTACGCGGAGTTGACTGAGGGAAATTATGGAATTCTTCGCTCTTACCCTCTTTCGCAACTTTTGCAATTTTCTTCATAGTAGAGATAAAGCGATCTATAGTATCTTTGCTCTCGGTTTCTGTTGGCTCTATCAGCATCGTCCCTGCCAATACAAGAGGGAAATATATTGTCATCGGGTGATAACCATACTCAACCAAAGCCTTTGCAATATCAAGCGTAGATACATCATGCTGCTTTTGCTTTTTATCGGTCAGCAAACATTCATGCATACATGGCCCCTCATAAGGCACATAATAATCATCTTTAAGCTGCGATAATATATAATTAGCATTAAGAACTGCGTCCTCAGACACTTGACGAAGCCCGTCACTTCCGTGGGATTTCATATAAGATAAAGCGCGGACAAACATGCCAAACTGCCCTTGGAAAGCCTTCAAAGTTCCTAGTGTATCAGGGCGGTCAGCTTCACTCTCTAGTGAATATGTCCCCCCATTATCTTTAATAACGGTTGGCACTGGCATATATTGCGCCAATTCCTCTGTGCAGCAAATTGGCCCTGAACCCGGCCCACCACCGCCATGAGGCGTAGAAAAAGTTTTATGCAAATTTATATGCATTACATCAACGCCAAAATCTGCTGGTCTTACCTTACCAACCAGAGCATTAAAGTTAGCTCCATCACAATAAAAATACCCACCAGCTTTATGCAGCAAATCAGCAATTTCAATAATATCACGCTCAAATAACCCGCAAGTATTTGGATTTGTTACCATCATTCCCGCAATATCCGCACCGTTTTCATCGGTTTTATAAAGAGCTTCTTTAAAAGCCTCAACGCTAAGCCTACCTGTTTCTTGAGTAGAAATAGAGCGCACCTCAAAGCCACACATAACCGCCGTAGCTGGATTAGTACCGTGCGATGAATCAGGAGCTAAAACAATTTTCCTCTTACTATTACCCTGCTTTTCATGAGCGCGGCGAATAGTCATCATACCCGCAAGTTCACCGTGCGCGCCAGCAGAAGGGGCCATGCAAACTCCTTTTAGGCCAGTAAGTTCAGCAAGCCAATTCTGCAATTCATACATAAGCTCTAATGCGCCTTGAGCTGTACTTTGTGGCTGCATAGGGTGAATTTGTGCAAAGCCTGAAAGGCGCGCTAATTTCTCATTAAGGCGCGGGTTATGCTTCATAGTGCATGAACCAAGCGGGAAAAATCCGTGATCTATGGAATAATTCCATGTACTCATACGTACAAAGTGCCTAACAACTTGCGGCTCACTTAATTGTGGTAAACCAACATCCACGCGAGGTTTCATACCTATTCTTAATGGAATATCATTAGGCTCTAATAAATCCACGCCAGATGACTCACTATGCTCTTTTTCCCATAGTAAATTTTCTTCATAGTGCAAACCACGTTCTTGATTCATATCAATATTTTCCGTAAAATTATTATCAAACTTTTGCTACTTAATTTAGAACTACTAAAATCTTTTCTGAGATGCGCTACATTCAAGAATATTTTTATCCCATTCAAGCATATCTTTTGTAGTTTCAACCTCTAAATTTCCTGAAATTCTATCCAAATAAAACCTTGTGGCAGAACCACCATGACGCCACTGCGCCGATATAGCCGAGCTATTAAATGCTTTAATTCTATTAGAAGAAACAAGCTCTCCATTCATAATTACAGTCTTATCTTGTTCATTTATGACAAAACTTATTGTTGACCAGTCATTCTTACATGTAACAGTTTTTTCTGTAGGAGCTTTAAACTGCGAAGAGAAGTATATAAAACCGCCCGCGATAATGGACACCATAATAAAAAAGAAAATAATTACTCCACTACCATTTCTCATCTAACTTTCCTTTCAAAAACCTTTTAATATCGTCCATAATAACAGCTTATAGTATTTCAGATAATGTGTTTACAAATTCTTCTATATGCTCATCTGTTGTCATTTCCGTTGCTGTTACAAGCAACTGATTATCATCAAGAGCATATCCACCTATTATTCCGCAGGTGGCTAGATCTTCGACTACTATAGATGATGGCTTAGGAAGCTCTATTGCAAATTCATTAAAGAAGCTATCATTCAAAATTTTAACACCATCAATAGAACCAATAGCATCAACCAAACGACAAGCAGCTTGATGGTTTAGAAGAGCTAATCGCTTAAAACCGTCTTCGCCCAACAAAGCCATATGAACGGTAAATGCCAGCGCGCAAAGTCCCTGATTCGTGCATATATTTGAGGTGGCCTTTTCACGGCGAATATGTTGCTCTCGCGTGGAAAGAGTAAGAACAAAGCTCCTGCGTCCATCTGCGTCCTCTGTCATTCCACATAAACGACCTGGCATTTGACGTAAATATTTTTGCTTGCATGCAAAGAACCCTAAATGAGGCCCGCCATATCCCATAGGAATACCAATGGATTGTGCTTCCCCGCATACTATATCCGCATCAACCGGCGCAGGTAAAAGCCCTAGAGAAACAATCTCTGTTACGACAACAACTAACAAAGCACCAGCCTCATCACATTTCTTGCGCCATTCATCATATTTATGAGGATTACCAAAAAAATCAGGTGATTGAACAATTACGCACGCCGTATCGCCATCAGGATCACCTTCAAACACTTCGCGTTCTTCATAGTTCGACATATAGCTATTCAAAACTTTACGATATTCAGGATTAAGCGCTGTACCAATAGCAACCTTATTACGCTTGGTTATTCGCATAGCCATAAGCGCAGCCTCACTAGCCGCAGTAGAGCCATCATATAAAGAGGCGTTAGCAATATCTTGCCCTGTTAGTTTTGAAATAAAGGTCTGGTATTCAAAAATAACCTGCAAAGTGCCTTGAGCAATTTCAGGTTGATAAGGAGTATAGGCAGTTAAAAATTCACTGCGCTGAATAATATGATCAACACTTGCTGGTATATGGTGGTTATAAACACCTGCGCCCAAGAAAAACGGTACATCACTGGCATTCATATTTTTTGCCGCCATCGCCGATAAATCACGATCTACTTCGATCTCTCCTTGATGTTTTGGAAGATCAACCAAGCCATCAACAAAGGCTGTTTTAGGAATATCTTGCAACAGCTCATCAACGCTGCTCACGCCAACGGCTTTTAACATTTCTTTTCGGGCATTAGCCGTTTGTGGTAAATATCTCATATTACTTCCTATTTAATCCTCAGGAGAGTGAACCTTCCACTGCGTAAGAAAATCAGGGTTTGGAATTCGTTCCTCTGATATAATTGACTTATAATCCCCGTTTTCAGCACACCAAAAATTTTCATCACAAAAAGGCAATGAAAACTTGGAAACTTGTTCCACATCTATATCATTACTATTTTCTTCTTTACGCCAAACCTTAGCATCTATCAATACGGTATCGTCGCTAACATCTGTGACCAACCCATAAACCTCTACAGAAGTTAGGTCATTTCCTTCATGATCCAAATACCGTATAAAACCCAAAACTCGCTTACCTAAAAGTATATCTGGATTTTGAACATAGCTAGGCTTAGACATTAATCAATTTCTTTCAAATACTGTTCATATGCGGCTTCGTCCATTAGATCATCAAGCGCAGAACTATTATCAACCTTAATTTTTACAAGCCAGCCATCTTCATTTACAGGCTTGGAAATAAGCTCAAGATCATCTGCTATTGGATCATTCACCTCAACCACTTCACCATCTACGGGCGAATAGACTTCCGCGGCGGTTTTAACAGATTCCACAACGGCTATATCATCGCCCTTGGAAACTTGTTTGCCAATTTCTGTTAATTCAATAAATACAAGATCACCAAGAGCATCACGAGCGTGCTGTGATATTCCAACCGCGGCTATTTCTCCATCAACATAGATACATTCATGATCTTTTGTATATTTAAATTCAGACATTATTTTCTCTCACTTTTTAATGTTATACGATTTTAATTATGCTGCCTTAACAGCTTTCATAGATTTTGTTTTGGCCGTAACAAATGGCATTTTGGCAATTTCTGCCTCGATGTTACGTCCCCTGACATTGATAAATATTTTAGTGCCTGCTGATGCATATTCTATAGGAACATAACCCTGCCCGATTGATTGCCCAAGTGTTGGAGAAAAGCCACCACTGCTCAAGCTACCTATAGTTTTATCATCAAGCGTTCTTATTTCTGCACCCTCACGAGCAACGCCCTTACCTAGAATACGAATACCAACGCGCTTACGCTTTGGCTCTGTAACTTTGCCAGAACCAATATAAGATTTATTATACTTACCCATAACCCAGCCAAGATCAGCTTCTAATGGAGTAGTGGTATCATCAATATCATGACCATAAAGGCAATACCCCATCTCTAAACGTAGTGAATCCCTTGCGGCAAGACCAATAGGCTCAACGGCTTCATGTTCTAAAAATCTTGCCCAATAACGTTGTCCAACATCTATAGGCAAACTAAGTTCAAATCCATCTTCTCCTGTATAACCCAAACGGCTAATGAAAATATCTTGTCCGCAAGAGCTTTTAACTTCCATATAACTCATATAAGGCATATCACTCACATCGCACTGCAACGTATCATCAATAATTTTAGCTGCCTTCGGGCCTTGCAAAGCGATCAACACCCTATCCAAAACTTCCATATTTACAGATTCTGGCATATGAGATTTTATCCACTCAATATCTTTATCTTTACATCCAGCATTAAAGACAACAAAAAATTTGTTATCCCCTACCTTAGTGATAATTAAATCATCAACAATGCCGCCATTTTCATTTGTTAAAACTGTGTACTGCGCCCGACCAATCTTCTTTTTCCTAAATGATGAGGGCGTTATATATTCAAGAAATTCAACAACTCCACTCCCATCTAGAATCATTTGCCCCATATGAGAAACATCGAATAAACCCGCAGAAGAACGAACCCATTCATGCTCCTTCTTTACACCCAGATCATAATATAATGGCATATCATAACCTGCAAACTCACCCATTTTTGCACCTAGATCAGTATGTTTACCATGCAGGGCCGTAAATTTAGACACTATAAATTCCTATTGTTTAACTATAAAATAAAGCAATATCAAAAATACATGCATTATTTAAGGGGGAAAATTAATTTTTATTACAAAATGAAGTAAATATCAGCTCATTGTAATGGAATAAAGGTTTTTGCCTCATATTCAGCCAGAGCATTAGTAAGATTAACATTTCTAATCGTTCTTGTTACATCAAAGAATAACTGCTTATTTTCTCCATCTTCTGTAACTATATCGCGCACATCAAAAAACTGGTCTTTAACTTCATATATTTCACTTTTTTCAATCGTAGCCCCATAAGTTTCTAATATATATATTTCCTCAGCATAAGTAATTACCTTATAGGCATGATCAGGATCTGTGCCGACATTACCCATTCTACCCAAGGTCGATCTAATAAGATCTCTCACTTTTTTAAAAAAAACAGCATCACCTAAACGAGGATTTAATTGGCTCAGCTTCAGAGCATTATCTACTACGCCCAGATGTGCTATATGCTTAAATACAAGATCACGAAAAGAATCTAATGCCTGATTTACTTCAGAGCGATCCTTAGAGGTGTCTACTATGTAGGCATATAGCATCATTTGATCTACCAGTTTTTCTGAAAAAGGATCATAATATTTTGTATATGGGTAATAAGCTTGAAGTTCATAGATTTTATTTTCTAAACTAACCTTACCCAAACGAATAAGCCTAATATTTTCTTCATATCTATCTGAAAATTGTTTGGAAGTGGCATCCCATCGTTTCAACTCATAAACTGAAAAACCCTGATCTTTATCATTGTTGTTAGATGCAGCAACAGCAATATAACTATTGGTAAAGGTGAAAAAGACAGTAAGAATAAAAAGCGCGCTACGCATTTGCATTATATTTTCCTTTTTTCTTACTATATCACCCTAATAAACAAAGGAAAATAAAAACATTATACAACGATACGCTTAACAGTAAAAAAAGCCCCGCAATTCATGCGGAGCTTTAAATAACTTATCCATTAATTGTGATTACTCGACAATTTTACTAACAACGCCAGCTCCGACGGTGCGACCACCTTCACGGATCGCAAAGCGTAAACCTTCACTCATCGCAATCGGTGCAATCAATGTTACTTCCATGCCATTGATGTTATC